>Ga0302314_10016956_pt1 | contig 12259 bp, 10 predicted proteins | sample III_Palsa_N2_3_FD_200533 | JGI IMG/M metagenome (GOLD analysis project Ga0302314, IMG submission 200533) | Peat permafrost microbial communities from Stordalen Mire near Abisko, Sweden - III_Palsa_N2_3 | ecosystem: Environmental > Terrestrial > Soil > Palsa > Peat permafrost | place: Sweden...
CACCAACGACCAGTCCAACGCCGCCGCCCAATACAAGCCGGTGGTCGTGGCCTATCGCAACGGCGACGCGGTGCGGCTGCAGGACATCGCCGACGTCGAGGATTCCGTGCAGGACCTGCGCAACCTGGGCCTCGCCAACGGCAAGCCGGCGATCCTGGCGATCGTCTTCCGCCAACCTGGCGCGAACATCGTCTCCACGGTCGATGCGGTGCGCGCGGCGGTGCCGCACCTGAAGGCGGTGTTGCCGCACGACATGGACATCACCTTCGCCTCGGACCAGTCGGTGACCATCCGCGCCTCGCTGGCCGATACGACCATGACGCTGCTGATCGCGGTGCTGCTGGTGGTGGGGGTGGTCTACGTCTACCTGCGCAGTCCTTGGGCGACCATCATCCCCGCCATCGCGGTGCCGATCTCGATCATCGGCACCTTCGCCGCGATGTTCCTGCTGAATTTCTCGCTCGACAACCTGTCGCTGATGGCCCTGACCATCGCCACGGGCTTCGTGGTCGACGACGCCATCGTGGTGCTGGAGAATATCTCGCGCCACCTGGAGGAGGGGGCCTCGCGCGTCGAGGCGGCGTTGGCCGGCGCCAAGGAGGTCGGGTTCACGGTGGTCTCGATCACCGTCTCGCTGATCGCCGTCTTCATACCCATTCTGCTCATGGGCGGCATCATCGGCCGGCTCTTCCAGGAGTTCGCCCTGACGCTGTCGCTGGCGATCGTGATCTCGCTGGTGATCTCGCTGACCGCGACGCCGATGCTGTGCAGCCTCTTCCTGCACGCCAGGAAGGAGACGCAGACGCAGACGCAGACGAAGCGGCGGCCCAGCTTCTTCGAGCGGATGCGCCGCGGCTATTCGCGCTCGCTCGCCTTCGCCCTCGACCACAGCCTGGTCGTGCTGCTGATCCTGGCGCTGACCGTGGTCCTGAACGTCTGGCTGATCATGGCGATCCCGAAGGGCTTTTTTCCACAGCAGGACACCGGACGGTTGAACGGCAGCCTGCAGGCCGACCAGAACATCTCGTTCCAGCTGATGAGCCAGAAGCTGCGCCAGATGATGGCGATCGTGCAGAAGGATCCCGCCGTCCAGAGCGTCGTCGGCTACACCGGCTCGGGCAGCGGCGGCGGCGGCTCGCAGACCAACACCGGCAGCGTCTTCGTCTCGCTGAAGCCGCTCGCCCAGCGCGACCCGGCGCCGGCGGTGATCAACCGGCTGCGCCGCTCGCTCGGCCGCATCCCCGGGGCGCGGCTCTTCCTGCAGGCGGCGCAGGACATCCGCGTCGGCGGCCGCTCCAGCAACGCGCAGTATCAGTACACGGTGCTCGGCGACAGCACGCAGGAGGTCTACCAGTGGGCGCCGAAGCTGATGGCGGCCATGCAGAAAGACCGCACCTTCACCGACGTGAGCTCGGACCAGCAGCAACAGGGCGGCGAGACCAATGTGGTCATCGACCGGCCGACGGCCGCGCGGCTGGGCCTGACGATGTACCAGATCGACAACACGCTCTACGACGCCTTCGGCCAGCGCTCGGTGTCGACCATCTACAACGCGCTCAACCAGTATCACGTGGTGATGGAGGTGGCGCCGCAGTACTGGCAGCGGCCGGACATGCTGAACCAGATCTGGGTCAGCACCTCCGGGGCCCAGCCAAGCGGTTCGCAGTCGACCCAGATCTCCGCCGGCGCCGTCACCGCGCCCGCGGCCCTCAGCGGACCCGCGGCGATCGCGCCCGCGCCCAGTCCGCCGCGGTCGTCCACGGCCGACTCGGCCGGCAACCTCTCCGGCTTGCCCAGCGCCAATCCCACCGTCGTCTCCCGCAACCCGACGGTGACCGCCAGCAATCCCACCGTGCTGGGCGCTGGCGGGTCGTCCTCCTCGACAAGCAGCTCGTCGTCGTCCTCGGCTGCCAATAACGCCGTGCGCACGGCCGCCCAGGCCTCGCTCGGCGCCACCGGCAAGGGCGTCTCCTCCACCGGCGCGGCGGTCGCGACCTCTGTCGAGAGCATGGTCCCGCTCTCGGCCTTCGCCACCTACGGGCCGGGCACGACGCCGTTGTCGGTCAATCACCAGAGCGAGTTCGTCGCCACCACGATCTCGTTCAATCTGCCCGCCAACGAATCCCTCAGCGCCGCCCAGGCGGCCATCACGCGCGACTCCAAGTCGATCAACATGCCGTCGGACATTGCCGGCGGCTTCGCCGGCACGGCGCTGGTGTACCAGCAGTCGCTGAGCGGCGAGCTCTACCTCGTTCTGGCCGCGCTGGGGGCGATCTACATCGTGCTGGGCATCCTCTACGAGAACCTGGTCCACCCGCTGACCATCATGTCGACCCTGCCGTCGGCGAGTCTCGGCGCCTTCCTGGCGCTGGTGCTGTTCGGCATCCAGTTCACCATCATCGCCCTGATCGGCGTCGTGCTGCTGATCGGGATCGTGAAAAAGAACGCCATCCTGATGATCGACTTTGCGCTGAAGGCCGAGCGCGACGACGGCATGAACAGCCGCGACGCCATCCTCCACGCCGCCGGCGTCCGCTTCCGGCCGATCATGATGACGACCACGGCCGCGATGCTGGGCGCCCTGCCGCTCTGCCTTAGCTTCGGCATGGGCAGCGAGCTGCGCCAGCCGCTCGGCATCTCGATCGTCGGCGGCCTTGCGGTGAGCCAGGTGCTGACGCTCTACACGACGCCCGTCGTCTACCTGGCGCTCGACCGGCTGCGCCTGCGCGCCCACCGGTTCTTCGAACGTCGTTTCCCGCCCGCGGAACAGCCCTCGTCCACGACTCCATAGGCGCCCCTGGCCTCGTCGCCTGAAAAGGGCATTGTGACGAGACAACCAGGAGGGAGCGCCATGACCGCCCATCACATCCGCTTCGAGGTCGACGACGAAGGCATCGGCGTCATCACTATCGACCGGCCCGAGAAGCGCAACGCCATGACCTACGCCATGCTGCGCGTCTTCATCGAGACGGTGCGCGAGGCGGGCCAGGACGATCGGGTGCGGGTGCTGATCGTCACCGGCGCCGGCGGCGCCTTCTGCGCTGGGACCGACCTGGCCGACCTCGCCACCGTCCCCGGCGAAACGCGCGGCGTGCGCGGCGAGGCGAGCGAGCACGGTGTCTGGTGGCCGCTGGTCGCCTGCCCGAAGCCGGTGATCGGCGCGATCGACGGCTACGCCGTGGGCATGGGGGCCGAGTTCACCAGCCAGTGCGACGTGCGCATCGTCACCAACCGGGCGCGTTTCGCTTGGAACTTCGCCCATCGCGGCCTGGTCCCGGACACCGGCGCGGGCTCCTGGCTGCTGCCGCGCCTGATCGGTCCGTCGCGGGCGCTGCGACTGCTGTATTCGGGGGCGTTCCTGGAGGCGGCCGAGGCGCGCGACATCGGCTACGCCAACGATCTCGTCGAGCCCGAGGCGCTGATGGAGGCCGCGCGGGCCGAGGCGCGGCGCTACCTGCAGTCCTCGCCGTTCTCCCTTCGCCACATGAAGCGACTGGTCTGGCAGGGGCTCGAGCGCGACGTGGCGCGGCACATGGAGGCCCACGTCGAGGCGCTTTCGGCGGCGTTCAAGTCGGCCGATCACAAGGAAGGCGTCGCGGCCTTCCTGGAGCGGCGGCCGGCGAAGTTCGTCGGCAGATAGCAAAACGCCCAGCGGAGGGCCGAGGGCCGTCCGCTGGGCGTTTGTATTTAGAGCGATGCCTTAGCGGGTGGCGAGACCGCGCATCGAGGCGTACTTCGCCTCGGCTTGGTTCACGGTGTCGGAGACGCATTCACCGTGGGTGTAGAACTTCACCAGGGTGGATTGGTCGGCCAGTTCGGCCTGGCAGGCTTGCTGAGCGGCCTTCACGATCATGGCGTGAGCCGCCTTGGCGTCGAGCACGGCGACATTGATGGTGACCGCGGTGCCGGCGAAGGCGGGAGCGGCGAAGGCGGCGATGGTGGCGGCGAGAGCGAGTTTGCGGAACATGAGATTTTTCCAGACTAGAGGTTTGCCAAACCCCTCGCCCGAACGCTTCCAATTGGTGACCCTTAGCCCGGGTCGTTGACCGGGGAATTAGGGCAGGCCGCGCGGCAAGGGAAGCGCGAATGTGCGGTGCAACAAAAATTATTGCGGCGCGGCGCACAGCTGCATGAACGGCGTTCATATACGCCGAGAAATCGGGCGCCAGCCTGCGTTAGCAGGGCGTTCCGACTGAAATCGCAGCGAAATCAGCCGCATGCTGCGGTGCGGGATCGCGAGAAAGTTGCCGCTAGGGAAAGAATTGCGCGATTTCGCGGCGCCTGGCCGCGATCCGCCTACTCCCGGCGAAGGATTTTCTCGGTGAGCAGGGTGCCCCACCATTGCGCCTTGAAGTCGCGCCGGATCGCGGCGGGATCGTATTCGGGCGTGCGCGCCCAGTCCTCGAGCGACAGGCCCCGCGGCTCGATCTGCGACATGTAGTAGTCGAAGTAGTAGTCGAGGACGCCGGTGAGGCCCGCTTTCGCGTGGCCGAATCGGGGATGCAGCTGCTTCGCCGCCTCGGCGATCGGCCGACCCTTGCGCAGATGCATGTAGAGCACGCTCATGATCCCGGCCCGGTCCGCGCCCGACTTGCAGTGCATCACCGCCGGATATTCGAGCCCGTCGAACAGGGCGCGGGCGCCCAATAGCTGTTCGCGGTTGGGGACGTCGCGCGAGGCGATCGGGTAGGTCACCAGATTGAGGCCGTAGCGCGCGCAAGCTTCGGCTTCCAGGATCTGGCGGCTGTCGACGCCGCCGCGCAGGTTGACCACGGTGCGCACGCCCCGGTCTCGCCACGCCTTGATGTGGTAGGGCCACGGCTGCGCGGCGCGCAGCATCTCATCGCTGATCCAATGCGCGTTGAGATAGGCCAGCCGGAAGTAGGCGTGGTCGGTCCAGACATAGTGCAGGTATGTGCCGAGCCGGCCGCGCGGCGTGGAAAGATCGAACTCGTGCGCGGTCATGTTGTGCGCGACCTAAAGGGCGGGGGGGCTGAGCGCAAGGCGCGTCGCGATCCGCATCCGCCGCTCTTTGCCGCACAACCGCCTGGAAATTATGGTTTGAGGCTCGTAGGTTCGCGCCGCGCCGCCGCCTGGGACGCGTAAGGTCAAGTGCGGTCGCTCATGCACGGCGAAAGAGGCGTATTCCAGCGATGAGCGATTGGGCGCGGTCAACCAGACGGCACGCCAAGCACGTCGCCATCTTCGCCCTGATCGTGGGGCCGGCGGCCTATTTCGCCCCTCTTCCCACGCTGCTGATGCTGGCCTGCGGCGCGCTCGACGTCGGGCGCCACCGGAAGATCACGGTATCGCTGCTCGAGGAATACTTCACCGGACGCGGCCTGCTGACCTGGGTGCTGTCACCGATCAACCTGCTGTCCGACGTCTTTGCGCGCCGGCTGAAGCGACCGATCCGGGTGGAGGATCTGCCCGCCGACTGCCGGCAGGAAATCGAAGCCTGCGTCGCGGCGTTTCTCGAGAACAACGCCCGCATCCGCGGCGCCGTCCAGCCGCATGTCGCGGGCGCCGGGCGCGTCATGCTGACGTTCAAATGGTTCAACAAGGCGCTGCCGTCGCCGGTCAGCATTCCCGCGTTCGAACAGAATTTCCGCTATGTGAAAACCATCGCCGTTTCGACGTTCGGGGCGCGCAAGAAGACCTCGTGGCATTTCGGCCCTCAGCGCCTCACCCTGCGCGTCCTGCACACCCTGGAGCCGATCGACAGCGACGACGTCTTCATCGCGGTCGACAACCACGTGCACCGTTGGCGCGAGCAGCCGCTGTTCATCTTCGACGACACGATGTTCCACTGCTCCGAGAACAATATCGACGTCGAACGCTATTGCCTGTTCATGGACATCGTGCGGCCGAACCATTTCCAGACCGGCTTCGAGGCCGCGATCAAGGCGATGAGCCTGCTCGCCGGCTCGTTCCGGAGCCTGTTCTATAAGAACTGGTCGTTCGTGCGCTGAGGGCCGCGCCGCTGGCGCATGCCGTTTCCCGCGCCCTGGACGGGGGCTGGAGCCTCGCGGCGAGGGGGTCGGGTAGGGTACTAGTGGTAACGTTCTCGCGGCCGCCAGCGAGGCTGCTGGGGGCCCTGGCGTCGATCGCGCCGTTTCGGGCTCAGCGATCCTCGGCCAAGGCCGCCGCGCGCATGGATTTCTCGGTCTCGGCGAAGTTCTCCAGCTTGCCTAGCGTGCCGAGCCCCTGGGCGACCAAGGCGGCTGTGGCGGTGGCGAAGCGGCAGGCTTCGAGCGGCGGCCAGCCATGGGACAGGGCGGCGATGAAGCCGGCGCAGTAGCTGTCGCCGCAGCTCGTGGTGTCGATCGGCCGGATGGCGTGGGCCGGCACATTGACCCGCTCGGTCCCGATCGAGACGTAGGAGCCGCGGCCGCCGTTCTTGATGATGCAGGCCTTGGCGCCCAGCGTGCGGAACATGTCGGCGGCGGCGGCGAGGTCGTCGAGGCCGGTCAGCAGCGTCGCCTCGGCGGCGCTCGGCATGAAATAGTCGACGTGGGGGAGCAGGCGCTTCAGCTCGTCCAGCGCCGAAATTCGGGGTCCGATGAGGTCGCAGGTGATCGTCGCGCCGGCCGCCTTCGCCGCGCCCAGCAGGTCCGCGCCGGCGCCGCCGTCGGTTCCCCGCCCGCCGACCGCGGCGTAGTGGACGAAGCCGCTGGCGCAGGCCGCCGCGACGACGGCGTCGTCAATGGCCGCGCCGCCGCCGGCGCCGGCCGCGTGGTAGCTCGATCGCCGGCCATCGGACTCCACCGCCAGCAGGGTCGTCGAGGTGCGCTCGCCGGGCCGCGTCGCCAGCAGGCTGACGTCGATGCCGACCGACTCGAAGCCGAGGCGGACGAAGGCGCCGATCATGTCGTCGCCCACCGCGCCCACGATCTTGGTCGCGACGCCGAGCTTGGCGGCCACCATGGCCGCGCCGCCGGCCGTGCCCGCCGGAACAGCGGCGATGCCGTCGATCAGGATCGCGCGCTCGGTGTGGGTCAGCGCGTCGACGGGGTGCGCGACGATGTCGAGCGTGGTGAGGCCGATGGTCAGAAGTCCAGTCTTCATGTCGCGTCTATCCGCCCTAGGCCTTGCCGTAGCTGGTCTGGCGCGACCTGGCGAAGAAGTCGCGCCACTGGTCCGGCGTCAGCCGCGAGGGCTCGCCGAGCTGGCGCGCCAGCACATACTGGCGGCACATGATCTCCAGGCGGTGCGCGAGGCCCATCGCCGACTTGAGGTTTCGGCCGCGGCTGATCATGCCGTGGTTGCCGAGCAGGCAGGCCGAGCGGTGCTGCAGCGCCTCGGCCGCGCTCTCGCCCAGCTCCAGCGAGCCGTAGGTGGCGTAGGGCACGCACGGCACGTCGTCGCCGCCGAAGACGCCGACCAGATAGTGGAAGCCGGGCAGCGGCTGGTTGTGGCTGGCGACGGCGACGCAGTAGTCGGAGTGGGTGTGAACCACGGCGCCCGTCTCGGCGTAGCGGCTGTAGATCGCCCAATGCATCTGCCATTCGGACGAAGGCGCGTGCGCGCCGGTCCAGGCGCCGTCAGGCCCGACGTAGACCACCGTGTCCTCCGAGATGGATTCGGCCGAGGCGCCGGTGGGCGAGATCAGCATGCCCGCGCCGCAGCGGCAGCTGACGTTGCCCGAGGCCAGCTCGTTCAGCCGCAGCTCCGCCGAGCGCCTGTAGTGTGCGGCCAGGTCACGCCGCAGGGACGTCTCGTCGCTGACGCTCATCGCCGAGCCTCCATGTTCCGTGGTCGTTCGCTTAAGGCTAGGACGTCGCCAGCGCCTGGTCCGTCGCCCGCACCAGGGCGTCGATGATGCCGGGTTCGGTGGAGGCGTGGCCCGCGTCCCAGATGATGTCGAAGCGCGAGGCCGGCCAGGCGTTCTTCAGCGCCCAGGCGCTTTCCAGCGGCGTCACCACGTCGAAGCGGCCCTGCACGATCCAGCCCGGAATGTGGGCGATCTGGTCGATGTTCTTCAGGATCCAGCCGTCTTCGGCGAAGAAGCCGCGATTGGCGAAGAAGTGGCACTCGATGCGGGCGAAGGCGATGGCGAAGTCGACCTCGTTGAACTTGGCTGGCCGCGCCTCGGGGCCACGCAAGCTGATGGTGTCGCCCTCCCACTGGCTCCAGGCGGCCGCGGCCTCGGCCTGGACGCGGCGGTCGGCGTGGATGAGGCGCTTGTGATAGGCGCTGATCATGTCGCCGCGTTCGGCCTCGGGGATCGGCGCGCAGAACCGCTCCCAGGCGTCTGGGAACAGGAACGAGGCGCCGTCCTGGTAGAACCACTTCAGCTCGCGCTCGGTGAGCAGGAAGACGCCGCGGAGCACCAGGTTCTCCACCCGGTCGGGGTGCTTGATGGCGTAGGCGAGCGCCAGGGTGGAGCCCCAGGAGCCGCCGAAGACGCTCCACTTCTGCACGCCCAGCTTCTTGCGCAGCCGTTCGATGTCCTCGACCAGGGTCCAGGTGGTGTTGTCCTGCAGCGAGGCGTTCGGGCGCGACTTGCCGCAGCCGCGCTGGTCGAACAGCACCGTGCGCCAGCGGGTCGGATCGAAGAAGCGGCGCATGGTGGTGTTGATCGCGCCGCCGGGGCCGCCGTGGAGCACGACGCAGGGCTTGCCGTTCGGCGCGCCGCATTCCTCGTAATAGATCTCGTGCAGGCCGCCCGTGGGCAGCCAGCCGCATGAGAAGGGCTCGACCTCGGGGTAGAGCCCGCGCCGTCCCGCGGACGACATGGCGGCAGGCGCCGGTGTGCTGCGTTCCATCGGCACGCTTCTAGCCTGGAAAGCGCCTGCCAAGCCAGTCGAGGATGACGCGGCTCGTCTCTTCCGGCTTTTCCTGCTGCGTCCAGTGGCCGGAGCCGGTGATCAGCGCCTTCTCCAGGTCGGATACATAGGCGCCCATGCCGTCGGCGGCGGAGGGCGGCAGCACCGCGTCGAGCTCGGCCATCACCATCAGCGAGGGCTGGCTCACCTTGTCGACGATGCCCTCGGAGAGGCGCCAGTTGCGGGTGAAGTTGCGATACCAGTTGATGCCGCCGGTAAAGCCGGTGCGCTCGAACGTCTCGACGAAGGCGGCCAGCTCCTCGGGCGTGAGGAAGGTCGGGCGCGGATCGAAGGCGGGATCATAGGCCTCCAGGATCTTCACCAGCGGGAACACCGAGGGATCGCCGGGCTTGCGCTCGGTGGCGAAGCCCGCGCCGCCGCCGCCCGTGCCCGGAATCGGGCGTTTCAGGAAGAAATTCATCGTCTTGGGGACGTCCTTGGCCAGGATCGCATCGGCCTCGCCCGGCTTCTGGAAGTGGACGATGTACATTTCCTCGCCCAGCCGGCTGCGCATGATCTCGATCGGATCAGCGGGGCTGCGCGGGGTGAAGGGCGTGTTGACCCCGATCACGCCGGCGGTGCGCTCGGGATGGCGCAAGGCCATCTGCCAGACCACGAAGCCGCCCCAATCGTGGCCGCAGAACACCGCCTTCTCGATCTTCAGATGGTCGAGGAGCCGCGCGAGGTCATCGGTGAGGTGGGCGAGGTCGTAGGCCTCGACCGGGTCCGGGCGCGAGGTGAGGCCATAGCCGCGCTGGTCGGGCGCGATGGCCCAGCGGCCGGCCGCCTCGCAGGCCTTGAGCTGGTGTCGCCACGAGAAGGCCAACTCCGGAAAGCCGTGGCAGAACACCACGGGTGTGCCGTGCTTCGGCCCGGTCTCGTAGTAGGCCATCCGCACCTCGCCGAGATCGGCGTACTGGACCGGCGGCATCATCGTCTCGATCGCGGACATGGCGGTTCCTCCCGTGGCGCGCGGACCTTGGCGCCGCCACAGTGTCCACGGCAAGGCTGACGCTGGGTTGCGCGCCGTATCTCACTTCCGCTCGCCCCCCGTTTCCCGCTACAGCCCCGCCCATGCCGCGCGCCGTCCTCACCGAGAAAGCCCCATGGGGACTGGTGCTGCTTCTGGGTAGCCTGACAGCGCTGGGGCCGCTGGCGATCGACATGTATCTGCCGAGCCTGCCGGCGCTGTCGAAGAGCCTGCACGCCTCGCCGGGCGCGGTCAGCATCACGCTGGCGGCCTTCTTCGCGGGACTGGGGATCGGGCAGCTCGTCTACGGCCCGACGTCCGACCGCGTTGGCCGGCGCGGGCCGCTGCTGCTCGGGGTCGTGCTCTACATCGTCGGCGCGGTGTGCTGCGCGCTCGCGCCCAACATCTGGTTCCTGGTGGCGGCGCGGTTCCTCCAGGCGATCGGCGGCAGCGCCGGGCAGGTGGTGGCGCGGGCGGCGGTGCGAGACCGCTTCGGTCACCAGATGGCCGCGCGGGTGCTGTCGCTGCTGATGCTGGTGCTGGGCCTGGCGCCGATCATCGCGCCGCTGTTCGGCGGCTACCTGCTGCTCGTCGCCGACTGGCGGGCGATCTTCTGGTTCCAGGCGTCGGTGGCGGCGGTGGTGCTGACCACCACGATGGTCTTCCTGAAGGAGAGCCGCGGCCACGAGGCGCGCGCCGAGGCCAGGGCTGAGAGTCCGCTCGCCACTTTCCGCTTCCTTCTCAGCCATCCGAGGGTGATGGGCTACACCCTCTCCGGCGCGCTCAATGGGGGCGCCATGTTCGCCTGGGTGTCGCTCTCGTCCTACCTCTTGATCGAGGTCTATGGCGTCACTCCGACAAACTTCGGCTGGTGGTTCGGGTCCAATGCGGCCGGCTTCATCGGAATGGGGCAGCTGAACGCCCATCTGCTGCGCTGGTGGACGCCCGAGGAGATATTGGTCAAGGCGCGGCTGGCTTCGATCGGATTCGCCGCCGTGCTGGTGTTCGACGCCTTCACCGGCCTTGGCGGCATGCTGGGCGTGATCATCCCCCTCTACGTGACGCTAGGCTCGTTCGGCCTGGTCGGACCGAACACGCTGGCGGCGGCGATGAACGTCGATCCCGGCCGGGCCGGGGCGATCTCGGCGGTCACTGGCTGCGCCACCTTCATCACCGGGGCGGTGATCTCGGCGATCGGCGGCTACCTGCACGATGGCACCGCGCGGCCCATGGCGGGCCTGATCATGCTGCTGATCCTGGCGTCTTCGGCGGCGCTATATGGCCTCGCCAAGCCATCGACCGCTCACGCGGCGGTGTAGATCAAGCGCTTTGGGCCGACGTCGCCGCCGCCCAGGCCAGCACCGCCCAGCCGGCCATGAACGCCAGGCCGCCGAACGGGGTGACGATCCCCACCATCCGCGGCGCGCCGAACGCCAGCGCGTAGAGCGAGCCGGAGAAGAGCAGCGTGCCCAAGAGGAACCAGGCCGGGGCGAAGCGGGCCCGCGGCATCGCCGTCGCCATGAGCGCGGCGCAGGCCAGCGTCGCCAGGGCGTGGATGAATTCATAGGTCGCGCCCGTGCGCAGCAGTTCGCGAGCGGTCGGGTCCTGCACGCCGTGCGCGCCGAAGGCGCCGGCGGCCACGGCGAGGAGGCCGCTCAGCGCCGCCAGCGTCGTCCAAACTCGCCGCGTCCAGCGCATTGACTGCCCCTCCGTTATCTCGCCAAACGTGGCGAAACAGCTTTACGGCGACCTGCCGCATCGCGAAAGCCGACGCGGATCGGCCGCAAGGGAGGATGACGGACATGGCGCTGACGCGCGGCGACGACTTTCCGATCCACCAGACCAGCGAGCCGATCGCCTACTCCGGCACCGACCGCAATTTCTACGATCGCTATTTCTTCAACGGCTACGGCATGGAGGGCGAGCTGTTCTTCGCCGTCGCCTTCGGCGTCTATCCGCACCTCAACATCGCCGACGCCAGCTTCTGCCTGGTCGACGACGGGGTGCAGACCTCGCTGCACGCGAGCCGGTGGCTGGGCATGGAGCGGATGGACCTGCAGGTCGGCCCGATCTCGATCGAGGTGCTGGAGCCGCTGCATCGGCTGAAGGTGAAGGTCGACGCGCCCGACAAGGGGTTGAGGGCCGAGCTGATCTTCGAGGGCCGCGCCTTTCCGATCGAGGAGCCGCGCTTCGTGCGCCGCAACGGGCCGCGCACCTTCATGGACTACACCCGCCTTACCCAGAACGGCCGCTACACCGGCTGGGTGGAGCGTGATGGCAAGCGCTCGGACGTCGCTGGTTTCATGGGCACCCGCGACCGCTCGTGGGGCGTGCGGCCGGTGGGCGCCCGCGACGGCCAGGAAGCCGCGCCGCCGACGCCGCCGCAGTTCTTCTGGATCTGGTCGCCGACCAATTTCGAGGAAGGCTCGTTCTTCTTCCACACCAACGACGACGGCGCGGG
>Ga0302314_10016957_pt1 | contig 12259 bp, 9 predicted proteins | sample III_Palsa_N2_3_FD_200533 | JGI IMG/M metagenome (GOLD analysis project Ga0302314, IMG submission 200533) | Peat permafrost microbial communities from Stordalen Mire near Abisko, Sweden - III_Palsa_N2_3 | ecosystem: Environmental > Terrestrial > Soil > Palsa > Peat permafrost | place: Sweden...
CCAGCCGAACAGCGCGTCCTGCACGATTGACCCGTTCGGGAGCATGGTCACCACGATGTCGGCGACCGCGAAGGCGTCCGGCGAGCCGGCCGCCAGCGCGCCGGGGTGCGCGGCCGCGAAGCTCGCCCCCCTGGCCGCGTCGGCGTCCCGCACGACCAGGGGGAACCCGGCCGCGTGGAGGTTCGCGGCCATCGGCCAGCCCATGTTGCCAAGCCCGACGAATCCGACGGTGAGCTCGCTCATGACCGCTTCCTCTCGTTCCGCTGGCCGGCGAAACGAGCCGGGCGTGCCTCGATTCTCATCGAGGCACGCCCGCCTGGCCATGCCCCACGGGCACAAACGTCGACGCCGCCCCTTGGGGGGAGACGGCCGATGCGCGCTGGCGGAGCCAGGCCCGAGCCTCGCGGGGCGTCAGCTGGACCCGCATCGGAGCCGCGCTCGGCGTGTCCAAGCAGGCGGCCTGGGAGCGGTTCTCCGGGGTGGGCTGACCCGGGCCGACGGCGCCGCTAGCGCACGCCGGCCGGGTCAGCCGCCGCGTCGACCCCCGGGGGGCGCCCAGGAAATGCACGGTCGGGTCTCCGTTAAGTTGGCCGGTGCTGGGCGCTTTGCGGCGGGCCGATTTACCGGAGACGGGACAGTGCCGTGACGAAGGTGCGGATGATCTGCTCGCCCTGCGGGGTGAGGATCGACTCGGGGTGGAACTGGACGCCCTCGATGGGCGCGGCCCGGTGACGGATGCCCATCGGCAGCGGGCCGGTTCTCGCCGTTATGACCAGGTCGGGCGGGAGCGTTGACTCGTCGACGATGAGCGAGTGGTAGCGGGTGGCCGGGAAGGGGTCCGGCAGGCCGGCCAGCACGCCCCGGCCGTCGTGGGTGACGTCGAAGGCCTGGCCGTGGACGGGGCGGGGCGCTCGGACGATCGCCGCGCCGAACGCCGCCGCGATCGCCTGATGACCCAGGCAGATGCCGAGCAGCGGGAGGCCGGCGGCGGCGCAGGACCGGACCGCCTCGACGCTGATGCCCGCCTCGGCCGGAGCGCACGGCCCGGGCGAGATCACCACGCCGCCCGGCTCCGCGTCGGCGACCTGGGCGGCCGTCACCTCATCGTTGCGGACGACCTCGACGCGCGCCCCGCCGGTGCGCAAGAGGTGCGCGAGGTTCCAGGTGAACGAGTCGTAGTTGTCAATGAGGACGACAAGCGGCCGCACGGTCGACTCGGGGGCTCGCCGCGTCCACTTCCCATCAGTGCGGACTGCCGTCGACGACTTCCCATCGGTTAGAACCACTTTCCTGGGCGTTTTGACCCGATATGTGGATGCCGAACTGATGGGGGGTGGCGGCAGACTGCCGGCCGGGTCCAGCGGGCCGTCGGCGGGGTCCAGCGGGCGGGCGGCGAGGGAGGCGGCGAGGGAGGCCGCCACCGGGCCCGGCCCCCAGGTGACCGGGCAGCCGTCGACCGCGGTCACCGGCAGCACGCCCGCGACCGCGTTGGTCACGAAGACCTCGGTCGCCGCTGATAGCTGGTCGAGGGTCAGCGGCTTCTGGCCGACCTTGATCGCGCGGGCGCGCGCCGCGCGCATCACCGCGGCCCGGGCGGTGCCCGGCAGCAGGCGGCCGTCGGCGGGCGGGGTCAGCAGCACGCCGTCGATGACCGCGAGCACATTCGCCCGGTCGGTCTCAAGCAGCTCGCCGGTCTCGTCGGTGATCAGCAGCTGCTCGTCGGCGCCCAGTCCCGCTTGCGCGGTCAGCGCGGCCAGCAGCCTTCGGTCGCGCCACTTGTGCCCGCCGATGCCGCCGGGCACGATCACCGGGCGCAGCGTAATCGCAGCGGACGATGGCCGGGCCGGGACGGCGTCGGCGGAAGCCGGGCGGGCACCAGCGCCAGCGGCGCTTCTTGCTGTTATCTCGGTGAAGACGGGAGGGGCGTTGCCGGGCGCGGCTGGCGGCAGGGGGACGATCTCGACCGTCGCTTGCAGGGGGCCACCGACGGGGCGGATCGTGACGCGCAGGCGGCCGGTCGGTCTCGACGCCAGGCGGGCGGCTAGCTCGGCGTTGAGGCTGGCGGGGAGGTCCTTCTGGTAGAGGTCGCGGACGCTGGACGCCAGGCGGGCGAGGTGGTCGGCCAGGCCGCGGGTCTGCCCGTCGGTGACGAGCAGCGAGGTGAAGACGCCGGCCGAGGGGCGGGGCGTGAGCGCGGCCAGCGCGGTGGCGTCGGCTGACCCGGCTGCCGCTGCGGACTCGGGGGTGGCGGCGGAACCTGTCGGCGGGTCGGCGTCCAGGTGGGCGCCGATGGCGGCGAGGAGCGGTGCGGCCTTGATGAGGCACTCGGCGTATTCGGCGGCTGGGTCGGAGTCGGCCACGATGCCGCCGCCCGCGCCGAGCCAGCACCGGCCCGCCGCGAACTCGAAGGTGCGGATGGCCACGTTGAGCTCCAGGCCTGCGGCCGGCGAGCGGTAGCCGATCGCGCCGGTGTAGGCCTCGCGGGGGGCGCGCTCAAGCTCATCGATGATCTCGAGCGCGCGGACCTTGGGCGCGCCGGTCACCGAGCCGGGCGGGAACGCGGCCCGGATCAGGTCGCCGTCGGACACGCCGTCGGCCAGCGTGCCCTCGACCGTCGAGACCAGGTGCCAGACCCCGGGATGGGGCTCGGCGCCGAGCAGGTCGGGGACGGTCACGGTGCCGGGCCCGCAGACGCGGCTGAGGTCGTTGCGGACCAGGTCCACGATCATCACGTTCTCGGCCCGGTTCTTGGCCGACCGTTCAAGCTCGGCCAACTGGGCGGCGGCCTCGGCGGCGTCGCCGCCCCGGCGGGCGGTGCCCTTGATCGGCTTCGACGTGACCGCATGGCCGGCCCGGCGCAGGAACAGCTCGGGCGAGAGCGACGCCACCGCCGCGCGGGCCACGGCCGGGGCGCCGGCCACGCTCGCGGCCGGCCTGGCGGAGACGTCGACGAAGGCGGCGTAGGGCGGCTGCAGCTCCGCCGCCGCCCGGCAGAACGCGTCGAGCGGGTCGCCGGCGAACCCGGCCTCCGCCCGCAGGCAGATGTTGGCCTGGAAGATGTCGCCCGCGCGGACGTACTCCACCGTCCGCGCGACCGCCGCCTGGTGCCCGGCCGACCCGGGGTCGAGCCGGAAGGGCGCGAACTCATAGCCGACCGCCGTCGCTCGCGCGGCGCTCGCGCGGCTGACCAGGTCCGCGAAGCGTCGCTCGAGCGCGTCCGCGCGGTCGCGGGTCCAGAGCGCCTCGAAGAACCACTCCCCCGTCGCCCGCTCGCGCACAAGCACGTGGTCGTACCAGCCGAACCACCAGGCGGGCAGCCGGCGCGGACCGGTCGGCGGCAGCGCCTCGCCCCCGGCGCTGTAGCCCAGGTACCCGATCCACCCGCCGCCGAAGGCGCGGCCGGCCGCCGGGGGGAGCGGCGGGTCAAGCACCTCTGCCAGCGGACCCGGCGCGGACCGCACCAGCGCCGGGTCGGCCGCGACCACGTCGCGGCCGCCGGCCCACGTCCCGAACAGCGCCACCGGATGCGGGTCCGTTCGGACCAGGCGCAGGACCTCGGGCGGCGACAACCGCCACCCCAGTGGCCGACGCGCCACCGCCCGCTCTGTTCGGCCCGACATACCAGCAGGCTAACCGGCTGCCCGCACCGGTCGCGTTGGCCAAGCCGACAAATCGTCACCGCCGCGACGGTGTTAACCCGTAGGTTCAGTGGGTTTCACCAGCGACAGGGAGAATCCTCTGCATGCCCGACGACTCCGGTGCGCGCTTCGGGGATCGACGGGACGGCTCCTGGTCCCAGCGGTTCGCCGGCCACCTGGAGACGGGCCGGCCGAGCATCACCGGCTGACCGCGCGCAGACCGCTGAGCAGGGGGGGCTTGCGGGTAACGAGTCGCCCGGGTCCGTAATTTGCGAGTCGTGCGGATATCTTTAAGTGGATGCCCGCCAACGTGAGTCACGCATGAGTCCACGAGCCTCACGCTGGGTGACCAGGCACGTTCTGCTCGACCTCACCCCGTTGCGGCGGTCACGCGATTACCGGGCGCTGATCTCGGGGCTCGGGGTCTCGGTGCTCGGCAACCAGCTGACGACCGTCGCGGTGCCGTTCCAGGTGTACGCGATCACGCGTTCGTCGCTGATGGTCGGGCTGGTCTCCCTGACGCAGCTGTTCCCGCTGATCATCGGCTCGCTGCTGGGCGGGTCGCTGGTGGACGCGGTCGACCGGCGCAAACTGCTGCTGCTGGTCGAGGCGGTCTGCGCGGCCTGCAGCGCCGCCCTGGCGCTGAACGCCGACTTCGGGCCCGCGCTGTGGCCGCTGTTCCTGTTCCCCGCGATCACCGCGTCGCAAAGCGGGATCGACAGCTCGGCCAGGAACGCGATGCTGCCCGGCCTGGTGGGGATGGAGCTGCTGCCCGCCTCCAACGCCATCTTCCAGTCGCTGTTCCAGACCGGCGCGATCGTCGGGCCCGCCGTGGCCGGGCTGCTGCTGGCCGGGGCCGGGGTGCACATCATCTACTGGCTCGATGTCGCCAGCTACCTGGCCGCGATGACGGCCGTGCTGACGATGTCGCCGCAGCCCCCGCCGGCGCCAGGGACGGCGGGGGCGTCGACCGCGCGGCCCGGCTGGCGCTCCACGCTCGAGGGACTGCGGTTCGTGCGCCGGTCCCAGCCGGTGCAGGGGGCGTACATCATCGACGTGAACGCCATGGTGTTCGGGATGCCCCGGGCGCTGTTCCCCGCGCTGGCCGCGACCGTGTTCGGCGGCGGGGCGACGACCGTGGGGCTGCTCTACGCCGCGCCCGGGGCCGGGGCGCTGGTCGGCGCCCTGACCACCGGCTGGGTCGGCCGGGTCCGCCGCCAGGGGCTCGCGGTCATCTGCGCGGTCCTGGTCTGGGGGCTCGCCATCGCCGGATTCGGGCTCTCGCACTGGCTGCCGCTGGCGCTGCTGCTGCTCGCGGTCGCGGGCTGGGCGGACGTGCTGTCGGCGGTGTTCAGGAACACGATCATCCAGTTCGCGGGGCCGGACGGGATGCGCGGGCGGCTGATGGGGGTGCAGATGGCCGTGGTCGCGGGCGGGCCGCGACTCGGGGACCTGGAGGCGGGCGTCGTCGCGACGGCCTTCGGCGACACGGTGTCGGTCGTGTCGGGCGGGCTGGCTTGCGTCGCGGGCGCGTTCCTGGTCGCCTGGGCGCTGCCCGGGTTCACCCGCCTCCGCTCCGGGCTGCCCCAGCCCGACGAGGACAAGGCCGAGGTCGCCGCCCAAACCGAGTGAGGGGACTTTGGCGCGGGGCTGACGGGAGACGAGGGGGACGCCGGCGAGCTGGCGAGGGCGCGGGCAACGGAACGCCGCTTCAGTGCTAGTGGGTGGTTGGCGCGGCGACCAGGATCTCGATTTCCTCGGGGGTCAGGGTCAGCCCGAACTCGGCCGTCAGCGCCACGGCGAATTCCTGGTCGGTCAGCTCGCGGCGTTCCTTCACCAGGCCGGGCCGGGTGACCGTGTAGCCGCGGCCGACGAGCGAGCGGATCGCGTCCGGGTCACGCCGGGCGATGATCGGCTGCCAGGTGAACCACGAGTCCGGGTGGGTCGAGGTGTAGTGGTTGGAGAGGACGATGTCGACCGGGTGGACCGGCACCTCGTCCCAGCGGTGCAGGGTGACCCACTCGCCCGCCTGGTACTCGCGCAGCTTCCAGACCTGGTCGCCGTTGTCCTGGTCGGGGGCGACCTCGTAGATCCAGCCGTCGACCTCCTGCGGGCCGCCGGAACGGTACCGGCGCAGGGACAGCGGGGCCGGCGGCGACGAGCCGAGGCCCACGTCGGCCAGCCAGACCCCGGAGCCCGCCTGCACCCGGAGCGTGAGGTGGGTACGCGGCCTGGCCGGCCCCCCGTCCGGGCCGACCCGGGCGAGCAGCCGCTGCACCGCGAACCCGAGCCGTTCGAGCACCGCGCCGAACAGCTGCGCCTGCTCGTAGCAGTAGCCGCCGCGGCCGCGGAAGACGATCTTCTGCTGGATCGACTCCAGGTCGACGCTGACCGCCCGGCGGAGGAAAACATCGAGATTCTCGAACGGGATCCGGCCAAGATGCGCCCGGTACAACGCCGTCAGCGTCGCCTCGTTCGCGTCAAGCGGGCCGGAGTAGCCGATGCGACGCAGGTACGCGTCCAGGTCCAACGCGGCGCTTGACCATTCATCAACCGTACGTTCAGCCGAAAGATCTTGGAGGTTCTCAGTCATCGGCGACGGACGGCTCGGCCGGGACCTCAGCCGGGGCGGGCCTGCTCGTCACCATCTTCGCGATCAGCGCTCCGGCGGCCGCGCCGCCGGCCAGGAAGCCGACCGCGGCCAGCTTGGCGGGCAGCGACGGGCCGAGCTTGTACTTCCCGGGGCCGGCCGCGGCCAGCGTCAGCGCCAGCGTCAGGTACGCGACCGGCAGCTCGACGCCGTTGCGGCTGGCCATCAGGCCGCCCTCGCGGTTGTGGGCGGCGGCGACCGACATCGCGCCCGACACTGCCAGCGGGCCGGCCGGGTAGGCGATGCCGGTGATGGTGAGGACGCCGCGGGCGATCTCGGTCGCCGCGGCGGCCATGGCCATCTCGCGGCCGGGCGTGAGGCCGTTCTTCTCGAAGACCGCGCCGATCCCGTCGAGGCCGGGGCCGTGGAACATCCCGAACAGCTTCTGCGAGGCGTGGATGCCCATGTACCCGCCGAGCAGCAGTCTGGCACCGAACAGCGCGGCATCGCGCATGGTAGTCCTCCGAGTCAGTGCCCGCGCGGCAGCTGCCGCCCGGTCGTCTCTCTATATATACCTAGTGGCCGTTGTGTCCGAGCGGTCTCCCCGGGGCCGCTGGCGGGCCGGCGTATGGGTGGTTCTACCTAAACACGGGGCAGACTCGGATTTCGGCATGACACCGCGTCTCGCGCAGTGATATCTCTGGACGTGTGGGTCGTCGGGGGGGCGGCTACTGGGCCTAGTTTTCAGGTGCGTCTATCTCGGGGTGATAGCTGCAGTGGCCGGACGCCTTCCCCTTCGCGGGATTACTGACTTTGTCGGCAGGCGCGACGAACTGTCGCGCCTGGCCGCCATGCTTGATCGGTCACGCTTGGTGACTGTGGTCGGACCGGGCGGGGTCGGCAAGACCCGGCTGGCGCTGGTCGCCGCGGCCGAGGCGGTGCAGAATTACCCGGACGGCGTGTGGATCGTCGAGCTGTCGGGGCTGAGCGACCCGGCGCTGCTGCCCAACACCGTCGCCAGCGTGCTCGGCCTGCCGGGGCAGGACGCCAGGTCCGCCCTTGGCACGGTGCTCGAGTACCTGCGGGACAAGCAGCTGCTGCTGATCCTCGATACCTGCGAGCACCTGCTCGACCCGTGCGCCGAGCTCATCCAGGCGGTGCTCACTCACGCGCCTGCGGTGGCCTTCCTCGCCACCAGCAGGCAGCCGCTCGACACCCCGGGCGAGCAGAACTTCGCGATCCAGCCGCTGCCGGTGCCCGACGCGGACGCGGTCGAGCTCGGGCGCGGCGACGCGGTCGAGCTGCTGGCGCTGCGCGCGGCCGCGGCCGTGCCGGGGTTCGCGGTGACCTCGGATAATTCGGCCGACGTGATCCGGCTCTGCCTCCGCCTCGACGGCATGCCGCTCGCGATCGAGCTGGCGGCGGTGCAGCTGCGCGCGCTGGCGCTCGACCAGCTGATCAAGCGCCTCGACCGCAGGTTTTCCGTGCTCGCGGGCGGGCATCCAGGCGCGCTCGAACGGCACCAGACGCTGCGGACCGCGATCGAGTGGTCGTACGGGCTCTGCTCGCCCGCCGAACGGCGGCTGTGGGCGCGCCTTTCCGTCTTCGCCGGGACGTTCAGCCTGGCCGCCGCCAAGGAGGTCTGCGCCGAGGTCGAGATCGAGCAGCCCGCCGTGGTCAGCGCGCTCATCGGGCTGGTCGACAAGTCGGTCGTGGTGCAGGAGGGCTCGCGCTACCGGATGCTCGACACGCTGCGCGAGTTCGGCGCCGAGCGGCTCGCGGTATCCGGTGAGGAAGAGCCGTGCCGGGCGCGGCACATCGGGCGGTACCTGTCCATCGCGCGGTATTTCGGCGACCATTTCGCGGACGATGACCAGATGGAGCGGTATCGCAAGCTGCGCCGGACGCACGCGAACGTGCGGGCGGCGCTGGAGTACGCGTTCGGCGACCCGGTCGGTTCGCCGGTGCCGTCTGGTGCTTCCAGTGCTCTCGGTGCTTCCAGTCCTTCCGGTGTCTCTGGTGCTTCCAGCGCTTTGGGTGCTTCCGGTGCTTGCGGGGCGGCGGCGCGCTCGCGTTCCGGACTGGAGATCGCCTGCTCGCTATACGGCTACTGGCAGATCTCGGGTCTGCTCAGCGAGGGCGGATACTGGCTGACCAAGGCGCTCGAGCGGTTCCCTGACGACTGCCGCGAACGGGCGCGCGCACTGGTCAACCGGGGGTTCCTGCGGTCCTTCCAGGGCGAGCTGGCCGACTCGGTGGCCGATCTCGAGGCGGGCACCGCGCTGGCGCTCGCCCTCGGCGACGACGCCACTACCGCGCGCGGCTACCAGCACCTGCACCTGGCGCTCACCTTCCTCGGACGGCACGAGGAGGCGGCGCCGGTGGGAGCTGAGGCGCGACGGCGCCTGCGGGCCTGCGGCGACCGGACGGGCGAGCTCATGCTGATGGCCCAGCTCGGGCACCTGTACTCCCTCTGGGGCCAGCCCCTCGAATCTGTCGCTACCTGCGAAGAGGGCCTGGCGATGCTAGGCCAGGACAGCGGCGAGCAGTGGATACAGAGCTACCTGCTTCAGGTGGAGGGGGTCGCGCTCTACCAGATGCCCGGCCGCGAGGCCGACTGCGAGGCCGTCGTCCGCAAGGGGCTGGTCGGCAAGCAGAAGCTCGGTGACATCATCGGCATGGGCTACGGGCTCGACCTGCTGGGCTGGCTGTCGGCCAGAACCGGCTCGCCGGAACGGACCGCGTGGACGCTCGGCGCCGCCGATCCGCTCTGGCAGCGGGGCGGCGTCCGGTTCAGCGGGACCGCGATCATGGAGGAGTTCCACCAGCAGGCGGCCCAGGCGGCGGCGGAGGCGCTGGGCGCGGAGCGGTACGCCGCCGCCCACGCGGCCGGCGCCGACTACATGAAGGCCCAGCTGAGCGACCTCGCCCGCGGCGGGGCGGTCACGCTGAGAATCCCCTGAACGCGGGGGCACCGCCAGTTGGCGGGACCCCCGCGTCAGGCCCGGCCTAGCTTCCGGGGGTCGGGGTGGAGGTGAGGACGATGCCGGTCGGCTCCTCGCCGTCGCCCGCGTTGGCCTCGCCGCCGTAGCCGACGTTGAAGTCGCCGACGAGACTGTCGTTGGCGGTATTGAACACCGTGACAATGCCCGAGGTGAGCCCGCCCACCCACAGCTGGCTGCCGTCGGGGGTCAGGGCCACGCTGACCGGGTCGCCGGGGTCGGAGATGGTGCTGGTCACCGTGTCGGACGTGGTGCTGATGACCGAGACCGCGTTGGAGTCGCCGTCGGCCACGTAGAGCGTGCCGCCGTTGGACGAGAGCGCCAGCTGCCACGGCAGCTGGCCGACGCCGATGGTGCGGGTGACCCTGCCGGTCGCGGCGCTGATGACGTCCACCAGGTTCTGCTCGGTGTTGGTCACGTAGACCGTCTTGCCGTCCGGGGAGACCACGACGCCCTCCGGGTTGCCGAGCCGGCCGATCACGGCGACCACCCTGAGGGTGGCGGTGTTGATCACGTACAGGCCTTCCTCGGTGGTCACGTAGGCGGTGGACCCCGACGGGGAGAACGCGATCGTCCGGGGATCGGTCGGCAGCTTCAGGGTCGACGTCACCGTGTTCGACGCGGTCGAGATCACGCTGATCCCGCCGAGCGAGGGCCCGCCGGTCTGCGGCCCGGTGTCGGCCACCCACACCCGGGTGCCGTCAGGGGTCACGGCCACGCTGTCGGGGTTGATGCCGACCGGGATGAGCGTCTCGGCCGGGTTCGCGTAGTTGGCCACGCTGAGATCGGCGGAGTTGATCACCGCGACCGTGTCGTTGCCGGCGTCGGCGAAGTACAGCGTGCTGCCGTACATCGCCACGCCCTCGTCGGTCGAGCTGTAGTTGGTGTCTTCACCGCCGGTGCCTGGCACCGCCGGGTCGCCCACGTTGTACTGCTGTATGAGCTTGCAGTTGGCGCTGTCGACGGCGTCGAACGCCTGATAGCCGGGGAGCGCTATGTAGGCCGCGCCGACCGGGCCGGTGCAGGAGGCGGCGCTGAGCCGCGCGAGGGCCGGCCTGGCCGCCGCCGCGCCGTGGGTGAGCGTCAGCGAGAGGGTGACCGCGGTGGCCACCACCACCGCGGTGCCGCCGACGATGGCCGCGCGGGCCGGCGTGACGCGCCGGCTGCCTGGGATGCGGAGGTTCATACGGTCACGCTCCGGGGAGTAGCGGTGACCCGCGCGCCGCGCACCGGCCTGGATCCGGCGCCCTGGACGGGCGGGGTCTGGTTGGCTCCTGGGAAGGGCGGGAGCTGGAAGGCGGCCACTTCCTGTTCGGCCAGCTCGAGTTGGGCCTTGGTGTCCGGCAGCCGCGGGAACCGGCCGTACGGGAACGTGCCGAGCGCGCTGGTCAGGTTGCCGGTGCTCTGCCGCCGCCAGGCGCTGATGTTGGGGTTGACCACGCCGGTCACCAGCTCGAGGAGCTGGGTAACCGAGGTGTGGTCGAACGTGTCGTGGCAGACGAAGCCGCCCACCGTCCACGGCGAGACGATGATGCAGGGGACGCGGAAGCCCAGCCCGATCGGTCCGGGCGCGGCTTTCGTCGCCGCCGACGTGGTGATGTACTCACCGGGCGTGCCGGCCGGCGCCGTGGGCGGGAGGACGTGATCGAAGTACCCGTCGTTCTCGTCGTAGGTGAGGATGAAGACGGTCTTGGCCCAGACGTCGGGGTTGGCCGCGATCGCGTCGATCTTGCTCTTCACGTAGTCGGCGCCGGCGGCCGGCATGAAGTCGGGGTGCTCGGACTGGAAGGAGGTCGGGAGGATGTACGACACCGTCGGCAGCCGGTCATGGATCGCGTCGTACTCGAACTGGCCCTCCTGGTAGAACTTCATGCCGTTCTGGTACAGCGGGGACGAGGTCGACGCGTTCTGGTACTGGTCGAAGTACTCGAGCACGTTGAAGCCGTAGTTGTCGACCTCCTGGTACACCTTCCAGGGCACGCCCGCCGCCGTCAGCAGCTCGGGGTAGGTCGTCCACGAGAAGCCGTCGGTGCCCACGTAGTCGCCGTAGGTCGGGCCGCCGTTGGCGCCGCTCGGGTCGATCTGCCCGGTCATCAGGTAGAGCCGGTTGGGCCAGGTCGGCCCGAGCACCGAGGAGTGGTAGCCGTCGCAGATCGTGAAGGCGTCGGCCAGGGCCCACTGGAAGGGGACGTCGTCCCGCGTGAAGTACGCCATGGAGTACTGGGCGGCCACTCCGTCGTAATCGTCGATCTTCGTGTTGAGCCGCGCGGTCACGAAGCCGTTCATCGCGCCGCTGTTCCAGGAGTCGTGCTGCGGAAGCCAGCTGTGGCTGGTCGAGGGCAGGTTCTGGGCGCTCGTGCTGTGCGTGTCGGCGTGGAACGGATACAGGTACCCGGCCGGGTTGTCCGGGTCCGCCTGCTGGAAGACGCCCGGGATCGCCTGCGGGTCACCGAAGCCGCGCACCCCGGGCATGGCGCCGAAGTAGTGGTCGAACGACCGGTTCTCCTGCATCAGCACGACGACGTGCTTGATCTCGGAGAGGGGCGCGGATGACCGCGCCGAGTTAAGACGCGCCGGCGGCGCGCCGTCGATGATCTTCCGCAGGTTGGACGGCAGGGCGAACGACCCAAGCACCATCCCGCCTGCAGACGCCATTAGCTGGCGACGGCTCAGCTCTATCGTCACGCAAGATCTCCTAACGACGAGGGGCAGGAACGGCTTGCACGCAAAACCGCTCCGGGCGACGAAGATCGCCAAAAACGCACCCCAGGCGAGGATTTCAAGTCCCGGAACGAGATGGAAGCCACAGGAACGACCTTCAGGTAACAGACGGGTGAAAATCCTTCGCAGTGGCGGCTCCCTCGGCCCGAACCAAATCACGGCGCCCGACGTATTACCCAATACGGGATAGGTCGGACATCACGGGCCGGTCGAAGCGGCGGTTGCAGGGGCATCGCCGCTTGACCAGCCCGACTCGGCCGACTCGGCCGGCCGGCCCGCGCTAGTGCCGCCGCTTCGCGATCGCGGCC
>Ga0302314_10016959_pt1 | contig 12257 bp, 8 predicted proteins | sample III_Palsa_N2_3_FD_200533 | JGI IMG/M metagenome (GOLD analysis project Ga0302314, IMG submission 200533) | Peat permafrost microbial communities from Stordalen Mire near Abisko, Sweden - III_Palsa_N2_3 | ecosystem: Environmental > Terrestrial > Soil > Palsa > Peat permafrost | place: Sweden...
GGGGAACGACCTGACCGAGCAGCAGCAGTGGGACAAGCTCGCGCTGATCGTCGACGTCGCCGCCGAGATCTGGGGCGAGTGAAAAGGTCAAAGTCCTCCGCAAGGTGAACGGTCCCGTGGTTCCCCTCGACGGGAACCACGGGACCGTTCACCTTTTCGGGACTTGTGCCTTTACTCGGAGTCCTTCCAGGCCGAGACGTCCTCGCGGTAGGTGTAGGGGTTCGCGAGGGTCTCGTGCTCACCGATCTCCGGGTGCATTCCCTTGGCCCACTCCTCCGGCCCGTGCTCGGCCTTGAGGTAGTCGATGGTGGACGCGATCGACGACTTCGCCTTGGCCAGATCGATGCCGACGAGCTTGTGGTCGAACTTCACGACCTGGCCGCCGACCAGCACGGTGTGCACGTCGCCCCGGTTGGCCTGGAAGACGACGTGGCCGTACGGGTGCAGGATGGGGAAGCTGACCGGCGAGTTGTCGCTGGAGATCAGCACCAGGTCGGCCTGCTTGCCGACCTCGACGCTGCCGATGGACGAGTCGAGGCCGAGCGCCTTCGCGCCGCCGCGGGTGCCGTAGTCCACCACGTCCTCGGCCCGCAGGATGTGGTTGGTCAGGCCGACGCCCTTGGCGTGCGCCTCGAAGTGCTCCATCGCCCGGTCGGCGTTGAGCGTGGCCCGCATCGCGGCGAAGATGTCACCGCTCCACCAGACGCTGGTGTCATTGGACAGCGAGACCGGGATGTCGTACTTGCGCAGCTTCCAGGTCGGCGAGTAGCCCTGGCCGGCGTTGCACTCGGACTCGGTGGAGACCGAGGCGTAGCCGCCGGTCGCGGCGATCTTGTGGTAGCTGTCCGGGGACAGCGTGGCCGCGTGCACGTAGATCGTGCCCGGGGTCATGTAGCCGCCGTCGTACATCTGGTTGATGCCCGCGTCGCTGGTCACGTTGTAGACGCCGGCGTGCGTGGTGACCGAGACGCCGAGGTCGCGGGCGACGTCGAAGGCGGCCTTCTCCGGGAAGCCCTCGATGCCGGGCAGGTCGAAGGCGATCTGGAAGCCGAGCTTGTCGCCCTTGCCGTCGAACCGGCGGGTGTAGAAGTCGCGGAACTCGGGCGTGGTGGCCCACTCCCAGGCGCCCTGGAAGATGTTGCCGTAGGCCAGGACGAACCGGCCGGGGACCTCTTCGAGCGCGTCGGTCGCGGCCTCGGCGTGGTCGATGGTCCGCAGCCCGTGCGACCAGTCCACGCTGGTGGTCACGCCCGCGTCGATCGCCTCGATCGCCGACAGCAGGTTGCCCGCGTAGACGTCCTCGGGCCGGAAGATCTTGCCCCAGGCGAGGTAGTAGTAGACGAAGTACTGGGTCAGCGTCCAGTCGGCCCCGTAGGCGCGCATGGCCGTCTGCCACATGTGCCGGTGGGTGTCGACCATGCCGGGCATGACGATGCCGCCGTCGGCGTCGATCTCCGCGGTGCCCTCGGGCACGTCGAGGCCGGTGCCGACCGCGGTGATGACCGAGCCGACGACCAGCACGTCGGCCCCGGTGAGTACCGTGTGCGCGTCGTCCATCGTCAGCACGGTCGCGTTCCGGAACACGACCGGCTGGCCAGGCTGCGGTCCCGTTGCTGTCATGACGAAATCTCCCTGATCCGGACGGTCGTCCGATAGTCGGTCACCTGAAACGTGATGGGAACACTGCCCCTTGCTAAGCCCCGTGTCAAGGGCGACGGGCGGCCGGCCGCGAGGGGGCCGAAACGTTCATCTGTCCGCACTGCGGACATCCGAAGGATAACGCGCTACAGTGCGGGGAACCGCAGCACAGGCTGGCTTTGAGGAGGTTCAGGTGGCTCGTCGGGATGACAGCCCTGACTTCATCGAGGCGATCGCCCGGGGCCTGGACGTGATCCGGGTCTTCGGCCCGGGCCGGCCGGTCATGTCGCTGGCCAGCGTGGCCGCGGCGAGCGAGCTGCCCCGGCCGACGGCGCGCCGCATCCTGCTCACCCTGGAGCAGCTCGGGTACGTGCGCCCGCGGGACGGCGGTTACGAGCTCACGCCCCGGGTACTTGACCTTGGCATGTCCTACGTGCTCTCCCGGGGTCTGTGGGAGGTGGCCAGGCCGCACATGGCCGACCTGGTCGCGCGGACCAGGGAGTCCACGTCCATCGCCCAGCTGGACGGCTCGGACATCGTCTACGTGGCCCGGGTCGCCGTCCCCAAGATCGTGACGCTGTCGGTCACGGTAGGAACGAGGTTCCCCGCGATGCAGACCTCGCTCGGCAAGGTGCTGCTCGCCGCCCTCCCGCTGGCCGAGGCGGAACGCGTGATCGCCGAGCCCTCCCGGTCGGGCATCACGCCGCGCTGGCAGCCGGACGCGGCCGAGCGCGCGGCCGCGCTGCGCGAGGTGCGCGCCCGCGGCTGGGCGCTCACCGACGAGCAGCTCGCGCCGGGGATCCGGTCGGTCGCGGTCCCGCTGCGGGACGGGGACGGGCGGGTGATCGCCGCGATCAACGTCAACTCGCACGCGGCCGAGACGTCGCTCGAGGTGCTGATCGACGGGCACCTGCCGCTGCTGCTCCAGGCGGCCGGGGCGATCAGCTCAGACTGGGCCGCGTGCCAGGGCGCGCCCCAGGTCACGGTCCGCCTTGACAGTGATTAAAGTGGCTAACATACTCGGCAGGCGGACGGTTGTCCGTTATGCGGACAGTATTGGTAAAACCCAGCGAGGAGCAGAGCATTGAGCGATCCGATGAGGCCCGGTCCGCTTTCCGGGCTGCTCGTCGCCGACTTCTCTCGCGTCCTGGCCGGGCCCTACTGCACGATGCTGCTCGCCGACATGGGCGCCGACGTGATCAAGGTAGAGTCCCCCGGCGGAGATGACACGCGATCGTGGATGCCGCCGGTCACCGAGGACGGCACCTCCACGTACTTCCTCGCGATCAACCGGAACAAGCGGTCGGTCGCGCTCGACCTCAAGGACGACGGCGACCGCGCGCTCGCGGGCGAGCTCGCCCGGCGGGCCGACGTGTTCGTGCAGAACTTCAAGCCCGGCGGGCTGAGCCGGTACGGCCTCGACTACGAGGCCGTGAGCGCGGTGAACCCGTCGGTCATCTACGCCTCGATCAGCGGGTTCGGCAGCGCTGGGGGCAAGAACCTGCCCGGCTACGACCTGATGGTGCAGGCCATGTCCGGGCTGATGTCGCTCACCGGCGACCCGGACGGACCGCCCTACCGCGCGGGCATCTCGGCCTTCGACGTGATCGCCGGCCTGCACACCGCGATCGCGATCCTGGCCGCGCTCAACCACCGGAACGCCACCGGCGAGGGCCAGCACCTCGACGCGTCGCTGATGGCCTCGGCGATGTCCGGCATGGTGAACCAGACGAGCGCCTACGCGGCCGCCGGGGTGGTGCCGTTCCGCATGGGCAACTCGCACCCGAGCCTGTTCCCCTACGAGCCGCTGCCCACCGGGGACGGGGACCTGATCGTCACCGCCGGGAACGACGTCCAGTTCCGCAAGCTGTGCGAGGCGATCGGCGCCCCCGAGCTGGCGCTTGACCCGAAGTTTTCGACCAACCCCGGCCGCACCGCCAACCGCGACGTGCTCAAGCCGCTGCTGGCCGACAAGCTGGCGGCGCGGTCGGCCGCGGAGTGGTTCGACGTCCTCATCGCGGTCGGCGTCCCCTGCGGGCCGATCAACACGGTCGACAAGGGCATCGCCTTCGCCGAGAAGATCGGCCTCGAGCCGATCGTCACCGCCGGGACCGGCGACCGCACGCGACCGACGATGCGCCACCCGGTGGCCTTCTCCAAGACGCCGGCCAGCTACCCGCTCGCGCCGCCCGAGCTCGACGAGCAGGGCGACGAGATCCGCGCCTGGTTGCGGTCGGACCCACAGTCGGCCCCAGAAGGATGACCAGATGACCCAGGAGTACCCCACGTCGCTCGGCACCTCCGACGCCGACACGATCACCCTGCTCGGCCAGAGCCTGGCCGACGACCTGATGGGCAAGGTGGGGTTCGGCGAGCTGACCTTCTGGATGGTCACCAAGCGCCGCCCGACCGCGTCCGAGGTCCGCGTCTTCGAGTCGGTGCTGGTGGCGCTGGCCGACCACGGCTTCACGCCGACCGCGATCGCCGCCCGGCTGACCTACCTGTCCGCCCCCGACTCGCTCCAGGGCGCGATCGCCGCCGGCCTGCTCGGCGGCGGCTCCCGGTTCCTCGGGGTGACCGAGGACTGCGGCCAGTTCCTGGCGGGCGTGCTCGCCGAGGCGGGCGAGATCCCGGCCGACGACGCGGGCTTCGACGCCCTCGCCCTGGCAGCCGTCAAGTCGGCCCGCGCGGCCGGGAAGTTCGTCCCCGGACTCGGTCATCCCGTGCACAAGGTCCTGGACCCGCGCACCCCCCGGCTCATCGCGATCGCCGAGGAAGAGGGGCTGCGCGGCCCGCACACCCGCCTGTTCGAGGCGATCGGCCGGGTTCATCCGCAGGTACTGGGCCGGACGCTGCCGCTCAACGGGGCGGGCGTCTGCGGTGCGGTGCTCGCCGACCTCGGCCTGCCGCTGGCCATGCTCCGCGGGTTCGCGCTGCTCGCCCGGGCGGCCGGCCTGCTCGGCCAGCTGGCCGAGGAGCAGCAGATGCCGATCGCGAACGATATCTACATGTCGGTGGACCGCAACGCCACCTATGTCCCGCCCGCTGTCCCGCCCGATCCTGAGTAAAGGGGAGCCCCCATGGCTACCGTCGCCGCGGTCATCGCCTCGACCCACCACCCGTTCTACTACCGCGCGAGCACGTCGACCGGCGCGGAGCGCCCGCCGTTCGCCGACGAGTGGGTCGCCAAGATCACCGCGTTCCGGGAGACGCTCACCCGGGCCAATGCCGATGTCCTCGTCCTCGTGGGCAGCGACCACTTCCACCAGCTCTGGCTGGACAACATGCCGCAGTTCCTGGTGGGCAAGGCGCCGTTCTACGACGCCAACTGGTACAACGAGGAGCGCGAGTTCGGCCTGCCGAAGATGTTCTTCACCGGCCAGGAGGACCTGTCCGCGCACATCCTGCGCGACGGCCTCGACGCCGGGTTCGACCTCGCGTTCAGCAACGAGCTGCGCATCGACCACAGCGTCACCTGCCCGATGATCACGCTGCGCCCCCAGGCCGACCTGCCGATCGTGCCGATCTACACCAACATCTTCGCCCCGCCGCTGCCCCAGCCCAAGCGGTACGTCCAGCTCGGCCAGATGATCCGCGACGTCGTCGAGTCCTGGCCGAGCGACAAGCGGGTCGCCATCATCGGCACCGGCCACCTGTCGCTCGAGCTCGGCGGCCCGCGCCAGTTCGGCCCGCACGGCCCCGACCCCGAGTTCGACCGCAAGGCCGTGGACTGGATTGCCTCGGGCGACATCGAGAAGGCCCTCGGCGAGGTATCGCTCGACTCCCTGTGGGAGCCGGGCAACGCGACCCACGGCTTCCTCGACTTCATGCTGATGATGGGCGTCGCCGGGGCGGGCCAGCAGGCCGACTACGTCGACACCCTCGACCTCTTCCACACGATGGAGGCCTACTTCACCTGGTACCCGAAGGGCGGGCAGTCCTGATGAGCAAGTACCTGATGAACAAGTTCCTCTACACCGTCGACCGGGACCCGGAGCTGGTCGAGCGGTACCGCGAGGACCCCCGCGGCACCGTCGAGTGGTGGGAGGCCGAGCGCGCCAACGCGATCCTCAACGTGCTCACCGCCGAGAAGTCTTCCTGGCTGAGGTTCTCCGACGCCGAGCGCGAGGCCCTGGCCACGCACGACTACCCGGCTCTGTTCGGCCTCGGCGCGCACCCGTTCCTGGCCCTGACGCTGTTCATCGCCATGTTCGAGCGCGACTACGCCGAGCCCCTCGCCTTCCAGCTCGAATACGCCCAGCGCCTCTCCCATTACCCGATGCCCTACCCCGACATAGCCACCTGACGCAACGCAGAGCCTCAGGCCAGGTAGGGCAACGGCTCGTCACGGCCTACCGGTAATACAGCCCGCGTGGCGGTGCGGGGAAAACCACGGTCTGTTCAAAGGAAGAATTTAAGATTTTCTTTTGAACGGACCGTTGTTTCACCCAATGACCGCCATGGCACTTCGAGCGTGCGTGCATTGCTCGGGCTGACACCTGGTCAGTACCCCGGCGAACGGGCAGGTCAAACGCTCTCCCCCCGCCCGTGCGACCGCGTCGCGGTATTCGGCACTAGCCGGGCGGCCGACCCCGGCATGACTCGCTTAGTAACTCAGAGGCGTGATATAAACACTAATTGTAACTGGGGTGCTGGGGCACTGGGGCTTAAAAGGGGAGCAAGATGGTTAAATCAGCATTCTCCATCCTGGCGGTGGCGGCCATCGGGGGCATCGCGCTGACTCCAGTCGCCGCGTCAGACGCGTCAGCCGCGACGGCCGGGCCGGCCGTGCTCGCGTATTCGTCCAGTCCGAGTTCGGGCGACCCGGATACGACGGTGACCTTCACGGTGAGCTCGGGTGCACTCGCGATGACCGCACCCGCCACGGTCGACCTGGGCACTAACGCGCCAGGCACCACCATCTCCGGGAGCCTGGGAACCGTCACCGTGACCGACAACCGGGCCCTGCTCGCAGCGAGCTGGACCGTGGTCGCCTCCTCGTCCGACTGGACGACGGGCGGCGGCACGGGTCCCGAGACCATCTCGGCTGGAGACGTCGGGTACGACCCCGGCCCGATCACCTCGACGGGGACCGTCACCCTGACCGGGATCCCCCTCGCCGCGCTGGCCGGTCTGCCGACGGCGGTGGTGGCCGCAACCGCCGGTACCGGCGACAACAGCGGCACGTGGGATCCGTCAATCTCGGTCGCGGTTCCCGTCGGCGCGGTCGTCGGCGCCTATTCGGGGACGCTTATCCAGTCCGTGTCCTAGTCCCACCGGCGCAGGCGGTCCGGGCTGCGGCGCGGCCCGGGCCAATGACTAAGGGGAGCACGTGCGCCGCTTGATCAGCTTCACGATGTTCGCGCTGGCCATCGGGATCTTGAGCATCTTGAGCCCGGTCGCCAGCGCGGCCACCTCGTCCGGCCTTTCCGCCGCCCCTGCTCCGCCGGGGTCGTTCGGCATCAGGCTGGTCGACGTGCCCGTGTCCGAGGCAGGCAACCCCCGTGCCCTTCGGTACATCATCGACTACCTACCGACCGGCACGGTCATCCACCGCAGAGTCCTCATCGTGAACGAGGAGACGCGGACGGCGCGTTTCGCCGTCTATGCCGATGCCGCTTTCATCTCCGACGGGCAGTTCATCGGCTACGCCGGGGCGACACGCAACGAGCTGACCACCTGGATCAGCGTGCAGCACCCGACGGTCACCCTGGCGGCCGGGGCATCCGTCATGGACATGATCACTATCAGGGTGCCGCTGGGCGCGACCCGGGGTGAGCACTACGGCGTCATCTGGGCGCAGCAGACGGCCAAGGTCCGCACGCGCGGCACCGGATTCGGCGTCACCGAGGTATCCCGTGTCGGCGTCCGCCTGTACGTGGCGGTCGGCCGCGGCGGCGCCCCGCCGACCAGCTTCGACATCACCTCTATCACCGGGCACCTTACGGACGCCGGGCGGGCCATCATCGTCGCCCACGTGAACAACACCGGCGGCCGGGCGGTCGACCTGGACGGCAGCGCCCGCCTGACCGACGGTCCCGGCGGCACCAGCTCCGGGCCGTTCCCTGCTCAGCGGATCGTCACCCTCGCGCCCGGGCAGTCGTGGAACATGACCTTCGCCGCGCCCAAGAAGCTGCCCCACGGTACCTGGCGGGCCACGGTCACCGTGGTCAGCGGGCTCACCACGGCCACGGGCACGGCCACGGTCGAGCTCGCCTCGATCGTGACCGCGCAGGAGGCCCTGTCAGGGATGGGGTGGGTCTGGATTGCGCTTGGCGGCCTGGTCGTCGTCCTCGTGGTCGCCATGGGGTGGTACGCGCGGCAGCACCGACGCCCTCAAGCCCCTGCCTGATAACGAACTCGTCTAGTAATAACGCCAGCTGGGCGCCGGTCGCGCTAGGCTGCCGCTCCAGCGGTTGCCGTGCCATTACTGCTCCGCTAATGCTGATTTGCCGTCATGGGATTTTAAGCTAATTCGGCTTTTTCGCCAACCTGATGTGGATAGGGCTGGAATTAATCCGGGGGATCGGTTCTGGGAATGATTACAACATTTGCGGTGGGGGTGATCTCGGCCGGGCTGCTGCTGGCGGCGTGGTTCTTGCGCGGGTCCGGCCTCCGCGCGGCCGTGGTCGTCGTTCTTGCGCTGGCCGGACTGACTGCGTGGGCCCCTTCGCGGGTCGCTGCGGCGAGCGGCGCGATGCCCCAATCGGATGCTCAGCGTCCCATGGCCTTCGTGCATCCCCTGATTGCGAGTGACGCGCCCGCGTCCGGCCGCAGCTTCGTGCCGGCCGTCGCCACCTACAATCCGAGCACGGGAAGCCAGGGCTTTGGCGTGTTCGTCCAGGGAAACGCGACACTCGGCGCGAGCTCAACCAACGGGCCGGTCGCGATGGGCGGCAACCTCACGGTCGGCAGCAACTTCAGCGTGGCGAGCCAGTCGGCGGGAACGTTCACGGCGTCCGGTGACTCGGTGCCCACCGGCCTGCTCGTCGGCGGCAGCGTCAACTGGTCGGCAAGCAACTCGGGCGGTGCGGTCAACGTCGGGTCAAGCGCCTACGTCAAGGTAGGCAACATGACCGGGTCGGTCATCCCCAACAACGGGAACAACCCGACGCACATCGTCCCCACCGGCGGCACCTACGGTTCAAAGCCACAGGTTGCGCTGTCGGTCGCTCAGCCGGCAGCCTCGGTGAACCAGCCGAACCTCATCAACTTCGCCAGCGCGTTCAGCGCATTCACCAGTCAGTCGGCCGACATGGCGACCTGCGCCAATTCGGTGACGCTCACGAACTCGAACGGAACGGCGCTGAGCTTTCCGCTTTCCCCCGGCACGAACGCTAATGTCACCCTCACCCCGGGCACGCAGAATGTCCTTGATATCTCGGCCGCCAACCTGGCCGACATCTCCACTCTGACGTTCAATAACTCGCCGACCTCGACCATGCCGCTCATCATCAACGTGAACACGAGCGGCGTGGCCAACAGCTTTTCCTGGACGCCGGGTAACTTCAATGGCGTCCAGAGCTCGGGCGTGCCCTACATGCTGTGGAACTTCTCGACCGCCACGCAAGTCACGATCGCCGGGTCATCGGCGGTCCCCGGGACCATCTACGCGCCCGGCGCCACCGTCAATGACAACGACCAGAACGGCCTGAACGGCAGCGTCATAGCGGCGGCCTACGCGCAGGGCGGCGTGAGCGCCAGCCCCAGCGGCGGCCAGGTCCAGTACGCCCCGTTCGCGGGGACCATCACGTCCTGCTCGACCCCGCAGCTGACCATCTCGCTCGGCGCCGGCACGAGCACGGCTGTCCCCGGCGCGGCCGTGCACTACACGGTCTCCGTGACCAACTCAGGCACCGCCGCGTACAGCGCGGCGACCTTCACCGACTCGTTGTCCGGTGTCCTGGATGACGCCACCTACAACAGCGACGCGTCCGCGTCATCCGGCAGCGTCTCGTACACCAGCCCGAACCTGACCTGGACGGGAAGCCTGGCGGCGGGGGCGGTCGCCACGATCACGTTCTCGGTCACGGTGAACAACCCCGATACCGGCGACAAGAGCCTAGTCAGCACGGTGACCTCCACCAGCGCCGGCAGCAACTGCGCAGCGGGCAGCACCGACTCACGATGTTCAAGCACCATCGGTGTCTCGGTCCTGATCATGGCGGTCACCGCCAGCCCTTCGACCACGACGCCCGGCGCGACCGTCGGCTACACCGTCACCGTCACGAACTCGGGCACGGTCGCCGTCACCGGGGCCGCCCTCACCGATTCGCTCTCCGGGGTGCTCGACGACGCGACCTACAACGGCAACGCGACCGCGACCGCGGGCTCGGTGACCTACACAAGCCCGAACCTGGCCTGGACGGGAAACCTCGCCGCCGCCGCCGTCGCCACGATCACGTACTCGGTCACGGTGAACAACCCCGACACCGGCGACAAGACCCTGGCCACCGCGGTGACCTCGGCGACGGCCGGCAGCAACTGCCCGAGCGGAAGCACCGACACGCGATGCGCGAGCACCGTGACGGTCCTGGTGCCGGGCCTGACGATCGCGCTGACCGCCAGCCCGGCGACCCCCTCGCCCGGCACGGTGGTGACCTACACCATCACGGCGACAAACTCCGGGCAGACCGCCTACCCGGGCGCCGCGTTCACCGATTCGCTGTCGGGGGTGCTCGACGACGCGAGCTACAACGGCGACGCGACCGCGACCGCGGGCTCGGTCACCTACTCAAGCCCGAATCTGACCTGGACGGGGAACCTGGCCGTCGGGGCCGTCGCCACCATCACGTTCTCGGTCACGGTGAATACCCCCGACACCGGCGACAAGCTGCTGGCCACGACGGTTACCTCGGCGACAGCGGGCAGCAACTGCGCGGCGGGCACCACCGACAGCCGCTGCACAAGCTCGCTTCAGGTGCGGGTGCCGGGGCTGGCCATCTCGGTGTCGGCGGGCTCGCCGACCACGACGCCGGGGGCCACAGTGAAGTACACCGTGACCGTTACCAACACCGGGGGCACGGCCTACACGGGGGCGGCGTTCACCGACCCGCTCGGGGACGTGCTCGACGACGCGAGCTACAACGGCGACGCGACCGCGACGGCGGGCAGCGTCTCGTTCGCCAGCCCGAACCTGAGCTGGACCGGGAACCTCGCCGTCGGGGCCGCCGCCACCATCACGTTCTCGGCCACGGTCAGCAACCCCGATACCGGGAACAAGATCCTGGCCAGCACCATCACCTCGGCCACGGCCGGCAGCAACTGCCCGGCCGGAAGCCCGGCCGCGAGCTGCACCGCCACGGTTAACGTCGCGGTGCTGACGATCGTCAACAGCGCCGGGGTCAGCAGCACCACCCCCGGTTCGGTGGTCCGGTTCACCACGACGTTCACCAACTCCGGCCAGGTCCCCTACACGGGGATCACGATCGCCACGAACATCACCGACGTCCTCGACGACGCCACCCCCAACGGCGACCAGACGGCGACCTCGGGAACGCTGTCGCTCACCGCCACCGGCATCTCCTGGACCGGCAGCATCCCGGTCGGCGGCACAATCACCGTGACCGGCACAGTCACCGTCAACAACCCCGACACCGGGAACAAGGTCCTCGCCAGCACGATCACCACGGCCGCGCCGGGGAGCGACTGCCCGACGGGCGGCACCGATCCCCGGTGCTCGGTCAGCGTGCCCGTCCTCATCCCGGCGCTCACCATCAGCGCCACCGCGAGCACCTCCACGGCCGTGCCCGGCGCCACCATCGGCTACACGGTGACGGTGACCAACTCGGGCCAGACCCCGTACACCGGGGCAACCTTCACCGACTCGCTGGCCGGCGCGCTTGACGACGCCGCCTACGACGGTGACGCGGCCGCGACCGCGGGCTCGGTGTCGTACTCAAGCCCGAACCTGACCTGGACAGGGAACCTCGCCATCGGGGCGACCGCCACGATCACGTTCTCGGTCACGGTGAACAGCCCGGACACCGGCGACAAGGTGATCGTGACCGCTATCACCTCAAGCACGGTGGGCAGCACCTGCCCGGCGGGTGGCAGTAACCCCGGCTGCACGGTCACGGTGGCCGGACTCACCCCCGCCCTGACCATCGCGGCGACCGCCAGTTCGGGGACGACCACGCCGGGAGCGGTCGTGAGTTACACGGTCACCGTGACCGACTCGGGGCAGACCCCGTACACCGGGGCAAGCGCGAGCGTCGCGCTGGCGGGCGTGCTCGACGACGCCGCCTACGACGGCGACGCGGCCGCCACCGCCGGCAGCGTGTCGTTCGCCAGCCCGAACCTGACCTGGACGGGGAACCTGGCGGTGGGCGCGGCGGTGACGATCACCTATTCGGCCACGGTAAACAACCCGGATACCGGTGACCACATCCTGGCCAGCACCGTCACCTCGGCCGCCGCCGGGAGCAACTGCGCGGCCGGGAGCGCCGACCCGCGCTGCTCTACCGCGGTGACGGTGGCGCAGCTGACGATCGTCAACACGGCGGGCGTGGCGACGACGACGCCGGGGAGCGTGGTGCGGTTCACGTCGACGTTCACCAATACCGGGCAGGCGGCGTATACGGGGATCACGGTCGCGAGCAACATCAGCGACGTGCTGG
>Ga0302314_10016960_pt1 | contig 12257 bp, 9 predicted proteins | sample III_Palsa_N2_3_FD_200533 | JGI IMG/M metagenome (GOLD analysis project Ga0302314, IMG submission 200533) | Peat permafrost microbial communities from Stordalen Mire near Abisko, Sweden - III_Palsa_N2_3 | ecosystem: Environmental > Terrestrial > Soil > Palsa > Peat permafrost | place: Sweden...
GCCATGAAGTTGACCGAATCGGTGAGGTCACGCCAGGTGCCGCCCACCCCGGGGACCTGGGCCTGGCCGCCGAGGCGGCCTTCGGTGCCGACCTCGCGGGCCATCCGGGTGACCTCGCCCGCGAACGCCGAGAGCTGGTCCACCATCGTGTTGATCGTGGACTTGAGCTCCAGGATCTCGCCCCGGGCGTCCACCGTGATCTTCTGGCTCAGGTCGCCCTTGGCCACCGCGGTGGTGACCTGGGCGATGTTACGGACCTGACTGGTCAGGTTGCCCGCCATGAAGTTGACCGACTCAGTCAAGTCACGCCAGGTGCCGCCCACCCCCGGTACCTCGGCCTGGCCGCCGAGCCGCCCCTCGGTGCCCACCTCGCGGGCCACCCGGGTCACCTCGCCCGCGAACGCGGACAGCGTGTCGACCATCCCGTTGATGGTGTCGGCCAGGGTGGCGACCTCGCCCTTGGCCTCGACCGAGATCTTCTGGCTGAGGTCGCCCCGGGCGACTGCCGTGGTGACCTGGGCTATGGCCCGGACCTGGCCGGTCAGGTTGCCCGCCATCGCGTTCACCGAGTCGGTGAGGTCTTTCCAGGTGCCCGCCACGGCGGGAACTTCCGCCTGGCCGCCGAGCTGGCCCTCGGTGCCCACCTCGCGCGCCACCCGGGTGACTTCCGAGGTGAACACGCCGAGCTGTTCGTTCATCGCGTTGAAGACACCGGCGATGTCGTTCATCAGGGGATCGGCGCCTTCGGGCAGCCGGATGCTGAAGTCGCCGCCGCGCACCGCGGTCAGGCCCGCCAGCAGCTGCTGCATCTGCTCCTGCTGCCCGGTCTCCGTCGCCACCGACATGCCAAACCACCCCATCGTCATCATTACGCCAGCTGAGGGCCCCGTCACTCAGTTGGCGAGCATCCGGGAGCGGCGCGCAGTTGTGGTTTTAATCATGTCACCTGAGGTGGCAGGGCGCGGGCGGCGCCGCTAGACAGCTGCCGGAGGTTGACGCCAAAACGGGGCGCACGAGAGCGCTGCAACCGAGCCCGGAACTAACTCCCGTCCGGCGAGGCGAGCCGCTGCGGGGCGAGGGCGGTCCACGGGAGGGTGACCTCGCCCAGACGCCAGCGCCGCGGACCGCCGTAGGGTGCGAAGCGGAGCACCGGCCAGTCGCCCGCCAGGGTCATGACGGCGGCGAGCCAGCGCTGCCGCGGTCCGAAGGCGGAGTACGGGGCGGCGCGGTCCCAGGCCCGGTCGAAGTCCCGCAGGAACTGGTGCACCGGCTCGCCGGGCACATTGCGGTGGATGAGCACCTTGGGCAGCCGCTCGGCCAGGCCGGACGGCCGGTCGAGAGAGGCGAGGCGGGCCGAGAACGTGATGAGCGCGCTGTCCGGCCGGGGCACCGGGGGCAGCGCCGGGAGGGTGACCCAGACCGCGCGGCGGCCGATCTCGTCGCAGGTGCCTTCCACCAGGACTCCGCCGGGCGCCAGGCCGGCCCGCAGCCGGGACCAGGCAGTCCAGGCCCGCTCCTCCGGATACTGGCGCAAGACGTTGAACGCGCGGACCAGCACCGGGCGCCGCGCTAGCGGGAGCTCGAATCCGCCCGGAGCGAAGGAAAGGCCCGGCAGGTCGTCACCGGCGTCGCGCAGTGCGGTGAGCTGGCGGCTGGCAGAGCTGACCCGGGCCGGGTCGATTTCCAGCCCGGTGACCTCGGCGTCCGGGAGCACGGCGCGGACCCGGCGGTACAGCTCCAGGGTGGTCACCGGGGAAGCGCCGAAACCGAGATCGACGATCAGCGGGCGCGGGCCCGCCGCGCGCAGCACCGCCAGCAGCGCCTGGCTGATCCAGCGGTCCGACCGGCGCAGCCGGCTGGGGTTAGTGGTGCCCCTGGTGATTTCGCCGTCCGGCCGCACGCAGTCAGGTTATCCGGGCCCTCCGGTCAGGCGGTGCGGTAGCGATTGGGCCGCCGGTCAGGCGGCCCGTCAGGAGCGAAGTGCGATTGAGACCGCCGGGGTGGGGCGGTTGAGGCGGAGAGCGGTAGTGCTGCAGTCCTTCGTCAGGCGGTGCGGTACGGGGCCGCGGTGGCTTCCTTCAGGGTGAGACCGAGGCCGGGACGGGTCAGGTCGGGGTGCAGGGCGCCGCCGGTGGGGTCGAGGGCGCCGTCGAAGAACATCTTCTCGATACGCACGTGGTCGTGGAAGTACTCGAGGTGACGCAGGTTGGGCACGGCGGCGGCGACGTGGGCGTGCAGGTTCGGCGCGCAGTGCCCGGAGACTTGCAGGTTACGCGCGGCGGCGACCGCGGCGGCGCGCAGCCACTCGGTGATGCCGCCGCAGCGGGTCACGTCTACCTGGAGGCAGTCGACCGCCTGGGCGTCGACCATACGGGCGAAGTAGGGCAGGTCGAAGCCGTACTCTCCCGCGGTGACATCCGGGTCAACCTGGTCGCGGACCTCGCGCAGCCCGTCGAGGTCGTCGGAGCTGACCGGCTCCTCGAACCAGGTCACGTCGTGCTCGGCCATGGCGTGCGCCATCCGGACCGCCTGCTTGCGGGTGTAACCGCCGTTGGCGTCCACGTACAGCTCCGCCTCCGGGCCGATCACCGACCGGGCATAGCCGATCCGGGCCAGGTCACGCGCTTCGTCGGTGCCCCAGGACTCGCCGATCTTGATCTTGACCCGCGGGATTCGCAGGTCGCCGGTCCAATGCTCGAGCTGGGTCCGGGCGGCGGCGGCGTCGTAGGTGGTGAACCCGCCGCTGCCGTAGACTGGCACATCGGCCCGGCAGGTGCCGAGCAGCCGGCTGACCGGCAGGCCGAGCAGCACCGCCTTGAGGTCCCAGAGGGCAGCGTCCACCGCGGAGATCGCGTAGGAGACCAGTCCCGGCCGGCCGATGTTGCGCACCGCCCGGACCATCGACTGCCACGCCGCGCCGGTCTCGAGGACGCTGCAGCCGGTGACCGCAGCGGCCAGCTCACCCTCGATGAGCGGCTTGCAGGCGCCGGTCGCGTAGGTGTAGCCGAGTCCGGTCGCGCCGCCGCCGGTGACCCGTGCGATCACCAGCGTGGTCTTGGACCAGGCAAGGGTGCCATCGGCTTCCGGCCGGTCGGTCGGGATCTCGTAGACCTCAGCCGTGACCCCGGTCACCCGGGGAAAGTCCAGGTCGCGGGCATCGGACTGGGGCCCGGTCAGTGACGGTGCCCCGGTCAGCGACGAAGCCCCGGTCAGCGACGGCAGCCCGTTCGCGGGCGTGGCGGCCAGTGGCGTCCCGGTGGCTGGTGTCCCGCTCACTGGTGGCGCCGCCGGGCGGTGGTGATGAGCGAGCCGAAGGCGCGGGTGACGGCGGAGCCGGCCACCTCGGCCACCTCGGACAGCTCGTCGTGGTGGCTGACCGTGCGGGCCTTGTCGTCGAACTCGCCGTGCGCGCCGTGGTCACTGCCCGGTGCCTGGTCGAGTGGTTCCCACAGGTTGTTCGGCTGGCCGGCCGGCTCCTGCTCGCCCGTCTGCTGCGACTTGTAGCCGGTGCGCCCCAGGTAGCGGTCGAGCACCGGGGCGGCGAACTTCTGGGCGAAGATCGTCGCCGCGGTGGACCCGCCCGCCCAGTACTCCTTGCGGTCCGGGTGCTCGGCGGCGAAGGCAACGGCCTGGGCCGCCACCTCGGGCTGGTAGATCGGCGGGACCGGCTGCGGGTGGCGGGGCAGCCGGGACAGCACCCAGGAGAACTGCGGGGTGTTCACGGCGGGCATCTGCACGATGGTGATCTTGACGTGGCTGTGGTCGTGCAGCAGTTCGGTGCGGACTGACTCGGTGAACCCGTTGATCGCGTGCTTGGCGCCGCAGTAGGCGGACTGCAGCGGGATCGCCCGGTAGCCGAGCGCGGAGCCGACCTGGACGATGGTGCCGCGGTCGCGGGGCACCATCCGCTGCAGGGCGGCCATCGTGCCGTGCACGTAGCCGAGGTAGCTGACCTCGGTCACCCGCTTGAACTCGGTTGGGGTGATCTTCGTGAACGGGGCGAACACCGAGGTGAAGGCCACGTTGACCCAGACGTCGATTGGCCCGAGCTCCGCCTCCGCCCGGGTGGCGGCCTGGTCTACCGCGTCGAAGTCGGCGACGTCGGCCGGCAGCACCAGCGCGGTGCCGCCGCCGTCCCGCACCGCCTGGGCCGCGCCCTCTAGGCCGGCCTCGCCGCGGGCGATGAGCGCGACCCGCGCACCGCGCTTGCCGAAGAGCTCCGCCGTGGCGCGGCCAATGCCCGCGCTCGCTCCGGTGATCACTACTGTCTGGGTCACGTGACCGCACCGCCTTCCCGTCATTGCCGCCCGCACTGGGCCTGTCTTTAGCCGTTGTCGTGTGCTTCTACTTCCTGACGTGACGTCGATCAAACGAGCTGGCGGCATGCGGCCGCCTAAACGAGGAAGTAAAGGGCCATGACAACGACCATCGCCCAAGATGTGCTCACGCCCCGGGTGCTCCGCGAATACGCACTGATCGCCGACGGGGAGCGCGGCGCGCTCATCGCCCCGGACGGGTCGGTCGCGTGGCTGTGCGCGCCGGGCTGGGACAGCCCGGCCGCGTTCAGCGGGCTGCTTGGCGGGGCCGGGCGGTATACGGTGACGCCTGTCGACCCGTGGCACGTGTGGGGCGGTCACTACGAGGACGGGACGCTGATCTGGCGCAGCCGCTGGGTCAGCGGCTGGCGCACCGAGTGCCGGGAGGCACTGGCGATGCCCGCCGACCCGCACCGGGCGGTGCTGCTGCGCCGCATCGAGGCGCTCGACGGCCCGGCCAAGGTCTCGGTCTTCCTTGACCTGCGGGGCGCGTTCGGGCGCAGCCCGATGACGCACCTGGAGCGGCACGGGGACGTGTGGACTGGGCGGAGCGGTTCGCTGCGGTTCCGGTGGACCGGGGCGGGAAAGGCGCGGCTGGTCGACGGCGGGCTGGCCCTGACGGTGCGGCTGGCGGAAGGGGGGAATCACGACCTCGTTCTGGAAATCGATGACCGGGAATTCACCGACCAGGCGCCCGACGCCGACATGCTGTGGGTGGCCACCGAGGAGTCCTGGTCGCAGGTCGTGCCGGACTGCGCTGACCTGATCGCGGTCGCGGACGCACGGCATACCTACGCGGTGCTGCGCGGGCTGACCTCAGCCAGCGGCGCGATGGTGGCCGCGGCCACCATGTCGCTCCCCGAGCGGCTGGAGGCTGGGCGCAACTATGACTACCGCTACGCCTGGATCAGGGACCAGTGCTACGCCGGGCTGGCGCTGGCCGCGCACGGGCCGCACCCGATGCTGGCCGGCGCGGTCCGGTTCGTGGGCGCGCGGCTGATGGCCGACGGGCCGGAGATGATGCCCGGCTACACGGTGTCCGGGCAGCCCATCGGGGACGAGCGGCCACTGCGGCTGCGCGGTTTCCCGGGCGGGACGGCCCGGGCCGGGAACTGGGTGCGCGGGCAGCTGCAGCTGGACGCGTTCGGCGAGGCGCTGTCGCTGTTCGCCGCCGCGGCCAAGCACGACATGCTCGGCGACGAGGAGTGGCGGGCGGCCGCGGTCGCGGCCGATGCCATCGAGAAGCGCTGGCAGGAGCCGGACGCCGGCATCTGGGAACTGGACAACCGGCACTGGGCCCATTCCCGGCTTGCCTGCGTGTCCGGGCTGCGGGCGGTTGCCGAGGCGGCCAGCATCCGGTCGGTGAACCTCGGGGCGCCCCCGGAAGCGGCGCGGTGGAGCTCGCTGGCGGACACCATCGCGGCGAGCCTCAAGGACTGCGTGCACCCGTCGGGCCGGTGGCAGCGGGCACCGGACGACGAGCGGGTGGACGCCGCGCTGCTGAACGCGGTGATCCGCGGCGGGCTCGGGCTCACCGACCCGCGCAACGTGGCGACGATCGAGGCGGTGCGGGCCGAGCTCGCGGCCGACGGCTTCGTGTACCGGTTCCGGCATGATGCCCGGCCGCTGCACAAGGCGGAGGGCGCGTTCGTGCTGTGCGGCTTCTGGATGGCCCTGGTGGAGCACGCGTCCGGCAACCCGGTCGCAGCCGCGCACTGGTTCGAGCGGAACCGGTCCGCGACCGGGCCGGCCGCGCTGTATACCGAGGAGTACGACGTGCACCAGCGCCAGCTGCGGGGGAACCTGCCGCAGGCGTTCGTGCACGCGGGGATGCTCGAGTGCGCGGTGACGCTCTCGAAGGACGTCAAGCTCGGCTTTGGCGGGTAAGCCAGTCCAGGCTCACCCGGCTGGGGAGCGGCGCCGGGCGGGTGGGTCTCAAGCCGGGGGGTCTCAGGCGGGTGGGTCTCAGGCGGGCGGGCGGCGGGCGGTGGAAAATTGTTCTCACCCGGGCACGCGGAGATGTCGAGGCGCGCTGGGCGGCGCCGTACCTGATAACGAAAGGGTGCCTGGCGCAGGCGGGCCAGGCGGGACACGACACGCGAGGAGAACGACCGTGAAGTACATGCTGATCATCTATGGCAACCAGGAGCTGTGGAGCTCGATTGACCCGGAGGAGTTCGGTAAGGAGATCGCAGCCTTCGACGCCTTCAACAAGAAGTACTACGACAGCGGCGAACTGCTCGGCGCCTACGGGGTGGCCGATGCGGCGGCGACCAGGCTGGTCCGGGTCACCGACGGCCAGCCCGCGGTCACCGACGGCCCCTACCTGGAGACCAAGGAGTACCTGGCGAGCTGGTACCTGATCGACGTGGACAGCGAGCAGCGCGCGCTCGAGATCGCGGCGGACTGCCCGTCGGCGAAATTCCGTCCGCTCGAAGTCTGGCCGATCCTGCACGAGGCGTCCCGCGAGACGGGCGTGGATATCGGCGTCGTCTGATCGCGATGACCGCCGGGGACGAGCCCAGGGCGGCCGGCTACGGCACCGAGGACCTGCTGCGCGAGCTGGCGCCGCAGGTCCTCGGGGTGCTCATGCGCCGCTACGGGGGCCTGGACAGCTGCGAGGACGCGGTGCAGGAGGCGCTGCTCGACGCGGCCGGGCAGTGGCCCGCGAGCGGGCGGCCGGACAACCCGCGCGGCTGGCTGCTCACCGTCGCCACCCGGCGGCTGACCGACATGCTGCGCAGCGACTCGGCCCGGCGACGGCGCGAGGACGCCAGCTACCTGGCCACCCCGCCCGCGGTGCTGGCCGGGGCGGACGCGTGGCTGGCGGACGGCGCCACGCCGGGCAGCGACGACACCCTCACCCTGCTTTTCCTTTGCTGCCACCCCGCGCTGACCCCCTCCTCCCAGGTCGCGCTGACGCTGCGCGCCGTCGGCGGGCTGAGCACGGCGGAGATCGCCCGTGCCTTCGGGGTGCCCGAGGCGACCATGGCGCAGCGCATCAGCCGCGCCAAGCAGCAGGTCCGCGTGGCCGGGGCGCGCTTCGAGCGGCCGGCCGCGGCCGACCTCGGCGACCGCATGCGGGTGGTGCAGCAGGTTCTCTACCTGGTCTTCAACGAGGGCTACAGCGCGTCCGCGGGCGACGGCCTGCAGCGGGCCGACTTGTCGGCGGAGGCCATCCGGCTGACCCGGCTGCTGCGCCGCCTGCTGCCGGATGACGCGGAGAGCGCCGGGCTGCTGGCGCTGATGCTGCTCAGTGATGCCCGCCGGGCGGCCCGGGTCGCGCCCGACGGTGCACTGGTGCCGCTGGTCGAGCAGGACCGCGCCCGCTGGGACAGCGCGCTGATCGCCGAGGGCGCCGCGCTGATCACCCGCACGCTGGCCAGTACGGCGGCGCTCGGCCCGTATCAGCTGCAGGCCGCCATCGCCGCCGTGCACGACGAGGCGCCGTCGCTGGCGGACACCGACTGGGCGGAGATCCTCGCCCTCTACCAGTTGCTCGCCCGGGTGTCCCCCGGGCCGATGGTGTCCCTGGGCCGGGCGGTGGCGATCGCCATGGTGCACGGCCCGGCGGCCGGCCTGGCCGCGACCGACGAGCTGGCGGAGCCGCTGCGCCGTCACCACCGGCTGCACGCGGTCCGCGGTCACCTGCACGAAATGGCGGGCAACCGCGCCGCGGCGGCCGCGGACTACGCCCGGGCGGCGGGCTATGCCACCAATGCGGCCGAGAAGCGCTACCTGATGCGGCAGCTGGAGCGGGTCCGCTGACCCGCTCCAGCTTTCCCGCCGGAGAACTACAGGGCGGTGTTTTCGTAGCCTTCGGGCTTGCCTTCCAGGACCATGAACTTGGTCTCAAGGAAGTACTGGAGACCCTCGTGGATGCCCTCGCGGCCGATGCCGGACTGCTTGTAGCCGCCGAAGCTCACCCCGAAGTCGGTGCGCATCGCGTTGTGCCCGACGGTGCCGGAACGGAGCCGGCCGCCGACCTGACGGGCCCGGTTGACGTCGTTGGTGAACACTGAGGCGTTGAGGCCGTAGATGGTGTCGTTGGCGATCCGGACCGCGTCATCCTCGTCTGCGGCCGGGATAACCGACAGCACCGGGCCGAAGATCTCCTCCTGGGCGATGACGGAGTGGTTATCGACGTTGCCGAACACGGTCGGCTCGATGTACCAGCCGTGCTCGAGGTCCTTCGGACGGCCGCCGCCGGTGGCGAGGGTGGCGCCGCCTTCGATGCCCTTGGCGATGTAGCCCTCGACCCGGGTCCGCTGCCGTTCGGCGGCCAGCGGCCCCATCTGGGTGTCCTCGCTGAACGGGTCGCCCACCCGTACCTGGCTGAACGTCGCCGCGAGCGCCTCGAGGAGCTGGTCGTGCCGCGCCCGGGGGACGACGATCCGGGTCAGCGAGGAGCAGACCTGGCCCGACAGCATGCACTCAGCCGCGGACAGGGTGCGGGCGGTCGCCTCGATGTCCACGTCGTCGAGGATGACGGCGGCGGACTTGCCGCCGAGCTCGAGGGTGCAGCGGGCGATCCGCTCGCCGCAGATGGAGGCGATCCGCCGGCCGGCCGCGGTGGAGCCGGTGAAGGTGATCTTGTCGACCCGCGGGTCGCGGACCAGCAGCTCGGAGACCTCACGGTCGGCGGTGACCACGTTGAGCACGCCGGCCGGCAGGCCCACGGCCTCGGCCGCCTCGGCCAGCAGGTAGCCCTCACCCGGAGCTTCCGGTGAGTTCTTCAGGATGACGGTGCACCCGGCGAGCAGCGCCGGCGCGACCTTGTTGCTGATCAGGCCCATCGGCCCGTTCCAGGGGATGATGGCGCCGACGACGCCGACCGGCTCGCGGACCAGCAGGCCGAACTGGCCGGCCGACGGCTTGGCTGGCTCTTCCCACTGGTAGGTGTCGGCCAGCGCGGCGAACGCGTTGAAGGTCTGCCCGGCGCCGGCGCCGCCGTACTGGGCGATGCGGTGCAGCACGCCGGCCTCGCGCGGCCAGATCTGGCCGATCGCGTCGGCCCGCTTCTGCAGCTCGGCCCCGAGGGCGCGCAGGTAGTCGGCGCGCTGCTGGTGGCTGAGCCAGCGCCACGGGCCGTTGTCGAACGCTTCCTTGGCCGCGGTGACGGCCCGGTCGATGTCTGCTGCCTGCGCCTCGGGGACGGTGAAGTAGAGCTGCTCGGTGTCGGAGTCGATGACGTTGATCTGCGCGTCGGACGACGGCGCCACCCACTGCCCGCCAATGTAGAAGCGGTCGGCGTGGCTGATTGGCGCGGTTACCTGGCTCATGCGGTGCCCTCCCGGCACGGTCCCGCGTACGCTCGGCACTGAACGCGCGCTTACGCGAGGCCTAGTCGTCTCACTGTGACTACCACACTAAGCCGCCGCCGGGCCAACGCCAAGAGGCGCGCACACCAAACATTGGCCTGACCTTAACGCACTGGGCCAACTCACGGCGCCGCCGATAGCCGTCAGGCGGCCGCCTTGGCCCGCAGGATCTGGATGAACTCGCGCATCCAGGCCGGGTGGTCGGGCCACGTCGTAGCCCTCATCCCATTCAGCAGTCACCTCGTGACTACTTACTTCCTGCCGGAAGTCAAGGCCACCCGGCGAACCGCGGGCCACATCCGCGAAGTTCAGCGCGCGGGCACATTAACCATGCTTCGAGGTTTTCGCCGCCGCACACGGGTAGCGTTCACTTGATCCGCGCCGGACAGCCCTGAGTCGCGCCAGGCTGACGATCACCCGGCAGGCGGAGTCGCAGGGGAGGCGATCGGCCATCAGCAGCACATCGACGCCGGGGCGGGGAGGCGGCATTCTTCATGCCGCTCCCAGTGCCGGGGACCGCTAGGGGTCCGATGATGCAATCGTCCGGGGCGGGCGGCGGCAAAGACGGGAACACCGTGCTTGACCGCGAGTTCGGGGCGGCTGATCTTTCCGCGCTGCGCGCGGCGGTGCTGGAGTGCGCGTGCGCGGCGGGCCTGGTGAACGACCGGGCCATCGACGTGATGCTGGCGATGCATGAACTCGCCGCCAACGTCGTCCGGCACGGCGCCGGCCGGGGACGGCTGCTGGTGGAGGTCTTCCCGGGGGCACTGCGCTGCCGGGTCAGCGACGCGGGCAGCGACAATCACGCGACCGCGCTCGTCGAGGCGGCGACCAGCAGCCTGCGGGGCGAGGTGCAGGCCGCGGACATTTCCCCGGCGGCATCCTGGCCGGTCCAGCACGGACACGGCCTCTGGCTGGTCCGCCACACCGCCGACCAGGTACAGGTCACCACCGGGCCGGCCGGGTCGGTCGTCTACGCGATCTTTACCCTGCCGCAGCCGCCGTTGCCGGTCAGGTTAGCCCGGGACCCGGTACCCGGGGTTACCGCGCGGTACGGCTGAGGCGGAGCACGGCAGCTGAGGCGGCAAAGACTGATTTGCCGGTTTGGACTGATTTGCCAGGGGTAGCCCGGCCTTGACGAAGAGGCCAGGTTGTGCGGCTATGATCGCACGGCCTACCTGTACGCGGGCGACGCTGGCAATCAGGCCATCACGGCAGCGGCGGCGCGCGGGGGCAGGCGCCGGGCAGCGGGGCACCAGCGGGTGCGCTAGACGCCTGGCGCTTCCGCATGCCCAGCAGAAAACGGAGCAATCGACATGACCCGCAACATCCAGGACGCGGCCCCGCTGGCCGGCCCCGCCTACGTGACGGAGGCGGAGCCGCGCGACGTGGCGGGCGAGGTCGTCCTCGTCGCGGCGCTGTCCTCCCCCGCCGATCACACGAGCTTCCCGGTTGACGATCTTGTCATCGTCTCGCAGGAGGCCGGCCCGGCGGCAGCGTGGCTGCTCGGCCGGGAAAAGGACGAAGAAGAAGGAGAAACCGCGCCGGCTGGCTGAGGTCACCCCGGCGGGCCCCGCCCCGCCGCCCGGCCGCGGTCACAGGATGCGGACGACCACCAGGCAGGCGTCGTCGCCGGTGTCGGACACGGCGTTGCTGAGGATGCGGTCGGCGTGCCCGGCCGCGTCGGGGCCCGCGGGCACGGCCGCGTCGGTGAACTGCTGCAGCTCGTCGGTGATCGAGCCGGCCCGGCGCTCGACCAGGCCGTCGGTGTACAGCAGCAGGGTGTCGCCGCTGCGCAGCTGGAGGGTGGCCTCCTCGTACTCGGCGTCCGGATCGAGTCCGAGCAGCACGCCGCCCGGCAGCGGCAGCATCTCCGCCGCCCCGTCGCGCACCAGGACCGGCGGCAGGTGCCCGGCCCGGGCCCAGCGCAGCAGCCGGGTCTCCGGGTCGTAGTAACCGCAGACGACGGTTCCGGCGATGCCCTCGGTCAGGTAGCAGGCCGCGTAGTTGAGATACCTGAGCAGGTCGTGCGGGCCCGCGCCGGTCGCGGCCAGCCCCCGCAACGCGTTGCGGGCCGCGATCATGCCAGTGACCGCGTCGATGCCGTGCCCGGTGATGTCCCCCACCACCAGCAGCAGCCGCTTGTCGGGCAGCAGCAGCGCGTCGTACCAGTCGCCGGCCACCAGGCGGCCCTGCTCGGCCGGACGGTAGCGCACCGCGACGTCGACCCCGGCCGCCTCGACCGGGGTGTCGTCCTCCGGCATGATGGCCCGCTGCAGCCGCAGCGCCAGCTCTTGCTCCTGTTCGGCCCGCTGCTCGCTGTCGGCCAGCTGGTCCTGGGTCGCGGCCAGCGCCACCTGGGTGTGGTAGTGGGCGGACACGTCCTGAAACGCGCCGCGCAGCCCGGCGACCTCTTCCGCTGCCAGCACCGGCTCGGCGAAGATGCGGATCTGCCTGATGGCGGTGTCGCCGGGGCGGACGATCCGGAAGACCGCGACCGCGGGCTCGCGCCGGTGCAGCAGCGACTGGCGGAAGCGCTGCAGCGGCGCCCGGTCGGCGGCGATCGCAAAGCTGTGCAGGCTGCCGACAGGAATCGGCACCGCGTGCCGCGGGTCCAGGC
>Ga0302314_10016962_pt1 | contig 12255 bp, 13 predicted proteins | sample III_Palsa_N2_3_FD_200533 | JGI IMG/M metagenome (GOLD analysis project Ga0302314, IMG submission 200533) | Peat permafrost microbial communities from Stordalen Mire near Abisko, Sweden - III_Palsa_N2_3 | ecosystem: Environmental > Terrestrial > Soil > Palsa > Peat permafrost | place: Sweden...
CCGGCATCCGCACGATGGCGCTGTCGCTGGTGCTGCTGGAACACATGCAGGACAAGGCGCACGTCGCCCGCCTGAAGGAGATGTTCCTGATGGCGATGATGACGGGCACGCTGTGCGACGAGCTCACCCCGTCGACCAAGGCGCACGACGAGCCCTTCCTCGCCGGCATGATGTCGCAGCTCGGGCGCATGCTCACCGAGTTCTACTTTCCCGAGGAGGCCGCGCTGATCCGCAGGCGCGTTGAGCCTTCGTGGCAGCGCGGCGAATGGTCGCAGTCCATCGAGGATCGCGCCGTCGGCGAGGTGCTGGGCCTGTCGTACGAACAACTTGGCGTGGGCGTGACCAAGGTCTGGGGCCTGCCCGACTCCCTGCGCCGCGCGATCGCCCGGCCCGAGGGCGAGGCGCCGGGCCGCGCCGTCGAATCGGCGCCCGACCGGCTGCGCTGGTGCGTGCAGGCCTCGTCCGAGCTGGCGCAGGCGTTGATGCAGGCGCCCACCGAGTCCGCGGCCCACAAGATCTCCGCGATCGGCGACCGCTACTCGCGCGCGCTGAACCTGCCCAAGGAACAGTTCGAGACCGCCGTGCGCAGCGCGCAGTCGCACCTGCAGTCGATGTCGACCGACCTCGGCATCGACCTCAAGGCCGACTCCAAGGCGCGCCGGCTGCTGCCGCAGGCGCTCGCCGTGCCCACCGGCAACGTCGATCCGGCGACGGTCGTGACGCCGCCCGCGGCGCCCGGCGGCGAAGCCGGCGACGCCACGATGGTGGTGCCCGCTTCGGAGCGCCCGGGCGCGGCCGCCGCGCAGGCCCGGCCCACGCCGGCACCGCAGGAATCCGCGGGCAGGATGCTGGCGCTGGAGGAAGGCATCTCCAGCGTGACCAGCGCGCTGGCCGGCGACACCTTCAAGTTGAACGAGGTGCTGCGCACGATTCTGCAGACGATGCACGGCGCGCTCGGCTTCCGCTGCGTCGTGTTCGGACTGCGCGATCCGAAGACCGGCGTGATCACCGGCCGCTTCGGCCTCGGCGCTCCGGCGTCGGCGCTGTCGGCGCAGTTCCGCGTCGACGTGAATCCGAACGGCCCGGTCGACCTGCTGTCGGTGGCGTGCAAGAAGGCCGCGGACACGCTGATCTCCGACGCGTCCGCCGACAACGTGCGCTTGCGCCTGCCGACGTGGCTGCAGCGCGAGGCCGACGCGCGCAGCTTCGTGCTGCTGCCGATGACGATGAAGAGCGCGCCGTTCGCGCTGATCTACGCCGACTGCGCGACGCCCGGCGGCATCGTGCTGGGCGACCGCGAGCTGAGCCTGCTGCGCACGCTGCGCAACCAGGCGGTGATGGCGTTCAAGACGGCAGGCGGCTAGCCGCTCTCGCCCTGGCGTCCGGGGTCGACCGCGTTCACGACCGCCGCGCCGCAACGCCGAGGCTGCGGCGTCTCGTCGAGCATGCCCAGGTCGGCGTGACTGCCCGCATACGTCAGGCCGTATCCGCGGGCGAACAGCGGGTCGTCGCCGGCGTCGCCCTTGCTGACGGTCGCCTGGCACGCGGTCTTCGGCCACGAGTACGACAGCGTGCCGCGGAAGTCGGTTGCGCCGCCGTCGGCGTGGCGGAACAGTACGTCCGTGATGCCCTTGCCTTCGGTGCCCGGAAGCCAGGCGGCGACGAACGCATCGCTGCGGTCGATCTCGCGGTTCACCCACAGCGGGCGGCCGCTGAACAGCACGGTGACGACCGGCACGCCGTGGCCGCTGACGCGATCGAGCACGGCGAGATCTTCCGGATGGCGGCGCGCGTGCTCCAGCGTGCCGGAGGCCCCGATGTCGCCGGCGCCTTCGGCGTACGGCGTCTCGCCGATCACCGCGACCACCGCCTTGAACGCCTGCACGTCGACGTCCTTGGCGTCGACCGAGTAGACGACGTTGTCCGCGCCGACGGCCTCGCGCACGCCGGCGAGCACGGAGTCGCCCACCGGGTAGTCGGCGTTGGTGTTGCCCGTGCCCTGCCACGTGATCGACCAGCCGCCGGCCTGGTCGGCGATCGAGTCGGCGGCGCGGCCCACCACCAGCACGCGGCCGGACGGCGTCAGCGGCAGCGTGCCGCGGTCGTTCTTCAGCAGCACCAGCGACTCGCGCACCGCGGCACGCGCGAGCGCGCGCGGGTGCGCGGCCGCCGCGTCGAGCGCGCCCGCGCGCCGCGACGGCCGGGTCGACACGCTCGCGCCGCCGACGACGCGGAACAGCCCCGCGCGCATCTTCACGCGCAGGATGCGGGTGACGGCGTCGTCGATGCGGCTCATCGGGATCTCGCCGGCCCGCACCGAGGCCGTCGTGTGCGCGATGAAGTCCTTCCACGCGAACGGCACCATCACCATGTCGATGCCCGCGTTGATGGCCACGGGACACGACGACGTCGTGCACGACCGCGTCTTGCCGTTCGGATCGACGGTGCGCACCTGCCCGATCGCGTCCCAGTCGGTGACGACGAAGCCGTCGAAGCCCCAGCGCGTCTTCAGCAGGTCCGTGAGCAGGTAGCGGTTGCCGGTGTTCTTCGCGTCGGCGAAGGCGAGCGCGCGGCCGGCGTCGTCGTTGCCGGTGAAGGTCCAGCTGTTGAACGACGCCATCACCGTCTGCACGCCGGCGGCGATCGCGCAGACGTAGCCGGCGCCGTGGACACGCAGCAGTTCGTCGAAGCTGGCCTTGTTCTCGCCCTGGTCCACGCCCAGGTCCGTGCCGCCGTCGCCGAGGAAGTGCTTGGCGGTGGCGACGATCGTCGGCCGTCCGGACGCATCGAAGCGGCCCTGCAGCCCGGTGACGTAGCGGCCTGCGTACGCGGCGACGATGGCCGGATCCTCCGAGAAGCCTTCGTACGTGCGGCCCCAGCGGTCGTCGCGCGGCACGGCGACGGTCGGCGCGAAGGTCCAGTCGATGCCTGTTGCACGCACCTGGCGCGCGACGGCCTCGCCGATGCGTTCGACCAGCGCCGGATCATGGGCCGCGCCCAGGCCGATGTTGTGCGGGAACAGCGTCGTGCCGAAGACGTTGTTGTTGCCGTGGACGGCGTCCGTGCCCCAGATCACGGGCACCTTCACGGCCATGTCGGTGCTCATGGACGCGTCCCACCACGCGTCGGCCAGTGCCAGCCAGTCGGCGGTGGCGGCGTGCTTGTCCTGGTTCGGCCAGGCGCCGCCGCCGTTGAGCACCGAGCCGATGTAGAACCGGCGCACCTCGGCGGGCGTGATGGCGCGGATGTCGGGCTGCGTCATCTGGCCGATCTTCTGGGCCAGGGTCATGTGCGCGACGATCTCGCGGATCTGCGCTTCCCGGGCGGGATCCTTCGGAAACGTCTCCGGGATCGCGCCGGCCCCGCGCGCCGCAGGCACGACGGCGCAGGCCGCCGCGATCAGGGCGGCGAACAGGGGGCGGGCGCGGAAGAAGTGCATCGGTGAGCCGGGGTTCATCGGGTTTGGAACCGATTCCAACGCCGGAATGGCGACTTTAGGAGCCGTGTCGCGCGCTCGCCACTGGGTCAACTACCCATGCCGGCGTGAAATCCGAAACGCTTGCCGCGGCCGTAACATGGCGGTCGAACGCTACAGTGACGGTCGACGAGAACGACCCGGATGTCCTCGATGACGCTGAACGACACCGCCGCCCATTACCTCCAGACCTATGCCGCCGGCGGCGAAGTGGATGGCGGCTGGCTGTTCGGCAAGGCGCTGCAGCAGACGCAGCTCGACTTCTCGCCCGAGAGCCTGGGCCGGCTGGACCACATGCTGGCGCAGATCCGCATTCGCGCGAAGCCGACGCCGGAGCTGCTCGAGTCGGCGCGCGGCACCAACTTCCAGTCGCTGGTCGCGTTCTACATGATCGAGTTCGCGCGCCGTCGCACGGGCGCCGACATCGCCTGGCACGACCGCGCCTCCGCGTTGCGCGTGCTGGCGCCCGGCACCCAGCTTCCCGCGACGGCGTTCACGCGCCTGCTGGCCTACGCGGCCGACCACGGCGCCATCTTCCTGCCGCTGCGCTGGATCGAGACGCAGCTGCTGCCGGACAACAAGATCATCCCGAGCAGCGACTATCTCGCCAGCATGCTCGCCGAGCTGGGCCGCCACGGCCCGCCGGCCTGGTGGCAGGCGGCGCATGCGATGGGGCGCATCGCCTCGTGGCAGATGATGACCGCGGCCGACGGGCGCGCCGTGCTCCCGCTGCTGATGGACGATCGCGCGCCGAAGACCTGGACGACGTTGACGGGCGGCGTCAGCCGCAAGGAAGAGATCGACGAGGCGGTCGAGCGCGGCCGGCGCAAGCTGGAAGAGAATCCCGACGGCCTCGGATGGCAGGTGCTGTGCCACGACGACGTCCTGGGCGAAGGCCGCGAGAAGGTCGACGCCCTGACGGTCGTCGCCCGCACCTATGGCGACGACCCGCTGAAGCTGACGATGGCGTTTCCCTATCGCCCGAAGCGCGGCGGACGGCCCCTGGTCATCCTGAAGCCGAGGATGCGCGAATCGAACGTGCCGCCGGAGACGTTCGCCAAGCTGGACGAATCGCTCAAGCGCGGCCTCCATGCGGTCAAGTGGATCTATGGCTCCAGCTGGGACGAGTCGCGCGAGTCAGAGGGACATTCCCGGCCGATGCCTCTGCCACGGCCGAAGGCCCCGCCGCCGCCGCCCGCCTGGGCCGCGCCGGCGCCCGCGCGCGACAAGCGTCCGGAGCCCGCGCCCGAGAAGAAGAAGGGCTGGAAGCCCTGGTGACGCGCGTCGCGCCGGCCGCGTGAACGGGTCCTAGTCGCGCAGCTGTCCCACCATCGCCTTGCGCTTGGGCGTGTAGGCCCACCACGGGGCCGGCGGCGCGCCGTTCATGAAGTCGACCACCGCGAGCAGGGTGTCGAGCACGCAGGGCTCGTGGCGTTGGCCGGTGGCCTTGCACAGCGCGCGATAGAGCTGCAGCCCGTCGCGATCCTTCAGCGCCTGCGGGGTGTGGATGTCCAGCAGCCGCAGGTCGGCGGCCATCGCCGGGCCGACGTTGGGCAGTTGCTCCAGCGTCAGGCATTCGTCGGCCGTCGCGGCCTTGGGAGACTTCATTTCCTTGCGGGAAGGCGGACGCGACGACGAGCCCATGGCGCGGTCCGCTCAGCGACGGCCGCCCGCGCACGCGGTGCGCGAAGGCGGTCGTTGCGAGCCTGGCGACATGGTCAGCTCATCATGTTGTTGCGGACCAGGCCCACCGCGATGCCTTCCAGCTCGAAATCGACATCGCCGAACGGCACGATGATGGGCTGGAAATCGGGGTTTTCAGGCAGCAGCTCGATGGTGGTGCGGGTGCGGCGGAAGCGCTTCACGGTGACCTCGTCGCCCAGGCGCGCGACCACGATCTGGCCGTTGCGCGCCTCGCGGCTCTTCTGCACCGCCAGCAGGTCGCCGTCGATGATGCCGGCGTCGCGCATGCTCATGCCCTTGACCTTGAGCAGGTAGTCGGGACGGCGCGGGAACATCGTCGCCTCGAGCAGGTAGGTCTGCTCCACGTGCTCCTGCGCGAGGATGGGCGAGCCCGCGGCCACGCGGCCCACCAGCGGCAGCGTGAGCTGGGACAGGCTGGGCAGCGGCAGCGAGAACTGCTTGCCGCGCGCCTCGTTGAGCGCGCGCAATGTGTCAGACTTCAGCCGGATGCCGCGCGAGGTGCCGCCCACCAGCTCGATGACGCCCTTGCGGGCCAGCGCCTGGAGGTGTTCCTCCGCCGCGTTGGCCGACTTGAACCCGAGTTCGTTCGCGATCTCGGCGCGGGTCGGCGGGGCGCCGGTGCGTTCGATCGCGCTCTGCACCAGATCGAGGATCTGCTGCTGGCGGGCGGTGAGCTTCGGCGATTCGACTTCCATGGCGTCCCCGCCGGCCCGGGGCTCGCGCCCCGCAGCCGGCATCTGGTTGTTCATACAGGTCTGTATTTTTATCCAAGGTTGCCAAGAATGCAAAGCCCCATGCCGCTTGTCGTGATTCTCGCCACGGGCGGGACGATCGCCGGGACCGCCGCGGCCGCCACCGACACCACCGGCTACCGCGCCGGCGCGCTGGGCGTGGAGGCGCTGATCGCCGCCGTGCCGGCGCTCGCCGAACATCGCCTCGAATCGGAATCGGTCGCCGCGATCGACAGCAAGGACATGGACGTCGCCACCTGGCAGCGCCTGGCACAGCGCGCCGCGCACCACCTGGCGCGGCCCGAGGTCGCCGGCGTCGTCATCACGCACGGCACCGACACCCTCGAGGAGACCGCGTACTTCCTGCAGCGCGTGCTCGCGCCCGCCAAGCCGGTGATGCTGACCGCCGCGATGCGCCCGGCCAGCGCGCTGTCGGCCGACGGCCCGGCCAACCTGCTCGACGCGGTGACGGTGGCGGCCACGCCGGGCGCGCGCGGCGTCGGCCTGGTGTTCGCGGGCGCGGTCTGGGCCGCGGTCGGACTGCGCAAGATCCACACGCTGCGGACCAGCGCGTTCGCCGGCAGCGACTGCGGGCCGATCGCGCGGCTGGAAGGCGGCGTGCTGCGCGCGTTCCGCGACTGGCCGCGCGGCGAGGCGCTGGGTCTCGCGCGCATCGCCGCGGCGCCCGACGCGTGGCCGCGGGTCGAGATCGTGTTGAACCATTCGAGTGCCGACGGTCGCCTGGTCGACGCGGTGGTGGCGTCGGGCGCGCGCGGCATCGTCGTCGCGGGCACCGGCCACGGCACCGTCAGCAAGCGGCTCGACGACGCCCTCGCGCGCGCGCGTGACGCGGGCGTTCGCGTGGCGCGCGCGAGCCGCTGCGCGTTCGGGCCGGTGCTGCCGCACGACGCCGCCGACGTCGAAGCCGTCGGCGAACTCAGCGCCGTGCAGGCGCGCGTCGAGCTGCAGCTGGCCCTGCTGGCCTGACCGGCCTGGCTAGGGGTCGCCGGGCAGCGGCTGCGCGTCCTGCGCGAGGCGCTGGCCGTCCGCGACCGCCTGGGCGATCTGCTCGGCGCTGAGCGTGGTGCCCATGCGTTGCGTGACGCTGTCGCCGTTGGCCAGCACCGAGCCGGAGGCGCCGACGAGGCGCCGGCGGCAGTCCATGTAGGCGACCCAGTAGGTCAGCGCCTTCGCGCGATCCTGGTCGACGCCCAGCCCGCTCTCGTAGCTGTTGACGCGGTTCTCCAGCGAATCGGGATCGCAGGTGTGCACGCCGGCGTCGAGCGCGGCCTCGACGCGCTGCTTCCACGACGCGTTCTCGGGCGCGTCGATGTCCGAGCTGCCGCTCACGCCCAGCCCGTCCGGGCCTTCCTTGAGCATCTCGGTGGCCGCGTGGTGCACGCCGGCGAGCGCGGCGCGTTCGAGCCAGCGCAGGCGGCTCTGGATCTGGTCGGAGGCGATGTCGCCGCAGGCCTGCTGCGTGGTGGGCAGCAGCGCGCGGTCGCTCGGCAGGATGTGGTGCGCCATCCAGCCCTCGTGGTCGCGCGCCCAGATGCAGGTGGTGACGAGCTGGTAGGCGGCGAACGCATCGACCGGGTTCGCGGAGCGGCTCAGCCGATCCACCTTCTGCGACAGCGATTCGTACGGACTGGGCGCGCTCGGGGCCGGGGCGGGCGCGGGCGCCGCGGGCCGCGCGGCCACGGGCGGCGGCGCGAGCAACGGGTCGGCGGGCGCGTCGGCGAAGCGGGCGGGCGGCAGCGCCGGCGCCGCCACCGCGGTCGTGCCATGGCTCGTGCCGTAGACCAGCGCGCCGCCCACCAGGGCGACGGCCACGGTCGAGGCGATGACGAAGGGCCGGCGATTGTGCACCGCAAGATCATAGGGGACGCCAGCCCGGCAGTGGCCCCAAAGACGAACAGGCCCGCGCGCGGCGGGCCTGTTCGGTGACATTCTGCGCACCCCGGCGCGAGCGCGTCGGGCGGCGGTGGTCGAAGCTCAGACCACCGTGAGCGTGACGTCGATGTTGCCGCGCGTCGCGTTCGAGTACGGGCACACCTTGTGCGCGGCCTCGACCAGCGCCTGGGCGGCGGCCTTGTCCATGCCCGGGATCGAGATGCGCATGTCCACCTTGATGCCGAAGCCGCCGGGGATCGGGCCGATGCCGACGTCCGACGTGATCGAGACCTCGCTGGTCAGCGCGATCTTCGGGCCGCCGGTCATGCCGGAGGCCACGGCCTTCATCGCGCCGATGAAGCAGGCCGAGTAGCCGGCCGCGAACAGCTGTTCCGGGTTCGTGCCGGGCTTGCCGTCGCCGCCGAGTTCCTTGACGGTGGTCAGCGTGACGTCCAGGTTGCCGTCGGACGACTTGGCGGTGCCGGTACGGCCGCCGGTGGCGGTGGCGGTGGCGGTGTAGAGGATCTTTTCGGGTGAGGCCATGGTTTGCTCCTTGGGTTGGTTGGGCACGGCGGCATGCCGCGCCTTGGGGGAACTGCGTTTCAGTGCTCGGTCTGGCGCGACAGCGAGTCGCGCACCGCGGTCAGCTGCCGGGTGAGCTCGACGATCTCGCCGAGCTCGCATCCGCTGGCGCGCCCGATCGCCTGCGGCACGCTGCGCGCCGCGATCTTGAGCTTGCGGCCGGCGCTCGTCAGGCGCACGATGACGCGGCGTTCGTCCGCCGCGTCGCGCTCGCGGCTGAGCTGGCCTTGCGCCTCGAGGCGCTTGAGCAGCGGGGTCAGCGTGCCGGAGTCGAGCGCCAGCCTGTCGCCGAGCTGGCTGACCGTCTGCGCGTCCTCTTCCCACAGCGCCAGCATGACCAGGTACTGCGGGTAGGTGAGGCCCAGCGGCGCGAGCAGCGGCTTGTAGACCTTGGTCATCGCCAGCGAGGCCGAGTACAGCGCGAAGCACAGCTGCTTGTCGAGCGCGAGCCAGGCGTCGGCGCGGGCGTCGTCGGCGTGGAGGGCGGAGGTCTTGGCGCGAGGCATGGGGTGGAATGTAGCGCGCTAATCAATTGCGCACAATTTAAATGGGTATTCGGCCTGCGGCGCGAATACTAAAGTCATCGCTTGACTATTGTCGGGGGCGGGAATAAGCTGAAGCACATGCTTCAGCATCAAGCCCTCGATCGCGTCTTCCAGGCGCTGTCCGACCCGTCGCGCCGCGCCATCGTCGACCGGCTGTCGCGTGGCGACGCGTCGGTGAGCGAGCTGGCGCAGCCGCTGGCGATGTCGCTCGCGGCGGTCGTGCAGCACATCCAGCTGCTCGAGGCCAGCGGGCTCATCCGGACGCGCAAGACGGGCCGCGTGCGCCACTGCCATCTCGACCGCGACGTGCTGTCGCTGGCCGAGACGTGGCTGTCGCTGCGGCGCGCGATGTGGGAAGACAACCTGGACCGCCTGGGCGAGGTGCTGGCGCAGCAGAAGGCCCGCAAGCTGGCCGAGGCGCGCGCCGCCGCGTCCACCGAACCGACGAAGACCCCCCCCGCGACACCGCGTCGCCAAAGGAAACCGACATGACCTCTCCGCTCACCGCCCCGATCACGTCGCACGGCGACTTCTCCATCAACCGCGTCTACGACGCCTCGCCCGCCGACGTCTGGGACGCGTGGGCCGACAACGCGACCAAGGCGCGCTGGTTCATCGGCCCCGAGGGCTGGCAGCAGGTCGAGCGCACGCTGGACATGCGCGTCGGCGGCATCGAGATCCTGCACGGCCGCTTCGCGGGCAACGGCCTGGAGACGCTGTTCACGGCGCGCTACCACCTGGTCGAGCCGCAGGCGCGGCTCGTGTACGTCTACGACATGCACCTGAGCGGCCGCCACCATTCGGTGTCGGTCGCGACGGTCGAGTTCATCGGCGACCCCGAGGGCACGCGGCTGCGCTTCACCGAGCAGGTGACCTTCGTCGACGGCACCGACGGCCGCGACGGCACCTTGTCGCGCAAGCGCGGCACGTCGGCGCACCTGGAGCGCATCGCCGGCGTGCTGTGAGGCGTCAGAACTTCGGGATGCGGATCCGCGAGATCATCAGCGAGCCCGACACCGCGAACATCAGCACCAGCGGATGCAGCGTGAAGCCGAGGTGCGTCGCGCCGAGCCACAGGTTCGCGCCGATGCTGCCTTGCGCCGCGGCGACGCCCAGCACGACCACCAGCAGCAGCGAGGTCGGGATCGGCGTGCCCTCGAAGAACCTCACCTTGTCGCCGCCCTCGGAGTTCTTCACGGCCGTGATGTTGTAGCGGGCCAGGCGCGACACGCCGCAGACGACGAAGAACACCAGCACCACGCGATCCCACAGCCCCTGCATGCCGCAGCCGTAGGCGATGGCCGCGGGCGCCACGCCGAACGAGATGACGTCGGCCAGCGAGTCGAGCTCGCGGCCCAGCTCGGAACTCTGCTGGCGCCAGCGCGCGACGCGGCCGTCGAGCACGTCGAACACCAGCGCGGCCGGGATCAGCCAGCACGCGAAGTAGACGTGCCGGATGTCGCCCGTCTTCAGGAACGTCATCACGGCGAACAGCGCGCCGACGCCGCAGAAGGCGTTGGCCAGGGTGAACCAGTCCGCGAGGTGGAACTCGCGGATCATCGAGAACGGCTTCGGTTTGTCCATGCCCGCAGGATAGTGCAGGCCGCGGCGGCCGGGCCGTCAGAGCACCTCGAACACGCTGTAGACCGGCCCGTCCGCGCGTCGTTGTCCTACGCCGACCGCCACCACGTGGTTGAGCCAGTCGTAGCGCGGCGCGGCCGTCTCGAACTGGACGATGGTGCGGAAATAGATCTCCGCCGGATCGACCACCTCGCCGCGATCCACGCGCGCGATCACCTCCGGCGATCCGTGGCGCACGCCGCGGTAGGTCATCGCGACGAAGGCGTCGTCGCTGGTCTTGAGGACGAGACGGACGTCGAGCGCGACGCTGCCGTCGGCCTTGAGCGTCTGCCAGTCGCTGCCGCCGTCCATCACGACGCCCGACAGCCGCTCGCCGTCGAACGAGCCGCCGGTGACGACGCCGATGCGCCGGCCGGCGCCGGGCCTCGCGATGACGGGCATCGGGCCGCGCACGTCGAGGCGCACGGCCAGCAGGGGGCGCGTGCGCAGCTCGCGCAGGCCGGGCGGGAGGGAATCGGTGATGGGCGTGGGCATCGTCGGGCGCTCCGTGGATCAGTTCGGCGCGACGATACGCCCGCCCGCGCGCCGTTGCGCGCGCAAGGACTTCAGCCCTGTTCCTCGGCCTCGATCGACAGCCGCACCCGGCGCGCCTGCTGCGCCTGCGTCTTGACGACGATGCGCAGCGGCACGCCCGCGGGCAGCTCGCGGCGGAAGTGGTAGTCCATCGAATCGGTGGCGCCGGGATTCTCGGTGGGGGCCTGGCGCGTCCATTCCAGGTTGCCGTCGACGTCCACGCGCATGCCGTGGCGCGCGCCTTCGGCGAGCGGCTTCACGAGCAGGCGACAGTCGATCTCGAAACGCCGCGTGCGCCAGGAGTCGGCGGGAATCGTCAGCGTGGCGACGTCGGCGTCGCCGGCGTCGATGTGCCAGCGCTCGGGCTTGCCGGTCGGCGACGCGGGCGCGGCGGAAGGGGGCGTTTTCTTCATGGGGTCGTATCTTGGCGCAACACGCCAGACCCCGTGGTTACAGGCCGGTCATCCCGACCCGGTAAACTTCGCCGCTTTGCGCGCTACGACGCCGATGGTTGCCGACTCGACAGTGATTCCGTTTGCGTTCGAACTGAAGGACACCAGCCTGCCGCTGGTCACCGTGGTGCTGCACCAGGCCGACGCGGCCGTCCTCGCCGACGAACTGCAGCAACGCCTGGGCGAGACGCCCAATTTCTTCGACAACGACCCGGTCGTCGTCGATCTGGCGCCGCTGCGCGAGCACGAGGAACCCCTCGCGTTCGCCGGCATCGTCGCCGCGCTGCGGAAGCACCGCATGCGCCCGTCGCTGGTGACCAACGGCAACGCGCGGCAGATGGCCGACGCGCTCGAAGCGGGCCTGGCGGCCGCGCCCGAAGCGGCGCCCGCGCCGAAGCCGCGCACCGTCGAGGTCGAGGTGATCCGCGAGGTCGTGCGCGAAGTCGAGCGCGAAGTGCCGGTGCACGTGCCCACGCTGATCGTCGACAGGCCGCTGCGTTCCGGCCAGCAGGCCTACGCGAAGGGCGGCGACCTCATCGTGCACGCGGCCGTCAACGCCGGCGCCGAGGTGCTGGCCGACGGCAACATCCATGTCTACGGCCCGCTGCGCGGCAAGGCCATCGCCGGCTCGCGCGGCAACACCGAGGCGCGCATCTTCACGACCTGCCTCGAACCCGAACTCATCGCCATCGCCGGCGTCTACCGCACCACGGAGACGC
>Ga0302314_10016963_pt1 | contig 12255 bp, 8 predicted proteins | sample III_Palsa_N2_3_FD_200533 | JGI IMG/M metagenome (GOLD analysis project Ga0302314, IMG submission 200533) | Peat permafrost microbial communities from Stordalen Mire near Abisko, Sweden - III_Palsa_N2_3 | ecosystem: Environmental > Terrestrial > Soil > Palsa > Peat permafrost | place: Sweden...
GCCGGCGATCCGGCGGCCATCCTCGCCGGCGATGCCGCGACGCCGGCGACCATCGCGGCGATCCGGGCGCGCCTGGGCCTGGATCAGCCGATGGCGGTCCAGCTCGTCCGCTGGTTCTGGCAATTGCTGCATGGCGATCTCGGCACCTCGATCATCTCGAACCAGGGTGTCGGCCATCTGATCGCCGACCGGATGGCGCCGACCCTGGCCTTGAGCGTCACCACCATCCTGTTCGCGATCGTCGTGGCGGTGCCGCTGGGCGTGCTGGCCGCCTGGAAACACGGCACGATCGTCGATCGCGCGGTCATGACGCTCGCGGTCGTGGGATTTTCCATGCCGGTGTTCGTGCTCGGCTATCTGTGGATCCTGGGCTTTGCGATCCGGCTGCGCTGGCTACCGGTCCAGGGCTTCACGCCGCTCACGGATGGCATCGGGCCGTTCCTGGCGCACCTGGTGCTGCCGACCCTGACCTTGAGTGTCATCTATATCGCGCTGATCGCCCGCATCACCCGGGCGAGCGTGCTGGAGGTATTGGGCGAGGATTATATCCGCACCGCACGCGCCAAGGGCGTGCCGGAGCGGGCCGTGCTGATGCGCCATGCGCTCGCCAATGCCGCCGTGCCGATCGTCTCGGTCATCGGCATCGGCGTGGCCTTGCTGATCGGCGGCGTCGTGGTGACCGAGAGCGTGTTCAACCTGCCGGGCCTCGGCCGCCTCACCGTCGATGCGGTGCTGGCGCGCGACTATCCGGTCATCCAGGGCATCATCCTGGTGTTCTCCGGCGTCTATGTGCTGGTCAATCTGGTGGTCGACCTCGCCTATGTCCTGCTCGACCCGAGGATCCGCTATTGAGGCTCTGGCGCAACCCGTCGGTGCTGTTCGGCGCGCTGGTGCTGCTGGCATTGGCCCTGGCCGCTCTGGCCGCCCCGCTGCTGCATACGGTCGATCCGGTCCAGCTGACGCCGCGCCTGCGGCTGAAGCCGCCGACGGCGGATCATTGGTTCGGCACCGACGGGTTCGGCCGCGACCTGTGGAGCCGGGTGATCTATGGCGCGCGCATCTCGCTGGCGATCGGCGCCATGGTCTCGGTCGTGGCCGTGCTGCTGGGCCTCGTCATCGGCCTTGGCGCCGGCTTCGTGCGCTGGCTCGACGGGCCGGTCATGCGGGTGATGGACGGCATCATGGCGATCCCGGCGATCCTGCTCGCCATCGCCATGGTCTCGCTGAACGGCGCCAGCCTGATCACGGTCGCGGTCGCCATCGTCATTCCTGAGATCCCGCGCGTCGCCCGCCTGGTCAGGAGCGTGGTCTTGAGCGTGCGCGAGGAACCCTATGTCGAAGCGGCCAGGGGCATGGGCACCCGCCTGCCCCGGCTGCTCTGGCGCCATGTGCTGCCCAACACGCTGGCGCCGCTGGTGGTCCAGGGCACCTATGTCGCGGCCTCGGCGATCCTGACCGAGGCGATCTTGAGCTTCCTCGGCGCCGGCATCCCGACCGAGATCCCGAGCTGGGGCAACGCCATGGCCGAGGGCCGCGCCTATTTCCAGATCGCACCCTGGATCATCCTGTTTCCGGGCCTGTGCCTGGCCGCGACCGTGTTGGCGGTCAATCTGCTGGGCGACGGCTTGCGCGACCTCTTGGACCCGCGCCTCGCCAAATCGGTGCGCAGCTTCCGATGAGCGCGGTACTGGAGATCGAGCGCCTGCACATCCGGCTGCCGCCGGGTGCCGACCGGGCATTCGCGGTCGAGGATCTGTCGCTGACCGTGGCGCCGGGCGAGACGGTCTGCCTGGTCGGCGAATCCGGCTCGGGCAAGTCGCTGACCGCCTTTTCGATCATGGGCCTGAGCCCCCATCGCCTGTTGCAGCCGACGCCGGGATCCTCGATCCGGCTGGAGGGCGAAGAGCTGGTCGGCGCCCGCCCGGCGCGGCTCCGGGCATTGCGCGGCAGCCGGATGGCGATGATCTTTCAGGAGCCGATGACGGCGCTCAATCCGGTCGCGACCGTCGGCAGCCAGATCGCCGAGGTGCTGCGTTGGCACGCCGGCCGGCTCACCGCCACCGAGACGATGGCGCGCGTGCACCGGCTGATGGACGATGTGCGCCTGCCGGAACCGGCCGCCCTCGCCCAGGCCTATCCGCACCAGCTGTCGGGCGGCCAGCGCCAGCGCGTCATGATCGCCATGGCGCTGGCGCTCGATCCGGCGCTGCTGATCGCCGACGAGCCGACGACGGCGCTCGATGTCACGACCCAGGCGCAGATCCTGGCACTGCTGCGCGACCTGAAGGCCCGACGCAACACCGGCGTGTTGTTCATCACCCATGATTTCGGCGTGGTGCGCGAGATCGCCGACCGGGTCCTGGTCATGCGCGCCGGCCGTCTGGTCGAGCAGGGCCCGGCCGACCAGGTGCTGAACGCGCCGGCGCATGATTATACCAAGCTGCTGATCGCCGCCGTGCCCGATCCGGTGCCGCCGGTCCGCCCGGCGCCGTGCGGGGCGCAGATCCTGGCGGTCGAGGCTCTGGCCAAGACCTACGGCGGCCACGGCTTCATGCGCCGACAGCGCCAGGTCGCCGCCGTGGCTGACGCGGGTTTCTCGCTGCGGCGCGGCGAGATCCTGGGCGTGGTCGGCGAATCCGGCTCCGGCAAATCGACGCTCGCCCGCTGCGTCGCCCGGCTGATCGAGCCCAGCGCCGGCCGCATCCTGCTCGACGGCACCGATATCGCCCTGCTGCCGGAGCGCCAGCTCCGGCCGTTGCGCCGCCGGGTTCAGGTCGTGTTCCAGGACCCGTACCGCTCGCTCAACCCGCGCCAGACAGTCGGCGCGTCGATCACCGAGGGGCCGACCAATTTCGGCGTGTCGCAGGCGGCGGCGCTGGCCAAGGCGCGCGAGCTGATGGGCCTGGTCGGGCTCGATCCAGAGGCACTCGACCGCCTGCCCCATCAATTTTCCGGCGGGCAGCGCCAGCGGCTGTGCATCGCCCGCGCGCTGGCGCTGGAGCCGGACCTGCTGATCGCCGACGAGGCTGTCTCGGCCCTCGATGTCTCGGTCCAGGCCCAGGTGCTGGATCTGCTCGACGATCTCAGGCGCCGGCTCGATCTCGCCATCCTGTTCATCACCCATGACCTACGTGTGGCGGCGCGGCTGTGCGACACGGTCGCGGTCATGCAGGCCGGCCGCATCGTCGAGCAGGGTCCCGCCGCACAGTTGTTCGCCAGCCCGCAACATGCCTATACCAAGGCGCTGTTCGCGGCCTCTCCGGGGCGACGCGCCGGCTAGCACCTTTGGAATTGCCCCGATGTCGCTCGTCTCCACCCTCCGCCATATCCTGGCCCATCCGCTGAACCGGGGGCAGCCGCTGGCGGCCCTCTGCCGCTTCGTGAAGTGGCAGATCGGCAGCCGGTTGCTCGGCACCAAAATCGTCCATCCCTGGATCGACGGCGCCCGGGTCATCGTGCAGAACGGCGACCAGGGCATGACCGGCAACCTCTATTGCGGCCTGCACGAACTCGCCGACATGGCCTATCTGCTCCATGTCCTCGGCCCGGACGATTGCTTCGTCGATGTCGGCGCCAATGTCGGCTCCTACACGGTGCTCGCCTGCGCCGCGCGAGGCGCCCGCGGCTACAGCTTCGAGCCGGTGCCGGCGAGTTTCGCGCGGCTGCAGGACAATATCCGGATCAACGATCTCAGTGGCCGCGTCACGGCACTCAACATCGGTCTCGCGGACCAGCCGGGCGCGCTGCGCTTCTCGACCGACCAGGATTGCATGAACCATGTCGTGGCCGAGGGCGGCATCGCGGTCCGGGTCGAGCGGCTGGACGACGTGCTGAAAGACGCCACTCCCAGCCTGATCAAGATCGACGTCGAAGGCTTCGAGACCCAGGTGCTGGGCGGCGCCACGGCCACGCTGGCGGGCCCCAACCTGCATTCGGTCATCATGGAGCTGAACGGCAGCGGCGCCCGCTACGGCATCGGCGACGAAAAGATCCTGGAGATCATGGCGACGCACGGCTTCGCGACCTATCGTTACGATCCGTTCACCCGCACCCTCACCTCGCTCGGCGGCAAGAACGAGACCGCCGGCAACACGCTGTTCATCCGCGACCTCGACCGGGTCCGGGCAAAGATCGCCGCCGCCGCCCCGATCGAGGTCAACGGCTGGCGGCTGTAGCTCAATCAGGGCACCGGCAAGTTACGTAAAGGCGGCCTTGACCCGCTCCGGCGTGAAGGGTGCGCGGCGGAGGCGGATGCCGGTGGCGTCGAAGATGGCATTGCCGATCGCGGCTGCGACCGGGCGTGTCGAGGCTTCGCCGGCACCAGCCGCCGGGAGTTCCGGGCGATTGATGGTCACGATGTCGATGCGATCCGGAGTCTGCGTGATGTCGAGGATCGGATAGGTCGACCAGTCCAGGCTGGTGACCATGTTCCGGTCGTAGGTCACCTCCTCCATCAGCGCCCGGCTGCTGCCTTGGATGATGTTGCCCTCGATGGTGAGCACCAGATTGTGCGGGTTGATGATCAGGCCGCAGTCATGCGCCACCGCCCAGCGGACCGGCCGCACCGCGCCGGTGGTCCGATTCACCTCGATTTCCACCATGGCGGCACAGAGGGTATCGCTGCGCTGGGCGAGCGCCATGCCCTGGCCCCGCACGATTTCGCCCGGGTTGGCCGGCGGATGCGGATAGTCGGAACGGGCTCTCCAGCCGAATTTCTCCGCCGCGGCCTGGATCACGGCCACGGCGCGGGCATCGGTCAGATAGCGCAGGCGGAACGCCATCGGATCGGTCCCGGTCGCCGCCGCAAGCTCGTCGATGAAGCTTTCCGAGGCGAAATTGATCTGCGGTCCGACCGGATCGCGCAGATGGGAGGTCCTGAGCGGCGACGCGTTCTTGACCAGCGGCGCCACAGTCTCCCAAGCGCGCTGCTGATGAACGAAATTATAGGTTTCGGTGGGCGCGCCGAACGCCTGGTTGGCATTCTGGCCGCGCCCCAGCAACTGACCGGCGAGGGAGTCGCGTGGGTCCGACTCGTTGGGGGTAACGTCGATGCGGGAGATGCCGCGGCTCAGAAAGCGAAATCCGACCACCAGGCCCTTGGCGTCGAGCGTCGCGGTGCAGAGATGGACAGAGGGCGGTCCTTTCGGATCCCAGCCGGTGCCCTGGTCCCGCATATATTGCACCCGCACCGGGCGCCCAACGGCGTGGGAAAGGTAGGCCGCATCCATGGCGGCGTCGCCGGCGTCGTTGCGACCGTAGGAGCCGGGCCCGCGCGTCCAGATGGCGCGCACCGTCTCTACGGGCACGCCCAGCAGCTTGGCCACACCCTGCTGCGCGTAATGCGGCTTCTGCGTGCCGGTCCAGAAGCTGACGCCGTCCGGGCGGACATCCGCCACGGCGCAAGCACCACCCATGCAGGCGTGGCTCTGGAACGGCCATTCATAGGTCGCGGCGACCGTCTTGGCGGCATCGGACAGGCCGGTCGTAACATCGCCCTTCAGTAGCTCGTCCTTGCGTGCCAGCGCCGGGGCCGTGCGCAGATAGTCGTAAAGCTGGGCCTGGTCGGGCAGCGGGTCGACCGGCTTGGTCCAGGTCACTCGCAAGGCCTCGGCCGCGCGGATGGCGTTCCATTCCTTCTCCGCCAGCACCGCGACGAAGCCGCGTTCGTGAAAGATGCGCACGCCGGGGATATTCTTCACCGAGGCCTCGTCGATCGACTGCGGCTCGGCACCGACGACCGGCGGACGGATCATGCGGGCGTGGAGCATTCCGGCCAAGCGGATGTCGGTGACGTAGGTCTGCTGCGCGAAGGCATTGTTGCGGATGTCCGTCCGCGGCACCGACTGTCCGACGAGCTTGTAGTCCGACGGCCGCTTCGGCTGGGCGCGGCCGCGGGACAGCAGATCGTTGCCCATCTGGCCGTTCCACTGCAGCGCGGTCTCGAAATAGCCGTCGCCGAGCAAGTCCTTGTAGAGAATGCGCTTGGCCGGTGCCGCCGGCGCAAAGACGGCGCCGTTTTCGGTCGCGAGTTGCTCGGGCGGCACTCCCAGACGGACGGCGGCGCGCTCGACCAGGATGCGGCGCGCCTCGGCGGCGGCATAGCGCAGCGTCACGCCGCCCTTTTCGATGCCGGTGCTGCCGGAGGCGCCGCCCTGGTTCACGGTCTGCGCCGAATCGCCCTGGATCACCCGCACGGCAATGGCGTGCAGATCCAGCTCCTCCGCGACGATCTGGCCGATGGCGACGTCCACCCCCTGGCCGGGGTCCATCTTGCCGAAGAAGGCGACGACGGTGCCGTCGGATTGCAGTGCGATGAAGCTGTCGAGCTGATCCGGGGTCAGGGCCGGACGACCGGCGGCAGCGGCCCTGGCCGGCAGCAGCGGCGCCGTGGCAAAGCTGACCAGCAGGGCGCCACCGGCCTGGAGCAGGTGGCGGCGCGAGAGGTCGAGGGCGAGCGGGCTCATGGGCGACCTCCTCCCCCCCTAGGCCGCGCCGGTCACGCGGGCGACCGCCCGAATGATCGACATATGCGTGCCGCAGCGACACTTGAGGCCGGTCAGCGCCTGCTTGATTTCGCCGATCGTCGCACGCGGCTTCTCCCGCACCAGGGCGGCGGCCGTCATGATCCAGCCGTTCATGCAATAGCCGCATTGGGTGGCCTGCGCCTCGGCGAAGGCAGTTTGCAGCGGGTGCGGATGGTCCGGCGTGCCGAGCCCGGCAAGGGTCACGACCCGACGGCCGATGACGGCGCTGAGCGGTGTCACGCAGCTGCGCGCCGGCTCGCCGTCGACATGGACGGTGCAGGCGCCGCATTGCGCCAGGCCGCAGCCGAACCGTGGATTGCCAAGTGCCAGCTCGTCACGCAAGGCATAGAGCAGCGGCATGTCCGGATCATCCACCGTCATTCGATGGGACATGCCGTTGACGTCGAGTTGCACGGTCTGCGCCATGACTTTCTCCTCCGCCGAGGAGCGAAATCCTAGCGCAGGTCGGCCCCACGGCGTTCATGAAAACCTCGGCTGGCCGGCCCACGGCTCAAAAGGTCGCAGCATCAATCGATCACGTCGCGTACCCGGTCAGCCGATGGCCCCCTCGTGTGGGAGCTGTCGGGTGAGCCAGCCGGGCACGTCGTCGGCCGACATCGGGCGGCTGTAGAAATAGCCCTGGCCCGTCTCGCAACCCATGGCCAAGAGGCGATCGGCCAGATCCTTGGTCTCGATCCCCTCGGCGATCAGATCGAGGCTCAGGCTCCGCCCGAGGCCGACCATCGCGCCGATGATCAGGTTCGCCTCCTCGGACGACGCCATCTCGCGCACGAAGCTCTGGTCGATCTTGAGTTCGGTGAACGGCAATCGATGGAGCTGGACCAGCGAAGAATAGCCGGTGCCGAAATCGTCGATAGCGAGCTGGAAGCCCTTCAGACGGATACGGGTCAGGATCTCCAGCATGAGCTTGGCGTTGGTCATGGCGGCTGCTTCGGTCAATTCCAGGCGCAGCAGACGGGGCGGGATCTGATGCCGGGTGCAGAGCTCCGTCAGTTTGTCGGGCAGGTTGGCGGCGATGTTCGTCGCAGAGATGTTGACCGACACGAACAGCTCGATGCCGAGCTGCATCCAGGCCGCAAGCTGGCCGGTGGCGAGTTCGAGCACGCGGTTGGTCAACAGGTCGATCAGCCCCTCCCGCTCGGCCAGCGGCACGAAGAGATCCGGCGTAAGGATCCCGAACTCCGGATGGCGCCAGCGCACCAGCGCCTCGAACCCGATCGTCTGACCGGTCGAGAGCGTCACGAGCGGATGGTAGAACAGCTCCAACTGGTTGGCGTCGATCGCCGCCCGCAATCCCTCGGCGTCGGGCTCGAAGCTCGTCCCCCGGATCTTCAACAGGACCTGTCGCAGGTCGGCCGGGCGCAGCGGCTTCTGCAACGGCTCGCCCATGTCGAGCCCCAGATCACGACCGACATCGCGTGCCAGGGTCAGCACACGGGCGTCGAAGCCGCTCATCAGGATGACGCGGGCGCGGCAACCGGCTTCGGCGAGGGTGCGGAGCAGTTCGACCCCGTCGCATTGCGGCATTTGCAGGTCGAGTAGCACGACGCTGGGCGGTTCGGCGATCAGGGCGGTCCGGAAATGAGCCGGATCGGTCGTGACTGTCGCGGCGAAGCCGGCCGAACGGCCGACCTTCTGGATGATCTCCAGAAAGGCGTGCTCGTCGTCGATCGCGAGCAGAATGTCATTCATGGCGAGCCTCACTTTTCCGACCTGTCAAGCGCCGCGCGGATCCGGCGTGCCAGTTCGCCCTTCCGGTAGGGCTTGCTGAGCAGGTTCGACGCGAAATGGTTCTCCGTCGCGGAGGCGGCGGCCGCGACGCCCGAGGTGAAAAGGGCCCTGAGGCCTTCCCCCTATTCGGCCAGGAACTTCGCCACCGTGTCCGCGACCTGGCCCATGCCGACCACGCCGTTGACGTGGCCCAGCGGGCCGGCCAGTTCCTGATATTCGACCTTGGTGCCCTGGGCCTGCAGCAGATCGCGCACGTGGCGGGTCGCTTCCGGGAACAGCAGATGGTCGTTGTGCGACGGCAGCAGCAGGGTCTTGGCTTTGATCGGCTTCAGCCCTTCTTCCAGTGAATCCTTACCGCCGACGGTGAACAGCTCGTTGGCGCGTTCCAGGCAGATCAGGTTGTCGGCATCGCTCGATTTGGCGCGCGCCAGCGCCGAGGCGTCGGCCGAGGCCTCGACCGCGTATTGATTGTCATAGGTCTTGGCCGGGTCCTTGGCCGGATCGGCCCATTTGCGGCCATAGGCGGCGTCGCCCCATTCCGGCGCCAGAGTATCCAGCGACAGCACTTTGAACGCCGTGACCAGCCCGTCGATCGGCTCCGGTCCGCCGTAATAGTCACCATGCTTCCAGGCCGGATCGAGCTTGATGATATCGCCCCAATGGCGCACCCGCTCGATGCCATAGGCGTCGATCTGGGCCGCCGGAATGACCGCGATCAGCCGTTCGACCATGGCCGGATATGTGGCCGCCCATTCGTAGCTCTGCATCGAGCCCATGGAGGCGCCCATGACCGCATGCAGCTTCTTGACGCCCAGCTTGTCGAGCACCGCCTTCTGGATCGTGACGAAATCGTGGATCTGCACCTCCGGGAAGCGCATCGCATAGGGCTTGCCCGTGTCCGGATCGATCGAGGCCGGGCCGGTCGTGACCGTGATGCCGTCCTTCGTATTGATGTTGCAGAGCGTATCGATGCTGATCAGGAAATATTTGTCGGTATCGAGCGCCTTGCCCGGCCCGACCAGCACGTCCCAATAGCCCGCCGCCTTGTCGTCGGCCTTGTAGCGGCCGGCGAAATGGGAATTTCCGGAAAAGAAATGCGGGATCAGGATCGCGTTGGTGCCGGCGGCATCGAGCTTGCCCAGCGTTTCATAGCCGACTTTGACCTGTTTGATCGTGGCGCCGCCGACCGTGGTGAAGGCGCCCGGATAGTCGAAGCTCTGCTTGGTGACCAGGCCGTCATAGGCCAGGGCCGGTTGCGTGACGACGGCCGCCAGGCCCAGTGCGATCAAGCTGTTGCGCATGTCGAAGCGATCCCTCCGTTTTATCGTTGCTGACGAGGATGCATCCGGATCGAACCTCCGGGCAAGGCCGCGCGTTGGTAATCGTCATCGCCCCTGCCCGGACCCCGCCCCCATGTCATTCAGCCATGTTCTGTTCGGTCGCCGCCTGGCGAACCGCGAGGCGAAGGGCACGAAGATCGGCGCCTTCGCCGGTCTCGCCGCCATGGGGCTCGACGGGCTGTCGTCCGCGGCCTATGGGCCGGAGGCGACGCTGACCATCCTGATGCCGCTCGGCGCCATGGCGCTGGGGCCGCTGCTGCCGGTCACCGGGGCCGTATTGGCGCTGCTGATCGTGCTGTATTTCTCCTACCGCCAGACCATCGCCGCCTATCCCAACGGCGGCGGCTCCTACACCGTGGCACAGGCAAACATCGGACCGGCTGCCGGGCTGCTGGCCGCGACGGCGCTGATGCTGGACTATGTCCTGAACGTCGCCGTCGGCATTTCCGCCGGCATCGCAGCCCTGGTCTCGGCCGTCCCGACGCTGCAGCCGCTGACCCTGCCGCTGTGCCTGGCCGTCCTGGCGCTGCTGACCCTGGTCAATCTGCGCGGCACGCGCGAGGCCGGGCTGGCCTTCGCGGCGCCGACCTATCTGTTCGTCGGCACCTTGTTGATCGTGATCATCATCGGCATCGCCAAAGCCGTTGCGACCGGCGGTCACCCGACGCCGCTGGCGCCGCCGCCGGCGATCCCCGGCGGCAGCGAGACGCTCGGTCTCTGGTTGATTCTGCGTGCCTTCGCCAGCGGCTGTACGGCCATGACCGGCATCGAAGCCGTCAGCAACGGGATGCCCGCGTTCAAGGCGCCGGCCGAACGCCACGCGCGCCGCACACTCAGCGCGATCGTCGGCATCCTGGGCGTGCTGCTGTTCGGCGTCACGCTTCTGTCCCGGTTCTATCGCATCGGCGCCATGAACCAGTCCGATCCGGGCTATCAGACCATGCTCTCGCAATTGACCGGCGCCGTTGTCGGTCATGGCTGGTTCTATTATGTGACGCTCGGCACCATCCTGGTCGCGCTGTCTCTGTCGGCTAACACCAGCTTCACCGATTTTCCCCGCCTGTGCCGAATGATCGCGGTCGACGGCTTCCTGCCGCGCGCCTTCGCCATTCCCGGCCGCCGCCTGGTCTATTCCGCCGGCATCCTGTTCCTGACCGGCAGCGCCGGCCTGTTGTTAGTTGCGTTCGACGGCATCACGGATCGGCTGATACCGCTGTTCGCGGTCGGCGCGTTCCTGGCCTTTACCCTGTCGCAGACCGGCATGGCGGTGCATTGGTGGCGGGCGCTGGGCGAGACGAAGGCCGGCCGCGGCAGCAAGCGCGTCAGCCTGGTCGTCAACGGGTTCGGCGCGATCGCGACCGGCGCGGCGCTGGCGATCATCCTCGCCGCCAAGTTCGTCGAGGGCGCCTGGATCACGGCGATCATCATCCCGCTGGTGTTCCTGCTGCTGTCGGCGATCAGGCGCTATTACGACCGCCTGTCCCAGCGCCTGCGCGCGGGACAGATCGATTTCGCCGAGCGCAAGCCACCGATCGTGCTGATCCCGATCGAGCGCTGGGACCGGCTGGTCGACAAGGCGCTGAAATTCGCCCTGCAGCTCAGCCCGGACGTGATCGCTATCCATCTGGTGGCGCTCGAAGGCGACGATGCCGAGGACCGCAGCGCATCCTTGCGCAAGCGCTGGGCGAGCGCGGTCGAGGCGCCGCTGAAGAAACTGGGCGTGCCGGCGCCGCGCCTGGTGCAGATCCAGTCGCCCTATCGCCAATTGGCCGAGCCGCTGATCAAGCTGGTGCGCGAGACCGAGGCGGACCATCCTGGACGCTCGATCGCCATGCTGTTGCCGGTGCTGGTGACGACCCATTGGTGGGAACGGCTGCTGCACCCGAACCGCACGACCATGCTGCAGAAGGCCGTGCTGCAGGCCTGCGACAAGCGCGTCGGCGTCATCATCGTACCCTGGCATCTGGAGGCGGACGAGAGTACGGACCCGACAGGCAATCCTGCGCGACGACTCCATGAAACGATCGCGCGATAGGTGAGAAGCCTACGCCCGGTGGGTGTCCGCGAGCTCGACCCGGTTTCGGCCGCCCTGTTTGGCTCGGTAGAGCGCCTGGTCGGCGAGCGAGAGCGGATGATCAACCGCCGGAAGCGAAGACCGCATGGGGGCGATGCCGATGCTGACCGTCGTCGTGGCGCGACGCCCGTCATCGAGATCGACGACATACTCGGCAAAAGCCGCCCGGATCCGCTCCGCCACGGCGAGGGCGGTTTCCGGCGTACAGTCGGGCAGCAGGATGGCGAATTCCTCGCCGCCGATGCGGCCGATCGGCTCGGTTTCGCGCAAACAGCTGCTGGCGGTCCGGGCAAAACCCTTTAGCAGCAGGTCGCCGGCCGCGTGGCCATAGGTGTCATTGATTTTCTTGAAATGATCGACGTCGACCATCAGCAGCGCCGACGAGCGCCTTCCGTCCGCCAGCTTGGATAGAAGCGCGTTCGACCGATCGATGAAGGCGCGCCGGTTGAGCAGCCCGGTCAATTGATCGTGCTCGGCCATATACTGCATGCGCCGGAAAAGCTCGTTGCGCGCGGCCATGACGCTCGCCACCGTGATCGGCGCCAATGTGATGAGCGCCATGCCC
>Ga0302314_10016965_pt1 | contig 12254 bp, 7 predicted proteins | sample III_Palsa_N2_3_FD_200533 | JGI IMG/M metagenome (GOLD analysis project Ga0302314, IMG submission 200533) | Peat permafrost microbial communities from Stordalen Mire near Abisko, Sweden - III_Palsa_N2_3 | ecosystem: Environmental > Terrestrial > Soil > Palsa > Peat permafrost | place: Sweden...
CAGCGCCGGGTTGAGCACGATGGCGCGGTCGATGATCGGGTCGGAGCCGGCGCGGTAGGCCCCGATGCGGATCAGCTCCTCCATGTTGGCGTAGGCGGCCATCACCTGGCGCGCGCCCTTGACGATCTCGCGCTCGGGCAGGGTCTGGCAGCCGGGCATGGTGCGGCTGATCGACTTCAGCACGTTGATGGCCGGAAAGCGCCCGCGCTCGGCGATGGCGCGCTCCATGACGATATGGCCGTCCAGGATACCGCGCACGGCGTCGGCGATGGGCTCGTTGTGGTCGTCCCCGTCCACCAGCACAGTGAAGATGCCGGTGATCGGGCCGGCCATGGTGCCATCCGGGCGAACCGGCCCAGGGCCGGCGCGTTCGAGCAGCTTGGGCAGTTCGGTGAAGACGGTGGGGGTGTAGCCCTTGGTGGTCGGCGGCTCGCCGGCGGCCAGGCCGATCTCGCGCTGGGCCATAGCGAAGCGGGTGACGCTGTCCATCATGCACAGCACCTCCAGGTCCTGGTCGCGCAGGAACTCGGCGATGGCGAGCGTCAGATAAGCGGCCTGGCGGCGCTTGAGCGCCGGCTCGTCGGAGGTGGCGACCACCACGATGGCGCGCGACAGGCCCGCTTCGCCCAGCGTCTCCTCGATGAATTCGCGGACTTCCCTGCCCCGCTCGCCGATCAACCCGACCACCACCGCATCGCAGGTGGCCTCGCGCGCCAGCATCGACAGCAGCACCGACTTGCCGACGCCGGAGCCCGCGAACACGCCCAGCCGCTGGCCCCGGCAGCAGGTGGTGAACACGTCCATGGCGCGCACGCCCAGGTCCAGCCGCTCGCCCACCCGGCCGCGCGCATGGGCGGCGGGCGGCGGCGCGCGCAGGGAATAGGCCACCTGGCCCTGAGGCAGCGGCCCCTTGCCGTCGATGGGGTCGCCGAAGGCGTCGATGATGCGGCCGCGCCAGGCCAGGGTCGGGCGCACGGTGTCGCCCTCGGGGCGGATGCGGATCTCGGCGCCCGGCGCCACGCCCTCGACCGGGCCGAACGGCATCAGCAGGGCGCGGGTGTCGCGGAAGCCGACCACCTCGGCCGGCAGCCACTGGTCGCGCGGGCGCTCGATGTCGGCGCGCGCGCCGATGGGCAGGCGGGTCAGCCCCCCCTTGGCCTCGATCAGCAGCCCGTTCACCGCCGCGACGCGGCCGGAGACGGTCAAGGGATCGATCCGCTCGACGGCGGCGATCAGGTTGCGCAAGGCGGCGATCCTAAGGGCGCGACACAGCCCTGCGCCACCATGAGGGGCCGGCTTTAATCACTCGTGAACGACGTTGGGGCGGGAGGGGATGGCATGCGGGTCTGCGCCATTCTTTCATCCGCTCATCCCGGCGAATGCCGGGACCCAGATGGTATGGCTTCCCGGAATGCGATCTGGCTGAGGGTGGATGCTGGCGGAATTACTGAGCGGTCGGCGTTTTATGATCTGGGTCCCGGCATTCGCCGGGATGAGCGGATTACAGATATCTATAACAAAGGGGGGGGCTGAGCAGAATTTTGCTTCATCCCCGAAGGATCGAGATCGCCTTCATTGCTATCTCAGCGTTGCCCGCAGTGCCGCTGAGGCCCATCCACTCCAGCGTAACCCAATCGAGATATCGCTCAACCGCCGCCAAACTCTCGCCCCGTCGTATGAGGACCAACAGCTCGCCTGCGTAATCATCGTATTCATCCGATGGTCCCCCTAACGTGCGCACCCCTATGGGGTCCCACTCCTCCCAGAGGAGTCGCTTCAGGGATGTCAGTTGGTCCGTTTCCATTGGAGACGAACTAGGCGGCTGATTCTGGCTCAGGCGGCTTCGGCGGCCGCATCGCCGCCATGGCGACCAGCACCAGGGCCGAGATCGCCGCGATCACCCAGAAGGCGGGGGCGAAGTCGCCGGTGGCGTCCTTGATGCGGCCGGCCAGCACCGGGCCGAAGGCGGCGACGGTTGAGATCAGGCACATGGTGGAGAACAGCTCCAGGTTCTTGCCCCGCCCGAAATAGTTCAGCAGCAGCACCGTCGCCGCCAGGTAGTTCAGCCCGTAGCCCGCCCCCACCAGGAGCGCGTAGGCCCCGATCATCCCACCGCCGTGGGCCAGGGCCAGCGCGCCCACGCCCACCGCCAGCAGGCCCAGCGCGATGGCGGTCAGCTTGCGCGGATCGACCCGCTCGCCGAGCCCCCCGCCGATGCCACGCGCGACCACGCTGACCAGGGCCTGGAGGCTGAGCACCGCGCCGGCCACGTCGGCCGCCACGCCGCGCCCAGTCAGGTGCGCCACCGAGGCGCTGTTGACCGTGACCTCGACCAGCAGGTTGGTGGTGTAGGCGGCCACGATCACCCAGAACTGCCAGGTGCCCAGCGCCTGGCGCACGGTCCAGTCATAGGCGGTGCGGAAGATCGGCGGTCGAGGCGCGGCCGTCGCCTCGACCGAGGAGGGTTGGCTCTCGCCCACGTCCAGGTCGCGCACGCTGAGCGCCGCCAGCGGCCCTAGGAACAGGCAGGCGATGGCCAGGGTCAGCCAGTAGGCGCGCCAGTCGCCCGACGCCGCGCGCACCAGGAAGTACAGCCATGGACCGGCGACGCCGCCGAGCCCGCCGACGGTGAAATAGACCCCGAGCGCGGCCGACACGTGCCGAAAACTGCGCGCCAGCACATAGGCGCCGGGGATGATGGCGGTGAGCGCGAAGCCCAGGCCCTCCAGCCCCGCGCCAAGGTAGTAGAGCCCCACGCCGTGCGCGAAATACAGGCAGGCGAACCCCGCCGCCATCACCGCGCCGCCCAGCGCCAGGGCGGCGCGCACGCCGAGCGTGCGGATCACCAGGGTGGGGGCGTAGCTGGCCAGCCCGCAGACCACCGCCAGGATGGTGAAGCCCAGCCCGGCCTGGGTCCAGGTCCAGTTCAGCGTGCGCACCATGTCGGGCAGCACCACGCCCAGCGAGCTGAACGTGCCTGCGGTGACCACGAAGAACAGCAGGCTCAGCGCCGCCAGCGTCACGGACGCTTTGGGCTCGGCGGTCAGGGCGGGGGCGATCGGGCTCACGGCCAAGCCATAGAACGCGTTTGCGCTCGTGTCATCGCACACCTGCCCAGGGCCTGGGCGGCTTTCGATCACGACTGCGTCCTCAGCCCTGCCGCCTTGGATTCATTTCGCCTATGTTACAGGCTACAAGGCTCGCCGCCGGCCATTGCCGGCGGGGCCGCTGAAGGACGCATCCATGACGGTAACGGCGGATCAGGTGCTGGACGTCATCTCCCAGGAGGTGCCGATCGACCGGGAGAAGCTCGACCCTGCCGCCACCCTGGAACAGCTCGATATCGCCTCCCTGGACATGATCAGCGTCACCTTCGCGCTGGAGGACCAGTTCGAGCTGGTGGTGGAGCAGACCGACTTCGCCGACTGCAAGACGGTGCAGGACTTCGTGGACATGGTGGTGGCCAAGAGCCAACCGCCCGCCGCCGGGGCCGTCGGCTCCTAGGATGCGCGTCGTCATCACGGGCCTGGGCTGCGTCTCCGCGCTGGGCCAGGGGGTGAATCCGACCTGGGCCGCCCTGATCGAAGGGCGCTCGGGCATCGTCCCATTTTCCAAGAGCTACGGCGATCATCCGGGGCTGCAGTTCCAGGGGCCGGCCGCGCCCGTGAACGGCCTGGACCTGTCCGGCGTGGCGGCGCGGTTCGGCGCCAAGGCGATGGCCAGCCTCGACCCCCTGGCCGCCTTCGCCGCCGTCGCCGCGCTGGAAGCGCTGAGCGATGCGGGCCTGGTCGACGATCCGGTGCTGGACACCCGCACCGCCATCCTGTTCGGCGCCGGCAGCGGCGGCAACGCCACCTTCGAGGAGGGCTTCAGCCGCATCTACGACCGCAAGCTCGGCTCGGTGCATCCGCTGACCATCCCCAAGTCGATGATCAGCGCGCCCGCCGCCCAGCTCTCCATGATGTTCGGGGTGCGCGGACTGGCCTTCACGATCTCGAGCGCCTGCTCGTCCTCCGCCCACGCCATCGGCGAGGCCATGCACATGATCCGCGCCGGCCGCACCGACGTGGCCCTGGTCGGCGGCGGCGAGGCGGCGTTGACCCTGGGTTCGTGGCTGAGCTGGACGGCGCTGCGGGCCATGGCTCCGGACACCTGCCGGCCCTTTTCGGCCGGACGCAAGGGCCTGGTGCTGGGCGAAGGCGCCGCCATGCTGGTGCTGGAGTCCTACGAGCACGCTCGCGCCCGCGGCGCGACCATCTATGGCGAACTGGCCGGGATGGGCGCGTCTTCGGACGCCCACCACCTGACCATGCCCAATCCCGCCGGCTCGGAGGCGGCGTTGCGCGCCGCCCATGCCGATGCGGGCATTCCGCTGGACGCCCCGACGCTGATCTCCAGCCACGGCACCGGCACCGTGCTGAACGACAAGGCGGAGACCGCCGGGATGAAGGCGGCCTATGGCGCGGAGATGCGGGACAAGCTGGTCATCGCCACCAAATCCACCCATGGCCACCTGATCGGCGGGGGCGGCGCGCTCGAATTCCTGATCGGGCTGATGGCGATGCGCAACCGCCTGGCGCCGCCGGTGCTGAACTGGTTGGAGCGCGACCCCGACTGCGACGTGCCCCTGGCGCTGGAGCCCACCCCGTTCAACGGCGATGCGCTGATATCCAGCTCGTTCGCTTTCGGGGGACTGAACGCCGTGCTGGCGGCGAAGCGCGTCTAACGAGCAGCTTCAGCGCCGGACGCTCGGATCGGCGCGCACGACCGGACGGCGACCGTTCATCATCGATGAATTCGTTTTGCCTATCGCGTCAATTTTATTTGATTTGGAAGCCGAAAAACCGAAACCCGCCGCAGGGGACTTTGCGGCGGGCCAAGGCTTTTGAAATTAAGGGGCGTTTCCTCCCCGAAACGCCGGAAGGGCCAAACGTCTGGGCGTTTGCTGCCTTCACAATTAGGACATGAGGGGAAAACGTAGGCCAAGTCAACGGCCAGAAAACAACTTCCCGTGAAAACCATCTAAGCAATTACCATATTTTGGCATTTTCGTCAATTTAGTCCCGTTTCGCACCAGCCACTCGCCCGCGCTGTGGGATTACAGCAACAGAATAGGGGGCTTAGCCTACCGGAGTGAGGCGCAGTGCGGATTGCCCACAAGGAGAACCCTGTCGTTCCCGGCATTGAAGAGCCGAGCACAGGGGTGGAAACGGCCGGAAAGGCCAAGCTTGCGCGCCTGCTCTCATATTCGGGCGCCAGGGCGTCGCGATATCGCCCGCCGATCCGGATGATCTATTTAGCAGATGAGTCAAATTTGGCGTCGCCTCACCTTCCGCCAGGCCGCGGGCGGAAACGGAACCTGTCAAAGCCCTTTCAAACGCTGCGTGATCGGCTCTATGACGGCGCATGGCTATCGACAGGCTCAGACGCCGCGCCCAGCGCCCCGCCATCTACGCCGCCGTAGCGGCGCTCTCCACGGTGCTGTGCGTCGTCGGCGTGGCGGGATTGCTTCGCCTCGCGGCCGGCTGAACGCTAGACGGGGCCGAATCGAGCGTCCGCCGCGTCCAGCGCCACCTGCACATTGCTCGCGTGCCCCTGGGCGTTGAGGGCGCTGGCCATCGCCTCCAGGAACAGGCGCACGTGGCCCGGCGTCGCGGAGGCGCCCATCAGCCCAACCCGCCAGACCCGGCCGGCCCAGTCGCCCAGCCCGCCGCCGATCTCTACGCCGAAGCGATCGAGCATCAAGGCGCGCGCCCGGGCTTCGTCCACCCCGAGCGGAGCCTCGACTACATTGAGCTGCGGCAGGCGCGCCGCCGGCGCCACCGGCAGGCGCAGGCCGAGCGCCTCCACCCCAGCGACGAACCCCTCGTGCACCCGGCGGTGACGGGCGAAAGCCTGGTCCACCCCCTCCTCCTCGAGCGCGACCAGAGCCTCGTGCAGGCTATAAAGGGCGTTGATCGGTGCGGTGTGATGGTAGCTGCGCCCGCCCGTCCCGCTCCAGTAGCCCATCAGCAGGTCGAAGTCGTAGAGCCAGGTCCGGGCGCGGGTCTTGCGCGCCGCTACCGCCTCCCGCGCGCGGGGGCCGAGCGCGAAGGGCGACAGGCCCGGCGGGGCTGAGAGACACTTCTGCGTGCCGGAATAGAGCACGTCCGCGCCCCACCCCGCCGCATCGACGGGTATGCCGCCCAGCGAGGTGACACAGTCCACGATACTCAGCGCCCCGTGCTCGCGCGCCAGGGCGCAGAGCGGGCCGGGATCGCTGACCACGCCGGTGGAGGTCTCCGCATGCACGAAGGCCAGGGCCTTAGCCCCGCGCGCCCATAGGGCGGCCTCGACGCGGGCGGGGTCGACCGGCTCGCCCATGGCGTGCTCGACCCGGATCACCTCGGCCCCGGCGCGCTCGGCCATCTCGCCCATGCGACGCCCGAACACGCCGTTGACCGCCACCACGATCGCCTGGCCGGGTTCGAGCAGGTTCATGATCGCCGCCTCCATGCCCGCCGTGCCCGGACCCGGCAACGGGAGGCAGGCGTGCTGCGGCGCGCGGAACAGACGGGTGAGGCCGCCCTTGATCTCGTCCATCAGGCCGATGAAGGCCGGATCGAGGTGGCCGATGGTCGGCCGCGCGCCCGCCAGCAGCACCCGCGACGACACCTCGGACGGGCCGGGGCCGAGTAGGACACGTCGTGGCGGATGGAAAGTTCTCACAGAGTGCGTCTCCCGCGCTTCACGCCATGGTGATTAGGCCACAGTGCCGATTGGGGCCAATCTACAGGTCTTGGATGGAGGTCCAAAGTCCCTCGCGTCCGCTGTGGGCCCAGCCTGCGGCGGACGCGGCTCCTTTCCTCTCCTCGCTTTTCACTCGATCAGCCCTCATCCTCCGCTGCGCAGGGGAGGAGAAGCCTTAACGTCCAGCCCCTTCGAACGTGCGGCGCGGCCCTAGGGCCTCGTACAGATCGGTGCGGCGGTCGCGGAAGAAGCCCCAGGCGGCGCGGTGGGTGCGCAGGAAGTCCAGGTCGAAGCCCTGCACCAGCACGCCCTCGTCCTCGCGCTCGAACGCCTGGAGCAGGTCGCCGCGATGGTCGGCGATGAAGGACGAGCCGTAGAAGGTCTGGCCGCCGGTCGGCCCCGGCTCGGTGCCGATGCGGTTGCCGGCGACCACCGGGATGACGTTGGCGACCGCATGCCCCTGCATCACGCGCCGCCAGGGATCGCGGGTGTCCAGGCTGGAATCGTGCGGCTCCGAGCCGATGGCGGTCGGATAGAACAGCACCTCGGCGCCCATCAGGGTCATGGCGCGCGCGGCCTCGGGATACCACTGGTCCCAGCAGATGCCCGTGCCGATGCGGCCGAAGCGGGTGTCCCAGACCTTGAAGCCCGTGTCCCCCGGACGGAAATAGTACTTCTCCTGATAGCCCGGCCCGTCGGGGATGTGGCTCTTGCGGTACACGCCCAGCGGCGAGCCGTCGGCGTCCAGCATCACCAGGCTGTTGAAGTAGTGCGGCCCGTCGCGCTCGTAGATCGAGACCGGGATCGCCACCCCCAGCTCCGCCGCCACCGGCGCCAGGGCCAGCACACAGGGGTGCTCGCGCCAGGGATGGGCGGTGGCGAACCACTTCTCCTCCTGGGTGACGCAGAAGTACGGCCCCTGGAACAGCTCGGACGGCAGGATCACCTGAGCGCCGCGATCCGCCGCCAGGCGCACGAAGTCGACGGTGCGGGCGATGTTGTCGTCCATGTCCAGGCCGTAGCGGGTCTGGATCAGGCCGACAGTGAGGGTGCGGGCCATCAGGCGGGCTCCTGCTGGGTGATGCAGTGGAACGATCCGCCGCCGGTCAGGATGGCGCGCGACGACAGGCCGATCACCTCGCGTTCGGGGAAGGCGGCGCGCAGCGCGTCCAGCGCCAGCGGGCTGGCGCGTTCCTCGTAGACCGGCATGATCACCGCCTCGTTGGCGATGATGAAGTTCATGTGCGAGGCCGGCACCACGTCGCCGTCCAGGTCCAGGATGCGGCCGGGAGACGGAATGCGCATCACCTGCAGCGCCACGCCGCGCGCATCGGTCATGCTGGCCAGACACCGGGCGGTCTCGGCGTAGACGTCGATGTTGGGGTCGTCGCGGCCGTAGGCGACGGGGCTGGCGACCACGCCCGGCGCCACGAAGCGGGCCAGGTTGTCGACGTGGCCGTCGGTGTGGTCGTTGGCTAGGCCTTCGCCCAGCCACAGCACCTTCTTCACGCCCAGCGCCGAGGCCAGCGCCGCTTCGGCCTTGGCCTGGGTCCAGCCCGGATTGCGGTTGGGGTTGAGCAGGCACTGGCGGGTCGACAGGATCGCGCCCGCCCCGTCGCCGTCCACCGCCCCACCCTCGAGCACGAAGTCGTTTTCGGTTCGCCGCGTCCCGGAGGCGGCGGCGATCTGCTCGGCCACCAGGTCGTCGTCGTCGAGCTGGTACTTGCCGCCCCAGCCGTTGAAGCGGAAGGCGGAGGCCACCGTCTCCTCGCCGTCCTTGACGAAGATCGGGCCGGTGTCGCGCATCCAGATGTCGCCGAACTGGGCCCGCACGATCTCCACGCCCGAGCCTTCGCCCAGCAGGGTGCGGGCGGCGGCTTCGGCTTCTTCGCCCCGCACCATCATCCGCACCCGCTCGGCGCCGGGACCGGCCAGCGCACGCGCCAGGGCCGCCACCTCGGCTTGCGCCGGCGCAAGGTCGTCCTCCCACAGCTCCGGGTGACTGGGGAAGCCCAGCCACATGGCGCGGTGCGGGGACCATTCGGCCGGGGTCTGCAGGGCGATCATAGAGTTTCCTGGAAAGTCCAAGGCGGCGGACGCGCCGCAGTTGGGGCAGTCGGGGCCGGGCGTCAAGCTGCGCGCGACACGACGGCGCTATCCACAAACAAGAAGGGCGGCCCGAAGGCCGCCCCCAAGGACAGGAAGGTGGACAGGATCAGAAGGTGTAGCGGACGCCCAGGCGGATGGCCCAGGTCGGGATCGCCGGCGCGAAGGGCGTCTGCACCGAGGGCGAAACCGCCTTGGCGGTGTCGTACTCGTAGAAATTGCCGACGCCGGCCGTGCAATGGTTCAGCTTCGACAGGGCCGCCTGACAGTTCTGGGCCGAGATCGGGCTTTGGAAGCCCGGGAAGCTGGTCTGGTAGATCGTGCCCCAGTTCTTGTTCAGCAGGTTCGGGACGTTGATGATGTCCAGATAGCCGATCAGCTTGGAGTCCTTGTGCGGCAGGAAAGCCGGCAGTTCCTGCTCGATGCGAAGATCGGCCGTGGTCACTGCGCTGGCGGTGAAGGCGTTCCGCGGCGCAATCTGGCCGTCGTACTTGATCAGGCCGCTCTGGTGCAGGAAGGTGTTGAACTGCGCCACGTTGAAGCCCGGCCCGTAAGTGACCTTCGGGTCGGAAGTCGCGGTGATGTTGCCGGACGAGTCCGCCTTCGGCACGTAGAGCAGCTGGCCGCCGCCGCTCGCCGCCGCCCCGCTCTGGCCGAACAGGTTGTCGACCGCCGCCGAGGACGAAGTGGTGCTGGAGAAGGTGTAGCTGAACGGCAGGCCCGCGCGGTACTCCATGTACAGAGACGCCTTGGTGGCGAAATCGCCGAAGAACTTGTGCGACCAGCTCACTGAGAGCTTGTTTTCCCACTTGATCTCGTAGGCCGAGGTAGACAGCGAGGGGTTGTTCGGATCGGCCGTGGCGTTCTGCTTGTAGTTCGACAGCGCAACCGAGCTGGTCGCCGGGCTGACGTCCTTCACGTTCTGCCACGTGAAGGTGTAGTCGAAATCGAGGCCCAGGTCGGCGAAGGTCTTGCCCATGCCCACGGCCACCACGTGGCCGAAGCCCTTGTTGGTGTCGACCAGTTCGATGTCGTAGCCGGTCGGACGCGCGGTGGTGAAGCGGTTCGGGTTGTAGACCGGGCGCCCGTCAGGGGCCGTGCCGATGACGTTGTGGGTCTCGCTCAGGTCCACCCAGTTCGGGGCGTACTGGGTCTTCTGGTAGAGATAGTCCAGGTGCAGGCGCCAGTCGTGGCCCAGATGATACTTGTCGAGATCGAAGGTCTTGATCGCGCCGATCGAAGCCTTCCACTCGGCGAACGGCTTTAGGTTCGGGTCGATCGAGTTGGTCACGCCCTGGCCGGCGTTGGCCTGCTGGGTCACCAACTGCTGGGCCGCGGCCGGGATGGTCTTGCCGGTGACGTTGGAGAGCAGCGAAGAACACTGCGCCGTCGCAGCCGGCGAGGCCGGCGCGGTGGCCGAGCCGCAGGTGACGTTGACGGTCCCGATCAGATTGCCCGGGTTGTTGTAGCTGTCGTAGGTGTAGACGATCGGGTTGCCGCCCGAGAACAGGCCCGCGCCGCCGTAGATGGTCAGGGTCGGATCCGGCTTCCAGTTGAAGCCCACGCGCGGCATCAGGATGTTCTCGCCATCGATGGTGCCGTTGTTGGGGAAGCCGTAGGTCTGCTGGAAGGTCGGGTTGAGCAGCGGCTTGTCGCCGGTGCTGTAGTATTCGAAGCGCAGGCCGCCCTTCACGGTCAGGTTGGCGAAGGGGTGGAACTCGTCCTGCAGGTACAGCGTGTCGGTGGTGTCCTTCACCGTCTGCGCCGCGGTCAGCGGGTTATTGTCGAAGGCGTTGGCGTAGGTGAACGAGCAGGCCTGGTGGTTCTGCAGGTTCAGGATGCCGTTGCCGGCGCCACAGGTGCTGTCGAAGGTGTAGACGCCGGTGGCGTTCTGCACGAACAGGTCGGACGAGGTCACGTCCTCGTGCTCATATCCGAGCGTCAGCACGTGCTCGCCCAGGGTGTAGTTGACCCGCGCCTTGATCTGCTGGTCGGTTACGCTGAGATTGTTGGCCTGGCGCGACAGGTCCGGGCCGATGACCACACCCTGGTTGGAACTGCTCTCGGCGCCGCTCGGCACTACGCGGAACATGGCGAAGGAACCGCCTTCGAGCACGCTGGGCGTGGCGATGGTCTGGTGGGTGTATTCGACCTCGGTCGAGAGCTTGTCGGTCCAGTGGGAGGTCAGGTCGGCGGTGTAGGTCTCGAGGTTCTGCTCGAGCAGATAGTAGTCCGACGACAGACCCAGCGTGCCGGCGGTGCTGCCGTTCGGCGCGTTCAGCGACGAACCGTCGGTGCGCTGGTAGGTGACGAACAGGTGCTGCGTGTCCGTCAGGTTGGCGTCCAGGCGCGCGAAGTAGTCCTTGTTGTCGATCGGCGTCGAAGCGCCGAAGGCGCCCGCATTGTAGCCGTAGGCGTTCTGCAGGATGCTGGAGATCTGGTTGACGTTGCCCGAGGTGATGCCCTTGACCGGGTTGGGGCCCTGCACGTCTGACGGGGTCAGGTTGATCAGTTTCGGCGACTGGTACTCTTCGTAGTCGACAAAGAAAAACAACTTGTCGGGGATGATCGGGCCGCTCAGGTAGCCGCCGTAATTCTTGTCCTGGAACTTGGTCGTCACGATGCGATCGCCGCAGCCCGTGCCGCTCGCCGCGCCGTTGGCGCAGGCCGGCTGGTGGACGGCGTTGGCGCCGATGACCTGGCCCTCGCCCAGCTCGCTGGAGTCGTACTCGTAGAAGGCGCTGCCGTGGAACTCGTTGGTGCCCGACTTGGTGACGACGTTCAGCAGGCCGCCCTGGAAGTCGCCGTACTTCACGTCATAGGGGGCGACCTCGACGTTGAACGACTGAACGATGTCGATCGAGAAGGGCGAGCGCTGGGTGGGATAGCCGCTGTTGCCCAGGCCGAAGTTGTCCGACTGGCGCACGCCGTCCAGGTAGACGGTGCTGACCTTGTTGTTGTTGCCTGCGATGTAGAGCGCGTTCGAGTTGGTCGGGTCGACGGTGACGAACGGATTGAGGCGGGCGGTGTCCTTCAGGTCGCGGGTGAAGGACGGAAGCTGCTGGATGTCGTTGGCGGAGAAGGTCGAGCGCGGACCCGTCTGGGTGATGTTGGCGCCGCCGATGCGCGACGCGTGCACCGTCACCGTCTGCACCTCGGCGCCGGCGCCCTCGAGCGTCAGGTTCAGCTGGTAGGGGTCGCCGACGCCGATGCCGGGGACCTCGGTGGTCTTGGTCTGGTGGGCGGTGTCGCCGGCGGTGACCTCGTAGGGTCCGCCGACCTGGAGGTTGCGCAGGCTGTAGAAGCCGTCGTTCCCCGTGGTGGTCTTCAGGGTGGCGTTGGTGCCCTTGAAGACAATCGTCACCGGCACATTGGCCAGCGGCTTGCCGGCGTCGTCGGTGATCTTGCCGCTGATGCCG
>Ga0302314_10016966_pt1 | contig 12253 bp, 12 predicted proteins | sample III_Palsa_N2_3_FD_200533 | JGI IMG/M metagenome (GOLD analysis project Ga0302314, IMG submission 200533) | Peat permafrost microbial communities from Stordalen Mire near Abisko, Sweden - III_Palsa_N2_3 | ecosystem: Environmental > Terrestrial > Soil > Palsa > Peat permafrost | place: Sweden...
CGGCCAGCAGGGCGGCCAGCAGTGCGGCCAGCGCCGCAGCGGCAGCGGCTGGGAGAAGGAGGCGCCGCGTCCCGAGCAGCGCTCCTACGACCGTCCGGAGTTCGGGGCGCGCACGCCCAGCCCGGGGCGCTCGGTCGGCCAGATCCGCCCCGGCGCGCTCGGCGGCGGCTCCGGCGCGCGGCGCGGCCCGGCCAAGCCGGTGCGCTCGCGCGAGCTCCAGGCCAAGGTGGAGGACGCCGTCCGCGCCCGCCACGACAAGCCGGCCGTGGTGCTGCCGAAGACCCACGGCGAGCCCGAGGGCGAGCGCCTGCAGAAGGTCCTGGCCCGCGCGGGCATGGGCAGCCGTCGCGCCTGCGAGGAGCTGATCGACCAGGGCCGGGTCGAGGTCAACGGCTCGGTCGTGCGCGAGCAGGGCAAGCGGGTCGACCCGATGCACGACGAGATCAAGGTCGACGGGCTGACCGTCGCCACCCAGTCGTACCTCTTCTTCGCGCTGAACAAGCCGGTCGGCGTGGTCGCGACGATGGAGGACCCGGACGGACGCCAGTGCCTCGGCGACTACGTGAACAACCGGGAGACCCGGCTGTTCCACGTCGGCCGGCTGGACACCGAGACCGAGGGCATCATCCTGCTCACCAACCACGGCGAGCTGGCGCACCGGCTGACCCACCCCAAGTACGGCGTGGTCAAGACCTACCTGGCGGCGATCCAGGGCCCGATCCCGCGCGACCTGGGCAAGACCCTGGCCAAGGGCATCGAGCTGGAGGACGGCTGGGCGCGCGCCGACAGTTTCAAGGTCGTCCAGAACGTGGGCAAGAACTACCTGGTCGAGGTCAGCCTGCACGAGGGCCGCAAGCACATCGTGCGTCGGCTGCTCGCCGAGGCGGGCTTCCCGGTGGAGAAGCTGGTCCGGGTCCAGTTCGGCCCGATCGCGCTGGGCGACCAGAAGTCCGGCTGGCTGCGCCGCCTCACCAACCCCGAGGTCGGCCAGCTGATGAAGGCCGTCGGGCTGTAGTCCGGTGACGGCTGTGTCGGAGGGCGGCGGTGCTGCGGTGACCGGTGACGCTGTGGTGGCGGAGACGGCGCGGCGTTCCCGGCTGAGCCCGGAGCGCGAGACCGAGCTCTACCAGGCGGTGATCGACCTGGTCCGCGAGGTCGGCTACGACGCGATGACGATGGACGCCGTCGCCGCCCGCAGCCATGCCAGCAAGGCGACCCTGTACCGCCAGTGGCAGGGGAAGCCGCAACTGGTCGCGGCGGCGATGCGGCACATCAAGTTCGTCGCGCTGGACCTCGACACCGGGAGCCTGCGCGGCGACCTGTACGAGCTCGCCGGGCAGATCGGGCGCGGGGCCGAGGGCGAGACCGTCTTCATGAACGCGATCGGCCACGCCATCCACCGGGACCCCGAGCTCGGCGTGGCGATGCGGGAGACGCTGATCAACCCCTTCCGGCAGGTGCTGCGGGAGCTGCTGGAGCGGGCGGTGGCACGCGGCGAGGTCCGTGCCGACGCGGCGGCCCTGGACTTCTTCGCCTACGCGCTCTTCGGGGCGCTGCCGGCCCGGAAGATCCTGGACGACCGGTTCGCCGACACGGAGTTCCTGCTCAGCTATGTCGACGCGGTCGTCCTGCCCGCCCTGCTGCACAGCTGACGGTCGGACCGCTCCGCCGGATGCGGCGACCGGATGTGGTGGCCGGATGTGGCGAACACCACGGACGCGACCTATCGAAACGTTTGCGTTTCGATAGGTCGCGTCATAGGTTCTTTCTGTACGAAACCGTTTCGTTCGGAGATTCGTTCGGAGAGAGGCCATGACCAACACAGCCGTCGACGCCCGCGTCGGCACCACCCCGCAGGCGGAACCCGCCCCCGCCCACCGCTGGTGGGTGCTGGCCGTGATCGGCCTCGCCCAGCTGATGGTCGTCCTGGACGCCACCATCGTGAACATCGCGCTGCCCTCGGCCCAGCACGCGCTGGGCTTCAACGACAGCGACCGGCAGTGGGTGGTCACCGCCTACTCGCTGGCCTTCGGCAGCCTGCTGCTGCTGGGCGGACGCCTGGCCGACCTGCTCGGACGGAAGCTGGTCTTCCTGGTCGGCATCGTCGGCTTCGCCGCCTCCTCGGCGCTGGCCGGTGCGGCCGGCGGCTTCGAGGTGCTGGTGGTCGGCCGGGCGCTCCAGGGACTCTTCGGCGCGCTGCTGGCCCCGGCCGCGCTCTCGCTGCTGAACACCACCTTCACCGATGCCAAGGAGCGGGCCAAGGCGTTCGGCATCTTCGGCGCCATCGCCGGCGCGGGCGGCGGCATCGGCCTGCTGCTCGGCGGGCTGCTCACCGAGCACCTGAGCTGGCGCTGGACCCTCTACGTGAACCTGATCTTCGCGGTCCTGGCCTTCACCGGCGGACTGGTCTTCCTCAAGCGCGGCGCGCCGGCCAACCGTCCCAAGCTGGACATCCCCGGTGTGCTGCTGGTGTCGGCCGGGCTCTTCGGGCTGGTCTACGGCTTCTCCAACGCCGAGACCCACCACTGGTCCTCGCCGCAGACCTGGGGCTTCCTCGCCGTCGGCGGCCTGCTGCTGATCGCCTTCACCTGGTGGCAGACCCGGGCCTCGCACCCGCTGCTGCCGCTCCGGGTGCTGCTGCACCGCAACCGGGCCGCGTCCTTCCTGGCGGTGGCGATCTCCGGAGCCGGGATGTTCGGGGTCTTCCTCTTCCTGACCTACTACCTCCAGGCCTCGCTCGGCTACAGCCCGGTCCAGACCGGCCTGGCCTTCCTGCCGATGATCGGCGGGATCATGGTCACCGCCCAGCTCTCCACCAACCTGCTGATCCCGCGCTGGGGCCCGAAGCCGGTGGTGCCGGTCGGCATGGCGATGGCCGTGGTCGGCATGGTCTGGTTCACCACCCTCGGGCTCGGCAGCACCTACGCCGGGAACATCCTGCCGCCGCTGATCATCACCGGCCTCGGCTTCGGTCTGATCCTGCCCCCGGCGATGAGCCTGGCCACCGTCGGCATCGGCCCCTCGGACGCCGGCGTCGCCTCGGCCGCCGTCAACACCATGCAGCAGATCGGCGGCTCCATCGGCACGGCGCTGCTGAACACCCTCGCGGCCAGCGCGGCCAGCGCCTACCTGGTCGGCAGGAAGCTCGACCCGCAGGTCCTGGGCCAGGCCCAGCTGCACAGCTACTCCACCGCCTACTGGTGGTCGGCGGGCTTCTTCGCGGTCGGCATGGTGGTCACCGCCGTGCTCTACCGCAAGGGTCGGATCGAGCAGGACCCGGACGCGCCCAAGGCCGTCCACATGTAGTCCGCGCGCGGCGGACGGCGGACGGGGCTCAGCTCCAGAGCGCGAGGGTCGCCCAGCGGCCCTCGCTGTCCCGTTCGACCTCCAGCATCCCGGCCACGGCCGAGCGGTTGACCGGCCCGTAGATGTGCGGGAACGCCTTGCCGCCGGGCTCCGCCGCCTCCCAGCGGACGGCGGAGTCCAGGGCGTCCTCCTCGATCAGCAGCACCATCAGCGGGCCGGGGGTGCGGGCGAAGCGGTCGTTGGCCACGGTGAGGACCGATTCCTCGTCCGCCGAGCAGTGGATGAAGCCCTCCAGCGCCAGCGTGGCCGTGGCGTAGGGGCGGTCGGGGTGCGCCAGCCAGCCGTCGAGTGTCGTCAGGTGGAGAAGCATGCCCCCGTTGTACCCGATTGCCGGGGTCCGGTCACCCGTCGGGCGGGTGGATCTCTCCCGGGTCTGCGGCAGGGCGGCCCGCCGGGCGCCGGTCAGTCGGCGGCGGGCGCCGGCGCGGGCACGGGCGCGGAGGCCGGTCCGCCGAGATGGCCGGCCGCCGCCAGCGCGGCCGTGACCGCGGCCTGGACCTCCGTCGCCGTCACCTCGTCCGCGGCCACCGCCGCCAGCGCCGCGCTCAGCGCGGTCACCTGCGCGGACAGCGCCTTGACCTGCGCCGCCAGCGCGTTGTTCTGCGCGGTCAGCCGGTCGAAGTGGTTGTCGCCGTAGACCAGGTACTCGGCGGCGGCGGTCTGCGCCGGCTGCCCGGCCGCGTCCAGCCGGAACGGGTCCGCCAACGGGTGGGCCCAGACGGCGGCGGCGAGGTCGGCGATGTCCTGCGGGGTCACGATGTCCTCCGGGGGTTGGGGCACAGGGTCCACGCCGGGCCAGTAGGCGGCGACGGCGGACGTGTCGTAGCTGTCGTTGCTGGCGTACTGCTTGGCGATCGCGCCGGTCGGGACGGTCGGGTCGCCGTCGTAGTCGGCGATCCAGTAGTGGGGCGCGGCCACCCCGGCGGCGGTGAAGGCGGCCCTGACGGCGGGCCAGGTCGAGGAGTTGCAGTAGACCGTCGGGTCCACCCCCGCCGCGCGCCGCTTCAGCACCCAACCAGGGGCCTCAGCCGGCGCGGCGTCACCGGTCTCGACGTCCAGCACCACGCCCTCGTCCGCGCCCGCCGTGACGCTGATCCCGACCAGCAGCGCATGCGGGAAGCGGGCCCGCAGGCCCGGCAGATTGGCGTAGACGCCGTTCGCGTACCCGGCCACCAGGGTGGAGTCGGCGGGCACGGACGCGGGGTCCACCGAGTCGAACATCAGCCGTGGCATCGGAGGTCTCCTGGGCGCTCGGGTCCGGTGCGGACGCGGCGAACCGCCCCCGTGCTCCCACGACGAACGACCCGGACCGCCCCGCTGCCCCCACCCTGCCCGCTCCGGCCCCGGCGTACTCCTCGCCGCCCACCCAATCGGAGCCATGCGCTCCGCCGCGCGCCCCCCGGCGCGGGTCGGGAACCGGACGGAGTGCGCGGCACTGCTGCGGCAACTGGTCGATAGTGATGGACTTGATCCATGACACACGACCCTCAGCTCTACCCCGCAGACCGCATCGTCCGCGCGCAGAAGGCGGCGGCCGACGCCGGGCTGGACGCGCTGCTCGTCTCGCCCGGCCCCGACCTGCGCTATCTCACCGGGTACGAGGCACAGCCGCTGGAGCGGCTGACCTGTCTGGTCGCGCCCGCCTACAGTGCGCCGTTCCTGGTGGTCCCGCTGCTGGAGCGGCCCGCGGCGGAGGTCTCGCCGGCCGGTGCGCTGGAGCTGGAGATCATCGGCTGGCAGGAGACCGACGATCCGTACGCGCTGGTCGCCTCGCGGCTGCCGTCCGGGATCCGCCGGATCGGACTGGACAACCACATGTGGGCGGAGAAGGTGCTGGCCTTCCGGGACGCCTTCCCCGGGGCGGAGCAGGCGCTGGCCGGGGACGCGCTGGCGGGGCTGCGGATCCGGAAGTCCGAGGCCGAGGTGCGGGCGCTGAACGAGGCGGCGACGGCCATCGACGCCGTGCACCTGTCGATGGGGCAGTGGCTGCGGGCCGGGCGGACCGAGCGCGAGGTGGGCAAGGACATCGCGGACGCGATCATCGGCGCGGGCCACGCCACCGTGGACTTCGTGATCGTCGCCTCGGGGCCGAACGGCGCCAGCCCGCACGCGGAGGTCTCGGACCGGGTGATCCAGCCGGGCGACCCGGTGGTGGTGGACATCGGCGGCACCATGCCGTCCGGCTACTGCTCCGACTCCACCCGCAACTACTGCGTGGGCGAGCCGCCGGAGGAGTACCTGCGGGCCTACGGCGTGCTGCTGGCGGCGCAGACCGCGCAGACCCAGTCGGTGGTGCCGGGGATGACCGCCGAGCAGCTGGACGCGATCGGCCGCGACCTGATCGCGGGCGAGGGCTACGGCGACTACTTCATCCACCGCACCGGCCACGGCATCGGCCTGGACACCCACGAGGAGCCGTACATCGTCGCGGGCTCGCAGCGGGTGCTGGAGCCGGGGATGGCCTTCTCGGTCGAGCCGGGGATCTACCTGCCGGGGAAGTACGGCGCGCGGATCGAGGACATCGTGGTCTGCACCGAGACCGGCGGCGAGCGGCTCAACGTCACCTCGCGGGAGCTGCGGATCCTGGCGTAGCCAGTCGGTCGGGCGGGCAGTCGGTCGGGCGGGCACGGCACCCGGTTCGGGGCCGAGCCCGCCGACGTCGCCGGGCACGGCGCGTGGAGAATGGCGCCATGACCGAGACTGCCGCTGAATTCCTGGTGGTCGGCGAGTGCGTCGCCGACATCGTCCGTGCCGTCGGGCGGCCGGATGTGCCGCATCCCGGCGGCAGCCCGGCCAACGTGGCCTACGGGCTGGCCCGGTTGGGCAGGCCGACCGCGCTGCTCACCCAGCTCGGCGCCGACGAACCGGGCGCGCTGATCGCCGCGCATCTGCGCTCCGGCGGCGTCCGGCTGCTCTCTGACGGGCAGTCGGATGTCCGCACCCCCACGGCGGTGGTGTCGCTGGACGCCGACGGAAGGGCCGACTACGCCTTCGACATCGCCTGGACGCTGCGCCCGACCGCGCTGCCGTTCGCTCCCCGCCACCTCCATCTCGGCTCCATCGCCGCCGTGGCCGAGCCGGGCGCGGACGCCGTGCTCGACCTGGCCGCATCGCTGCGGGGGCGCGCCACCATCAGCTACGACCCGAATGTCCGACCGCAGTTGATGGGGGACCGGACCCGGGCGCTGCGCCGGGTCGAGGACTGCGTCGCGCTCAGCGACGTGGTCAAGGCCAGCGACGAGGACCTGGCCTGGCTCTACCCGGGCGAGCCGGAGCAGGCGGTGGTCGACCGCTGGCTGGCGCTGGGGTCGGCCCTGGTGCTGATCACCCGGGGCGGCGCCGGCGCCTCGGCCCGGACCAGGGACGGTTCGGCGGTGGTCCCCGCCCGGCGGGTGACGGTGGTGGACACGGTCGGGGCCGGCGACTCCTTCATGTCGGCCGCCCTCGACGCGCTCGCCGAGCTCGCACCCGGCCGGGCGGAGCCGGCCGCGCTCGACGACGACGCCCTCGGCGTGGTGCTGCGCCGGGCGGCGACGGCGGCCGCGGTCACCGTCTCCCGCGCGGGGGCCAATCCGCCCTCGGCGGCGGAGCTGGGGGCGGCGCTGTCCGCCTGAGCGCGGCGCGCGGAACCGGGGGCGGTGCTCCCGCTGTGACCCGGCTCAGCGCGGCGGGCGGTGCTGCGCTGCGCGGTGCTGCGGCGGGCGCTGGTGCGGGGGCAGCAGCAGGTCGGCCAGGGTGGCGGCGCAGGCGCGGGCGCGGCTGAGGAACCAGGGCAGGTGCGCGTCGGTCAGCACCTCCGGCGTGGACCGGACGGCCAGTGCGCTGTGCACCCGCTCGTCGGCGTCCAGCACCGGGACGGCCAGGGCGCGGACGCCCACGGCCGACTCGCCGTCGTTGAGCGCGTAGCCGACGGCGCGGACCTTGACCAGTTCGGCGCGCAGCTCCTCGGGGTCGACCAGGGTGCGGTCGGTCTGCGGGGTGAGCGGGCCGAGTGCGTCGAGGTCGTCCTCGCCGGGGCCGGCCCAGGCCAGCAGGACCTTGCCGAGGGCGGTCGAGTGCAGCGGTCGGCGCAGCCCCAGGCCGGTGCTGGGCTCGACCGAGCCGCCGACCAGGATCACCGCGTGGACGCCGTCGCGGATCGCCAGGTCGGCGGTGGCGGCGGTGACCCGGGCCAGTTCGTCCAGGGCGGGCACGGCCTGGTGCAACCCACGCTGGTGCAGCGAGAGTTGGCCGAGCTCGGCGATCGAGGGGCCGAGCCGGTAGCGGGCGGTGTGCGGGTCCTGGTCCAGGAACCCGGCCAGCACCAGGGTGCGGGCCAGCCGGTGCGCGGTGGACACCGAGAGCCCCATCCGCCGGGCCAGGTCGGAGGCGCTGAGGTCGCCCGCGTTGTCGCGGAAGCAGTGCAGCACGCCCAGGGCGCGGCTGACGGCCTGGGCTCCGGTCGGTGTCTTCGCAGCGGTCGCGTGCTCCATGCTGGTGCCCCCATAGACGCTGTCCGGCACCGCTGTTGACTGCGCGCTGCCGGTCCTGCGGGCCCCCGCGGCGCCCGGACCAAGAATGGTTGGCCTCGTACGATCTGGCAAATATTGCAGCCGGATGAACGCGTGATGGCCCAGGCTGAAGTATCGGTCCGCCGACAGATCCCATGATGTGGGAAATATTGCGTCGGCTTGCCAGATCGTGGAAACCTTTCGGCACCAAGCAGGAACGAGCGGGAGGGAGCAGCACGATGACCACGCCTCGGCTGCACGCCCCCGTGCTCCCGCCGCTGCGGGCCCTGCCCGCACTGGTGACCCGCCGTCACATCGACCTGGCCCGCGTCTCCAGCACCAGCTGTCGCTGACCCCGCCCCGCGCGACCGCGCGGACCGCACCACCACTCCTCCCACACTGCGCCGTGGCCTGCCCGCGCGGTCCCCCCTCCGCGCGCCGCGGTCCGTCCGCGCGCTCCGCGTCCCACCCGATCCGGGAGCCCCTGTCCATGGACGAACTCTGGTTCACCCGTTGCCCCGTGCCCACCGCCACCGGGATCGCCGCCGACCGGGGCCGGCTGGCCCGGGAGTTCGCGCCCGACGGCATCACCGTCCGCTCGCTGCAGGACGCGCCGGCTGCGGTCGCCGCCGACCACCACTACACCCACGCCCTGGACGGGCTCTTCCGCGAGGGCGGCAACGTCCCGGCGCTGTGGGCGCGTTCACGCGGCGAGGCGACCCGGCTGATCGGCCTGACCTGGATCGAGGAGCGGCAGTCGGTGCTGGTCCGGGCCGACAGCGAGCTGCGCGAACCCGCCCAGCTGCGCGGACGCCGGCTCGCCGTGCCGGTGCACGGCATCGCCATCGACTTCTGGCGGGCGATGGCGCTGGCCGGCTTCTCCGGTGCGCTCTCGCTCGCCGGACTCACCCTGGCCGACGCCGAGTTGGTGGAGGTGCCGGGCTCGCCGCGCGGTCAGTGGGAGGGCGAGCTGGAGGCGCTGCGGGAGGGCAGGGTCGACGCCGTCTACGTGAAGGGCGCGCTCGCGGTCGAGGCCGCCCAGCGCTTCGGCGCGGTCGTCGCGATCGACCTGGACGCCGCCGAGGACCGCCGGGCCCGGGTCAACAACGGCACGCCCCGTCCGATCACCGTCCACCAGCGGCTCCTCGACGACCGCCCCGACCTGGTGGTCCGCTTCCTGACGGTGCTGCTGGAGGCCGCCGACTGGGCCCGGGACCAGCCCGAGGAGCTGGCCCGGATCCTCGGCGCGGAGACCGGGGCCGGCTCGGTCGGCGTCGCCGGGGCCTACCGCCCGGACACCGGCCGCAATCTCGGCCTCGACCTCTCCGAGGAGCGGCTGGAGCTGCTGGCGCGGCAGGAGCGGTTCCTGCACGCCCAGGGCTTCCTGGTCGCGCCCGTCGCCGTCCGCGACTGGGCCGCCCCCGAACCGCTGCGGCAGGCCCGCGCCCTGCTCGCCGAACGCGCCGCCGTCATCGGCTGACGTTCAGTCAATCCTCCCGCCCGACAACGACCGAAGGAATCCGACCATGAAGCTCCGCCGCTACCCGCTCGCCGCACTGGCCGCCGCCTCCCTGCTCGGCCTGGCCGCCTGCGCCTCCTCGGGCACCGCCGACACCGCGAAGAGCGCCGCCGGTGGCAGCTCCGGAGGGAGCAGCCAGGAGACGGTGATCCGGATACCCGACGGCGGCAACTCCGGGGTGCTCGCCCTCGGCCGCAAGGACGGCTCGCTGGCGAGAGCCCTGGCCGCGGTCCACGCCAAGGTCGTCTGGACCGGTACCGCCGGCGCCTTCGCCCCCGCCGCCCAGGAGTTGGACGCCAACGAGCTGGACGTCGCCGAGGGCTCGATCACCTCCGCGACCACCGCGCTGACCCAGAGCCCCGGCTTCAAGCTCTTCGCCGCCGTCGCCCCGGACAAGCTGGGCGAGGGCATCCTGGTGAAGAACGGCTCGCCGATCACCAGCGTCCAGGACCTGGTCGGCAAGAAGATCGCCGTCTGGCACGGCGGCACCAGCGAGTACCTGCTGCTCAAGGCCCTGCAGCAGAACAACGTCCCGGTGGACAAGGTCACCCGGGTCTACCTCCAGCCCAACCAGGTCGCGCCGGTCTTCGCCTCCGGCCAGGTCGACGCCTGGTCCACCTGGGCCACCTACTCCATCCCGGCCATCGCCAACACCGGGGCGCACTTCCTGGTCACCGGGGGCCAGGTCGACTCCGACAACTACGCGGTGTGGGCGGTGCGGACGGCCTTCGCCCAGCAGCACCCCGCCGTGGTCGAGGCGCTCTACCAGTACCTGCACGACAACGGTCTGAAGCAGCAGCAGGACCCGGCGGCCTACATCAACGTGGACACCACCGCCGGGCCGCAGGCGGTCAGCCCGGCCCAGAAGGCGGTGGAGCTGCCGATCGACGCCGCCGACGGCACCGCGCTGCCGATCACCGCCGCCGACCTGGTCCGCTTCCACGCCGTGGCGCAGTTCTTCGCCGACCAGAAGATCACCCAGGGCTTCTTCGACGTGAAGCCCTACATCCTCGACATCAACGCGCTGCCCGGCGGTGCCGGATGAGCGCCGTCGTCGAAGGACCGGCGGTCGGGCAGCAGCAGGTGCCGGCCGCGGTCGCCGGGCTGGTCGCCCCGCGCCCGCAGCTCGCCCGGCCGCGTCCGCCGGCGCTCAGCCTGGGCCTGCGGCTGCTGGGCCCGCTCGCCCTGCTCGGCGGCTGGACCTGGGCCTCCGCCAGCGGGGCGCTGAGCCCCACCCTGCTCGCCTCGCCCGGCTCGGTGCTCAGCGCCCTCCGGGAACTCTGGGACAGCGGCCAGTACACGGACGCGCTGGAGGTCTCGCTCACCCGGGCCGGCCTGGGCCTGCTGTTCGGCCTGGCCGTCGGTCTCACCCTGGGCGTGCTCACCGGCTTCTCCCGGCTCGGTGAGGAACTGCTGGACTCCACCGTCCAACTGCTGCGCACCATCCCCTTCCTGTCCCTGGTCCCGCTGTTCATGGTCTGGTTCGGGATCGGCGAGTCGGCCCGGATCGTGCTGATCGCCACGGCCACCGCCTTCCCGATGTACGTGTCCAGCTCGGGCGGGGTCCGCAACACCGACCGCAAGCTGGTCGAGGCCATGCGCAGCTTCGGCATGGGCCGGCTGGCCGTGGTCAGGGAGGTGGTGCTGCCCGGTGCGCTGCCGGCGCTGCTGTCCGGACTGCGGCTGTCGATGACGCTGAGCGTGATCGCGCTGATCGCCGCCGAGGAGATCAACTCCACCTCCGGCATCGGCTTCCTGATGTCCACGGCACAGGAGTACTCGCGCACCGACATCCTCACCGTCTGCATCCTCACCTACGCCCTGCTGGGGCTGCTCGCCGACGCCGTGGTCCGGGTGCTGGAGCGGCTGCTCATGCCCTGGCGCACCCAGGGAGCCCGCCGATGACCGCCGCACGCACGACCGCCGCACGCACGACCGCAGCACGCACGACCGCCGCCCACACGACCGCCGGATCCGCGGGCGCCGACGGCTCGACCGGGGTTGACCCCGGGACCGCCGTCCACCTGCGCGGGCTGCGCCGTACCTTCGGTGCCCGCCACGTCCTGGACGGACTCGACCTGGACATCGCCCGGGGCGAGTTCCTGGCCCTGCTCGGCGCCAGCGGCACCGGCAAGACCACGCTGCTGCGCATCCTCGGCGCGCTGGACCGGCACGACGAGGGCACCGTCCTCGTCCCCGAGGCCAGGACCATCGTCTTCCAGGAACCCCGGCTGATCCCCTCGAAGAAGGTGCTGGCCAATGTCACGGTCGCGCTGCCGCGCGGCGCGGCGACCCGGGAGACGGGCCTGCGCGCGCTGACCGAGGTCGGCCTGGAGGGCCACGCCGACGCCTGGCCGGCCACCCTGTCCGGCGGCGAGGCGCAGCGGGTCGCGCTGGCCCGCGCCCTGGTCCGGGAGCCGGAACTGCTGCTGCTGGACGAGCCCTTCGCCGCGCTGGACGCGCTGACCCGGCTGCGGATGCAGGACCTGGTCGGCGAGCTCTGCCGGCGGCACCGCCCGGCCGTGCTGCTGGTCACCCACGACGTCGACGAGGCCGTCCGGCTCGCCGACCGGGTCGCCGTGCTGCGCGACGGACGGCTGGTCACCGACGAGCGGATCGCCATCGACCACCCGCGCGACAGCGCCGACCCGGCCTTCACCGCCCTGCGCCGCCGGCTCCTCGCCGACCTCGGCGTGCACGACCACGCCGTACCGCCACCGCCCGCCCCCACCACCCCGACGGAGTGATCCGCATGGCCATCACCATCGGCGTCCACGGCGCCAACCCCTCGCTCTACCACCTCTCCCGGCTCGGTCTGCTGGAGCAGGCCCTCGAACCGCTCGGCGAGACCGTGACCTGGCTGCCGGTCGGCGGCACC
>Ga0302314_10016967_pt1 | contig 12253 bp, 13 predicted proteins | sample III_Palsa_N2_3_FD_200533 | JGI IMG/M metagenome (GOLD analysis project Ga0302314, IMG submission 200533) | Peat permafrost microbial communities from Stordalen Mire near Abisko, Sweden - III_Palsa_N2_3 | ecosystem: Environmental > Terrestrial > Soil > Palsa > Peat permafrost | place: Sweden...
CTTCGTATTCAGCGCCCGTGACCATGGCGGCGGCGTCGGAGGCGAGAAATACGGCGACCGGCGAGATGTCGTCCGGCTGCAGCCAACCGACCTGCAGAGCGACGGTCGGCGCGCGCGCGTCCCAGGCCTCTTGGGGAGTCGGCGTTCCGCTCGGCTTGTGGCCGCTTTCACCCATGGATTCGACCAGGCGCTTGTCGTAGCGCGTGAGCGCCGTATCCACGAGACCGGGAATCACCGCGTTGACCGTGACGTTGTACTGGCCGAACTCGAGAGCCGCGGACTTCATCAAACCGAGGATGCCCCACTTGGAGGCGCTGTAGCTCGCGGCATCCTTGGTGCCGTGCTTGCCCTGCATGGAGGAGAGCACAATAATGCGTCCGCGTTTGCGCGCCACCAGCTTGGGGGCGAATGCGCGAATGGTATTGGCCGTGCCATTCAAGTTGTTTTCGATTGTGTCCTTCCAGTCGGCGTCATCCATCTCGAGCAGCGGCTTCCAGCGCTGAATCGCGGCATCGGCAACCACGATGTCGATTTTGCCGAATTCGCGCTCGACGTCGTCCGCCGCCTTGCGCAATGCGGCGATGTCGCGAATGTCGGCGCGGATGGACTCGCCGCGGCGGCCGAACTCCTTGATTTGTCGCACAGTTTCGGCGAGCTCTTGGGGGGTGGCCGGGGTGGCATCGGAGGCGCTCGATACCGGGCCGGCAATGTCGATCGCCACGACGTCGGCGCCGTTCGCGGCGAACTCGACCGCGATCGCCCGGCCGATGCCGCGCGCGGCGCCGGTGACCACCGCTACCTTGTCTTTGAGCGAAGAGCCGCGACCTGCGCGCACCGGACCCGCGCTTTTTTCGGGCGGCGGCTCAGGCATGGGCCGGCCGTCGAGCGTCGTGGGTCCGTTATCGCTGCGAATGGACTGCGCTAGGACGGCTGGGGCTGCGAGCGTTGCGCCCAAGGCGAAACCGCTGCCGATGAAACTGCGCCGTCCCTGCGCGGGCCGTTGCCTCGATTCCGTCATGATCTACCTCCCGGAAAAACCGCGACGATAGGGCAGGTGAGGGTCCGTGTCGGTCGGGATGCCGCGGCAAGGGACTGTCGGAAATCGTCGGCACCTCGATCCGCGCCCGCGCAGCGGAGACTTCGAGAAGCGGAGGAAATCCGACAGGCATATCGGACCTCAGCCGACAGCGGGATCGGGGCGGCGGGTGGGATATATACAGAGGCAATCTTTTTTTGATCACTTGCAAGAGACATCAATGGCGCGCAAATATAGTAAGGCGAGCAGTGCAAAAGTCGCGAAGGCCATGCACGAGCGGAAGGAAGGGACATTGCGCAGCGGCGGTTCCGGCAAGAAGGTGAAGTCCCGCAAGCAGGCGATCGCGATCGGGCTGTCCGAGGCGCGGCGGGCGGGCAAGAAAGTGCCGAAGCGCAAGACCAAGTCATGACGCCTCCGGAGGACTGCGGCTGGGGCGGTCCGAGCAGGTGAGTATGGGCGATTCCACGTATCCGAGCCCGCTCGGTCGGGCGAATTCGATCGACGCCGGCGGCGGTCCGCAAGCGCTCGCGCAGACCGGTTACGCGGGGCAAGCGCTGGCAGCGGAATTGCTCACCAAGATATTCAAGCGCTTGGAGATGAGCCTTCCCGTGCGACTCTGGAGCGGGCCGGCGTTTCGCGTGGGCGCGTACGATCCGGCCCAAGTGCGTGCGGACAGAGTCGGGACCGACGCGGGCTTCGCGTTCTGGTTCAAAACCCCCGCTGCCGTCGTTTCCTTGGTGCTCGGACGCGACCCGCTGCGCCTGGCCGAGGCGTATTTTCGCGGTGAGGTCGACATCGAGGGAGACTTGTTCTCAGCGCTCACTCTCAAGGATCACCTCAGAGAGATCAAGCTCCCGCTGGGCGAGCGCTGGGCCGCTTTGCTCATGGCCTTGAAGCTGCGCTCACTCAACCAGGGCATCGAGCCGGGGGCTCGGCTCGACGAGCAGCAACCAGCCGAACAGCAGCGCTCGCTTGCCTACCACGGCGCGGTAATCTCTCATTCCCGGGACGCGAATCGGGACGCGATCCGGTTTCATTACGATGTCTCGAACGAGTTCTATAAGCTCTGGCTGGATCGAGCCATGGTTTACTCCTGCGGATATTTCGAGCGTGCCGATGGGGGCATCGACGAGGCGCAGCAGGCAAAGCTCGAACACATTTGCCGCAAGTTGCTGTTGAAGCCGGGCGAGCGGTTTCTCGACATCGGCTGCGGCTGGGGGGCGCTGGTGATCCATGCCGCCCGACATTACGGCGTGCGCGCCCATGGGATCACCTTGAGCGCGAACCAGTTGGCGCTGGCACGGGCGCGGATCGCCGCAGCCGGGCTCGAGGATCGCGTGACCGTCGAGCTGCGCGATTATCGCGAGCTCGACTGCGAATACGACAAGGTCGCAAGCGTCGGCATGTTCGAGCACGTGGGTCTGAAGAATCTGCCCGTGTACTTCGACACCGTCCGCCGAGTGCTCACGCCCGGCGGATTATTCTTGAATCACGGCATCACTCATGAGCACTCGGGCTGGAACCGCAATCTGTCCACCGAGTTCATCAATCGCTACGTTTTCCCCGACGCAGAGCTCGATGCGATCAGCAATATTCAGCGATTCATGGAGGATGCGCACTTCGAGATCGCGGATGTGGAAGGACTGCGCCCGCACTATGCGCTCACTTTGCGCGCCTGGGTCGGGCGGTTGGAGCAGCGCCATGCGCGCGCGCTCGATTACGTGAGCGAGTCGACTTATCGGGTGTGGCGCCTGTACATGGCCGCTTCCGCTCGGGAGTTCGAATCGGGCAATCTCGGCATTTATCAGATCCTCGCCCGCAAGCGCGGCGCGCAGTCCCATCCTGCGCTGCCGCTGACCCGCCGCCATCTATACGTGGATTGAGCCGTGCAGCGGAAATCGTCCTATCTTCGGCCGCCCTTCAATCCGCTGCGTTTTAGCTTGCCGGTCAAGCCCGTGGTGAGCGCGGAAGAGCGGCGCGACCTGATCGCGCGGGCCGCTTACTTCCGCGCCGAGCGGCGAAATTTCACGCCCGGCCATGCGCTGGAGGACTGGATTGCCGCCGAGGCCGAAGTGGACCGCGAACTCGCGGGCAGAGGACCGCGCTAAAGACGGCGGCCGCTCAGGCGGCGCAAAGATCGGTGATCAGATTGTCGATGTCGCTTGCCTCGAAAGGCTTCACGATGGTGCGCACGTTGGGTCCGAGGTTTTGCACCACCGAATTGAGCGCGTAGCCGGATGCCAAAATGATCGGGACGTTAGGCCGAATGGCGAGCAGATTGCGCGCCAGATCGAGACCCGACATGACGGGGAGACTCACATCGGTAATGACCACGTCGAAGGAGTTCTCTCGAAATGCATCGAGCGCCTCCTCGGCGGTCGCGCGGGATACGACTTCGCGCTCGTCTTGGGCGAGCAGCTCGGAGGTTACTTCTCTCACCAACTCGTTGTCTTCCACGTACAGGATGCGTAGCGTCATTGGGCGAGTCTAGCGGTTCGCGAGAACTGCAGGTGTACGTTGGAATCATAGCGGCGATGTCGGCGGGCTCCTACGCCCTCGAACGAAGCAGAGTCGGCGAACGGCTCATGGCACTTTCTGAATGAGCCACAACCCCGGTTTGCCTTTGGGGTTCAAGCCGACGTGGAGCAGTGCCGTCTTCGTTTCCCAAAGGCGTGCGATCGGCAGTCCCTCGTGCGGCACACGGCGCTCGAGTTCCTGCACCTTGCTCTCCATGCGCAGCGTCGCCACGTTCGAGCCCCCCGGCAACTGCTCCTCGACACCGCTCGGTGTGCCGAATTGCGCGCGTTTCACAGAGGGGAAGGTTGCCGAATCGCCGCTCGGCGCAGAGGGGCGCCCGCCGAAAAATGCTTCCGGCGGGCGCAGATCGAGGTTATGAAGATCGAGATGGCTCGCCACACTGCGCGCAGGGGTCGCGCTCATTCCGGAGACCCTGCCGAGCAATCCGCCGACGCTGTTGCCGGACGGCTGCCCCGCCATGGCTGCCGCAGCGCCTACGCAACATAATGCGCTGCAGGCCAGTTTTTTCAGCGGTTTTCCATAGAAGAGCATGGTCGGCACTGTAGGCGCCCCGGCCACACTGCGAGTATCGATGAGTTCCCGATACCTCCTGTAGGATGCGTCCCAGATCGTGTGGGCAAGTGCCGTCAGTCGCGCGAGCGCGAAACCAAAACGCCCAGTGCAAACCCGACCAGAGCGCCCGCGCCGAGCGCGTACCAAGGATAGTCGCGAACATAGTCATCCGTCGTGCCCGCCGCACGGCGCACGTACTCCCCCGTGGTGCCGGCCGCACGGCGAGCCTGATTGCCGACATGCGACGCCCCGTCGGCGATGGCGCTCTTCGCCACCATCAAAGCAACCCGCGCCTTGGCCCGGATCTTCTGAACCTCGGGGCTGTTCACCTCGGAAACCCGCTTGATAAGGTCTTCCACCCCATCGAACAGCTCGCGAAATTGCTCATCCAGTTTGCCGTTGGCAGCTTTGGCCTGCTCCGAGCCGGCGGCCCGATCGCTCTCGTTGGTGCTCATGATCATCTCCTTGGTGACTTAAGACTTGACCGCCATTTTTTGAGCGGATCGCGCAGCAATTCAGTAGGACGGAGGCGCGTAGGGCCGTCGGAGGGGGACCACCCCCCTGCGGGAGCAGCCGGTGCGGGAGCACCGCCCTAGTGCGCCGTGCGGCCGGACGTCGCGAGGATATCGTACAGACTTTGCTCCGGGTGCTCGGCGCAGCGGCTTTGCAATGTCGCCGCGAACGCGCTCGCCTTGCTCGCATCGAAGATGTGGCTTCCCGCTTGCGCGACCGAATAGCCGAACAGCCACATCATGATGGTGTTCGCACTCGACGCATCGCTCTGCATCGAGGTGGCGTGCCGCGATTCGAAGTCCTGGCAATTGAGCGTCATGAGATCCATGGGCTTGTCGCGCTTGGGCCGCACGGTGGCGATCGCCTGCAGCAAGCTGATACTGGGATTGTTCCGGCATTCCGCATCGAGGGCAAAGCCGAAGGAGGTGAGCGCGTCGCCGTAAATGACGTGCTCCCCGGCCTTGCCGACCGAATAGCCGAACAGCCACATGACGGTGTCGATAGGGTCCGGACGCTGGGAGGGTTGCGCCGCGGCGGAGGTATCCGGCGAGCCCACCATTTCATTCTCGTACTTGTCGCAGCTCAACGTTGCGATGTTGATCTCCGCGGCGCGCAAAGCGGTCGGAATCAGGGCGGCTACAGTCACGGCGGCCAAGACCCAGGCGATTGTTGGCTTCATGGCTCTATTGTCGCGAAAGAAGCAGCCCCTTGACCAGCGCCGAGAAGCGCCCCGAACGCACCCAGCCCGCCGCCGCCTCGATGTCGGGCGCGAAATATCGATCGGACGCGTAATGCGGGATTTCGGAGCGGATTGCCTCGTGAACGCCCTCCAATGCCCGGGAGGAGCGCGCCGGCCGGTGAAAGTCGACGCCCTGGGCGGCTGCGAGCAATTCGATGCCGATGACGGCGGCGGCATTGTCGTTCATCGGTCCCAAGCGCCGCGCGGCGTGAGTGGCCATGCTCACATGATCTTCTTGATTTGCAGAGGTCGGTATGGAGTCGATGCTGCAGGGAGCCGCGAGCGCCTTGTTCTCCGCGACCAGTGCGGCCGCCGTCACCTGGGCGATCATGAACCCCGAATTCAGCCCGCTATTTTGCACGAGGAAGGCCGGCAGGCCGCTCATCTTCGGATCGACGAGCACTGCGACGCGCCGCTCCGAGATGTTGCCGGTCTCGGCGATGGCGAGCGCGAGCGTATCGGCCGCGAAGGCCACGGGCTCCGCATGAAAATTGCCGCCGGATAGCACATCGCCCCGATCGAACAGCAGCGGATTGTCGGTCACGGCGTTGGCCTCGATGCGCAGCGTCGCCGCGCACTGATGCAGCAGATCGAGACACGCGCCCATCACCTGCGGCTGACAGCGGAACGAGTAGGGGTCCTGAATCCGTTCGCAATCGCGATGCGAGGCGCGAATGCCGCTGCCTTGCATCAAGGCGCGGTATGCGCGCGCAACCGCAATCTGACCGGGCTGCCCGCGGATCGCATGAATGCGCTCATCGAACGGCGTGTCGCTCGCCTTCAGCGCATCGACGGACAGGGCCCCGGCGACGACCGCCGCGGCGAGCAGATCTTCCGCGCCGAAAAGGCCCGCGAGGGCGAGCGCGGTCGAAACTTGAGTACCGTTGATGAGCGCGAGGCCTTCTTTTGCTCCGAGCGCATACGGCTCGAGGCCCGCGCGGGCGAGACCCTCCGCCGCGGCGAGCGTCTTGCCGCCGACACGTACCTGCCCGATGCCGAGCAGCACCGCGCTCAGATGGGCGAGCGGCGCGAGGTCGCCGGAGGCGCCGACCGAGCCTTGCGAGGGGATCACCGGATACACCTCGTGCGCGAGCAGGGCGCGCAAGGCGTCGACGAGCGTCAGCGAGATGCCGGAGTAGCCTCGGGCCAGCGCGTTGATCTTCAGCGCGAGCACCAGCCGCACGACGGCATCCGGGAGCGGTGCGCCGACGCCCGCGGCGTGCGACAGCAACAGATTGCGTTGCAGCTGCGCGAGCTGATCGTCGGGAATGCGGGTCTGGGCAAGCAGGCCGAATCCCGTGTTGATGCCGTAGGCCGCCTCGCCCGACGCCACAATCTTCTCGACGGAGCGGGCGGCGGCCGCGATACGCGCGCGGTCGGCCTCGGCCAGGCGCAGCGCCGCCGGCTGCTCGAAAATCCGCCGCAGCATGGGCAGCTCGAGGCTGCCGGCACGTACCTCGAGCTCGGCGCTCACGTCTGCGGCCGCGTGTCGATCATCGGCAGGTCGAGTCCTTGTTCGCGCGCGCAGTCGATCGCGATCTCGTAGCCGGCATCTGCGTGGCGCATGACGCCGCTCGCCGGGTCGTTCCACAGCACGCGCCGCACACGGCGCGCGGCACTCTCGGTGCCGTCGCAAACGATCACCACGCCGGCATGCTGCGAGTAGCCCATTCCGACGCCGCCGCCGTGATGGATGGACACCCAGGTCGCCCCACTCGCCGTGTTGAGCAGCGCATTGAGGAGCGGCCAGTCGGAGACCGCATCCGAGCCGTCGCGCATGGCTTCGGTCTCGCGGTTCGGGCTCGCGACAGAGCCCGAATCCAAATGATCGCGGCCGATGACGACCGGGGCGGAGAGCTCGCCGTCCGCGACCATCTGGTTGAACGCGAGCCCGAGTCGATGGCGTTGTCCGAGGCCGACCCAGCAAATGCGCGCCGGCAAGCCTTGGAACTGGATGCGCGAGCGCGCCATGTCCAGCCAGTTGTGCAAGTGCGGATCGTCTGGAATCAGTTCCCTGACCTTCGCGTCCGTCTTGTAGATATCCTCCGGATCTCCCGACAGCGCCGCCCACCGAAACGGCCCGACGCCGCGGCAAAAGAGCGGACGGATGTATTCGGGCACGAAACCCGGAATGTCGAAGGCGCGCAAGGTGCCCGCATCCTTCGCCATTTGCCGCAGATTGTTGCCGTAGTCGAAGACCGGCAGGCCGCGCGCCTTGAATTGCAGCAGATATTCCACGTGCTTGGCCATGCTGCGCATTGCGGCATCGCGCGTGCCGCGCGGATCGCTTGCGCGACGCTCGTCCCACTGCTCGACACTCCAGCCCTGCGGCAGGTAGCCGTTCACCGGGTCGTGAGCGGAGGTTTGATCGGTCAATGCATCGGGCTGGATGCCGCGCTCGAGCAGGCTCGCGAGGACGTCGACGACATTGCCCTGCAATCCCACCGACAACGGCTTGGCCTTGCGCTTCGCGCTCTCGAGCATGGCGAGCGCCTCCTCGAGGCTCTCTGCGCGGGCATCGAGGTAGCCGGTCTTGAGCCGCATCGCGATGCGGCTTGCGCGGCACTCCACCGCGAGCATGCTGAAACCCGCCATGGTTGCCGCGAGCGGCTGCGCGCCGCCCATGCCGCCGAGTCCCGCCGTCAATATCCACTTGCCAGCCGCCCGGCCGCCGAAATCACGCCGGGCCATCTCGGCGAAGGTCTCGTAAGTGCCTTGCACGATGCCCTGGCTGCCGATGTAGATCCACGAGCCCGCGGTCATCTGCCCGTACATGGCGAGCCCGCGGCGGTCCAACTCGTGAAAGTGCTCCCAGGTCGCCCAGTGCGGCACCAAATTCGAGTTGGCGATGAGCACGCGCGGCGCGTCCGCATGCGTCGGGAACACACCCACGGGCTTGCCGGATTGCACCAGCAAGGTTTCCTCGTCGCTCAGGCGCTTCAGCGTCTCGACGATGCGGTCATAACAATTCCAGTCGCGCGCCGCGCGGCCGATTCCGCCGTACACCACGAGCTCGGCGGGATTCTCCGCGACGTCCGGGTCGAGATTGTTCATCAGCATGCGGAGCGGCGCCTCCGTCAACCAGGAGCGGGCGTTCAGGGTGCTGCCGCGCGGGGCGCGTATCAGGCGGGGCTTCACGGATGCGAGCATGGTGTCACTCCTCGAGGGCGAGAGCGGGGCGAAAGCGCCCCGACATTTCATAGCGTGAGCCGGGATGGTAGAGGCGCGCGAGCGAGGCGATCGCGCCATGCGTCCAGGTGCGGCGGGTCACGAGCAGGCACGGCTCGTCGCTCTTCATGGCGAGGAGCCGGCGCGTTCTGTCGTCCGGCATCACCGCGCGCAGCACATGCTCGGCTTCCTGGAGCGGTGCGACGCGGATCAAATATTCGTAGGGCGTGGTCTGCTTGAAGTCCACATCCAGGTAGCCGGGCGCGAGCACGGGCGAGACGTGACGGTCCTCGAGCTGCACCGGCCGCCCGTTCTCGAAATGCACGATCAGCGAGCGATACAACTCGCTCCGCGGGGCGACGCCGAAGTGCTCGGCGAGATCGGCGTCGGCGCGTACGCGCTCGAGGCTCACGATCTCAGCCCGGTGCACATGGCCGCGCTCCCGGATTTCCTCATCGATGCCGCGAATCTCGAGCGGATGGGCGCGTGCGTGGCGGTCGGCGACGAAGCTGCCGACGCCCGCGATGCGCACCAGAACGCCCTCATCGCTCAGCTCCTTGAGCGCTCGGTTGGCGGTCATGCGCGACACGCCGAATTTCTTGACGATGTCGTTCTCGGACGGAACGCGCGCGGAGATGGCCCATTTGCCGGAGCCGATATTCTCCAGAATGTGGCGCTTGACCTTGAGGTACAGGGGCTGCAGGGCGGCGCCGGCCTTGGTGCTCATGGGCCGAAGAGTAACCTGTATAGACAGGTACGGTCAAGCGCGTAAGTTCGCTGACAGTCTTGGGGCGGCAAGCTGCGAGGCGGGAGCGCAGACCCTGTGCGATTTCTATAACAATCACGCCGGCGGCCTCGTGCTGGGTCACGACTGGGTCTCGCTCACCCCGATCTTCACGGAGTCCATCAAGCTGCTCGATCGGCAGACCGCGGAAATCTACTTTCAGTGCATCTACTTCGACGTGAAGAATAACGACGTGCTCGAATCCAACGCCACCTTCGGTCTTCCGGACATGCCCCACACCGCGCTGGCCGCGAAAATACAAGGACACTGGCTGTTTTCATTCGCGGAATTCTCCTCCATCGCACCCCCGACGCTCGATGTCTATTAGCGCTCGCTGCAATCAAATCAGGAGTCCCGATTGCAGCGCCCTGTCGACACGCCGCACCGCAACGCCGGTGCGGCGTGCGCTCAGGCGCCCGCGAGCGCCCCGCTGCAGTCGCTCCGGCCGGCCGACCCAACGCCGCCGCCATGTCCTCCGCGACGCAGAGCTTCCCGCACGCGGTGTTGATGAGATAGGCGCCGCGCTTGAAGTTCTTCAGCGGCTTCGCGTCAACGCCGCGCGCAGAGGCGTCAGACCGGGCGTCCGAGACAAATCCAAACACCCTCTATGACGATGTATGCGACGAGCGCCACGTAGTATGGTTTCGAACGCATATTCCGGTGCCGGTCGTAGGCGATGAGAGCTATCAAACAACAATCGATGACGCTCAAGGAAATCGTCTGCGATGTCGCTTGCGGGCGCCCGAGCCAATAACCGAGAGTGCGGGCCAGCCCGGCCGGCAGCAGAACGAGCGCTATGCAAATCATGTAGCGCATGTGACCCGGCACGTTCCGCCTGCGGATGTGGGCGATGGCGAGCAGAAAGAAACTCATGAACAAAGACAGCTGGGCGGCGGATAAAAACTCGCTTTGCAGCGCCGCCACTCGGCTCGCGCCTGCGGCGATGCTCTCTCCATATTCTTTCCGGATCATGGCCGCGGCAAAAAATGCGATGAGCGGCATCAGACCGATGGATGCAATGCCGAGGAAACGATGCAGTGGGAAAGCGCCGTAGCGTATGGCGAGTGGCTGGATGACGAGCAGGGCTATCCACGTAAACAGCAGCGCGGCATGAATGTGAACTTGCAGCGTGATGCCCGGCTCGAACGCAGGAAACGCCGCAATGTATGGAATCCAAAAGCCGGCCACCATGAGCAGCGGGATCGGCAGCAGCAGAAAACCTATGTTTCGATACGAGTATTCCACTGTTCGCTTTGCCGCTTCTTGATTCGACGGTCAGCCGCGCGCCACGGCGAGTCCCGACATCAATTCCCCGAACGGCCCCGCGAGCCGCTCCTCGGCCGCATGCCGATGATCCTTCACCACCCAGTTTCCGCCGATCATCACGTCGCGAATGGCGGCGCTGCCGCCCGAGAAAACGAGGTGATCGAGCGCCGTGTCCGCGCTTGCGCCGGCCATGCTGGCGTGCCCGGGATCGAGAACCAGCCAGTCGGCTCGCATGCCCTCCGCGATCGTTCCGGCGCATTGTCCCAATGCCGCCGCCCCGGTGCGCGCCGCCTCGCGCCACAAGCGGATGCCCACGTGCGGCTCGCTCGATTGCGCGAGGACGCCGCGCCGCCGCTTGCGCAGACGCGCCTGGTACTCCATCCAGCGCAATTCCTCCGCCGGGCAAACGGTCGCCTGGCTGTCCGAGCCGATGCACAAGCGACCTTTCGATTTAAGAAAGCGAGCGGCGTCGAAGAAGCCATCGCCCAGGTTGGCCTCAGTGCTGATCGAGACGCAGACCGCGGCGCCCGCGGCCGCGATACCCTCGAGCTCGGCCGGTGTCGCGTGCGTCGCATGCACCAGGCACCAGCGCGCGCCCACGAGCCCCGTGTCGAGCAACAACTCTATCGGCCGCCGGCCGGTGATCGCGCGGCAGGCCTCGACCTCTTTCTGCTGCTCGGCGATATGAATGTGCACGGGCATGTCCGCATCGATGGACTCAAGCCCTGCGACCACTTCACGGAGTGTCTCGAGCGGAACGGCGCGCAAGGAGTGAAAGGCGGCGCCCGTGCGAATGCGCGGCGATGCGAGCCCGCGCTCCGCCCGCACGCGAGTCTCTATGGCGCCCAAGAACTCGCCGGTGGCCATGGCGAATCGTGATTGCTCGGGCTTGAGCGGCTGCGAGCCGAAATCGCTGGTTTGGTAAAGCGTGGGCAAAAACGTGAGAGCGATGCCCGCCGTGTCCGCCGCGCGCGCAACCGCTCGCCAAAGCTCGTTCGTCTCGGCGTAAGCGCCGCCGCCGGGCCGTCGGTGCAGGTAATGGAATTCGGCGACGGAGGTGTACCCCGCCTTCAGCATTTCCACGAACAGCTGCGCCGCGATGATCTCGAGATCCGGCGGCGTGATCCGGTTGGCGAGCGCGTACATCGCCTGCCGCCACGTCCAGAAGCTGTCGCGCGCGGAGAGCCGATACTCCGTGTTCCCCGCCATGCCGCGCTGGAACGCATGGCTGTGCGCATTCGCCATGCCGGGAACGACGAACCCTGAGACCCGCTCGGCGGCGTTTGCGCTCGCGCCTTCGGAAGCCGCGCCGTCCGTCTCGATGCGAGCTATATGCCCGCGGTCATCGACCGCGATCCCGACGTCTCGATGCCATCCGCTGTCGAGCAGCGCCCAGGCCAAGCGGTAGTGCCGTTCCATACCGAAGCTTGCCGTATGATCGCGACACGGGCAACAACGCGCGGTGCGGGCGAATCAGTGCAGCAGACAGCGTCCCTGACGTGGGACCGAGTGTGGATCGGCATGAGCATTGCGACCCTGGTCGCGGGCCGTATCCCCTATGGCAGGCTCGAGCACGCCGCGCTCGCGGTGAGCGGCGAGCGCATCGCGTGGATCGGCGCTGCCGAGGAAGCGCGCGACCGGGCGAGAGCGGGCGGCA
>Ga0302314_10016968_pt1 | contig 12253 bp, 7 predicted proteins | sample III_Palsa_N2_3_FD_200533 | JGI IMG/M metagenome (GOLD analysis project Ga0302314, IMG submission 200533) | Peat permafrost microbial communities from Stordalen Mire near Abisko, Sweden - III_Palsa_N2_3 | ecosystem: Environmental > Terrestrial > Soil > Palsa > Peat permafrost | place: Sweden...
GAACCCTGGCGAACCAGCAGGGATCGGGGAACGCGCCGCCCAGCCCGCTGTGTTCGATACCCGCTGGGACCTGGGACTTCACACCGTCCCACAGGATGTCGGATCCCCATCCGTACCCGGATACCGCGCCGACTCCCACGACCGATGTGCGCGCCACGAACATGGCTCGACCTCCTCATTGAGATCTCTTATGTCAGTACCCTCCGAAAGGCGGCGGGACCGCCGCGCAGGGCCTGTTGTCGTCGAGCCCATGCGGTGAGCATGAGGCTAGGTCGGCGCGGCGGCTCCCGGAGTGTTTCGGTCGGCCGGGTTGCCCGTCCGAACATCGCCCCTGCATACGCGGCCTGCGGTTCGGGTGATGCCGCGGCCGAAACGGGCGATCGCGGCGGTGCGCGTCATGATCTCATGGGCCTGAGTCGAGTTGATCAGTACCCTGTAGCACTGTGGTGCGTTTTCTGTAACAATACGCATCTATGCTGACCCCAGCGGCGCCTCGTTCCGATGGTCCGCCGCGCCTGGTGGGGCGCGCTGACGAGATCGCAGCGCTCGAACTTGCTCTCGATCGTCTGGCCGACGGCGGCGGGGGCCTGATGTGGGTCGAGGGCGAGCCTGGGATCGGGAAGACGGTGCTGGCCGGGCTGCTGGCCGACCGGGCCTCGGCGCGCGGTCTCGGCGTTCTGCAGGGGTCCGCGGACGAGCTGATGACCGGTTTCCCGCTGCGCCTGATGGCCGGCTGCCTCGGGGTCTCCCGGCGCTCGGACGCCTCCTCGGACGTCGACGCGGTCCGAACTGAAATCACCGCCCTGCTGCGCGGCGACGCCGACGGCCGGCTGGTGGCCGATCCGGTGCTGGCGGCGGGCGAGCGGATGCTGGACCTCGTGGACCGGTTGTGCGCCCGGCGCCCGCAGGTGCTGATCATGGACGATCTGCACTGGGCGGATGAACCGAGCCTGCGGTTGTGGGGCCGGCTGGCGGACTCGGTGGACCAGATCCCGCTGCTGTTGGTGGGCCTAAGCCGCACCGTGAGCGAGCCCGCCGTCCTCGAGCGGTTGCGCGACCGGGTCCGGCGCGGCGGCGTGCTGCTCAATCCGGGGCCGCTGGAGGGGCCGCAGGTGCGCGAACTGGCCGGCCGGATCGTCGGTGCGACGCCCGGGCCCGGACTGTTGGCCGAGATCGCCCGAGCCCAGGGCAATCCGCTGTACGTGGTGGAGTTGGCCGAAGCCCTGCGCCGCGAGGGGCTGATCGCGCCTGTGGGACGGCCCGGGGCGGCGGACGGCGCCGACCGCGCCCAGGGCGGCGCGGCGCGGGTGGAGTTCACCGGGCGGCCCGGGACCACTCCCGACTCCCTGGCCACCGTGATCGGAGCGCGCCTCGGCTATCTTGACGTACGGGTGCGCACCACGCTGCGGCTGGCGGCGTTGCTGGGCACCGAGTTCAGCGTGGCCCAGTTGGCCAGGCTCGCGGGGCTGGCGCCGGCCGAGCTGATCACCGTCCTGGCCGCGGCCCAGGAGGCCGGGGTCGTCGGGCCCGGGACCCACGGCCTGGCGTTCCGGCACGTGCTGATCCAGCAGGTGTTGATCGAGCAGACGCCCGAGGCGGTGCGCGACGCGCTGCACGGGGAGATCGCGTTGCGGCTGGCCGGAACCGGGGCGGACCTGGACGCGGTGGCCCGGCATCTGCTCGCGTTCTCCGGGCCGTTGGAGCCGTGGGCGGTGACCTGGCTGCACGGCGTGCCCGCCGCCGCGTTCTACGGGGCTCCGCAGGTCGCCGACGAGTTGCTGAGCCGGGCGCTGGAGGCCGTGTCCAAGGCGGATCCGGTCTGGCTGGCATTGGCGGCGAACTTGGCCCATGCGCGGTTCTGGCGTGGCCTTGACCGGTCCGCCGTCGAGATCGCGCGCGAGGTCGCGCAGCTGAGCCCGGACATCGACGGCCGCGCGCGGATGTGGACGCTGGCCGCGCGGGCCGCCGGCCGGGCCGGGGACTTTCAGGCGGTCGTGGAGATCGCCGAGCACGCTTTGGCGGCTCCCGGTCTCTCATCGTCCTGGCGGGCGCGGATCGAATGCTGGTACACGATCGTGCTGTTGTTCACCGCGCCGCCCGATCAGTCGACGCGCATGGCCGAGGACTGTCTGGCACACGCCCTGGACAGCGGCGATCCGGTGAGCATCGCGTATGCCCGCCATGCGATGTACACGGCCAAGTCGAGCGACGCGACGGCACAGGACCTGGCGCAGGCCGCCGCCGCATTGGGCGACGACGCCGAGTCGGCCGACCTGCGCCTGATGCTCTCCACGAACTACGACGACTGGCGTCACGAGACCTCGGCCGATCCCGTGGTCCGCGAGAAGATGATCAGCGACCTGCTGGTGCTGGCCGAGCAGATGAGCGCCGGCCGGGCCGCCAATCCCTTCGTGACCGCGGCGAACCACTGCTTTCAGGCCGGGCGCTGGGACGAGACCCTGGGCTATCTCGTCCGGATCGATCCGGAGATCGCGGCCATGTCGCCCCACGCGGACGACTTCTTGGGCATACGCATCCTGATTCACTGGCTGCGTGGCGACCTCGAGCGGGCCGCGGGCGAGTTGGCGCAACTCGACCCGGCCCTGGCCGATCCGACGACCGACCCGGACGCGCCCAAGGTCAACCGCAGGTGGGTCTGCATCGTCCGGGCGGTGGCGGCCGAGCTGGCGGGCGACCTGGCCGGTGCGCACGCGGCGCTCGCGGCGGGAGTGATGAACGGGCCGAACCTGCTGTACGACGTCGCGAGGTTCGAGGAGACCCCGGAGCTGATCCGGCTCGGGCTGCTGGCCGGGGATCTGAAGGCGGCCGGGCAGGCCGTGCGGGCACTGGAGGACTTCTTCGAGGCGACGCCGGTCCCGCCGCTGGCGGCCACCCTCGAGCACGCCCGGGCCCTGGTCGCCGGTGATCCCGTGGCGCTGCTCGCGGCCGCGGACACGCTCGGCTCGGTGGGCTGGGTGCTGCGGCAGGGGGCCGCGTTGGAGGAGGCGGCGGTGTTGTTCGCCCAAGCCGGGCAGGCGGACCGGGCTCGGGCGGCGCTGAACGACGCGGTGGACTGCTACAACACGCCCGGGGCCGTGGTGCTGGTGCGGCGGGCCGAGTCCCGACTGCGCGAGTTGGGTGTGCGGCGTGGTCCGCGCAGTCGCCACCGGCGGGCGAGTAGCGGGTGGGCGGCGTTGACGCCTACGGAGCGCAAGGTCGCGGAGCTGCTGGGCCGCGGCCTGTCGAATCCGGAGATCGCCGGGCAGCTGTTCCTTTCCCGCTACACGGTTCAGTCGCACGTATCGCGGATTCTGGCCAAACTGGGATTCGCCTCCCGGGTCGACGTGATCCGGGCCTTCTCCGAGGGCCGCCTACCGGGGCCGGGGGAGGGCGGCGGCCCGGAGTCCTGATTCCGGGCGGCGTCCGCGGGTCCCGGTCACGTGGTTCGTGGGCCGGGTCAGGTGTGCGGAGCTCCGGAGCCGGACGGATCGGCCCCACCGTCCTCGGCGTGGCCCGACGGGTCGGCGACGCCCGGCATGGCCGCGCCGGTCCCGCCCTCGACCGGCTCGAGGAAGCGGGCGCCGACCGGCGGGTCCGGCTCCTGCAAGGTGTTCAGCGGCTCCCGTGCCTTCGCCTTGGCCTCGCGGGTCGCCGCCAGGATCTCCGCGGACAGTTCGGCGGCCGACATCCCGCGGAAGGCTCCGGTGGGAAACTCCAGCGAGGTGATCTCGCCCTGTCCGTTCACGGTCACCTGGACGCTGCGGTCCGCGGACGCCGCCATGGCCGAGCCCTCCTCGACCGCGCGTTGCAGCCCATTGAGTTCGGCGAGCTTGCGCCGGTACCGGCCCAGCAGCTCCTCGATCTCGCCCTCGTAGCCGCTCATTGAATCCACTTCCTGTTCTGGGGCGCGCTCTCGGCTCACAGCAGGTCGTTGCGCAGTGCGAAGGACACCGCGTGCGTGCGATTGTGCAGTCCGAGACGGGTCAGCAGGCCGTGGATGATGTTCTTCACGGTCCGCTCGGAGAAACTCAGCCGGACCGCGATGTCCCCGGTCTCCCATCCTTCGGCCAGGAGCCTGAGCACGTCGAGCTCGCGCGTCTCGAAGTCCCGCGGACTCGGGGCGTCGGGCGTCAGGACGTCCAGCCGCACCGACCGGATCAACGTGATCAGCCGGCCGAGCTCCACCGCGGGCGATTCGGGCCGCCCTTCGTACCCGTCCCGCACGGCCTGGGCGATCCGCTCGAAATCCGCCTCCCGCCGGGAAAGCACGGTGATCAGCCCGTGGCTGGCCGCACGAAGCCCGTGGTGTTCCCGCACGCCGTCGCCGACCAGGATGAACCTGGGGATGCTCCCGTCGGCCGCGGCCAGCTCGGACTGCATCCAGGCCAGGGTGCGGTCGGTGACCCGGTCGACCAGGATCACCACGACCTCCGCCTGGTGCTGCTGCTCGGTGGGCAGCACGCGCAGGCCGGGTTGCGTGCGCAGGACGGCGACAGCGCCTCGGCCGGTGAGCCGATCGTCCGCGAGGACCGCGACGGTGATCGTGGCCGCCCGCAGCACCGGACGGTTGCGCGGGTCGAGGTCGAGCATCGTCACCGTGTCTCCGGGCGCCCGGGCGGTGGCCCGCGTGCTCCGAGGCCGGTGCGGCTCCAGTTGAGTGTCCACTCGTGCATCGTCGCCACCGGGCCGATCGGAGACATCGGGGAGTTCAGGTGGTTTTTGGCTCCGGGGCCGATCGGCGCATGGTCCGAGGGCTCGCGGCGCCTGGCTCCGCGTCAGGCCACCCGGGCGAAGTTCTCCCACTGGCCGGCGCTCATCGAGGAGCGCAGGGCCGAGAGCGCGTAGTGGATCCGCGACCTGATCGTGCCTTCGGGAACACCGAGGGCACGGGCGACCTGGTGCACGGGTTGGTCGTACACGTAGACGCGCACCAGCGCCTCACGGTGGCGCGCGGAAAGCCCGGATAGGGCCTGCTTGACCTGGGAGCGGTCGAGGATCCGGCCGTAGTCGTCGGCGGCTGCTACGGCGGGCTCGGACTCGAAGGGCTCGGTTCCGGTCTCCCGCGGTCTCGCCGAGCGGGCGCGCTGCGCGTCGATCGCGATCCGGTGGCCCACGGTGAGCAGCCAGCTTCGGACCATCGTCGGCCTCGGGTTGAGCGTGTCGATGTGCCGCCAGGCGCGCAGCATCGTCTCCTGCATGATGTCCTCCGCGGCCTGCCGATCGCCTCGGGTCCACGTCAGGAACCTAGCCACCAGGAATTCGGAGTTGGCCGCGTAGAGCGCTTGCATCCGCGCCTCGATGCCCTCGGGTTCCGGGAAACCGGCCTGCTCGGGCGTCGTCTCATGAGCCGACATCGCTCCACCACCTTGCGCTCGGGAGCCCATCAGCGGGCTCTGATTCGAGTTTCGCTTTCGGCGGCGGGCGAGACATCCAGCGGCTCAGCTATGTATTGGGTTCTGGATTCCCGCCCCCTCAGTGATGATCGCCCGCGAGCCTCCGGGGCGGCATGAGCTAGAGGACTGGCAGATCGGCCTCCAGCAGGATGCTGAGGTCCTCGCTGTTCACGGCTGGCGCGCCCGCGGCGATCTGCTCGGCGATGCGCCTGGCATGACGCTCCGTCATCTCCTGGAAGACCTTGCGCGCGAACCGTCCGTTGCCGAAGCCCTCGCTGCGGTCTGCGGTCTCGAACAGTTCGAGCAGGGCGCCGTCCGTGGTGGCAGGCACCTGGTACTGGTGGTCGGCGGCCTGGTGCGTTACGATCTCGGCCAGTTCGGCGGGGGAGTAGTCGTCGAACACGAGGGTGCGGGTGAACCGCGAGGACAGGCCGGGGTTGGCGCCGATGAACCGGGCCATCTGGTCCGGGTAGCCGGCCACGATGACGGCCACCTCGTCCCGGTGGTCCTCCATGAGCTTGACCAGGGTCGAGATGGCCTCCTGGCCGAAGTCGTTGCCGCGCCCGTCCGGGGTCAGGGAGTACGCCTCGTCGATGAACAGCACGCCGCCGAGCGCGCGCCGGAAGGCCGCCTGGGTCTTGGGCGCGGTGTGGCCGACGTATTCGCCGACGAGCAGGGCGCGGTCGACCTCGACCAGGTGCCCCTTGGCCAGGATGCCCAGCGCCGCGAGGATCTGGCCGTAGAGCCGGGCCACGGTCGTCTTGCCGGTCCCCGGGTTCCCGGCGAAGACCAGATGCCGGGACAACGGGGGCGGGGGCAGGCCGGCCTCCTGGCGGCGGCGCACCATCTGCATCAGGTTGATGAGCGTGCCGACGTCCTGCTTGGCCCGGTGCAGCCCGACCAGGCTGTCGAGCTGGGCCAGGAGCTGCGGCAGGTCGCCGCGGTCGTCGGCGGCCGGCTTGTCCGGCCCCTGCGGTATCAGGCTCGACCGCACGTCCGAGGTCTCGCAGTCCTCGAAGGACGGTGCGGCGCTTTCGGCGAGGTCCACGTCCTGCTCGACGTCGTGGATCCGGCACCGGCGCAGGGTCGGTGTGGCTTCGCCGCCGACGTGCACGGCGGCCCGGCTGCTGCCGGAGATCCGGACCTCGTCGGCGAGTCCGGCGGCGCCCTTCGCGAAGTACAGGCCGTTGCCGCCGCTGGAGCCGATCGTGGTCGAGCGGATCGTGGGCGCGGCCCGGTCCCACACGACGATCCCGCTCCCGGCCGTGTCGCAGATCCGGCAGCCCTCGACCGCCGCGCGGCAGTCCTGGTCCAGGAACACCCCGGCCGTGCCCGTCGGGCCGACGACGCAGTCCCGGAAGGTGGGGCTGGTCGCGGCGGCGGCCTCGATCCCGGCCTTGGCGGTCCGGCTGACCGAGCAGGTGTCGAACAGCGGGTGGTGCGCGGTCTGCTGGACCCGGATGCCGATGTTCGCGTCCGTGACGGTCAGCCCGCGGACCGTGGCATCGGCCTCGTCCTCGATCTGGAGCCCGGTCATCCCCACCGACTCGACCGCGGCGCCGTCGGCCTGGAGCAGCGCGTGGCCGGTGACCCGGATGCCGTGCTCGGGTGTGCCCGCGATCGTGCAGCCTCGGATCTTTGCACGGACCGTTCCCCCGATGTGGACGGCCGTGTAGGCGCAGTCCCGGATCTCCGAGTCGGTGATCTCGATCGTCGCGGACTCGGTCGCGTAGGCTCCGTTGGCGCCGGGGTGCCCGATCCGGCAGCCGGTCAGGTGGAGCTTCGCCGAGCCTTGGACCGCCACCCCGCTGCTGCCGACAGTGTCGACGCGGCAGTCGGCGAGCGAGACGGCGGCGGACGCGCCGACCGTGGCGCCGGCGCCGCCGCAGCGGCTGATGGTCGTCGCGGTCGCCTTGACCATGGCCGCGCCGGCGGCGTGGATCGCGTCAGTGGCCAGATCGCGAAGCCGGCAGTCGCGCGCCGTGACCGCGGCGGTGCCCTCGGCCAGGATCCCGGTTCCGGATTCCGCCAGTTCGCAGTCCGTCAGGAGCACGGTTCCGCCCGCGGCGTCCACCGCGGGCCCGCCGGCCCGCTGAATCACGGCGCCGGACAGTTCGACACCGGCGGACTGGGACACCGCGACCGCGGAGCCGTCGATGTCCTGGACGGCGCAGTCGGTCAGGCGCACGGTCGCGTCGCCGCCGGCCGCGACGGCCGGTCCGGCGCACCCCCGGACACGCCCGCCGGAGATCTGCGCGACGGCCCAGCCGCCGACGGTCACGCTGCCGCCGTCGACCTCGCAGTCGCGCAGGGTCAGGGTGCCGGCGGAGACGAGGACGGCGGGCTGTTGCGGCCGGGCGCCGCGCAGGGTCACGCCGCTGACCAGGGCCTGGCCGCCGCGCGCGTCGATCGCCGGTCCGTCCGCCGGGGCGATCTCGACGGTCCCGTCGGCGACCAGGGTGACGTCCCGGTCGAGGACGACGTTCTCCGGGTACTGGCCGGCCGCGATCGTGATCACCGCGCCGTCCTGCGCGCCGCGGATCGCCGCGCCGATCGTCCGGTGCCCGTTCCACCCCCGCGCGCTGACCCGCAGCGCGCGGCCGACGGCGGCGGCCACCTCAGGCGACCGGGCGCGGTTGGAGGGAGAACTGCCCGAGTTCGATCGCGATCCGGGTCAGCTCCGAGCGGTTGGTCACGTTGAGCTTGCCCCGGATGCGTTTGGCGTAGGTGTTGACCGTGGAGGTGGTCAGGCCCATCCGGTGCGCGATCTCCGCGTGGGTCAGCCCGCGGGCGATCCACTGGAGGGTCTCGGCCTCGCGCGGGGCCAGGCCGAGCAGGCCGACGTCCGCGGGCCGGCTCAGCTCCGTGTGGAAGCGCTCGGCGAGGTGTTCGCACACGTAGATCCCGCCGGACGCGACCACCCGGATGGCGCCCTCGACGGCCTCCAGGGTGGACTCGCGCACCACGCATCCGCGCGCGCCGGCCCGCAGCGCGGCGACCAGCCCGGGCGGGCGCTGCCAGGAGGCCATGACCACCGGCCGGCCGATCTGGGCCGCCTGGGAGATGGACTTCGCGGTGAGCCCTTCGCGGTCGTCGGACAGGTGCAGCAGCACGACGTCGCTGGAGGCCGGCTCCAGGTCCTCGATGGTTGCCGCCGAGGCGATCAGCTCCACCTTGTCCAGGCCGGCCACCAGGTGCTCCAGGCCGCTGCGGGCGATCGGCTGGCCGTCGATGATCGTGACGGTCGTCGGCGACTCGGGGAGCATCGTCATGGCACACTCCAGGTCTGGTTCGTCGCGCCCCAGCAGTCCCACAGTTGCAGCGGAGTGCCGTCCGTGCTCTCGTTGTCGGTGACGTCGAGACAGAGCCCTGAGGATGTGGAGGCGATCTGCCCGTTCGACTGGGAAAGCCACTTCTGGCTGGCCGCGCCCGAGCAGGAGGCCAGGCCCGGCCGGCTGCCGTCGGCCGGGCCGGAGCCCGCGTCCAGGCACTGTCCGCCCGACCGTACGGTGCCGTCCGGTTCCCAGGTCCACGTCTGGGCGGCGCCGCCGTGGCAGGTGACCAGCTGCACGGACGGGCCGGCCGTGGCGCACTTGCCGGCCAGGCCCTTGACCTGACCGGTGACGGCGGTGGTCGGCGGGACCGGCTGGTAGACCCGGACCCAGTCGACGACCATCCGCTGCGGGAAGGAGGTGGCGGAATTCGGGTCGCCCGGCTGGTCGCCGCCCACGGCGAGGTTCAGCAGCAGGAAGAACGGGTGGTCGAAGACCCAGCCTTGGCCGGCCTGGACCCGGTACTCGGTGCTGTAGACGACCCCGTCGACCGAGAACGAGATGTGGTCGGGATACCAGTCGACGCTGAAGGTGTGGAAGCCTCCGGAGAAGCTGCCGCTGGGCAGCGTGTCCGTGCCTGAGGGCGAGTAGCCCGGTCCGGCCAGGCCGTCCATCACCTCCGAGGTCTGGTTGCCGAACATGTACATCGTGTCGATCTCGCCGGCCTGCGGCCAGCCCACGGAGTCGAGGTTGTCGCCCATCGCCCAGAAGGAGGGCCACAGGCCCTGGCCCTGCGGCAGTTCGATGCGGGCGGAGAACCGGCCGTACTCCTGGCTGAACAGGCCGAGCGTGCTGAGCCGGGCGGAGGTGTAGTCGCACGGGCCGTAATAGCAGCTGTACGAGGAGGCTCCGCTGGTGCTCGCAGTGATCACGAGGTGGCCCTGGCCGTCCAGTGCGGCGTTCGCGGTGCTGTCCGTGTAGTACTCGAGTTCGTCGTTTCCCCAGCCGGTGCCGCCTGTGTCATGCGTCCACTTGCTCGGATCGGGCGGGCTTGCGGCGGCGCCGCTGAACTCGTCGGACCAGGTCAGGCGCCACTGTTGGGGCGAGGTGGTGGCCGAGTTCGGCGACGCCTTGGCGCCCGGTGAGCCGGTCGCCTTCGTCGCCGGCGAGCCGCTTGCCTTCGTCGCCGGCGCGGTGGGCGCCGTGGCCGTCGCCGGAGTGGTCGGAGCCGTCGTGGGCACGACCGGCGGAGCGGGATCGGCCAAGGCGGGCTGGGTGGCGTACCAGGCGGCGTCCTGGGCCACCAGACCGACATAGCTCGAAGCGGAGCCCGGGACGCCCTTCACTCCCGTTACGGCGGACAGGCCGGAATGGTACGCCGCCAGGGTCAGCTGCCAGGCGTCGCCGGGCACCTGGGCCGACGCGACCCGGCCGGAGAGGTCGCACATGTCGTGTGCGAGCGCGAGGATGTTGGCGCTCGCGTCGGTGCGCGCGGAGTCCGGCGCGGGCGTCCACGCGGTCCACTGGGCGTCCGTCAGAGCGGCGATTCCGACGCCCGTGGACGGGGTCCGGGCCGTGCCGGTGAATCCGGACGCGACCATGATCTGGGCGGCCAGGCGCGACGGGGTGAGCACCGGGCAGGAGTCCGCTCCGGCCAGGACGGCGGCCAGGTCCGCGGCTGGCACGGGCACCGGCCGGGTTCCGGCCGGAGGAGCGGAGTCGGGTGCGACGGCGGCGAGCCCGGCCCCCACCAGGGCCAGGCAGGCGACAGCGACGCCGACCATCAGCCGGCCGGACAGGCCGCCGCGGCGCACCGCATCGACCACCCGGCCCCCGCTCTTCCCGATGTCCACTGTCCGCTCCGATCCGCCGGCTCGTCCTTCCTGCTTTACATGACGGCCGTGAGGGCCCGGTCATTCAAATCGGCTTTGAAGCAACCGGCGGCGCGGGCCGTATTCCAGGTGGGACCTGATGCCGTAGCCAGATGAGGAGGCCGGTGTGCTGGCAAGAACACGCCGGAGGCTCGTTGCAGTGCTCGCTGCGCTGTGCATGGTGGCGTCCGCGGCGGACCTGGCCGTAGCGGCCGGGTCCGCGCCGTCGTCGACGGCGGCGACCACGGCGGCGCGGTATGCGAAGTACTACGTCGTCGCCTCGTCTTACCAGGGGAAACCCGAGACCCTGTTCGAGATCGCGAGCCGGTTCCTGCGCAACTCGAGCCGGTGGGAGGATATCTTCACGCTGAACGCCGGAGTGGTGCAGCGCGACGGCGGCGAACTGTCGGAACCGACCGTGCTGCACCCCGGCTGGGCGCTGGCGCTACCTTGGGACGCGCTCGGCGACGGCGTCCAGTACGGCCTGCCGCCGCTCGGCACGGTGCTGTCCGCCGGGGCGCAGCCGCCGGCCACCGCGGCTCCGGCGCCCGCCGCGGCCTCCCCGACCGTCTGCGCCGGCACCCCGGCGAACTCCGACCAGACCCAGCAGGCGCAGTGGGCCATGCTGCGCCTGGCCCCGAGCCGGGCCTGGCCGTACAGCCGCGGGCAGGGCGTCTCCGTGGCGGTCATCGACTCCGGCGTGGACGCGAGCGTGCCGCAACTGGCCGGCCGGGTCGCTCCGGGGTCGGACATCGTGCGCGGGACCGGGCGCGGGGACGCGGACTGCCTCGGCACCGGGACGGCCATGGCGGCGCTCATCGTGGGACAGGCCGACAGCGGCTTCTCCGGCGGCGTCGCCCCCGACGCCACGGTGCTGCCGGTCCGGATCGCCGTGGCCGACCCGGCCGTGTCCCCGACGGACCAGGCCAGCGCGATCCAGGTGGCGGTCGACGGCGGCGCCAGGGTGATCGCGCTCGGCGCGCTGGTCGACCCGGCCCAGCCGCAGGTCGCCGCCGCCATCGCGCGAGCTGTCACGGCGAACGTGGTGGTGGTGACCGGAGCGCTCGCGTCGGCGGACGTCCAGCCCGCGGGCGTGCTTCGGGTCGGCGCCACCGGCATCGACGGGCGCGCCTACGGCGGATACCCCGCCGGAGCGGTGGACGTGGTCGCCCCCGGCGTCGACGTCGCAAGTCTCGGCATAGCCGGCACCGGGCAGGTGCTCAGCACCGGGGACCAGTACGCGGTGGCACTGGCCGCCGGCCTGGCAGCCCTCGTGCGGTCCAAGTACAGCGACCTCACGGCGGCGCAAGTGGTCCGCCGGATCGAGGCGAGCGCCGACCGGGTCGGCGCCACGGCCCCCGATCCGACCTATGGTTACGGCTTGATCGATCCCTACACCGCGGTGACCATGGTGATCCCGGACGAGGCGAGCACCCCGTCCGCGGCCCCGGCTCCGGCCATCGCGGCGCAGGGCTGGTCCGGCCACCGGATCGCGGCCCTGGCCGCGGCGATCGTGATCGCGCTGCTCCTGCTCCTGCTGCTGAGTTTGCGGATCCGGTCGGTGGTCCGCGCGGACGGCGCGCTCGCCGCCATCGAGGCCGAGCCGGCGGCCGCGGGCAAGACCGACGCCGTGACGCAGAAGCCGCCCGCACAGCGCGCGGAACCGGCCGCGGCCGTCGGCGTCGGCGAACGTGCGACCTCCGCGGGCGAGGCGTCC
>Ga0302314_10016969_pt1 | contig 12252 bp, 11 predicted proteins | sample III_Palsa_N2_3_FD_200533 | JGI IMG/M metagenome (GOLD analysis project Ga0302314, IMG submission 200533) | Peat permafrost microbial communities from Stordalen Mire near Abisko, Sweden - III_Palsa_N2_3 | ecosystem: Environmental > Terrestrial > Soil > Palsa > Peat permafrost | place: Sweden...
TCTAAGATGCGCACGCTGATAGCACGCGTGTTTGACTATTCGCTCGACGGCGTGATCGCCACCGAGGACACCCAGTTCTTCCAGTTCTGCCGGGACCTGCCGGACGACCCCGCTGAAGACGTCAGGGCGAGCGAGTTCTACGCGGGCGCGGACCTGCACATCATGGGCCGGGTCGCGTACCAGAGCATGGCCGGCTACTTCCCGGCCGCCGCCGACGATCCCAACGCCGACGCCCTCAACGCCGGACGCAAGGTGGTGTTCTCCCGCACGCTCACGGTCGCCGACTGGTCCGGCACCACCATCGCCGGCGGTGACCTCGGCCAGGAGATCGACCGGCTCCGCCGCGGCGGCGACGGCTACATCGTGGTCCACGGCGGCATCAGCCTGTGGCGTTCGCTCGCCCGGCTCGACCTGATCGACGAGTACCTGGTGACCCTCGTGCCCTATGTGGCGGGCGAGGGCCCCCGGCTCTTCGACGACGCCGGCAAGTCCCGTCAGCTCGAGCTGGAGTCCAGCACGCCTTTCAGCAGCGGACTCCAGCTCCGCTACCGGCGGCGCCGGTAGATTCTGGCTTGATAAGCCTGCACTACGAGTGGACACTGGCTCTTTGATGGTTCGGCCGGCCTTCGATCAGAGCGGCACCGGATCGTGCGCGGTGATGGCGACGTCGTCGCCTGCGAACGCCAGCGTGTGCCAGCCGCCGCGGCCGACGTGACGCGGCCGGGGCAGGCCAGCGGCGCTCGCCAGCGCCGCCAGCAGAACCGGGACCACATCGCCGTGCGAGGCGGCGACGACCCTGCCTCCGGGGTGCGCGTCCATCATGATCGCGACCGCGCGCAGCATCCGGCCGGCCGCCCAGGCCCCGCCCAGCGCACGCACCATGAGGTCGGGTATCTCGTCGATGCCCGCCGCCGGCTCGCCGAAGTCACCCGCCTCGTACAGCTCCGCCAGGTCGTTCACCGGCAGCCCGACGGCCGCGGCGAGCGGCCCGACGGTCTGCCGGCAGCGCGCGGTCGGGCTCGAGTAGACGCCGTCGACATTGCCGCCGATCGCCGCCACCAGCGCCTCCGCCTGCCGCGCTCCGAGCTCCGCCAGCGGCCGGACATCGTGACTGCCGACCCAGCCGTCACGCACGACCGACGTGCAGTGCGGGATCAGCTCCACAGTGAGCGCCTGAGCGCCGGGCAGAGTCATGATTTCACCGCGCCTTCCCAGGTGAACCTGAAGGTACCCGCCTCGACTTCGCTGATGAATTGCCCGACAGGCAGCTGCGGCACGGCGCTCGCCCACCCGTCGCTGGCGACGTCGACCAGCGCCACCGGCGCCAGCGGGTCGCGGCTGTCCACCACGAGCAATTCACGGCTGCCACCGGTGCCAAGGATCATCACGCCCGGGTGAAGCTGCGCAGCCAGCTCCCACGCCTCGCCCATCTCCAGCGACTTGCCTGGTGTCAGCAGCGTCAGATAACTCCCGGTCTCCATCCAGCCCCGCGAGAGCCACGCTTGGCCCTGCAGGTACTCGCGCCAAGCGGCGGGGAACTGGCGGCCGAGGGCAGCCTCGGCCTGGTCGAACTCCTCGTCAGGGACCGGGCCGAGGTAGCGTGCCACCTCCCGGATCACGCCAGTTATGTTCTCGTTGAACGCGCCCAGTTCCTCGGCCGGAATCCAGTACTCAAGCACCTCGCGGCTGCCCGCTTGCCGTACGGGAAACTGGTCGAGGTAGGCCCTGCGGACGTCGAACCTGGTCACATAGCCGACGCCGCCGCGGGGGACATTCCATTCGCGCGCGATCTTGGCGGCGTACCAACGGTTCAGCACCGGGTAGAAAATCGGCTGCTCCGGCAGCCGTGGCGGCCACGCCCGCCATTCGGACGCCGCTACCAGGTCGATCTCTTCCTGCCCGGTCGGCCGCCACAGGGTCACGGTGTCCATGGATGCGTCGAGCGAACTCACGCGGACAGCCTAACGTGGCTGAATTCGTCGATAATCTGGGGCAATGCCCGACCGGACCGGCCGGAGCCCGGTCACCATCCGGCCGCTCAGCCGCGATGACTTCCCGCTGTTGCAACGCTGGCTGGCGATGCCGCACGTGCAGGCGTGGTGGGGGAGCGAGCCGGCGGCGGCCTCCGACATCGAGCGCAAGTACGGGCCCCGAGCGGACGGCACCGACCCGACCCGGGTCTTCGTCATCGAGCTGGCCGATCAGCCGATCGGCATCATTCAGTGCTACCGGCACGAGGACCACGCCGACTGGGATCGCGCCGTCGGCATCCCCGCGGCGGCCGGCATTGACTATCTGATCGGCGAACCCGCGCAGTGCGGGCGGGGCTTCGGGCCCGCCGCGATCACCTGCCTGGTGCCGCGCGTCTTCGGCCTCTACCCGGAGATCGCCGCGATCGTGGCCGTCCCGCAGGCCGACAACCACGCGTCCCGTCGCGCGCTCGAAAAGGCCGGCTTCAGCCTGGTCGGCGAGCGCAAGCTGGATTCCGATGATCCATCCGACGCCGGCCCCAGCGCCCTCTACGCCCTGACCCGTCCCCAGGTAGCTCGGTAATCGTTCAGCAGGCCGGTGGCATGATGGCTGGCATGTCAGGTGACTGGGCGCTGCGGCCGTTCGGCGGCGTGGCTGATCGCGCTCTGGTTGAGGCGCTCTGGCTGGCTGCGCTGGAGGGGAGATGGCCGCTGCTTCCGAAGGCCATTGCCATGGTGCGCGACGGCTTCTTCGCCGTCGAGAGCGGCCGGATGGTCGGCTGTGTCGCGGTGGACCTGGCCGGAAGCATCCCGCTGGTGCTCGTCGCGCCCGGGCACCAGCGTCGCGGGATCGGCACTGACCTGCTCAGCGCCGCCCTGGACCGGCTGCGGGCGGCCGGCGTCAGCACGGCCCAGGCGGGTAGCGGCGGCACCGGCACCATCTGGCCAGGCGTGCCCGCTGACCTGCCCGAGGCAGGGCGGCTGTTCGCCAACTGCGGATGGCAAGCCGGACAGGACACCCTCGACCTGGTTGCCGACTTGCCGGATTACCAGGCTCCCGCGCTCGCCCCCGGGAGCCTCGCCCCGGCCGGCATCACCATCAGGCCGGCCGCGCCCGCCGACGTGGCTGCCGTGATGGCCTTCGAGGAGGCAACCTTCCCGAACTGGGCCCGCTGGTTCCGGGCCGGGAACGGGGACATCCTGCTCGCCCGCGACGACGCGGGGGCAATCTGCGCCACCTTGCTGCTCGACGGACCAGGCGCGGACACCGTCTTCGAGCCGATGCTCGGCCGGGCGGCCGCTACCATCAACTGCGTCGGGGTCGCGCCCCACGTGCAAGGACGCGGCATCGGCACCGCCCTGGTGGCACGCGCATCGGAGCTACTTCGCGACCGAGGCGCCGGCACCTGCCACATCAGCTGGACCGTCCGCGAGTCGTTCTACACTCACGCGGGATACCGGCCCTGGCGCCGCTACCGCATGTTCCGCACAAGCACCCGCCCGCACTAGGCTCCGCCCCCCCCGGACCGCATGCCGATGGCGGCAGGTGGCGAATAATCGTTCAGCGCTAGCCAGGTGATCGAGCGCCACGTGCCGCCGTCAACCCGCGGTCGCCGGCGATGACCGGCGCGATGACGGACCCGGGCGGCGTCCTCCTGGCGCTGCCGTACCTGACCGGCGACCCGCAGGTTCGGGCTCTGCTGGCGATCGCGCCCAGTTAGGGACGCGCGCCGCGCTGGGCGCCCGCCACGTAAGGCGGGGCAGGCTGACCGGATGACGTTGAGCCCGGGTCCGTTCGAAATGACGATGATCTTGATCTTGACCTTGAGATCGCGCCGGTTATGAGTTCTGGGTGTCGCGCCAGGCGATCCAGCTGCGGAGCGCGGAGAGGTCGTAGTCGGGGCCGCCGACCCCGACGGTGAACAGCGAGGCGCCGTGCGCGCGCAGCTGCGGGCCGAGCTCCTCGGGGCTGCCGCTTACCCCCACCGAGATCTCGATCTCGGCCGGGTCGCGGCCGACGTCGGCGCAGTGCTGCTGCAGGATGCCGACCTTGCGCTCGAGCGTCTCCGGGTTGCCGAAGCTGTGCCAGATATCAGCGTGCTTGGCGACCAGCCGCAGGGTCTTCTTCTCGCCGCCGCCGCCGATGAGCACCGGGATCTTGCGGGTCGGGGCCGGGTTCAGCTTGGCCAGCCGCGCTTCGATCCGGGGGAGGTCCTCGGCCAGCTGATCGAGGCGGCCGCCCGCCGTCCCGAACTCGTAGCCGTACTCGTCGTAATCCTTCTCGAACCAGCCCGAGCCGATGCCGAGGATGAGCCGGCCGTCGCTGATGTGATCGACGGTACGGGCCATGTCTGCCAGCAGTTCCGGGTTGCGGTAGCTGTTGCAGGTGACGAGCGCGCCGATCTGAGTGCGCGAGGTCGACTCGGCCCACGCGCCGAGCATCGTCCAGCACTCGAAGTGCTTGCCTTCCGCCTCGCCGTACAGGGGGTAGAAGTGGTCCCAGTTGAAGACGATGTCGGCGCCGAGCTCCTCGGCTTCGGAGGCGGTGCGGCGGATCGACTTGTAATCGGCGTGCTGGGGATGCAGTTGCAGGCCCACGCGGACGGGCCTCGAGGTAGTTGTCACGAACTCTCAGCCTAGCGCGCGGCCCGTCCGCGTCCGGCGGCCGGGCAGGCTGACCGGCGACGATCGCCCCTCAGGAGGCTGCGTTGACGGCGGTCGCGACGAACACAAAGGTGCCCTCGTTGGCGCCGAGCCACCGGGTGTTCGCCTCCAGCCTTTCGACGCGGGCGATGACGTCGCCGAAGCGCGCGAGCCCGGCGCGCCACCGGACCGCCCGCCACAGGACCGAGCCGAGCGACTGGGCGATGAGCAACTCGGGCAGGGCCGCCACCTCGGCGGGCGCAAGCCGGTTGACCGAGGCGCCGCCGCGCAGGAAGGCGGCCGTCCGGCGTGGCCAGTCCGGCGTGATCAGCGCGGTGGAGTGATACAGCGCCGCCATGGTGTCCTGCACCCGGAAGCCGGCCCCGGCGAGCTCGAAGTCGAGCAGCCCGATCACCTCGCCCGTGCGCGGGTCGGCGAGCAGGTTCGCCGGCGTGAGATCGCCGTGGATGACCTGGGCGGGCAGGCCGTCGGTACCGGGCCACCATCGTCCCGCGCGGCGGGCGGCCGCGGTGACGAGCCCGGCTTGGTCGCCGTTCATCCCGGCCTCGCGCAGCTCTTCGACTAGGAGGTCGGCGGGCGGGTCCTCCGGCCGGACCCAGCGCGGGTCGGTGCGCCAGTCACGGATGGTATCTGCGAGCGGCACGTCCGCCAAGGCAGCGTCGACCAGCCCGACCGCTCGGCCGAGGCGCTCGAACGCCATCTCGCTGCCCACGCCAGGACGCACGCCAGGCAGCCACCGGCAGAGGGTGGCGGGCCCAGCCGGAGTCTCGACCACCGTCCGTCCGTCCGCCGCGGCCATGGGCTCGGGCACCCGGAAGGGAAGGTAGCCCTGCCGCAGTCGCCGCAGGATCCGGTGCTCGGCACTGACCTCCGCGACGGTTAGGAACCCGGTGACTCGCAGCACGTAGCGCTCGTGCCGATGACGCACGAGGAAGGTTTGATTGTTGACTCCCTGCTCGTCGACGAGGCTGACGTCCGTGTTCTCCGCCAGGCCCCACAGCGGCAGCAGCGCGGCGGCGAACTCCAGCTCAGCGGCATGCGCCCGGCTGGGCTGGTGAGGGAATTGCGGTGACTGCGACATCGCTTCGACGTACCTTCCGTTGCCAGTCTCCGATCGTCGGCGTCGCGCTCGGCTGGGGCAACAGGTTTTCCAGTTCGCCGCGTTGACGTTATGGTGGAAGGCATGTGCTGCTGCGCTGCCATGAACATCCGCACCACCGCTTAGCGGTGGTGCCGAGGCCGCCGTGAGCCGCGGCCTCAGAGGCTTACCCCTGTCGGGGTCAGTGCCAGGGCGTACCGCCGGATCAGAGACCCGCCGGCAGTCACTCGCGTGCCAATCCCTGTGCTGCCGGATCATCCTGCCTGATCAGGGGAGTCATGTCTCAGTCGCAGCGATTCGATTCTCAGCACCAAGAACCCGTCCCTCACCCCGTCGCGGCGAACGACTCGCGCGCCGCCACGATGCTCCTGATGGTCGGGCTGCCGGGGGCCGGGAAAACCACCCGGGCCGATGAGCTCGCCGCGGCGCACCGGGCGCTGCGGCTGACCCCGGATGAGTGGATGATCCCACTGTTCGGCGACTCGATGGCCGATGGCAAACGCTTCGTGCTGGAAGGACGGCTCATCTCGGTCGCCCTGCAGGCGCTGCGGCTCGGGGTCGGCGTCGTGCTCGACTACGGCCTCTGGGGCCGTGACGAACGGTCGGCCCTGCGCTGGCTGGCCGGGTCGGTCGGAGCAGCATGCCAGGTGGTGTACCTGCCGATAGACAGGGACGTCCAGCTCGCCCGCATCGCGCGCCGCCAGGCGACGGCACCGCATCAGACCTTCCCGATGAGCGAGGCCGACGTCGACCAGTGGCGCGAGCAGTTCCAGGTACCCGATGCAGTTGAGCTCGCCGGGGGCGCAATCCCCGGGCCGCCGGCCGGATGGCCGGGCTGGCCGGAGTGGGCGGTGGACCACTGGCCATCGCTCACCGGGAGTGCTCGCTAACGATCCCGTCGGGCCTCCGACGACGACCCGCGAGTCCGGCGTGGGCCCACGCGGAACAGGCACCCGACGTCGCCACGCTGGACGACAACGGGGGAGGGGGCGCTCGCGCGGTCGCCTGCCCGGCCAGGGGCGCGTGCACCGAGCGCGACTGGTATCACGGTGATTCAGGCAGCCCCAAAAGCGCGGAGATCTCCTGGACGGCCGCGGTCAGCGCGGGCCGTTCCTGAGGTCCTCCGGTGGCGCCGAGTCCCAAGAGCCGCACGCTGCCGCCGCTGTGGAGATACGCCCGAGGTATCCATACGTAGACTTTATTGGCGCCTTCCCGGAGGCGAATCAGACTAATCTTGCTGATTTGACTGGCGTCGAACCTTCGAGTGCGGAAGAAGCCGCGGATAACTAGACGGCCGTTGTGGACCTGTGTCGCCAGCCGGGCCAAGCGGATGCCGAACAAGCCGAACGAGAGCCATATGACCGCCCAGATTATCCTGAACGCAATGCCTGGTGGAGGAGACACCACGGCCACGACCAGGCAGGCGACCGCCACTCCGACCATGAGTAGCGCGCCGATCAGTCGGGCGCGGGACCGGGACTTGAAGGTGTGTTTGCCTTGCGCAAGCGTCTTATCGACCATCAGCGATTTCCCCGAGTCGAATTGCGCCAGTGGCGCTACTGGCTGCGCAGATTTATACCTCTCCGGCCCGGCCCCGCACAAGTGAGGTGCATGATAATGAGCGTTTATGGGGCCGATGTTGTTTTCTTCAGTAGCGCGGAGTGCGCTGCCGCGCCATTGCCTGGCTACCGCTTCAGTAGGTGTCGGGGCGGGTGGTGCGGCTGCGGCCGGAGGGGAAGGTCCAGCGGAACACGCCAGGCTCGGGCTGCTCGACGTGCCAGCCGGGACTCTGTTTCGCGCGATGGTGGGTGCGGCACTTGGGGCCGAGGTTGCACTCGTCGGTGGAGCCTTCCGGGTAGGGAGTCGTGTGGTCGAGGTCCGCGTAGACGGCCTGGGCCTGGCAGCCTGGTCCCGTACAGGTGCCGGACCGCGCGCGGACCAAGTGCTGGAGCTTGCGGGTCGGCGTGTAGTGGTCCTCGGCGTGCCGATGGTCGCACGTTCCCTTGGCGATTGGCTCGACGGTGAGTTTCAGCGCGCGCACGAAGTCGAAGAACTGCCTGGCCTTCCTGGCGTAGAGTCCGTCCAGCAGCGATGGGGGCGGTGCCGCCTCGGGGTCTGGGGGCGCCGGAGACCAGGGATGCTGCCCCGGCGAGCAGCCATGGGCGACTGCGGTGCCGTCTGGGCCGATGACGGTCATGCACCAGCGGGTCTGGGGGTGCATCGAGGCGGCGCCGACCAGGTCCCTGGTCTCGGCCGGGGTGAGGAGGCCCCATCCGCTTGCTTGCGACGGCGTGGTGTCCCAGCCGAAGAGGGTGCCCGCGTGGACGAGGAGGTTGATAACCGCGGGCACAGGCGCGCGGGCTTTGCCTTCCGCGCGTGACGGTATTGCGTTCTCCTCGTCGTAATCGGAGGCGTCGTCAGGACAGGGATCGTCGCCTGAGCGGGGCCAGATGCCGATGGACGCGTCGGCGTCCGCACCCCCAAACTCGTCCGCAATACGGTCATCGGTGAAGTCCCACTCATCGATCGGGCTCTCGGGGATCGGCGCCTCCGGGGGAACCGCGTCGTCGCCGGGGGTCCGCTCGGCCTCCGATCTGGAATCGTCGGCCGGTGCGTCGCTACCAGCAGGTGTGTCTTCCTCATCAGGTTCGTCGTACGCGACCGGTGCTTCGGGGATGGGCGCGAGGCGGTCGAAGGGGTTGAGGCCTTGGAGTAGGTCGTTGAAGACGGCAGCGCGCAGATGGTCGAGGGAGCCCGCCAGGCCGACGCGGCGCAGACGGATAGCGATGGCGTGGATGTTCGCCTTGGATGCCAGTGCGTCGGCGACGTCGAGCTCGCGGCCCGCGACGGAGGCATTTCCCGATCTCTCAAGCTGAACCTGGACCCGCTGCGCAACCCGCTTCGTCTTCTCCTTGCGGGTCTTGGCCGATTCGGGGTCAAGCTTCATTTCCAGGGCGGCGGCCCGCCTGGCAAGCGTCTCCGCGCGGACCTCCGGCGCGGCCGACGCCAGGATCTCGTCTGCCTTAGCCGCGTCTTCGTCGCTGAGGCAGCCGGTGTAAGCGGTGATAATCGCACCGCGCTCGGCATCGATCAAACCGGCGGACATGCCCTGCAACGTCCTCGGCAGCCGGGTCGTAAGGCTGGTGGCCGAGTCGATCCGCCGGCCGGCCTCCAGCCCGCTGACCAGCAGCTCGGAGGCCAGCTCGACCCCGGGAAATTCCCCCGCGCGGCAACGGACGCGGACGCCGCGGGCCTTCGCGGTCTCGAATTCCTCGAGGCGGCGCCGGGCGAACTCGGCGATCGCCAGCGTCTGCAGGTAGTGAGCGCGGTTCTCCAGCCGTCGCGCGGCTTGGAGCGCGCCGATCAGCTGGTTGTCGGTGAGTCGCGACAGGTCGTCGCACGCCTGCTCAGTCAGCGCGGCCAGCACCGGGTTGGGCCGCAGCACGTCTGCGGCAGCGCCCTGGCCGAACTGCGGGCCGAGCGCGTCGCCGCCCAGACCATCAGGCCCGCATATAGCGGCCAGCATCGCCGGATCGATGTCGGTAGCGTCACCCAGGCTCAGCGAGACCGCCGGACCCTCAAGCTCCCACGGCTCAGGCGGCTCCTCATGACGTCCTGCGGCGATCTCCCGTTCGCGCCAGGCCACGTATGCATCCCACTCCGGATCAGGTGCAAAGCCCCCGATCGGGAAGTCCGTCGCCCTTGTTTTCCGGCATCGGGTCGGACCCGGGCAGCCCGCGCTCGTCCACGTTACCGTCCCTCCTTCCGGATGATCATTTTCTGAACCTGCCTACACGAACAGATTAGCGAGCAGGTCTGACATTCCAGACGCCCAGCCGTCCCTCCCGCGAGTTTTTAAGAAATTTTGGACGCTTCCGGCCCGCAGGTCAGTCTCTGCCATAGGCCGGCCGCAGGCGGGGGAGCACCGACCGCAGTGCAATCTGTCCTTAAGAGGGATTGATCCACTGGGGGAGCGGCTCGGCAACTCGCAGCCACGCCGCTGGGAGGCGCCCGGATTCTGCGGCAGCCGCGGTAATGCCGCCGACGATGGCGCAGGTGGTGTCGACATCGCCTCCTACCGTTGCGGTCGACCAGATCGCCTGTTCGAAGTCGGTCAGGTTGCGGGCGGCGGCCCAGATGGTGAAGGGGATGGTGTCGTGGGCGGCGACCTCGCGGCCGTTGCCGAGGAAGTACGCCGCGATTTCCGGGTCAGTCACGGTCAGCATGCGCCGGGCTTCCGCGATGCCGTCGCGGACCTTTCCGGGCGGGACGTGCTCCAACACCCGGTCGATGAACTGCGCCGGCGGCATCGGGCCGCTCCCCGCATAAGCTGCCGCAGCGGCGACCGCAATCGCCCCGGCGACTGCCTCCGGATGAGCGTGGGTCACTGTGGCCGACAGTGCTGCCTGACGGGCTGCCTCGGACGGATCATCAGCAAAGAAAGCCCCGACCGGAGCAACGCGCATGGCGGCCCCGTTGCCCCAGGACCCGGAGCCGTCGAACAGGCCCGCGGCCAGGGACCGCCAGTCGCCGCCCTCGCGGACCAAGCGGAGCATCCGGCCGGTCGCCGGGCCGTAGCCGCGATCGAAGTCGTGCCGCCGGGCGAACGATGCGGCAAGGAAATCCTGGTCGATCGCATGATGAGTGGCCAGCGCCAGGTAGACCGAGCAGGCCATCTCGGTGTCGTCGGTCCACTGCCAGGGAGCCGGCGGAAGCGAACGGGAGGACAGGTGGGGACGATTCGCGGGGACGAAGAACTGGGATCCGAGCGCGTCGCCAAGGGACAGCCCGAGAAGGCTCTGCCCGGCGCGCCAAAGACGGTCATGGAGCATTTGCCGCCATCCTCGCAGAAGGGTCAGGTGCGTGCCGCAGAGGCGCGTCGTCAGACCGCGGCCCTGGGTCAGCCGCCCAGCCGCTCATGGATGTGCCCGTCGGTGAGCCAGTGCGGCGGATTCGCCGGGCTGAGCTCCCGGAAGGGGTACCCGGCCTTTTCCGCTACGCGGCAGGATGCCGGGTTGTCGACATCATGCACGAGCATGATCTGCCGCAGGCTTGCCCCGGCGAAGACATCGAAGACCCAGTCGGTCACCGCCCTGACCGCCGCCGGGGCTATGCCGCGGCCGCGCGCTGCCACCGCGGTCCAGTAGCCGATCTCGGCGGTCTCGCGCTCGCCGATCCGGCTGGTCTCCTCGCGATTCTTCAGTCCGACATTCCCCGCCAGGACACAGCCGCCGGCATCGTCCGCCTCGAGTACGGCGAAGCTCAGCCGGTCACCGTCGCGCCAGCTGCGGTCCTGGCTCGCGAGCCACCGGGCCGCGTCGCGCTCATCGGCCGCCCCGGCCCGGCGCTCCGCCCCGCCGGGCAGCGGGGTCCTGACCGGGCGTTCGTCCGGTCGTGGCCACATGCCACCGACGGGGTACTCGCGGCTCATCTCGGCGGCCAGCGCGGGGATGTCCGCCGCCCGCCAGGGCCGCAGGACCAGCGCCCGGTGGCGGCGCACGGCCGGCACGCACAGCTCAGGGAACCTCAGCCCGTCCGTCATGCTGTCCCGTCTCAGCAGAGGTGGCCATCCAGCGTGGCGCCGACCTGAGGCTGGACAACTAGAGTGAGATTTGAGTGCTCCAGTATCTCAATCTACTTGGCCGATTTGGAACGTTCTCTCGGCCAGTCTCAATCTATGTGGCCAATCTGAAGCGTTTTGAGCGCGTCTCAGCCTACTTGGCCAGTCTGGAGAATTCTCTCGATGCCGTCTCGGGCGTGAGCAGTTGAAAACCATAGAAATTTGGCCACGCCACGGACATCAGGGATGCGCTGCGCGCGCAGGCCCAGGCCGCCTGGGACGCATGCTGGGACGCCGTCGATCTGCTGCTCCGCCTCGGGGCAGCCGACAAGCGCCGGGCGCCGCTGGACGGAGGACCGCGACGCTTTCACCGCCTACAGCGGCTACCTGAGGGACGACGGCCGGCCCCGGCCGGCCCGCCCGGGCCGGCATCGACGGGCTCCTTGACGCCTACCCGCCCAGCGAGCCCGTCCATCCCGGGATCAGGGCCAAGTTCCCCGGGCACCTGCAGCAGCAGCGCCCGGCCTGAACGCCCGGCATGACGGGCCGCGGCCGTCATGCCGGGCAGGCGGCCGCTACAGCTGCGGGCTCCGGCGTTTCAGCGGACGAGCGGCTGCTGCCAGCGCGCTCGCGTACCCGCCGGGCGGCGGCACTGCCCCGTGGCGTGAGCCGCCAGAAGCGCTCCTGGCCGTGGCGGGTCTTGACTCCCAGCCCGCGCTGGACCAGGGCCTTGCCGGTCCGGCTCACCTCGGAGTCGCCGACGCTGAGCGCTTCTCTAAGCTCACCGCTGGTGATACCAGGCTTAGCGTCGATCAGGACCAGCATCCGGGCTGCGACAGTCGAGGGATCGAGGTTGTCGGCCAGCTGCTGCTGGCGGATGCGGTCCAGCGACGCGTGCGCGGTCTCAGCGAAGGCCGTGATCATGCCGTCCAGCCGCACGGCGCCAGGCGCGTCCAGGC
>Ga0302314_10016971_pt1 | contig 12251 bp, 10 predicted proteins | sample III_Palsa_N2_3_FD_200533 | JGI IMG/M metagenome (GOLD analysis project Ga0302314, IMG submission 200533) | Peat permafrost microbial communities from Stordalen Mire near Abisko, Sweden - III_Palsa_N2_3 | ecosystem: Environmental > Terrestrial > Soil > Palsa > Peat permafrost | place: Sweden...
TAGGCATCGACCATGGAAGGGTTCCTCGACGGGCTGTCCGAGTATCACGGCGGCGCCCGGGCCTGGGCTGTGGGAGCCGGCGTGCCTGAAAAGAGCCTCGACCGGATGGTCGATCTCTTGCTCGAGTCGGGCGACTGACCGGCAGCCTGCTGGCGGCGGAGGATGTCCGGTCCGACCGGACCCGCCGTAGGATGACGAGATGGTCGCCTCGATCCTCGAGTCCCTGGCTCTCGGAGTGGTGGTGCTCTGTGGGCTGGCGTGCCTGGCCGTGCTCATCGGCGGATTCCTCATCTGGCGCTTCGTCCGCCGGCGGGTGCGTGCCCTGCGATCCCACGGCGCCGTCATCGGTGCCACCGCGGTGTGGCAGGCGGCCGCGTCGAACCGGTGGAACCGCTCCGGTACCCCGGCGACCTCGTCCGAACTCGCCGGCTGGTCGGGTGTCCGGGTGCGCAAGGAACTCTGGCGCTCGGTCGATCGCGCCGCCTCCGCGGTCCGGGCCGCCGACTCGGTGGACGCCCCGACGGCTGAGCTGGCGTCGTTGTGCCGCCGGCTCCAGGCCGCCGCCACCGACATCGACACGGTGCTGCGGGTGGACCCGTCGGCCACGGTTCCCTCGGGACTGTGCGACCAGGTGGTCGAGATCATGCGGGCCGCCGACGACGTACAGCGGGCAGCCGTGGCTTCCGCCGGTGAGGCCAACAGCCACCGGGTCCGCGAACTGACCGAGGACGCCGTCAACGAGCTGACATTGCTGGACGCCGGCCTGGAGACACTGCGCCGCACCCGCCGGCCCGGGCTACCCGGCTAGTTCCGGTTACTCATCACCGAGACGGTCCGCACATCGCGGTAAGCCATGCCGAAGGCAGCTGCCGGCGTCGCGTCCCCGTACCGGGCCGTCCAGCGACATCGGAAATGACGGTGGAGACCGTCCCGCGGGGGTTGCAGTTGTCAACTGTCGAGCCATATCATCTCGCCATGGCTCGAGCGAAACCTCTGCCTGCGCGCGCGCACGGTGACGCGGGTCTCCTTACTTTCGGAGGGTGGGTTCGGTGAGCGGGGGGACTCCTTCCACGTCGGCCACCTCCCAACGGCGTAAGCAGTTGCGTTGGCGGCGCGAGCAGCTGCATCAATTCATCGTCAACGAAACGTTCATCGATCTGCATCGCTCGCGTGCCCGGGCGCTGTATGTGGCGAGTTGGCAGCGCTCAGGTTCCACTTGGCTGGCCGAGATCGTCGCATCGATGCCCGGGACCCGCCTGCTGTTCGAGCCCGCCAACATCCGACAACACCTCACCACCTATGGCGCCCAACCTCGACTGAACCTGCTCCCCCTGAGCGGCCCGGGAAGTCAGCTGGGGAAAGACGGGGACATGCTGTCGAAGGCGCTGGACGGTTCCCTCCGCGCCCTGTGGATGGACCAGATGAACACGACGCGGGTGGCCACCAGGCGGGTCGTCAAGGACATCCGGACCGTAGCCATCCTGCCTTGGCTCGTCGACAGTTTCCCCGAGGTCCCGATGGTGCTCCTTCTGCGCCACCCGGTGGCGGTGGCCCACTCGATCATCGAACTGGGATGGGTCGGCGGTCCGAGATACAAGGCGGCGGTCGGCCTCCAGAGCCCTGATCCCGCTGGCGATGAAGCCGCGCCCGAGCCCGCCGTCATCGACCGCGCCGCACGGCAGCGGATGCTCATCTATGAGGTATCCCTGTGGTCGGCCCACCACGGGTGGGCCATGGCCCATCCCGCCTCGGCGCGGCTCCATGTGATGTTCTACGAGGATCTGGTGCAGGAACCGACGGCCGAACTCGACCGACTCCACCGGTATCTGGCTGATTACGACCCCGTGTGGTCGGAGTGGCTCCCTCAGCTCGAGTCATTGCGCCAACCTTCGTCGACGTCATTTCGGCGCAAGGAGGCAGGGGCAGGCGGGTGGATCGACTCGTGGGCGGGTGCGTACGACGCGGACACCCTCGATGAGGTTCAGCGGATCCTCGAATCGGAGCATCTCGAAGGGTTGTACGGCGCATCTCCGGTACCTCTCATCGCCGGAGACGCGGCCATCGACTCCGTCAGAGGCTCACTGGGGAGGCCGGCCGCATCGTGAGGTCGCGGGACGCGTTGGCGTTGGTTCGGGCCTAGAGCTCGGCCGCCATGGCATCGGCCAGGACGTCGAGCCCGTCCTCGAGGAGCTGGGGCTCGATGACCAGCGGGGGCAGCAGGCGGAGCACGTTGCCGTAGCTGCCACACGAGAGGGTGACCACACCGGCTCGGTGGCAGGCCCCGACGATCCGCTTGGCCGCCTCGGGGTCCGGTTCCGTGGTTCCGCGCCGGACGAGTTCCATGGCCATCATGGCGCCCCGGCCCCGGACGTCGCCGATCCCCGGGTGTGACTTCTGCAACGTGGCGAACCTCTCGGAGATGGTGGCGCCGATCTTGACCGCGGCGCCGGCCAGGTCGAGCTCCTCCATCGTCCGGATGGAGGCGAGCGAGGCCGCGCACGACACCGGGTTGCCGCCGTAGGTCCCGCCGAGACCACCGACGTGCACGCCGTCCATGATCTCGGCTCGGCCGGTGACCGCGGCGAGTGGCATGCCACCGGCCATTGCTTTGGCCGTAGTGATGAGATCCGGCACCACGCCCTCGTCGTCGCAGGCGAACCAGTCGCCGGTCCGGCAGAACCCGGTCTGGATCTCGTCGGCCACGAACAGGACACCGTTGGTCTGGCACCAATCGGCCAACGCCGGCAGGAATCCGGGGGCCGGGACGACGAAGCCGCCTTCGCCCTGGATGGGCTCGATCAGCACGCATGCGGCGCTGTCCGCGCCGACCCGGCGCTCGATCTGCTCGATGGCCCTGGCCGCCGCCTCGGCGCCGGTCATGCCCTCGGGGTCACGGTAGGGATAGGACATGGGCACCCGATAGACCTCGGGGGCGAACGGTCCGAACCGGCTGCGGTAGGGCATGTTCTTGGCCGTCAGGGCCATGGTCAGGTTGGTGCGGCCGTGGTAGGCGTGGTCGAAGGCGACGACACCTTGTCGGCCGGTCACGTGGCGGGCGATCTTGACCGCATTCTCGACGGCCTCGGCGCCCGAGTTGAACAGCGCGCTCCGCTTCTCGTGATCGCCCGGTGTGCGGGCATTGAGGGCTTCGCACACTTCCACGTACAGCTCGTAGGGGCTGACCATGAAGCAGGTGTGGTCGAACTTGCCCACCTGGTCCCGGACAGCGTCGACGACGGCCGGGGCGGCGTGGCCGACACTCACGACGGCGATCCCCGATCCGAGGTCGATGAGCGAGTTGCCGTCGACGTCGACGAGGATCGCCCCCTCGGCGCGCTCGATGTAGACGGGAAAGACCGAGCTGACCCCAGGCGCTACTGCATGCCTGCGGCGGGCATCGATCTCCATCGACCGGGGTCCGGGGAGTTCGGTGACGAGCCGACGGGTCTGGTTGATCGAAGAGGTTGTCACGACGGCAAGCGTAACGGACGACCCCGCACGCGGCTCGGGCGGTCCGTCGACCCGTTGGGGCCGCACGGCTTGATCAGTCGAGCACGATCAGTCGAGCCCGATCAGTCGAGCCCGATCAGGCCGTGGCCATCTTGATCACCGCGAAGGTGGCGCCGCCCGGGTCGATCAGGACGGCGAAGCGCCCAGGGGGGATGTCAGTGGGCGGCACCACGACCGTCGCCCCACCCGCTACGGCCCGCTCGACCGTGACGTCGCAGTCGTCCGTGCCGAAGTAGGTGAGCCAGTGCGCCGGTACCTCGGCGGGGACCTCGGCAGGCATCTCCATCATCCCGGCGATGGTGGCGCCGTCGAGCTTCCACTCGGTATAGGCGCTTCCGCCCATGTCGATGGCGTTGGCCTCCCATCCGAAGACCCGGGTGTAGAAGGTGGTGGCCGCTTCCGTATCGCGGGTCGAGAGCTCGTCCCATACGAGGGTCCCGGGTTCGTTGACCAGACCCGCCCCGATATGAGTCCCCGCCTGCCATACCGCGCAGGCGCCTCCGGTCGGGTCGGCGAAGACGGACATCCGACCGACGTCGAGCACGTCCATGGGCGGGACATAGACCGTGCCACCGGCTGCGGTGATCTGGGAGGCGGCGGCATCGGCGTCGTCCACGGACACGTAGGTGAGCCAGGCCGGCGGTTGACCCTCCATCATGATGGGAGCGCAACCGGCCACCGGGATCCCTCCCAGCTCGAACGTGCGGTAGCCGCCCGCCTCGGGGGCGAGCTCGGGGGCTTCCCAGCCGAAGAGGCTGCCATAGAAGCCAATCGAGGCCTCCACATCCGGACTGGCCAGATCCACCCAGGACGGAGTGCCGGGGGGATAGGTATCTCTACGGGGCATGCCCGCCTCCTTCGCTCGTGCCCCGACCGCCGGCATTCCGGGGCCGGGAGCTCTCAACTCCCCACCGGCCCATGGTGCCACGCGCCAGTCCGGCCTGCCCGGCCGACGGCGTGTCCTGCCCGGCCGAGATTGACTGCCGGATCAATTCCCGAAGTTCCAGCCCTCGCCTTTTTCGTAGTGGTGGATGATGTTCTTGGCGATCAGGATCTTGTGGACCTCGTCGGGACCGTCGGCCAGGCGCAGCACCCGCGCCGTCAGGTACATCCCCGCCAGCGGAAGGTCGTTGCTCACCCCGGCACCGCCCCAGACCTGGATGGCCCGGTCGACCACCCGGTGGTAGGCGGCGGGGACGAACACCTTGATGGCCGAGATGGCGGTGCGCACGTCGGGGTCGCCGTTGGCCACCTTTTCGGCGGCGTTGATGGTCATGAGGCGGGCCGACTGCACGTCCATGTACGACTCGGCGATGAAGCCCTGGATGAACTGCTTGTCCTTCAACAGCCCGCCGTGGACCTCGCGGGTGAGTGTGCGCTCGACCATCAGGTCGAACGCACGCCACATCTGGCCGACCGAGTTCATGCAGTGGTACACCCGGCCTGCTCCCAGCCGGTCCTGGGCGGCCTGGTGACCCTGGCCGACGAGCCCGAGCGTGTTCTCGATCGGGACCCGGACGTCTTCGTACCTGATCTCGCAGTGGTCGGAGGTCGAGTGGCCGAAGATGCCGATTCCCCGCACGATGTTCACGCCCTTGGTGGCGGTCGGCACGATGATCTGGGTCATCTTGCCGGGAGCGCCCAGCTCGCCCGACGGGTCGTTGGCCCGGCACATGACAATGAAGAAGTCGGCGTCGATCCCGTTGGAGGTGAACCACTTGTGGCCGTTGATGACCCAATCGTCGCCGTCGCGGACCGCCTCGGTCTCGATCGACCGGGGGTCCGAGCCGGCGTGGTCGCGCTCGGTCATGGAGAAGCCCGATTGCATCTCACCCTCGATGAGCGGTAGGAGCCACTTGCGCTTCTGCTCCTCGGTCCCGTACTTGACCAGCACGCTGGCATTCCCCGAGTTCGGGGCGGCGATCCCGAACAACGAGGAGGCGCCCACCGCGTAGGAGAGGATCTCGTACATGTAGGCCAGCTCCAGGAAGTCGAGGCCCATGCCGCCGTACTCTTTCGGTAGGTGTGGTGCCCACAGGCCGGCCGTGACTACCTTGGCCTTGATCTCCTCGCGCATCTCGATGCTCAGGTGGCGGGCCCGCTCGCGCTCGTCCCCGTCGAGTTCGCCGGCCCGTCGGGACCGCCACAAGATCTCCTCGTTGGGGAGAACCTCGGCGTTGATGAAGTCGGCGGTGCGCCGCCGGATGTCGTTGACTGCGGGGTCGAGGCCTGGAATCGGCGTCACGTTGATCGCCATGGGGTCTCCTTCGTCGAGCAATGGCTGGCTCCTGCCATCATGGCCCAGGTCGACCGGCCGGGGACCCCGGACCGCCGAGGCGGCGCACCCGGTCGGCGGGGACCGCTGGGACCGGTCGGTGCCGGCGGCTACTGTGCGCGCCATGGGCTCCACCCCGTTCACCTACTCGCCCCTCACCCTCGACCGGCGCACCCTCGACGAGGTAGCCGTGCTCGGCGCCCGCAGCTTCTACGACGACCCCTTCTTCGTCCACCTCTCCGACGAGTCGATGAAGCGGGCCAAGGGCCTCACCCTCTACATGCGGAGTCACATGGCGGTCCTGGGCGACTCCGCCGTGGCCACCGGGGCCCGCAATGCGGCCGGGCTCCTGGTCGGAATCTGTGTCTGGCAGCGGCCGGGGACCTACCCGCTACCCGTTGGCCGCCAGGTCCGCGAGATGGGCGGCTCGCTGCGGGCGCTCATCCCCGAGCCGAGTTCCCTGGTCAAGGGGCTCCGCTATACCTTCGCCATGGAAAAGGCCCGACCGAAGGACGAGCACTGGTACCTGAGCCTGCTGGCCGTGGACCCGATGGCGTGGCGGCAGGGGATCGGAAGCGCCCTGCTCGAGCCTTCCCTGGCGTCGATCGACGATGACGGTCTGCCCTGCTACCTCGAGACCCAGAAGGAGGCGAACCTCGCCTACTACCGGCGGTTCGGCTTCGAGGAGACCGAACGACTCACCATCCGTGGCGGAGGGCCGGTGCTGTTCACGATGACCCGTCCGGTGCGGTGAGGTTGTAGACCGTCACGCCGTCGACGGTCTGAGCGGTGAAGTGGGAGGTGACCCAAGAGGAGATCTCCGTGGCATCGGAGGTGGTCGACCCACCACCGCCGAACCCGCCACCGCCACCGCTTATGTAGTAGTGGATCCGGCCGTCGGCCACATACTTCTCGAACTGTCTGAGCGACGGCGCCGGGTCGGTTCCGTTGAACCCGCCGATGGCCATGACCGGGTCGTCGGTGGCCAGCTGGTAACCGGATGCCGAGTTGGCACCGGTGGTGGCGGCCACCCAGGAATAGTGTCCAGCGTCGGCTTCGAGCAGGGCGACGAGCTGCTTGCCGGGTGTCGAGGCGTTGAGGAGGCCGCCGGCACCACCGCCGAATCCTCCCGCGCCTCGACCCGGGAAGCTGCCGCCACCGGGGAACCCACCTGCGCCGGTCGGGAAACCACCGGCGCCGCCGGGGAATCCGCCCGAAACCGGAGTGGTCGAGGCCGCCGCGGAGCCAGTCGCCGAACTTCCGAAGCGTCCCGGGAGTCGGAAGCCACCCCGGCCGAAGCCGCGCCCACCGAATCCACCTCGCCCGAAGCCGCCCTGCCCGATACCGCCGGGCCCGAAAGCTGAGACGACCGCCGGTCCGGCCGAGGGGATGGCTCCGGAGTGGGGCGTCGACGCGGTGTTCAGCGAATACGCCGCCGGCCCGGCCAGCACGGCGGTGATTCCGAGGCCGGCGATGGCGGCGGCCAGCACACCACGGGACCGGGGGAGGGCCACTACGGCCACCGCCGTCGCCAATCCGGCGAACAGCACCGCCCAGCGAAGTGCGGGGTACCAGTCGGGGCTCCAGCCGAGGAGGACGAAGGACCAGACCACGGTGGCCACCAAGGCGGTGGCCAGTGCCAACCGGGGGAAGAGCTCGGACCTCCGGCTCCACAGCGTCCAGGCGCCCATGCCGACCAGCGCGCCCACGGCCGGGGCCAGGGCCACCGTGTAGTACGGGTGGATGATGCCCTGGGCGTAGCTGAAGATGAGCCCGGTGAGAAGGAGCCATCCGCCGAAGAGCAGGAAGGCGGCCCGGGTGCGATCGGTTCGGGGTGCCCGCCGGGTCAGCCACAGGACGGCGACCAGGCCGATGAGGGAGCCCGGGATCAGCCAGGAGATCTGGCCGCCCATTGATTTGAGGAACAGGCGGTTCCAGCCGGTCGGGCCCCACATGGAACCGCCCGCGGCGCCGCCCCCTCCGCCACCGACGCTGCCGGTCTCGTTGCCGCTCAGGCGTCCGATGCCGTTGTAGCCGAGGACCAGGTTGAACAAGTTGTTGTTGGTCGATCCGCCGATGTAGGGCCGGCTCGACGCCGGGGTCAGCTCGACGGCCGCCACCCACCACCCGGCCGAAACCAGGAGGGCGATGCCGGTATAGAACAGCTGCAGTATCCGGCGACCGAGCTTGGGTGGCCCGGCCAACAGGTACACCAGCGCCAGGACGGGCATCAGGATGAACGCCTGGAGCATCTTGGTGATGAACCCGAAGCCGATCAGCGCCCCGGCCAGCACCATCCATCGGGTCCGTCCCGCCTCGATGGCACGGATGGTGGCATAGGTGGCCCCGACCAGCACCAGCGCCAGCAGGGCGTCGGGGTTGTTGTAGCGGAACATGAGGGTGGCGACCGGGGTCAGCGCCAACACCGCACCGGCCAGCAGAGCCGCGACCGGTGGGAACCAACGGCGTACGCACAGGTAGAGCAGTCCGACCGTGGCCACGCCTTCGAGTGCCTGGGGCACCAGGATGCTCCACGAGTTGACCCCGAAGACCCGCGCGGAGAGTTCCATGATCCACAACGACGCCGGTGGCTTGTCCACGGTGATGAAGTTCGACGCGTCGAACGAGCCGAAGAAGAAGGCCTTCCAGCTCTTGGTACCGGCCTGCACGGCAGCCGAGTAGAAGCTGTTGGCCCACCCGGAGCTGCCGAGTCCCCAGATGTAGAGGAAGCCGGTGGCCACCAGCAGGGTGACCAGGGCCGGGCGGACCCATGCCGGATCCTCGGGCTTGCCCCGCACCAGACGGCGAACGAGGCCGACGGGAGGCAGGGGGGTGGCCGGGGTGTCGTCATCGCTCGGGTCGACCGACGGCGGGGCGCCGGCGTCATAGACGGCCCAGCCGGGAGCGTCCACCACCGCGGTGGCGACCGGGTCGGTGAGGGTCGACTCGGAACCTGTCGGGGAAGTGCCGCCCGGAGAGATCTCGGTGGATGTGGTGGCGTCGGTCATCGGGACACGCCCTGGGGAGTGCTGTGGGCGACGGTCGGCTGGCGGTCGACGGCCCCGGAGCCGGCGTTGTCAGCCAAGGCCACCGGGTCGAGATGGGTGCCGAACCGGGGTCGGAAGACCCAGGTCCGGAGGATGGAGAACCGGAAGGCGGCGGCGGCGATGTTGGCCAGGGTGACGGCGATCAGTTCGGGGACCAGGTCGTCCAGGCCGAGCCCGCGGGTGACGGCGAGGGCGGCGGTCGTGAAGGTGAGGCTCACCCCGAGTAGTGCGGCGGCCGTCACCACACGGTGGAACCGGTCCAGCCCGTGACGGGCGGTCCCGGCCATGCCGCGGTGGGCGGCGGTGTTGCCCACGCCGCAGGCCACGATGGCCACGGCATTGGCGGTGTATCCGCCGACCCGGGGCTCCAGCAGGGCGAAGAGGGCGATGTAGGCCAGCGTGCTGATCACGCCCACCCCGGCGAAGCGCAGGAGCTCGTCGGCGAACACCTCGCCGTCGGGGCGCGGCCTGTCGTCCGGTGTGGACGGCACCGTCGCATCCACGCCCGGCTGGGCGCCGGGGGCTGCTCGGGCGGCCAGGCGACGGCGGGCGTCGGCGGCCCGTCGACGGGCACCCGGCCCGGCCAACCGGGCGACACCGCAGAGGTCGAGCCAGGCCGTACGGGCCACGGCCACCCGCGAGTCGAGGTCGTCGACCCAGTCGACCGGGACCTCGTGGATGCGCAGGCCGAGCCGGCGGGCCGTCACCACCACCTCGGTATCGAAGAACCACGCGTCGTCTTCCACCAGGGCCAGGACGGCGGGTACCGCGTCGGAACGCATGGCCTTGAAGCCGCACTGGGCGTCGGTGCAGGCGTTGCCGAGCAACGTACGGACGAGGAGGTTGTAGGACCGGGAGATGACCTCTCGCCGGGCGCCGCGCACGACGTGGGCGCCGGGCGCCAGCCGGGTACCGATGGCCACGTCGCTGTGCCCGGTCAGCAAGGGGGCGACCAGGGGAAGTAGGGCATCGAGCCCGGTGGCCAGGTCGACGTCCATGTAGCTGACCACCGGCGCCCGGCTGGCCGACCACGCCGCCCGCAGCGCCCGGCCCCGACCTTTGCGGTCCAGGTGCAGGGCCTGGACGCCGGGAAGGCTGGCGGCCAAGCCGGTGGCGATGGTCCAGGTGTCGTCGGTACTGGCATTGTCGGCGATGGTCACCACCGTGGGCAGGGGAAACGACGAGTCGAGGAAGGAGCGCAGGGCGGTGATGCTGGCCGCCAGCTGTCCGGCCTCGTTGTAGACCGGGATCACGATCTCCAACTGGGGGGCGGTGCCCGTGCCGTCCGGGCGGGGTCGGGGGAGTGGGGTGAGGTTCATTCGGCCACTGTGCGGGAAGCGCTTCCGACCCCGGTGGGAGCACCCTGTGCCTCTGCTGTGTATTCGGGTGCCACCGGCTGCGGCAGTCGGACGGTGAAGGTGGTCCCCTCACCCTCGGTGCTGCTGGCCGCCACCGTTCCACCGTGGCCGGCGACGATGGCCGACACGATGGACAGGCCGAGTCCGGCGCCGCCATGCAGGCGGGACCGGCTGGGGTCGGACCGGTAGAACCGCTCGAAGATGTGCTCCACCTGATCGGGAGCCATCCCCGGTCCGGCGTCGGCGACCACGATCACCGCTGCTGACGCGTCCCCGTCCACCGAGACCTCGGTCGTCGTCCCTTCGGGGGTGTGGGCCCTGACGTTGCCGAGCAGGTTGTCGATGACCTGCCGGAGACCGGTGGGGTCGCCCACCACCTCGATCGGCCGGGTGGCGGTGAAGTGCACCGGCCAGGCCGGCCCGACGGTCTGTGCCGTGTGGACCGCCTCGGCCACCAGCGCCACCACGTCGACCGACTGCATCTCGGTGGGGCGGCCCTCGTCCAACCGGGCCAGGAGGAGGAGGTTGGAGACCAGGTGCTCCATGCGGCCCGTCTCGGTCATGATCCCGCGCATGAGGCGCTCGAGGTCCTCCTTCTGTTCGGAGGCGCCGCGCCCGAAGAGCTCGGCGTAGGCCGACACCGCGGCGATCGGGGTGCGCAGTTCGTGGGATGCGTCGGCGACGAACCGGCGCAGGTGGGCGTCCGACTCGCGGAGCCGCTGTTCCGAGGCGACCCGGGCGGCGAAGGCCGACTCGATCCGGGACAGCATCACGTTGAGGGTTCGGGCCAGGCGTCCGACCTCAGTTTTTTCGTTTTCGCCGGGGACCCGCTCGGTCAGGTTGCCGGCGGCGATGGACTCGGCCGCCGTCTCCATGTCGCGCAGTGGACGCAGTCCGATCCGGACCAACCAGAAGCCGGCGGCCAGTGCAGCCAGGACGGCGCCGGCCGTCACCACCAGCTCGACCAGTAGTAGTCGCTGGAGCGTGCTCTGGGTGTCGCCCACAGGTTGGGCCAGGATCAGGATGTCGCCGTTGGACAAGGTGGAGGCCATCACCCGGAAGGTGGGACCACCGGCCTGGGACGACGGCGCATCGAAGAAGGTGACCTGGGAGCCGTTACCGTCCGATGAGAATCCGGTGATCGGCGAGGTGATGGCGGGGGTGTAGGCGGTACGGCCGACGTAGGTCGGACAGCCCCGGCCGCCGACCAGCGCGCCTGAGGCCGTCCGTACCTGGACGGCCTCGATGCGGAAGGCGTTGGATGGTGCACCATCCGGCGCTCCGGCACCGGGGCCGGTCGGAAACGACTGGTTCGGATTGATGCACGGGATGGGGCGCCCGTCCTCGATGGCGTTCTGATAGCCGAAATGGGCGCCACTGAGCTGCTGGTCGAGCCTCTGGTAGAGGAACGACTGGAGGGCCGAATAGGTGACGACGTCGGCGATGGCCAACGCGGCCAGGGCGATGACGCCGATGGCGATGAGCAGCCGGGCGCGCAGCGACACGGTCAGTCGGCCGCCGGCTCGCGGAGCGCATAGCCCACCAGGCGGACGGTGTGGATCACCGGCGGGCCGGCCACCTCGAGCTTCTTGCGCAGGTAGCTGACGTAGGTCTCGACGACGTTGCCGTCACCCCCGAAGTCGTAGTGCCACACATGGTCCAGGATCTGGGATTTGGAGAGGACGTGGCGGGGATTGAGCATGAAGAAGCGGAGCAGGTTGAACTCGGTGGCGGTCAGGGGGACCACCTGGTCGGCCCGGGTCACCTCATGGGCGTTCTCGTCCATCACGATGTCGGCAAATCGCAGGATCCCGCCATCTTCGGGTTCGGCGCCCATCCGTCGCAGGATGGCGTGCACCCGGGCCACGACCTCGGCGAGGGCGAACGGCTTGGTGACGTAGTCGTCACCGCCGACGGTGAGCCCGGCCACCTTGTCCTCGACGGCGTCGCGGGCGGTCAGGAAGAGCACCGGGACCCGGATCCCCTCGGAGCGGAGCCGTCGGGTGACCTCGAGGCCGTCGAGGTCGGGCAGCATGACGTCGAGCACGATCAGGTCGGGCG
>Ga0302314_10016975_pt1 | contig 12250 bp, 14 predicted proteins | sample III_Palsa_N2_3_FD_200533 | JGI IMG/M metagenome (GOLD analysis project Ga0302314, IMG submission 200533) | Peat permafrost microbial communities from Stordalen Mire near Abisko, Sweden - III_Palsa_N2_3 | ecosystem: Environmental > Terrestrial > Soil > Palsa > Peat permafrost | place: Sweden...
GCGCTGGACGCGGTGTTGATCGCCGTGCCCGCCACGCTCAGCGCTCGTGCGGGCACGGACCTGATCAGCGGCTTCGCGCCGCTGGCGCCGACCGGGATCGTGATCACCCACGCCGACGAGACAGACCACCTCGGTGTCGCGGTCGAGCTGTCCCGCGACAGCGGCACCCCGGTTGCGTACGTGCACGACGGGCTCGAGCTCGATCGCGCGCTGTCTGTCGCAGATCCGTTCATGCTCGCCAGAAGGCTGCTGCCATGAGAAGCCACGCCAAGCCAAGGGACGAGCTTGCCGGCCTGTTCGCCGATGGTGACCGCGGCGAGCTCACGACTGCGATCGGGGAGCGGCTATCGGTGCGTGTGGCCCACCGCGACGGTGACGTGGTCCTGCTCGTCCTGATGCTCGGGTCCCGTGACACGCTCGACGCCGGTGCCACCGTGCGGATGGTGCTGGAGTGCTCCTGCTCACACGGGATCGCGCGCTTGCGGGGCGAGGCAGAGCTCGAGCAGGATGACCTCGTTCGGTTTCATGTCTTCGACGTGATCGAGGTGGTCCAGCGACGGCAGTTCTTCCGCGTGTGCACGCCCCGGAGGGTCGAGGTGGCGAGCGATACCGGCGTGCTCGACGCGTACTCGGTCGACATCAGCGGCGGAGGCATGCTGATGACCGGGCCGGAGGCGCTCGAGCCCGGTGACCAGATCCGGTTTCGCCTGCACATCGGCGCTGACGAGACGCCGATCGAGGGGCGAGCGCGCGTCGTTCGCTCCGACGGCGGTGGCCGCCGCGCGATCGCGTTCGAGCAGATCCCCAGGCACGAGGAGGAGCGGCTGGTGCGCTTCCTGTTTGACCGGCAGCGGGCCGAGCGAGCCTGCACCCCCGGCGACGCACGCCGAGCCAGAGGCACCCGATGAGCGACGATGAGACGGTCGATCAGGACGCACCGGGCAAGGGCGAGCCGGTGGAAGAGGAGGTGAAGCCGGCCAAGGGCAAGTCCGCCAAGCCGGCCGACGAGAAGCCGGCCAAGGAGAAGAAGCCGCCCAAGGACAAGAAAGCTGCCAAGGACAAGAAAGGCGCCAAGGCCACCGACAAGAAGCCCAAGGGCAAGAAGGCCGCCGGCGGTAGCGCCGCGGGACCCAGTGTCGCGGGCCACCCGCGCGCCGGCGGCTATGTCCGGCGGGCGAGGGGCTGGGGTGGACTCGGTGGCTTCGCGATCGCCGCCTACCTCTCGATGCGCGCCGGGGTTCCGACGTATGACGTCGGTATCCGCGCGCTTGCGGCCGGAGCGGCCGGATACATGCTCGCGTGGGCGTGCAGCGTGACCGTGTGCAGGCACCTCGTGCTGGCGGAAATGCGCGTCGCCGTCGAGCGCAGCAGGTCCGAGCGTCTAGAGCCGGCCCGCACCACCGAGGGTAAAGGCACCCCGCGTCGCGACCGCCCGTGAGCAATGGATCCGATCCATCCCATCCTTCCGGCGGTACCCAATATTCCGCCGGTGACCGCGACGCCGCCGGCCGATCGCATCGACCGCGACAAGCGTCGCGAGCGGAGCGCCGAACAGGAGCGGCGCGCTGCCGAGGAACGCCGGCGCAGGGCAGAGTCTGAGCGTCATCAGGTGCAGGACGACGACGGTCAAGGTCCTCACATCGATCTCACCGTATGAGCGACCGCGTCCAGGTCCGCTGGACGCTGCCTCAAGTGCACGTCGCTTCGGGCGATTACTTCGTTTACAAGGCCGACATGGAGTCGGTCGGGACAGGAAACCACCGGCCATCAAGGAGATGAGCATGTCCCGAGAGAGCAGCACTCACATTCTTCGCCTGGCTGGGCCGCGCCGCTAGGGCGCGACGAGCTCCCAGGCAACCAAGCTCGTCCGCGGCAGCACGGCTGCCAACCGCCGAGAACAACCCGTCCCGCACTAACCATCCCGACTCGCCTCTGCGGGGCTATATATAGGGCCCGGTCCTTCGAGGGAACGGATGCGGAGACGGGCTGCCGGCGGGTAGCCCGTCTCCGCGTGTTTAACGGGCTCAACACTTAAGCCGTGCGCGGGCCTGCCGATCAACCAGACAATGTCAGCTGGCTCGCCGCGCGCATCGATCGTCGTGCCGCTCACCGGTATCCCGACGCAGGCGCTGCGCTGTTTTGAGGGCCTCGCCGCCCAGTGCGAGCATCCTGGCCACGAGGTGATCGTCGTGGATGACGCTTCGGTTGGCCTGGACAGTCTGCTGTCCCGTCTCGACGGGGATGTCGAGGTGGTCCGAAGCTCGCGCCGGCTCGGATTCGCGGCCGCCGCCCGCCTCGGTGCGCAGCGGGCCCGCGGCGACATCCTGGTGTTCGTTCGCGGCTCCTCGACACCTGCGAGTGGCTGGCTTGCGCCATTGGTGGCCGCATTGGACGACCCCGCCGTGGGGCTCGCGGCCAGCGCCACCGAAGGCGACCTGCACATGACTCCCCTGGCCGCATGGTCGGTGGCGCTGCGGGCACAGGATCTCAGCCGGGGCGCCCCAGGTGATCCGCCCGAGCAACTGTTCTTCGGCGAGCTCGCGCTCTCGCTGGCCACGCTGGGCATGAGGTTGGAGCAGTGCTCCGACAGTCGCATCCGGCCCCCAGGCTCACGGACCGGCGGCGCGCGGCGCGCCCCGGGCGAGAAGCCGGAACTGACGATCGTGATCCCAACTCTGGACGCGACCTGCGACCGGGTGCGCGCGTGCTTGAAGGCGGTTCAGTCCAACACCGAGATCGCGCACGAGATCGTGATCGTCGACAACGGTGCGCCGCCCCAGGGGTTCGCGGACCCTGTGAACGCGGGACTGCGCGCCGCCCGGACGCCATACGTAGTGGTGATGAATGACGACGTCGAGCCGCTGGCCGGGTGGTGGGCGCCTCTGCGTGCCGCGCTCGACGCAGGCGCCCCGGTCGCCTTTCCGCTCACCGTCGAGGGGCCGATGCGAGACGACTTCGCGGCCTGGTGCTTTGCGATCAGCGCGGACGCGATCGGTGAGTTCGGCCACGCCCCTGGGACGTTCTTCGACCCGACGCTGGTGGTCTGGTACCAGGACACCGACCTGCTGCTGGCGCTGCGCCGGGCTGGTCGCCCGCCGGTGCTGGTGCGCGAGTCACGGATCCGTCACGGGCTCTCGCAGACCGTGGCCAGCGAGGACGCGGAGCTGAGCGCCTGGGTGCGTGTGCAGGTCGCCGCCGACCGTCAGCGCTTCTTCGCCAAGCATCCCGGCCTGCGCTCAGCAGTTACACACAAGTGAGCGCTGCTGCTGCCGGGGTGCGTCGGTCGCTTCCTTGGGCTAGCGCCTCCGCGACTTCCAAGAACACTGCAACGTCGCCGTAGAAGTAGGCATCGAGCGAGACCAACCGCTCGTCCGGCCAGTCCCACCACTTCAGCGCCAGCATGCGAGCGATCGTCGGCTCGTCGAAGCGATGCCCGATGACGCGAGCGGGGTTGCCCCCGACGATCGCGTACGGTGCGACGTCCTTCGTCACCACCGCGCCGGCGCCGATCACCGCCCCGTGGCCGATCGTCACACCGCTGATGACGAGACTCCCGTGGCCGATCCAGACGTCGCTGCCGATACGAATCGGTCCTTTCGGGCAGCAGTCCCAATCGCCGCCTCCTGCCCGAGTCAGAAAAGTGCGCAACGGATACGTGCTTGGCAGGTCAAGCGCATGCTCCCCCCCGCTCAAGAGCCGCACCTCGAGGGCGATGCTGCAAAAGCTGCCCACCTCGATGCGGCCGGCCGGGTGGAGGATGAACGGATTCCCGTGGTAGTACGAGTGTCGTCCAATTGCCACCTGCCCGTCGTCGCGCGCCTCGTCCACTTTCGTTAGAACCGAGTCGATCATCTCTTCGTGACTATCGGCAGGAAGCCGGGATTCGTGAGGTAGTCAAGCTCGACTTCTCCTCACAGCTACAAAGTCCGAAGAACGAGACGATCATTGGGGAGAGTGGCTCCATTGACGCGCTTGCACGATGGTTGGATGTTGCGCTGGCCAGATGGCCACGATGCGCTTGTCGGTGCCCTCGCGGTTGCCGCTGCCTACGCCTATCTGCTCGAGGCCCTTCATGTCTTCGTTCGGGGAGACCTGGCCGAGGCTGGATCGGCAGCGTTCGAGTCGCTGGCGGCCGAGGGTAGAACCGAAGCTGACCTACCAGCAGTGTCGCTCGTTCCCGCCTCGAGCCTGGACGCGTGGCCGTCGATCGAAGAGTTCCCCGCCATGCTCATCGCGGCTTGCGAGTATCAGCGGCGCGCCGGGTGTCCGACCTTCCCCGACAGTGATCCTCTGCGGGACGAGGTTTGGGCCGTCGCGGCCCGTGCTCTCGAAGGCCCCGGTCAGGGAGGAGTAACTGTCTTCGCGGAATCGCTGGCGGGTGCTGAGGAGATCCTTCGGCCTGACATGGTCACACTTGTGTCACACTCGCACATGGTGCGCCGGCATGCCCGTCGCCTGGGCATGCGCACCAGTCCCCGGCCCCCTACCCCGGCGCACGTGCCCTGCGGGAAAGCGGTAGTCCTCGACGCACGCCGGCCAGACGACGTCGGCCTCGCGGCGGCCTCGGGCGCTCTGATGGCGTTTGCAAACGGTGATCGGGTGGGCCGCCGGGCACTGGTCGCGCTCGGCGTCCCGACAGCGAACGCGAGTCAGGCGGCGGTCGCGAGTGCGCGGCTGACGGCCGGCCAGCGCTCGACCGCAACGAGTGCAGCGGCTACTACCTGATCCATGTTCAGGTACTGGTACCTGGCCAGCCGGCCAACGAACAGAACGTCGGGCCGAGAATTGGCGAGAGCCTCGTAGCGGTGATAAAGCTCCCGATTCTCTGGTCGCGGGATCGGATAGTAGGGGTCGCCCTCGGCCGACGGATACTCGTAGGCGAGCGTGCTGGTCTCCGCGGACTGCCCGGTCAGATGCCGAAACTCCGTCACGCGGGTGTAGGGAATCCGCTCGTGCGGATAGTTCACTGTGCCGGTCGGCTGCACCAGGCGTCCGCCCGGAGTTCGGCGCGTCTCGAGCTCGAACCGTAGGCTCCGATACGGCAGCCGCCCGAGCCGGTGGCTGAAGAACGCGTCAATCGAGCCCGTCCACACCAGCCGCTCGGGATGCAGGCGCTCGGGGACGTCCCCATGATCGACGCCGAGCTGGACGTCGATGCCAGGGTGGTCGAGCATCGCTGTGAACATCGCTGTGTAGCCGTCTCGTGGCATCGCTTGGTAGGTGTCGACGAAGTAGCGATCATCGTCATTGGTGCGCACCGGGATGCGAGCGCATACCGAGGCGTGAAGTTGCGCAGGATCGAGGTCCCACTGCTTACGGGTGTAGCCGCGGAACAGCCGTTCGTACAGGTCTCGGCCCACCTTTGAGACGACTGCGTCCTCGGAGGTGTGGATCGCGTCGCGCGGCTCGGCGAGCGCCTTCAGATGGTCAGCGACTTCGCTCTCGGTTAGGCTGAGGCCATGCAGCGCGTTGACGGTCGCGCGGTTGATCGGCATCGGCACAAACCGGCCATCGACCTCGGCGACCGCACGGTGCTCGTAGGGACGCCACTCCGTGAAGCGAGACAAGAACGTCCATACGCGCTCGGAATTCGTATGGAATATGTGTGGGCCGTAGCTGTGACAAAGCACGCCGTGCTCGTCGACGTAGTCGTGCGCGTTGCCACCGATGTGCGGGCGGCGGTCGATGACGCGCACGCGCAAACCGCAGTCCTCGGCCAGCAGGCGTGCAGACACGGCGCCCGCGAAGCCCGCGCCGACGACGAGTACGTCATAAGGGGCGGGGCTCGGACGCTGAGCGGTGGCGATCGATGTCACAGCCATGTGGTCGGCAGGTGCACGGGGGATTTGAGCCCTGGGGCTCGCGCGACCTGCGTCTAGACTCGCGGACGTGCCTGCCGGCGCAGCGGCCCCACGGACGATCAGCCCACCCGATGTCATCGTCGGCTGGCTTCAGAACGACTACGGCGAGGTCGGTCGCGCCGCCGAGTCGATCGCGCATGTGCTTGCCGCGACCGACCTGGCGGGGAGCGTGGCCTACATCGAACCGTTTCGGCCACGCGAGGGCGCCGACGCTGAGCTCAACCACCGTGTCGACCGCTCGCTGCACGTCTTCTCCGGCGCCGGCACGCCGCCGAGCGGCCGGCACGAGATCGCCGAGATGGTCCTAGCCGCGGCCGGCTTGACGCAGCCGCTACTGCTGAACTTCGGTGTCTCCGAGGCCAACTGGTGGATCCACTACGAGTTCTCCCCGCTGTGCAGCACTGCGGTGCTGGTGACCCACGACAGACTCGCCGAGTGGAGCGCGCTGGCTGCGCGTGCCGCGCTGCTCGAGCACGTACGGACTAGGCTGATCGCTGCCTCAGACCGCGTGTGTGGCTTGTCGCTGGGATCGATCGACGATCTTCCGGACGCCGTATACGTCGGCCACGGGTGTGATGAGGCCTGGCATGACCTGCAGATCGACGCACGCGAGGAGCCCGCAGATCTGGCGGGCATCCCGCATCCGCGCGCTGTGTACGTCGGAGCGATGTCGATGCGCTTCGACGCAGGCGCGGTTCGCGCGCTGGCGCGCGCGGGCGTGCAAGTTGTCCTGATCGGAATCGCTCCGCAGCCTGACCTGCTCGAGATCGTAAACGCCGAGGAGGCGGTGCATTTCCTTGGTGTGCGCTCTCCTCGAGAGACACCGTCGTATCTGCTGCACTGCGATGTAGGGATCGTCCCCCACACCGATGAGACGTTCACGCGGTCGATGGAACCGCACAAGCTCTACAACTATGCCGCTGCTCGGCTGCGCAGCGTCGTGCAACATGCCCCGTTTCCACCCGCACTGAAGGACTTCGTGGAGACGACCAGCGACAACGAGGAGTTCGCCGAGGCGGTCCTGCGCGCCATCAAGGCGGGTCGCCTCGACGACGGGCAAGTCTCGGCGGCTCGCGCCCTTTCATGGCGCCGGGTGACCGAGGCCATCCTCGCTTCCGTTCCAAACGATCAAGAAGCGAGCGTTCCTGCCGAAGACCGGGCCACATGAAAGCCGTCGTTCTCGCCTGCCTCGAAGCCCATCACCTGGACCTCTGCCTGGACGCACTGACGCGCTGGCTGCCGACCGAGGACATCCTGGTCATCAACAACGGCAACCTGCCGGAGCGCACCCAGGCCGTCGAGCGCGCCGCCCGCCGCTGGAACGTCACAACGGGCCGCAGCCACGACCTGTCGCACGGCGAGGACACGATTCCCTACGCTCATGAGGCGTTCAAGGATGTCTGCGCGATGTGGCCGGGCGAGACGATCCTCAAGCTCGACGAGGATGTCCTGCTGGTCTCGCGCCGCGAGGACTGGGAGCTGGGCCCGATGGAGCTGAAGGTCCCGGCCGTCACGGTCAACAACTTCACCTCGCGCTTCTTCCTGAAGCACTTGGACCCGGAGCTCGCCGAGCTCGCGCCGAGCCACCCGTGGCTGTGGCACCGCCCGCACCCCGTCACTGGCGAGGACACCAAGCTGCGCGCGATGCGCGCGCTGTACTCGGCCGACCCTCGCGAGCTCGTCAAGCTCTGCGAGGAGCACGGCTCGGTCTGCCGCCTGGGCCGCGAGCACTGGGGCCCCGAGGGCCTGATGGACGTCAGCGACATCGACGAGCGCCGCGGCATCTCCTGCACGGTAATGGCGTTCCGCTCCGACGACTACCTCACGATGATGGGTGAGGGAACGGGCGTCGACGAGGTCCTGTTCGCGGAGGCGGTCTACGGCGGGCGCGCAACCTACGTGGTCGACACCACCATCTTCTGCCACCACGTCAACTACTTCAGCCTGCGCGCGGAGGTCCGCGCGCTGGGCGAGAACATCGACCGCTGGAACCGCGGCGCGGTCGTCGCAGCCACGCGATCGGTGTTCCACCGCGACGCCGCCGCCAAGCACTAGGCGCGGTGGCTTTTCGAGAGGTCTGCCTTCAGCTCGCCCAGGCGCTCCGCGTCGTAGGCCTGCACGCCGAGGCGGGCGGGCCGCCGCGTCAACAGCGCGTCGGCGCGGCGCTCCAGCTCGACTTTGATCGCCTTCGCCTGGCTCTTGGCGTTCGCGGCGTCCATGGCGACGAGTACGACGTCCGGCACCGTGGTCGGGTCCAGGCCCGCGTTGCGCAGCACGTGCTGGATGCGCACGAGCGCGACGCCCTCCTCGACCCCGGCGGCATCGACTGCCAGCGTGATGTCGTCGTCCTCGCCGACGGCCTCGGCGTAGGCGGCGAGCAGCTGTGGCTCCTTCTCTAGCTCCTCGAGGAACGCGACGACGATCGACCCGCGCGTCTCGGCCAGCGGGTCCTCGATTTCGACCTCCTGCAGTGCGAAGCCGAGGTCGGTGATCCACTCGCGCGAGTCCGCGTCCTGGGGGTTGGCCACGACCGCCATCACGCGGTTGCGCAGGGCGTCGCCGTAGCGGCCGGCGCGCGTGTCGGCCTCGGCCTCGGCGGCGTATGCCCGGCCCTTCTCCACCTCTGCTCCGGTCGCCTGCGCGACGGGCAGGAAGACCGTGTTAGCGATCCGCGCCGCGAGGATCGCCCCCTCCTCGAACACGCGCCAGATCTTGAGCAGCTGCTCGGTGGTGAGATCCTCGGCGGCGCCGCGCAGCAGCAGCTGCCGGCGCATCTCCACAGTCTTGAGCACCTCACGCACCGCGCGCCGGCCGGTGGCGCCGAGCGTGATGTTCGCGCCGTGCGTGCGGTAGCCGACGAGCGACGCGCTGGTCGCGAGCTCCGACACCTGTGCGAGCCGCGCCACTACCCACCAGTCGACGTACGGAACGCCGTCCGGGATCGGCGCGAAGCGCTCGGCCAGCTTTGCGCGGAGCATGATGCTGGAGTTGAGTGCCGGGTTGCCGGTCTGCTCGCTGCACATCTTGTATACCGCGTCGCCGCCACCGCCGACGATCGGCTTTTGCTTGTACAGCTCCCAGACCGAGGACTCGAGCACCTTGCCATAGGGGTCGATCAGCTGCGTGTCGCTGTAGACGACGCCCACCTCGGGCCGCCGGCGCATGATCCTGACCTGCTCGCGGGTCTTTTCGCGCGGCCAGACGTCGTCCGAGTCCAGGAACGCCCACAGCTCGCCGCGCGCCTCGCGGAACGTCGCATTGGTCGCCGCGATGAAGCCCTGGTTCTCCTGGTGGAACGCGCGGATGCGGCCCGGGTGCTTGGCCTGATACTCAGCGATGACGTCCGGCGTCTCGTCCGTGGAGCCGTCGTCCACGATCACGATCTCCAACCGGTTGGCCGGGTAGTCCTGCTCCAGCGCGCTGTCCAGCGTGCGCGGCAAGTAACGGCCATAGTTGTAGACCGGCGTCAAGGCCGAGACGAGCGGCAGGTCGGCGTCGCTCATGGATCCTCCGGGACCTCGCGCGACTCGGGGTCCTCCTCACTCGACGTCTCGGTCACCGATCCACAAGCTACCAAGGCCTCCGAGGCCGACGCATTCGCCTGCGGCCCGGCTAAGGCTCGACCGCCCTCCCGTAAGGCGCGGGGCCCGTGATGTCGCTGCTTCTGCCCGATGCGCAAGCCGCGTCTTAGGCGCATCATCTGCGTATGCCGAGTAACGGAGCGCTGAGCCAGAGGAACGCGATCGAGCTGCGGCTCGCGCAGCCCGACGAGGGTCGCGCGATTCGGCGGCTCGCCGCTTTGGACGATGCGCCTGAGCTGGAGGGTGAGATCCTGCTCGCGCTGATCGACGGCGATGCAATCGCCGCGCTCTCGCTTCACGACCAGCGCGTCGTCGCGAACCCGTTCCTCCACACCCGCGACGTGGTCGCGCTCCTACGCCTCCGAGCCGAGCATATGCAGCCTCGGCGCGTCCGCCGTCGGCTACGCCGGGTGCCATCTCTGCGTCTCGCGTGAGATGGCTGACGCACCCCACGGCTGAATCCGCAAGGATGTCGGGGTGCTGATCGAACGATCTGGTTCCACACCGAGCGTGGCGGCGAGCGCGCGCATCGCGCCGACGGCGCAACTGATCGGTGATGTGCGCGTGGGGGAGGAGTGCGTGATCGACTACGGCTGTGTGATTGCGAGCTCCGGACCTCCCGTCGTCCTCGGCGCGGGCACGGTGGTCATGGCCAACGCCGTGATCCGATCGGTCGGGGGCACTCACCGCCCCCCGTTTCCGGTTTCGATCGGCGAAGCAGTGCTGGTCGGCCCGCTGGCCGCGATTGCGGGCTGCCGCGTCGAAGACGCGGTTTACATCGCTACCGGCGCGATGGTGTTTCAGGGCGCCGTGATCGGGGCCGCCAGTCGGCTGGGCGCCGGCTCGATCGTCCACGTCGGCGCGCGAGTAGCGTCGCGGAGCCGGATTGGGATGAAGCAGTACGCGATCGCGCGCCACGGCGGCGACGCGCTGATCACCTCCGATCTCGGGGTCGCGCGCGACCTGCTGGCTAAGGCGGATTTCTTCGAGCAGGTCTTCGGTGATGATGAGACCGATCTTGACGTGCTGCATCGCTCGAGCGTGGCCACGCTGAGAGCCGAGGCCGGCGACTGGGCCGACCTCCAGCCTCGTGGCTAGACCCGCGCTCGCGCTCGCGCAAGCCGCTCGGTTACCTGGTTCCGATCAGCGCATCCCCAGCCTGATCGACGGCGACGCAGAGGTCGCCTGACGCGCATGAGACGCCGGCGAGGCCGGTGCTCGAGTCGATCGTCGCGGTGCTCCACGCGCCGGCCGGGCCGGTGGGGTCCAGCGTCGTGATGGCATCGCCACTCAAGCCGACGATCACGCATGGACCGCCCGCCACGCACGACACGCCGGTGCCCGGCTGGAACGGATGCTGACTGTCGATCCCCGGGGTGTACTTGTATGCCGAGGGTCCGCCCGTCGGGTTCGTCGACGTCGACACGTCGCCGGTACCGCCGGCCAGGACGCACAGCGTCGTCGTCGGGCACGACACCGCGGTGCCTCCGACCGACGAGTTGCTCCGCCAGGCCGACGCGCCGCCGGTGGGATCGGTCGAGGTCGACAGGCCGGACCCGACCGCAACACACAGCGCCTCGCCCACGCAGGAGACGTCGCCGAGCGTGTCGCCGGGGTTGACGCTCGCCATCTGCCATGCGGCCGCGCCGCCGGTCGGGTCGGTGGAGACGATCACGTCGCCGCCGTCGTCGACGGCGACGCAGAAGCTCGCCGAGCTACACGTGACGGCCTGCAGCGTCCCGCCGGTCGGCAGCGCGATCGTCTGCCAGGCGCCGGCACCGCCCGCCGGGTCGCTCGAGACGATCACGTCGCCGCTGAGGTCGTCCGTCGCCGCGCAGAACTGGGCGGTCGGGCAGGAGATGCCGGCGAGCCCGATATCGGAGACGAGGCTCGTCGTCGTCCAGGTGCTCGGACCTCCGGCGGGATTCGAGGAGGTGACCACGTCGCCGTTGTCGTTGACGGCGGCGCAGAAGCCGCTCGGCGCGCAGGAGACGCCGGCGAACTCGCCGCCGTTGCTGATCGGCTCGGGGTCGGTCCACTTGAAGTCGGCCTGCGGCGCCGGCAGGGCCGGGTGGGCCGTGTAGCTGTGGCCGGCGGACACGGGGGTGCTCTCGTTCGTCACCAGGTTGTGGACCTCGATCGTGCCGCGCAGGACCTGGACCGTCGTCTCGGCACAGGAGTCGGTCGTGATCCATTCGGTGCCGCGAGCGGCTGCGGAGACGTAGTTGCCCTGCGAGACGAATGGTCCACCTTTGTCGCTCACCCACAGCGAGCGCCGGCGCGGCTTGCGCTTCGACGCCGAGGCGATGCTCGCGCAGTCGAGCGCGCCACTCAGCTTGAACGTCGTCGCGCCCGAATGCGCTTGCAGGACCTGAGCGCTGCCGTGCGAGAGCTGGGCGGTCCATCGCTTCTTCGACGGGGTCGCGATCTCGACCGCAGCCACGCCCGCGCTCGCGTCGACCGAGCCGCCGATGCGCAGCACGACGGATCCGGAGATACGAGCGAAGCGGTGCCGGGAGGGTTGCTCGACGCTGACGCGTCCCCGCACCACGGAGACGATCGCCGTCCGCGCGAGTGCGGGCCGCGGGCGCGCCGACGCCACGGCGGTGGCCGGGGCGCCGGCGAGGAGCGCGAGCGCGAGAGCGGTACGTGTGATTGAGGTATGCATCGCTTCGCCCCTTCTGTTCGTAGCCCTTGACGCCTAGCCTAGTGTGCTTCAGCGATGCGGCCAAGCTACGCTCACGCCGCCGCGGTGTCGTGCACCGCCGCGACGCACCCTGTGTCACGTTGGTGACACAGGCGCGAACA
>Ga0302314_10016976_pt1 | contig 12249 bp, 12 predicted proteins | sample III_Palsa_N2_3_FD_200533 | JGI IMG/M metagenome (GOLD analysis project Ga0302314, IMG submission 200533) | Peat permafrost microbial communities from Stordalen Mire near Abisko, Sweden - III_Palsa_N2_3 | ecosystem: Environmental > Terrestrial > Soil > Palsa > Peat permafrost | place: Sweden...
CCGGCCTGCTTGGCGAGGCGGGTATAGGTGCCGGACTCCGACGTCTGCGCCTTGGTCGCGTCCGTCAGCTTGCAGGAATCGGCGGCGTTCGCGCAGTTGATGGCGGTGTGATAGTCGCCCGACGCCAAGGCTTCGAGAACGTAGCCCGAGCCATCCGCACAGGCCACTTCATAGGCCGTGTCGCCCGATTGCAGCTGGCCGATGGTGCGGCTCTTGGTCAGCTGGCAGGTCTTGCCGGACTTGGCCAGGAGCGCAGAGGCCTTGGCGTTGTTCGCGGCGTCAATCTGATCGGCTGAGGTGAACTTGCAAGCCATGGAGCTGCCGGCGAACTGATCGCAGCCGAAGGTCTTGGGCGCCTGGCCCTTCAGGGTTTGCAGGAGGAAGCCGGGCGCCGGGGTGCAACCGACTTCGTAGAAGGTTTCGCCGGTCGGCTTGCTGCCGAGATAGCGGGCGTCGGAGATGGCGCATTGCGCGCCGGCTTGGGTTACGATGGACTGCAGCCCCTTCTTGGGATCGGCGTTCTCGGGCAGGCGGCAGGCGAGGCTGGCGTTGCCGATCAGGGCGACGCAGTCATACGCCTTGGGCGTTTGACCGACCGGCGCGACCAAGCCGTAGCCGAGGCCTTCGCTACAGGCGACCTCATAGACGTCCTGCTTGACGTCCTTGCCCTTGTCGTCCTTGGCGGTGGACGCCCCGATGTAGGCGGCGTTGGTCACGCTGCAGGGAATGCCTGCAGCCAGCACGACGGGCGGCGCTTCCTTCATGCCCTTGGTGATCTGGTCCTTCTCATACGCCTTGGGCTTGTCCGCGGCGAAGGCGGTGGGCGGCGCGCCGAACGCCAGGGCGGCGACCATCATGGCCGCGACTGCGAGGCCGATACGTTTCATGGGGCGAGCTCTCCTGGACATTCTTCTGTGCGCCTTGCGCTTTTGGGGTCTTGCGACATAGGCCGCAGCTTGGGGAAGGGTCAAGCTTGGGCGCTGCAGAGGTTCGCCATACGCCGCCATTCCTTTGACCGGGAGCGGATTTCGGGCGCACAAGGCGGGAAAGTCAGAACAGATTCCGAGGAGCGTCCGGCGTGAGCGATGGAACTGATGACGCGGCCGTGGGCCGCCCGACCCTGATCTACCCGTTCGAGACGACGCCCATGGAGGGAGCCGGCGACGCGGTGGAGGTGGCGCCCTCCGTGCTCTGGTTGCGGATGCCGCTCGGCGGCTCGCTCGCCTTCATCAACGTCTGGGCCATTGAGGACGGGGAGGGGTGGACCGTCGTCGACACCGGCATGCGCACCGATGCGACCGCGCAGGCATGGCGGGCCGCCTTCGCCGGCGCCCTGCAGGGCCGCCCTGTGACCCGCGTGATCGCCACGCACATGCACCCGGACCATGTGGGCATGGCCGGCTGGATCGGTCGCAAGTTCCAGGCGCCGCTGTGGATGAGCCGGCTGGAATACATGACCTGCCGCCTGATGGCCGCCGACACGGGTCGGGAGGCGCCGGAAGACGGGGTGCGCTTCTATCGCGCAGCCGGTTGGGACGAGGCCGCTATCGAGACCTACAAGAACCGCTTCGGCGGCTTCGGCAAAGGGGTCTATCCCCTGCCGGACTCCTACCGGCGCATCTCGGCCGGCGACGAGATCCGCATCGGCGCCCACGACTGGCGCGTGGTGGTGGGCTCGGGTCATTCGCCGGAACATGCCTGCCTCTATCAACCTGAACTGAAGGTGATGATCTCCGGCGATCAGGTGTTGCCGCGCATCTCCTCCAACGTGTCGGTGTTCCCGACGGAGCCCGAGGCCGACCCGCTGAACGACTGGCTGACGTCGCTGGCCAGGATCAAGACCGAGGTGTCGGACGAGGTGCTGGTGCTGCCGGCCCACAACGATCCTTTCCACGGCCTGCATGCGCGGCTGGATCACCTGATCCGCGGGCACGAGCGGGGCCTGACCCGGCTGGAACGCTCCCTGGCGGAGCCCAAGCGCGCCATCGACGTGTTCGGCGCCCTGTTCGCCCGCCCTATTTCGGGAGACTTGCTGGGCATGGCCACCGGCGAGAGCCTGGCCCACCTCAACTGCCTCCACGGCCGGGGCAGGGCGACGCGTCAGACCGGCGACGACGGGGTGACCTGGTGGCGCGCGGCATGAGCGGGATCGCCGTCAGGCCCGCCCGCCCGGGCGAGGCCGCCGTCATCCACGGCTTTATCCGCGAGCTGGCCGAATACGAGAAGCTGCTCGACGCGGCGGTGGCCACGGTCGAGGACATCGACGCGGCGCTGTTCGGCGCCAGCCCCCGGGTCTTTTGCGACATCGCCGAGATGGATGGCCGCCCGGTGGGCTTCGCGCTCTGGTTCTACAACTTCTCCACTTTCAAGGGGCGGTGCGGCCTTTATCTCGAAGACCTCTACGTGCGGCCCGAGACCCGGGGCATGGGCGCCGGAAAGGCGCTGCTCGCCGGTCTGGCCAAGCGCTGCGTGGACGAGAACTTGGGGCGCATGGACTGGGCGGTGCTCGATTGGAACGCCCCGTCCATCGCCTTCTACGACAGCCTTGGCGCGCTGGCGCTCCACGACTGGACCACGCGCAGGCTTACGGGCGAGGCGCTAGCGCGGTTGGCGGCGCAGGATTGAACTTGTACCGTTTTTGGTACATATGGCGTACCAAGGAGTTCTCCATGGACGTTCTCACCTATTCCGATACCCGCGCGAACCTCAAGGACGTGATGGATCGCGTCGTTGCGGATCACAATCCGGTGGTGATCACGCGTCAGAAGGCGGAGGCGGTGGTCATGGTCTCCCTGGCTGATTGGACGGCCATGGAAGAGACCGCTTATCTGCTCTCAACCAAGGCGAACGCCGAGCACCTGCTGGCTTCGATCGGTGAACTGAACGGCGGCGGCGGCACGGAGCGTGAGCTGATCGAGCCTTGAAGTTACTCTTCACAGAACGCGGATGGACCGACTACCTGACTTGGCAGGACGCAGACCGCAATGGCTTGGAGCGACTGAACAATCTGATCAGGGAATGCCAGAGGACGCCGTTTACAGGCATTGGGAAACCCGAGCCCCTGAAGGGCGAGCTTAAGGGCTGGTGGTCGCGTCGCATCACCTTGCAAGATCGCCTCGTCTATCGGATCACCGGCTCTGGAAGCGATCAGCGGTTGGAAATCGTCCAGTGCCGTTTCCACTACTAGCGATTTAACGCCCAGTCTGGCCTCTGTGGCGCAGCATGGCGTCGGCGAGCACGCAGGCCATCATGGCTTCGGCGACGGGGGCGGCGCGGATGCCGACGCAGGGGTCGTGGCGGCCAGTGGTGCGGACTTCGACCTCCTGCCCATGGGTGTTGATCGACTGGCGGGGCGTCAGGATCGAGGAGGTGGGCTTCAGCGCCATACGCGCCACCACCGGCTGGCCGGTGGAGATGCCGCCGAGCACGCCGCCCGCATGATTGGAGAGGAAACGCGGACCCTCGTTGCAGATCCGCATCTCGTCGGCGTTCTCCTCGCCGGAGAAGGCGGCGGCGTCGAAGCCCGCGCCGATCTCCACGCCCTTGACCGCATTGATGGACATCAGGGCCCCCGCCAGCTCGGCGTCCAGCTTGCCGTATATTGGCGCGCCCCAGCCGGCGGGGACGCCTTCGGCGACCACCTCGACCACGGCGCCGACGGACGAGCCGGCCTTGCGGACGGCGTCCAGATGCGCCTCCCACGCCTTGGCGGTCTGCGCGTCCGGACACCAGAAGGGATTGTTCTCGGTCTCCGTCCAGTCCCAGCGGGCTCTGTCGATCTTGAGGGCGCCGATCTGCACCAGAGCTGCGTGGATCACCACGCCCTGGCCAAGCACCTTACGCGCTACGGCCCCCGCCGCCACCCGCGCCGCCGTTTCCCGCGCCGAGGACCGGCCCCCGCCGCGATAGTCGCGCATGCCGTACTTGGCCTGATAGGTGAAGTCGGCGTGGCCGGGGCGATACTGGCTGGCGATATCGCCGTAGTCTTTCGAGCGCTGGTCCACGTTCTCGATCATCATGGAGATTGGCGTGCCGGTGGTGCAGGGACCGCCGATGGCGTTATCCTCGAACACGCCTGACAGAATCTTCACCGCATCGGGTTCGCGCCTCTGGGTGACGAAGCGTGAGCCGCCGGGCTTCCTGCGGTCGAGCCAGTGCTGCACCTCGGCTTCGGACAGTTCCAGCCCCGGCGGGCATCCGTCCACCACGCAGCCGAGCGCCGGCCCGTGGCTCTCGCCCCAGGTGGTCACGCGGAAGAGATGCCCGAAGGTGTTGTGCGACATGGGGAGGGTTTAGCATCTTCTCCTCCCCTGCAAAGCGGGGGAGGGGGACCATCCGCAGGATGGGGGAGGGGGCGAGACCGGGCTCAGTGCCTGAATGCGCCCCCTCCACCGCTTCGCGGTCCCCCTCCCCCGTTTCACGGGGGCGGAAAATGACTACATAGCCTCCATGACCGATGATCTCGAGCGCGACGACCCCTTCTCCCTGTTCACCGACTGGCTGGCGGAAGCCACCACGAAAGAGATCAACGATCCCACAGGCATGGCGCTGGCCACCGTGGACGAGCACGGCCTGCCCGACGTGCGGATGGTGCTCCTCAAGGATCACGGGCCGGACGGGTTCGTCTTCTACACCAACTTCCAGAGCGCCAAGGGGAGCGAATTGATCGGCCAGCCCAAGGCCGCGCTGCTGTTCCACTGGAAGAGCCTGCGCCGTCAGGTGCGGGTGCGGGGCGTGGTGTCGGAGGTCAGCGAGGCGGAGGCCGACGCCTACTTCTCCAGCCGCCATCGGGACAGCCAGATCGGCGCCTGGGCGTCCGAGCAGTCGCGGCCTCTGGAAGGCCGGTTCGCCCTTGAGAAGCGCGTGGCGGAATACGCCCTGAAGTTCGGGCTGAAGCCCGTGCCGCGGCCTGCCCACTGGTCCGGCTTCCGGGTCACCCCGGTGCAGATCGAGTTCTGGAAGGACGGCGCCTTCCGCCTGCACGACCGGGTGGTGTTTCGCCGGGCCGGCGCGAGCCAGCCTTGGACCAAGGAGCGGCTCTATCCCTAGGCGTCTCGCCTAAGGAGCGCCGCGAACAGGGGGTGCTCCAGTAAGGGCGCGGCCAGTCTGGCGATAGCGTCCGGCTGGGGATGATCCACGGTTGTCGTCACGTCCTCGATCACCACATCCGCCCGCTCGCGGGACGGGCCGGTGAGGCGCTGGTGCGCCGGGCGGACCGTGCCGAGGTACTGATCGACGATGGAGCGCGCCGTGCGGCCCCGCTCAGCCTGGTCTCGCAGAAGCCGGCGGATGAAGCGCACGTCTGCGGGGGTGTCGAGGTAAATCCGCAGGTCGAACGCCGCGGCGATGTCGGCGGCGCACAGCAGGTGGGAGCCCTCCACGATCACCACTTCCGCCGGCGAAACCGACACGCCCACATCGGCCTTCCGCGAGTGGGTGACGAAGTCGTACTCCGGCGCCGTCACCGTCTCGCCGGACCGGAGCGCCCCCAGGTGATGGATCAGGAGGTCATGGTCGCGGATGACGATGTCGTCGAAGTCGAAGGTGGCGGGATCGAAGTCCGGGAAGGCCGAGCAGTCGCGGTAATACCAGTCCTCGCTCACCATCACGGCTGAACCCGGTGGCAGGGCGGCCTGCAGCGCCGACGCGAGCGTGCTCTTGCCCGACCCCGAGCCGCCGGTGATCGCCACCAGGATCGTCATGTGCGCTGCTCCATCTCCCAAGCGTCTAGCGCAGGCGCCGCGTTGCCGCAAAGCCGGGCGCACGCTAGGCTGTGAACAACGATAACCTGGGAGGCCGCACATGCAGGGCCTGATGCAAGACTGGCCGCTGACCCTGGACAAGGTCATCGACCACGCCGCCGCCTGGCACGCCGACCGCGAGGTGGTGACCCGCTCGCTGGAAGGCCCGATCGTCCGCACCACCTACGGCGCGATCCGCAGGCGCGCCAAGCAGGTTTCCAACGCCCTTCTGAAGCACGGCATTCGGCCCGGCGACCGGGTGGCCACCATGGCCTTCAACACCGGGCGACACCTCGAGTGCTGGTACGGGATCATGGGCATCGGCGCGGTCTGCCATACCCTCAATCCGCGGCTATACGCCGACCAGATCTGCTGGATCATCCGCCACGCGGAGGACCGGCTGATCCTCGTGGACCCGGCGTTCGTCGGCCTGCTGCTGGCCAACCTCGACAAGGCGCCCTGTGTGGAGAAGCTTGTGGTGCTCACCGACGAGGCGCACCGTGATCCGTCCTGGCCGTCCAGCGTGGTCACCTACGAGGAGTGGCTGGGCGTGGAGAGCGACCAGTGCGTCTGGGGCGACTTCGAGGAGCAGACGGCGGCGGGGCTTTGCTACACCTCCGGCACCACGGGCGATCCCAAGGGGGTGCTTTATTCGCACCGTTCCAACTTCCTCCACACCTTCATGACGCTGCAGACCGACGTGATGGGGCTCTCGGCGCGGGACACCGTCCTGCCCGTCGTGCCCATGTTTCATGCCAACGCCTGGGGCATCGCCTTCTCGGCGCCGGGGGTGGGCGCCAAGCTTGTCATGCCGGGGGCCAAGATGGACGGCGCCTCGATCCATGAACTGCTGGAGACCGAGGGCGTCACCTTCTCCGCCGCCGTGCCCACCGTCTGGCAGATGCTGCTGCAGCACATGGAGGCTACGGGCGCGACGCTGACCACCCTGAAGAAGGTGGTGATCGGCGGGGCGGCCTGCCCGGAATCGATCATCCGCACCTTCCATGACCGCTACGGGGTGGACGTGATCCACGCCTGGGGCATGACCGAGACCTCGCCGCTGGGCACCCTCGGCTCGCCCTCCGCAGAGGTCGCCGCCCTGTCGTTCGAGGAACAGATGCCCTACCGCCTGAAGCAGGGCCGCGCCCCGCTCGGCGTCGAGCTGAAGCTGAAGGACGACCAGGGCGAGACTGTCGCCAACGACGGCGAGGCTTTCGGCCATCTGATGATCAAGGGGCCGATTATCGCCCGCGCCTACTTCAAGGGCGCCAAGGATGTGGTCGACGAGGAGGGCTACTTCGACACCGGCGACATCTCCACCATCGACGCCAAGGGCTATATGCAGATCACCGACCGGGCCAAGGACGTGATCAAGTCCGGCGGGGAATGGATCAGCTCCATCGAGATCGAGAACCTCGCCGCCGACCATCCCAAGGCGGCGCTGGCGGCGGTGGTGGGCATGCACCACCCCAAGTGGGACGAGCGGCCCTTGCTGCTGGTCCAGCTGAAGCCCGGCGAGACCGCCAACCGCGACGAGTTCCTGAAACACCTCGAAGGCAAGATCGCCAAGTGGTGGACCCCGGACGACGTGATCTTCGTCGACTCCATCCCCCTCGGCGCCACCGGCAAGATCGACAAGAAGCTGATCCGCCAGCAGTTCGCCGACTACAAGTTCCCGACCGCTCACGCTGCGGAGTAGTTGCGATTATCCTCCCCCGCGAAGCGGGGGAGGGGACCAGCGCCACTGGTGGAAGGGCGTGTCTGGGCGTAGCGCTTGCCGTGCGCCCCCTCCGTCACGGCGCAATGCGCCGCGCCACCTCCCCCGCTTCGCAGGGGAGGAAAAGAGCGTTAATCCCCTTTAAGTATTTGTATTGATTTAATTAAATTCTCCACGCTCTCGCGATCCGTCTCCCTCAAGCGCGTATCTATAAACCCGAGCGCGGCGGCTTTTTCCGCCCATGGCGCGGTTGCGCCGGTAAGCGGCGTGCTGCAGGACGCGTGCACCTCCACGACGCCTGTGAGCCGGATAATCTCCGCGACGTTTGTTGCGTTCAGCCCAGACCCCGCCATCAGTCCGATCCGTCCAGCGGCCTGCGCCACAAGCCCGGCGATCCGTTCAGCGCCGAGAATCGCCGTGACCTCACCGCCCGAGGTCAGCACCCGCTCGAATCCCTGGCCGATCGCCGCCTCCAGCGCCGCGCCCAGGTCCGGCGCCAGATCGAACGCACGATGCAGGGTGGAGCCCAGCCCCTCCGCATGGCGAATCAGGCCCTCTAGCGCCGCTTCGTCCAACGCACCCGTCTCCGTCGTCGCGCCGAACACCACCCCCGCCAGCCTAGCGGCCCGCACGGCGTCGATGTCCCGCCGCATGGCGTCCAGCTCCCGCGCGCCATAGACGAAGTCGCCGGGGCGGGGCCGGATCATGGCGTAGACGGGTACGGGCGCCTCGGCCGCCAGCGCCATCAGTCCCGGCGAGGGCGTGAGCCCCGACAAGACCAGCGCGCTGCAGAGCTCGATCCGGTCCGCGCCGCCGGCGATTGCGGCCTCCAGCCCGGCAGGACTGTCGACGCAGACTTCCAGAAGCGGGCGTTTTTTCATCAGCGGGTCGGGAATGGGCGTCTTGCAGACATCGGGCTTGTCCCGACACCGCGACGCATCTTTAGTGCAATCAGTACAATCTCGATCATCGGGCGGGGAATAACATGATCAATCGCAGAGCGTTCATCGAAGCGTCCGTCATCGGCTCTTCCGTGCTGGCGGCCACCGGCGCGGCGCTCGAGGCGTCCGCCGCCGAGACGCCGACGGCGCCCAAGCTCTCCCTGCCGTGCGTGATCTCCACCTGGGACTTCGGCATCGCGGCCAACCAGGCGGCGTGGGCGGTGCTGTCCAAGGGCGGTCGGTCGCTGGACGCCGTAGAGGCGGGCGCCCGCATCCCCGAGGAAGACCTGAAGAACCACAGCGTCGGTCGCGCCGGCTATCCCGACCGCGACGGGCACGTGACGCTCGACGCCTCCATCATGGACGAGACCGGCGGTTGCGGCGCCGTCGCGGGCATGGAGCATATCGCCCACCCCATCTCGGTCGCCCGGGCGGTGATGGAGAAGACGCCCCACGTGCTGCTGGTCGGCGACGGCGCCACCCAGTTCGCGGTGGAGCAGGGCTTCACCTTCGAGAAGACCCTGCTGACGCCGGAGTCCGAGATCGCCTGGCATGAGTGGCTGAAGACCGCCCATTACAGCCCCGTCGCCAACAGCGAGACCGGGACCTATGGCAAGGGCGCTTCCGGGTTGGGCACGCCCGGCGGCGCGAAGAACCACGACACCATCGGCATGCTGGCCATCGACGCCAAGGGGAACATCTCCGGCGCCTGCACCACCTCGGGCATGGCGTGGAAGCTGCGCGGGCGGGTGGGCGACAGCCCGATCATCGGGGCGGGGCTCTATGTGGACAACGAGGTGGGGGGCGCGACCTCCACCGGCGTCGGCGAGGAGGTGATCCGCAACGTCGGCTCCTTCCTGGTGGTGGAGTTGATGCGCCAGGGCCGCTCGCCGGAGGCCGCCTGCAAGGAGGCCGTCGCCCGCATCCTGAAGAAGAAGCCCGACGCCAAGGACCTGCAGGTCGGCTTCCTCGCCATCAACAAGAAGGGCGAAGTGGGCGCCTGGGCGATCCAGAAGGGCTTCTCCTACGCCCTTTGCGACGCCCACAAGCAGGACCGCCTGATCCCGTCCGACAGCTTCGTCTGACGGGTCGGATTGCACCACACATCCATGGTGCAATAGGTGCAATCGGGATGCGCGGCGCGGGGTGGATAGCACTACGAATGGGGAGTGCAATCCGTGCAATGTGACGTGCCGGAGGGGCATATCCATGGGCGCAGGTCCATCGGGCGTGACCGGAAAACCCTAGTGTAACCCCGTTTCGCAGCCCGGGGGTAAGTCGGCGGCTTTCGCCAGCCTTCAGCCGAAGTCCCTGAGCGCCCGGCCCGGCCACGCCTCGCCGGCGGCGCGGGCGTATTGCACCGGCCAGGGCGATTCGGTCTGGGCCGCGCCGCCGTCCAGGGTCTCGGCGGCGTGGTGAGGCCAGCGGGGGTCGTCCAGCACGGCGCGGGCCAGGGCGATCATGTCGGCCTTGCCCTCCGCCAGGATGGCTTCAGCCTGATGGGCGCCGGCGATCATGCCGACGGCGATGACGGCGAGGCCGGGGTTGGCCTTCTTCACCACCTCGGCGAAGTCCACCTGATAGCCGGGCTCGCGACCGGGGATCTTCGCCTTTGCGACGTTGCCGCCCGAGGAGATGTGGACGTAATCCAGGCCGAGGGACTTGAGCCGACTGGAGACCTCCGCGGTCTCCTCCGGCGTCACGCCGCCCTCCACCCAGTCCGACCCGTTCAGGCGCATGCCCAGCGCCTTGTCCCTCGGCCAGACGGCGCGGACGGCCTCGGCCACCTCCAGCGGGAAACGCATGCGATTCTCCAGCGAGCCGCCATAGGCGTCGGTGCGGGTGTTGGAGATGGGCGAGAGGAATTCGGAGAAGAGGTAGCCGTGCGCGCCATGCAGCTCGACGATGGCGAAGCCGGCGCGGTCGGCGCGCTGGGCGCTCTCCACGAAGGCGGCCTTGATCCGCGCCATGCCCGCCTCGTCGAGCGCCTCCGGCGTATGCCAGCCGTCGTTGAAGGGCACGGCGGAGGGCGCGGCGGTGGTCCACGCGCCTTGCGGCGCCGAGAGCGGTCCGCCCTTCTCGATCCAGGGCTTGTTGGTGGAGGCCTTGCGTCCCGCGTGGGCCAGCTGAATGCCGATGGGGGTGTCGGAATAGCTGTGGATGTCGGCGATCAGCGTCTTGAAGGCGGCTTCCTGTTCGTCGCTCCAGAGACCCACGTCGCCGGGGCTGATGCGCCCGATGGCTTCCACCCCCGAGGCTTCCACGATCACCGCGCCGGCGCCGGAAATGGCGAGGGCCCCCAGATGCTGCCAGTGCCAGGGCTGGATCACGCCGTCGATGGCCGAATACTGGCACATGGGCGCGATCAGGATGCGATTGGACAAGGTGAGGCCGCCGACGGTGATCGGCTGGAAGAGCTTGCTCATGACGGGGCTTTCTGGAGCGGCTCAGGCCGCAATGACGCCGTGCCCGGTCAGGAAGGGCTTCAGCTCGCCCGACTGGAACATTTCGCGGATGATGTCGGAGCCGCCGACGAACTCGCCCTTCACATAGAGCTGGGGGATGGTCGGCCAGTCGGAGAAGGCCTTGATGCCCTGGCGAAGCTCTTCGTCCTGCAACACGTCCACGCCGACGAAATCGACGCCGAGGTGATCGAGGATCTGCACGGAGACGGCGGAGAAACCGCAGCGGGGCTGCTCGGGCACGCCCTTCATGAACAGGACCACGGGATTGTCGCCCACGGTCTTGGCGATGAAGTCGTGGACCGTACCGGCGGTGGTTTCGGTGGCGACATCGGACATGACGGGAAACCTCTGAGACGTGAAAAGCCCTGACGCACCGCAGCTAAGCGTTCCGGCGCCGGTAATCAAGGCGCGGTCAGTCGCCGGCGGGCACGGTTTCGAGCGCCAGCGCATGCAGCGCGCCACCCAACACGTCGGCCAGGGCCTTGTTCACCAGCTGGTGCTGGCGCACCCGAGGCAGGCCCTTGAAAGCGGGCGATACGATCCTGGCGCGATAATGATCGCCGTCGCCGGCCAAATCGGTGATGGTCACCTCCGAATTGGGAAAGGCTTCGACGAGGCGGCGTTCGAGTTCGGCTTGCGGCATGGGCATGGGGTCGGTCGTCCTCCGGTTCGCCATAGATAAGCCGAAAGCCGCCCTTAACCGAGCCTGATCTATAAGGTTATCCATGACGCCCCTGATCTTCGCCTCCGCCATGGCGCTTTTCCGCGCCACGCTCTCGTCGCCCGACCCCCTGTTCCCCGTGGACGGGACGGCGGGCGGGCCTGTGCCGGTCAACGGCGTCTGGGCGGGATTGCCCGCCGATTGCGAGACGCCGACGTCGCTCGACCTCTCCACCTGGCCCAAATGCGCCACGCCGGTGGGCTTCCTCGACGGGGTGATCGCCGTGCTGGAAAAGCCCGGCCCCGGCAAGCGGGCCACGCCCGACAAGTATTACTCCATCGCCCGCACCAAGTTCTGGGTGGTCAAGCCCGCGGCGCCTGACGCCCCCGCCATCGTGCAGGTGGACGTGCCGATCCTGTTCGCCAGCTCCACCATCTACATCGCCGTGGTGCCGGATGCTGTGGACGAGCACGGCGGCTTCGTCGCGGCCAAGGGCTGGCCGATCGGCTGTCCGACGGCGGCGGCGCCCGGCGTGAGCGTCGACGGCGGCCATTGCTCGGCGACGTCAGCCGACGGCGTGCGCGCCGCGGCGGCGATCCAGCCTGAGATCGCGAAGACCTACAGGCTGGTGCGGGTCAACGCGGTGGCTGCCGGAGACGCCCCGCCCGCGGTCCCGGCGCCGACCGGGCAGGCGGCGCCTGTCGAGGCTCCAGCATTCAGCCCG
>Ga0302314_10016977_pt1 | contig 12249 bp, 11 predicted proteins | sample III_Palsa_N2_3_FD_200533 | JGI IMG/M metagenome (GOLD analysis project Ga0302314, IMG submission 200533) | Peat permafrost microbial communities from Stordalen Mire near Abisko, Sweden - III_Palsa_N2_3 | ecosystem: Environmental > Terrestrial > Soil > Palsa > Peat permafrost | place: Sweden...
AGCAGCGATCGCTGGAGCTGTGGCAGTGGCTGCGCTGTTGATCGAATGGAGGCATCCGCCCCACGCGCAGTGGATCGTCTGGTCGGCTGCCAGCGTCGTTACTGGTGACGTGACCAGCGCACGGCGGAAACTGGGCGATCGAGCCCTGGGAGCTCTCATTGGCGTCCCCATCGGCATTGCACTGGCTCTCGCGGCCCCCGATGCGTCGTGGCTTCTGAAGTCCGCCGCGATCGTCGGGCTGCTGACGCTGATCGTGTTCCGCCTCTATCCAGTCGCATTCGGCGTCCGCTGCGCAGTGATCGCCTTCGCCTTGTCCATCGCGGGTGAGCTGAGCGGCGCCGCCGTGCGCGTCGAGAACGTTCTAGTCGGAGGCGCGATCGGCTTGGCGCTTGTCTTTACTAGCCACGCGGTCGCCAATGTAGTGCGTTCGACCAACCGCGCCTGATGTCACCCGTAACCAAAAAGTGGACGTGCTCGACTTGCCGCTCGCATTGGTCGCGGGCTGCTGCATCGTCATCCCGTAGTAGGTCTGGATTTCGGTGAGGTCGGCGTTGGAGGGTGCGGTCACCTTGGTGTATTCATAGCCGATCTTTGCTGTTGCCGATGGGGTCACGTGGTACAGGCCGCTGAGCATGTAGCCGGAGGTGTCCTCGACCGTCAGGCTGCTGGTCGGCTCAACGACGTTGGAATATCCCGTGCCCCAGACAACCGAGTTCCTCGTCTTGGAGTAGGTTCTCTTCACGCTCACGGGGCCGAGGCTGGAGCCGAGCATCCCCACATAGGCGGTGCCGGCCGTTTGTGCGTCTGCCCACCGCCATACTTGTATTACAGCCCGACCAAGCACGGTCCGCGGTGATTGGTCGACACTTCCCGCGGCTCTCCGCCGTGTCCCTTCGAGATGTCGCAGCTCGCTGAGTGCTGCACATGGATGCTACGACATCGATCTGGCGGCGAGGCTCGCGATATCGATGTGATAGCCAGGTGGCTCGATTTATTCCCAATGGAAGATTGGTCGATGCCCCGCAATGAGGTCGTCAGTCGAAGATGCGGTTCCTATACTGAAATGCCTATAAAACCACGTCAGAGCGGCTCAACAAATAACTCTCAAACCGGCTGCCTCCCCCGTCAACACCACCCGCCGAGGCTTGATGTTGAGCACTGCCGCTGCGGCCGCCGCAGGCGCCCTTCCCTCCACTGCATCGGCGACGTCGGGGGTCGAAAAGTCTTCCTCCAAGGCCGCTTCCCACGCAGGGTCGTCCATGACGTCGAGCACGCTGACGATGAAGGATGGCACGATCATCTATTGCAAGGACTGGGGTTCTGGTCCAGCCGTTGTCTTCAGTCACGGCTGGCCTCTGACCGCCGATGCCTGGGAGGATCAGATGGTGTTCCCGGCTTCGAACGGGTATCGCGTGATTGCCCACGACCGCCTCGGTCATGGCCGATCCGGCCAGTCGTGGTCTGGCAACGACATGGACACCTACTCCGACGACCTCGCAGCGTTGGTGGACCATCTCGATCTCCACGGCGCTGCCTTCGTTGCCCATTCGACGGGTGGTGGCGAGGTGGCTCGGTATCTGGGCCGCCATGGAACGAGACGAGCCGGAGGCGCCGTGCAGATCGGCGCAGTGACACCGCTGATGCTGAAGACGCAGGCGAATCCAGGGGGACTGCCGATCGAGGTGTTCGACGGCATTCGCGCTGGCGTGTCCGCTGATCGCTGGCAGTTCTTCAAGGATCTGTCCATGCCGTTCTATGGCTACAACCGGGCCGGAGCCAAGGTGTCCGAAGGCGTACGCAACTTCTTTTGGCTCCAAAGCATGATGGGCGGCCTCAAGGGCGAACTGGATTGCATCAAGCAATTCTGGGAAACTGACTTCACAGGCGATCTCAAGAGAGATCGGTCAACAGAGTTGTCCGCAGCATGGCTGCCTCTAGACGTGTCACATCCTGCAGGGCCGGGATGGGCCGACGCTGCCGGCCGTATCCGGAATGTGGAACGTGTTGCCGAAGATCCGGCTCGGTCGAGCTGGCCGGCCTTTGACAAGCCACAGGATCGGACGAGCCGACCCCGGGGCCCGAATGGCTCAGTTCGAAGCGTAGGCCGACTCGCCGTCGCGAACGCGTTGCGCAGCGTACTTCTGCGGGAACATCTCGGCCTCGGTATGACCTTCGTCTCCCACGGGCATGTCGCCGTCCCGAATGGCTTGCGCAATTTCCGCACGAACTTGCGCGCGAGTCAGAACCGGCGCCGGTGCGGGATGCGGGTAGTGTGCGGGGTCTTCCTCCGCGAGCGTCTCGCCAGAGTCCCCGATCTCGACGTCGCCCGCAGCTTCCGCCTTGACCAGATCCGCCGTGACCTGCGCTCGGGTGAGCGTGCTCTTCACCTCGGCTGCCGGGTGCTCGTCGGCACCGCCATTGCACGGCGCGATGTCGAGATCTCCGTGGGGGATGCAGCCTGCGGCTTCTGCGGCGCGAGTCTCTGCGACCACTTCTGCGCGCGTGAGCGGTTGCTGCGCGAAGGCAGTGGCGCCAAGGGTCGAGAGAGCGAGGGCAAGGCCCAGGGTGCGAATGTTGATCATGATGAACTCCTTCAAGTGGTTGGATGGTGAGAAGCCAGGCGACGTACCGTTCGAGCTTGGTCGCTGGCCCGGGCTCCAGAGGTCACCGCATTGCGGCTGAGGTCTGCTTCCTGGTGTTTCCACTTTCATCCGTGAGCGTTGCATGTCCGTTGCCGCTTGCCGCGCAAGGGATGCCGTTGAAGCCTCCAGCGCTTCATATGAAATGAGCGACGGATCGAGGCGGTCTCGGACGCCTTCGGAATGGCGAAGACTCTCGCGACGACGCATGCACGTTGCTGCTCTCTGCGGCGAACTTCTCCGAACAACCTCCGGATGGAACTCGATGCGACTGCGCTGAAATCGCCGCTCTGCTGGGGCTATAAGAATTGAAGCCAACGCATGTCGTTTAGGTCGACACGCCAGGGCTCTTGCGTGAAACGATGCTGTTATGCAGAGCGTCGAGGAAGAGTTGCTCCGGATTGGTTCCCGGTCGTCCAGACATCCATGCAGCCGCGACGCGCCGAGGAGGTATCGGGCTTGACCCCCGCAGTCGGGGCGACGCGAACCTTCAAGGCGGTCGGGATGATTGGGGCGGCTGGTGAGGCGATGTCTGCCAGACCTGGTTCGGCTTGGGGCGAACCGACAGGTAGACCAGCAGGCAGATCAACCCCTGATGAAGAACAGCAAGTCGGCGTTCACCTGATCCTTGTGCGTCGTGCACATGCCGTGTGGCGCGCCCGGATAGACCTTCAGGACGGCGCCCTTCACAAGCTGGGCTGTCAGCAGGGCCGAGTCCCCGATCGGTACGATCTGGTCATCGTCGCCATGCAGGATCAGCGTGGGGACATCGATCTTCACGAGATCGCGCGTCATGTCGGTCTCCGAGAAGGCCTTGATGCAGAAGTACGACGCCGGGAACCCGGCCTCCATGCCCTGGCGCCAGAACGCCTCGCGCACGCCGTCGGACACGGTTGAATCCGTAGAACGGAAGCGTCAGTTCCTTCCAGAACTGCGACCGATCTGCGAGCACGCCTGCGCGAATCTGGTCGAAGGCATCGATGGGCAGACCACCTGGATTGGCGTCCGTCTTCAGCATCAACGGTGGAACGGCGCCGATGAGGACCACCTTGCTGACACGTTGGCTGCCATGCCGACCGATGTATCGGGCGACCTCGCCACCGCCGGTCGAATGGCCGACGTGCACTGCATCCTTCAGGTCGAGCGCCTGGACCAGCTCCGCCAGGTCGTCTGCATAGGTATCCATGTCGTTGCCGACCCAGGGCTGGCTGGAGCGTCCATGGCCGCGGCGATCGTGGGCGATGCAACGGTAGCCGTGAGAGGCGAGGAAGAACATCTGATCTTCGAAGGCCTCCGAACTCAGGGGCCAGCCGTGGCTTAAGACGACGGGCTGCCCGGAACCCCAGTCCTTGTAGTAGATCTCGGTGCCGTCTTTCGTCTTGATGGTGCTCATGGAAACTCCTGTGATTGAAAAAATGGAAGCGGCCTTGGCGCGCAGGATGGCTTGGCGGTTAATGATGTCGGTCGCCGATTGCTGGAATCGGACATGGGTTCTCCATGCCGTAGGGGTAACTCTCGAAGACCGAAGTTCCTCCAGCGCTTCAGGGCGCGAGGAATCCGTGGCTAGTGAAGCGATGGAGGTTGCGTCTGACATAGAAGAAGACGCAGATGGCCGTCCGGAATCGAATCGGTCAGGCGAGCAGTAGACGGCCTTCCGAAGCCGAGTTGACGACACGTTTGAACGTCCGTCTCCAGCTTGAGGCCGTCCATACCCCCAACACCAGCCGCCATGCACTCACGCCGTTCGCAACGCGAAGTGGTTCACTCGCCCAGATGGTCATTCCACTGGACTTGGTAACCAGGATGTAAACGGCAGCAACCACGAGCAGCAGCGATGCGGCGACCTTGAACGAGCGAGCGAAGAATGCGGGCTGCTCTCGTCTGAGAATATTCCACGCAGACGCTCCGCCGACGACCACCACGCTGGTCACGATGGCGCCCATCCACAGGTACGGGATGCTGCGTTCCATTCCCGAATGAAAGATCGCTGCTACGTGATGCGTGATCGACTGCCAAATTCCGATGTCGTCGACGTTGGTTGGCAGCGCTTCTCGACGGATGCATTGGAGGGTCGGCGGGCCGAAGCGCGCAGATCAACTCAGCGCGCGGTGGGCCATGCGGTACCGCACGGAACGACGCAGGGGTACGCGAAGTCATAGCCGACGCGAGCCATCGCGTCGCAGTAGTTCTCCTGCAACTGGGGCGTCATCGCAATGCTCGCAAGGGTGCCGTGCACGTCGCACGGGAACGCTCGAGCTCGACCGGATCTGGTCAGTTGATCGAAGCGGATCTCATAGCTGGCGGCAGCTACATCAATCGGATGGAGATCATGTGAAGTCGACATGGCGCCTCCTGGCGGCGGTTGAATCTGATGACTCAAACTTAGCTGCCGAAGATCACAACCGCGTTGCCAACTTGCGCTTGATGCTTCAAGCGACGCGTCGATGATGACAATTGCCACAAACGGGCGCCGATCAAGGACGTGACGATGACGTGCTGTCAGACCGGACGAGCCCGATCTCGATGAGCAGGGACCGCCTCGGTCAGCGACACAGGTGTGACCGAGTCCTCGAGTGCCGCCGACGTTATTGGAGACGTTCGACCTGGGCGTCGAACATGTAGCCGGCGCCGCGCTTGGTGGAGATGTACTGCCGTGAGGTCGGCTCCAGCATCAACTTGCGCCGCAGCCTGACGATCTGGACATCGATCGAGCGGTCATACACCTCGGCCCCATGCAGCCTGGAGGCTTCGAGCAGCTGGTCCCGGGAAAGCACGCGCTGGGGCGCCTCGCAGAATGCCAGCAGGAGATTGAATTCGCCGTTGCTGAGATCCACACGTTCGCCTGCAGGATTGTTCAGCGTGCGGGTGAGAACATTGAGTTCCCAGCCGTCGAAGCGGTAGGCGCGCCGCGTCCCGTCGCGGGTTGGTGGCGCGTTGTCGCGTTGCGACTGATAGCGCCTGAGAACCGCCCGAACTCGCGCGAGCAACTCGCGATTGCTGAAGGGCTTGGTGACGTAGTCATCCGCCGCCATCTCCAGGCCCATGACCCTGTCCGCTTCCTCCTTCTTGCCGGTCACGATGATGAGCGGAATTTCGCTCGTCTCGCGCACCTGGCGTGCCAGCCTCAGGCCGTCTTCACCCCCCAACCTCAGGTCGAGCAGGATGACGTCAACGACGTACTCCTTGAGCACACGGGTCATTTCCGCACCGGATTCCACGGCGGTGACGCGCAAGTCGTTTTCCGAAAGATATTCGCCGATGAGCTCCCGCATTGCGGGATCGTCGTCAACGACCAGGACATGGGGGTTTGTGGACTGCATGGACATGAAGCTGTGACCCTGGATGACTGTAGCAGTTGAAATAATCGATGTGCCGCGGAAATCAGCGTGGCACAGACGTCTGCCCAAATGACGGCATGGCGGCATGCGGTCGTCATCTCGCTGCTCCGGACAACTCATGGCCACAATCGTCATCGTCGAGGCCGATTTTGCTATACGAATGCTCCTTGCAGAGTGGCTAATAGCAGATGGCTATACAGTAGACCTGTTCAGTCACTTGACGGCTACAGGCGGCGCATTGGTGTCTGCCGACCTGCTGATCGTCGATCTGCCCTCTCCACGTCTGCAACAGGGGACGCCGCTGGCCGAAATGAATTCAACTCGTCCTGGCTTGGCCGCGATCGGGCTCTCCACCAGCTTGAGCCGCAGCCTTGGCGGCGACTCGGCAATCTCCCGGTCGTTGGGCTTGGCCTGCGTGCTCGCCAAGCCCTGTGAGAGGCTGGAGCTGCTCGGCGCGGTGCGAGACGTACTCGGTCAGCGGCGGGCATGAAGCCCCGGCAACTGCGCAGCAGCATTGCCGCAGCGGGCGCCGTCGCCGTCGCCGCGATCGTCAGCGCGGCAATCTACGATGGTTGGCGCCTGCATCAACAGATCATGGCGGCAAACGAACGCGAACTGGGCAATCTGGCCGAGGCGCTGACCACGGGCACCCAGCGCAGCATCCAGGCCGTCGATGTCCTGCTGAGAGACACGGCGATCTGGTACGAGTCTGGCGGGCGACACTTGGACAGTCGCGGCGTGGATGAGGCCCTCAAATCGCGTGTCGTCGGCGTCTCCCAGGTAACCATGCTGAGCGTGGTGGATTCGACGGGGCGCCAGAGATTCCGTTCCCGAGCAACGAGCGACTCGCTGAGTGACGTTTCGGATCGACAGTATTTTGCGCGCCAGCGTGATGAGCCTAATGCCGGGCTGGTCATCAGCGAGCCTGTCGTTTCCCGCGCGACGGGCGAACCCGCACTTGTGCTGTCTCGGCCACTCCGGGCCTCAGATGGCAGCTTCGATGGCATCGTGGCAGCGATCGTCACCCTGCAGGAGCTTCAGAGTACTTACGCCGCAATCCATCTTGGCGGAGGCAGCGCGATGTTGCTGACGCTGTCGGATGGCACGCTGATCGTTCGTCAGCCGCCTTTGCCTGCTGCATCGGCCGTTTCCCGGTTTCCCGAGTTGGCAGGCCTCCGTGGCGGCGCCCTCGTGGGCCGCGTCAGAAGTCCCGTTGATGGGCGGACCAAGCTGATTGCCGTATTGGCGGTGGGAGTTCATCCCCTGATCCTGGCCGTGACGCGCGATGAACAGGAGGCGTTGAAACCCTGGCACGACGAAATGACAAGCGCTGCGATCCGCACGTCGCTGTTCGTGTTGCTCGTCATCGCGGCGACGCTGGGGTTGCGACGTCAACTGCGCCTTCTCGAGCGCGGCGCCATTGCCTTGCACGAGAGCGAAGAGCGCTATGCCATGGCGATGGAGGCTGCCAACGAAGGCCACGCGGAGTGGAACATGCGCGAAGGCAGCGTGTTCGTGTCGACCAAGTGGTGCGTGCTGCATGGCCTCGATCCGACCGCGATCATCAAGAGGGACGATGACCTGATAGAACGGGTGGCGGTGCACCCGGAAGACGTAGCAGCAGTTCGATCCGCGGTGGACGAACATCTGACCGGGCAAGCCGCCGCCATCGACGTGGAGTATCGAGTTCGCCAGGTCGACGGCGACTGGCGCTGGGTGCAAGCACGAGGTCGCTGCGTGCGAGATCCAGTGGGCGTTCCTTCGCGGCTGTTCTGTGCTGCGAACGACATCACCGCCCGGAAGGCTGCCGAGGTTGCCAAGGCGAGTTTCGACATGCGCCTGCAGCAAGCGCATCGCATGGAGGCGCTCGGCACGTTGGCAGGAGGAATCGCGCACGACTTCAACAACATTCTTGGCGCGATCCTGGGCTTCGGGGACATGGCTCAGCAACTGGCTGCAACGGGCACCCCTTTACGACGGCACATTGATCGCGTGCTTCAGGCGGGCGGTCGAGCCAAGGCATTGGTGCGTCGCGTTCTTGATTTCAGCCGAAGCGGAGTCGTCGAGCAAGTTCCGGTCAACATTCAGATGGTCGTCGAGGAAGCCTTGGCGTTGCAGAGTCCTGGGCTGCCTCCGGGCGTGAGAATGGACATGACGCTCGCGGCCGACAGCATCGCTGTCTCAAGCGACGCCACGCAGCTGCACCAGGTCGTCATGAATCTGTGCACGAACGCCATCCAGGCGATCGGAGATCAAGGCACTCTGCATGTCGATCTGAGACTGATGCAGGTGGAGGAGACGATGCACCTGCTGCATGGCGAGCTGGCGCCGGGTGCCTATGCCAGGCTATGCATCAGCGACACCGGTCCGGGGATCGAAGCGGAAGTGCTTTCCCGGATCTTCGAGCCATTCTTCACGACCAAGAAAGCAGGCGAAGGCACGGGACTGGGATTGTCGGTGGTGCACGGCATCGTGGTGCACCTTGGAGGAGCAATCGACGTCAGTTCGACTGTCGGAGTCGGCACGCAAGTGTCGGTCTGGCTGCCGATGGCGATCGAATCTGCGGCGATCCTTGCGGAAGACGGAAGCGAATGGCCGAGAGGGGCTGGTCAGGTCGTGATGATTGTTGACGACGAGAGGCCGCTGGTGGAGTTTGGCGAGGAACTTTTGGCCGAGCTGGGATATTCGCCCCTGGCCTTCGAGTCAGGCCAGGCTGCATTGACGGCCTTCCTCGATGACCCTTCCAATATCGATGCACTGCTGACGGATGAGTCGATGCCTGGCATGACCGGCAGCGAACTTGCGCGGGCCGTCCTGGCGCAACGCCCCGACCTTCCGGTGATGATGATGAGCGGCCATGTGGTCGTAGGCCTGGAGCAGCGAGCGCTTAAGGCAGGCATATGCAAATTGCTGCACAAGCCCCTGACTGCGCGCGAACTCGCACAGTGCCTGGCGCAATGCCTGGCTGATCGTCCGACGTCGAATGTCGGTTCGAGCGGCGAATCGCGGTAGTCGGTGCAGCCATCACACGCCTTACCCAGATACGATGAGCGTTGATCGCGGTCAAGTTGGATGAATGCCGGCGCTGGATCGAATCCCACGCCGACAAGGACTCCGGGCGGGCTCAGCCAACGGGACGTTGATCGGACCAGCGCGCCTCATTCGCGAAGATCGACTCCGACTCTTGGACCCCTGCCGTGATCGGACGCTGTTCAGTCCAGCGTGCTTCGGGCGTGAAGCTGACTTGCGCCTCCTTGGATCTGAGAGTCACCGGACGCTGGTCGCTCCATTGCGATTCGCGTGCGAAGATCGTTTCCGATTCGATGGCGCTACCGTCACCTTGAATGGTGACGCGCTGCGCGATGATGGTCGCTTGAGCCTCGTCTTCGGAAGTCGGCATGCTGGGTGCGGCGATGGCGCTCGAGAACGATGCGGCCAGAGCAATAGCGGCGGCGAGAGCGACGGTGGGCTTCATGATGATTCCTTTAATGGGTTGGTTAGGCTCGGCTTTGCCATGTCCCGGGCGCGTGGAGCGCCTGGAGCGCGGCTGATCGGCTTTCTCGACGCAGATCCCATGAAGGTGACCTGCAATCGACAGCCCCACTTTGGTGACCCTCGATGGCGGCCGAGTTTCGCGTCAGGCGCGCGCCGCTGCGTCTGAAGCCGTCTCAGTGCCAGTTGAAATCGGCATCGAGATCCGACCCGCAGGGAAGCGCACACGCGCCATCTATGCCGGACGTCAAGCGTGGGTAATCGCGGCTCCGTTCTGGATGCCGCAATGGCTGCGGTCTCGGGCGTCTAGTACACGATCTCGACGTTTGGCGAGAGCATGTAGCCCGCGCCTCTTTGCGTGACGATCACCTCGGGGCGGGTTGCATCCACCTCGATCTTCTGCCGGAGACGCAGGATCTGGACGTCCACGGAACGATCGTAGATTTCGCCGTCGAGACACGTTGATGAGCTGATCGCGCAAAGGACGCGCTGCGGAGCGCCGCAGAACGCCGCCAGCAGACTGAATTGCAGGTTCGCCAGGGGTAGCCAGCAGAGCTGCCGGGTTTACTGCCGATCACGCGAGATCCTATTCCGGCTTCGATGTTCAAGTCGTTGATCCGCCTCGCTACGCGATCGTGCGGTCCAGATTGCCGAGACCAACGAATTGTCCGCTCGCTGAGGCAGATTCAGACCGCTGGGGCTTGGCCAGTCCGGTCACAGACGTGACCAGGGTCGACCAAGGTCTGTCCGGACACATCCGCAAAGAGATCAGATTCGGCTTCAGTGGGAACTGCAAAGTTTCACTCGATATAAATCTCGAGCGGTCCGTCACGAACCATCAACACAGCCCGCGCACATTGGAGGCTCTTCTCCGAAGCCCCCGCTTCAATCAACTGAACTCAAGGAGTATTGCGATGATGAATAGACGCGCGTTCGCTGCCTCGGTCGCCGCCCTGTCGACGGCGCTCACCCTGGCCGCAAGCCAGGCACATGCCGAAGGAGCCCCCGCACGCGAAGTTCCCCCAGCTCGCAACGTCGTGCTCGTGCATGGCTTGTTCGCAGACGGATCCAGCTGGGGCAAGGTGATTCCGATCCTGCAACGAGCAGGGCTCAACGTGACCTCGGTGCAGAACCCGCTCTCCTCGTTCCAGGATGACGTCATGGCGACCAAGCGTGCCCTCGCGCTGCAGGACGGCCCGACCGTGTTGGTGGCCCATTCGTACGGTGGGATGGTCATCAGCGAGGCGGGTGTCGATCCCAAGGTCACGGCGCTCGTCTATGTCGCTGCGCGCGCTCCCGATGCCGACGAGAACTACGGCGCGTTGGCAGGCAAGTATCCGACGCCGCCTGCAAGCGCCGGCGTCGTCTGGGGCGCGGATGGCTACGGCGAACTCTCCGAGGCTGCATTCGTGCGTGACTTCGCTGGCGACCTCCCGCCCGAGGAGGCCAGGGCGTACTACGCTGTCCAGGGACGGATGTCGCGAGCAACCCCTGCGGCGCGTACGACGGTCGCCGCATGGCGAACTAAGCCGACCTGGTATGCGGTCTCGACCGAGGATCGCACCATCAACCCGGACCTCGAACGGTTCATGGCGCACCGCATGGGCGCCGACACCATCGAATTGCCGTCGAGCCACGTCTCGCTGCTCTCGCATCCGCAGGAGATCGCTGCGCTGATCATCTCGGCGGCGTACGGCAAGAAGTGAACGAGTTCCACGTCGCCGCACAAACCCATTGCCTCTCTGTCTGGGCGGACTGTGCAGCAACGTGACCTGGCCCTCGTCCTTGTCGCGACACATCGAGCGGATTGGACGATGGCATTTGTGACCTGAAGCTTGGCCACGGTAGGTCGGCGGTCATGTTGCAAGGCGAAATTGTTTTTCAGTGAGTGCGAATACCGCCCGGCACACCGGCTGCGCTACTCAAACGATTCAGACCCCCAAACGCAAGGAGAAATCAGATGACAGTTATCGCCAAGGGCGTGGCCGGCAAAGTCCGCGCCCCCACTGATCCGAATGGGCCGACGGGCCGGCTTGCCGGTTGGCTCGCCAGCACCACGCTGGACGATGTTCCCGCGTCCGTACGCGAGCATGCCAAGCACTTGCTGCTCGACGGTGTCGCGTGCGCCCTGGTCGGCGCTCAGCTCCCCGTGTCCCGCATTGGCGTGAACGGGATAACGGCCCTTGACGATGGCGGGAGCGCCTTGCTCATCGGGTGGGGTGGTCGTACGACCAGCGCCCCATCGGCCGCAATGCTCAACTCCAGCTTCATCCAGGGTTTTGAACTCGATGACTATCACCCGCTCGCGCCGCTGCACAGCAACTCGCTGGTCATGCCCGCCATGTTCGCAGCCGCCCCGCACGTCGGCCGAGTTTCGGGTGCTCGTTTCTTGCTGGGCGCGATCCTCGGCTATGAGACGGGACCTCGAGTTGGCCAAGCGCTCGGAGGCCTGGAAATGATCACCCGAGGTTGGCACTCGGGAGTCGTCTTCGGCACCCTCTCGGCTGCCGCTGCCGCAGGTAGTCTCTACGGATTGGATGCCGCCGGCTTCGAGGACGCTCTCGGGATAGCTGCGACGCAATCCTGTGGGCTGATGTCGGCGCAGTTCGAGTCGATGGTCAAGCGCATGCAGCATGGCTTCGCATCGCGCAATGGCCTGACCGCGGCCGCACTCGCCTCTTCTGGCTACGTCGGCATCAAGCGCGTGTTCGAGCGGGAGTACGGCGGCTGGCTAGGTGTGTTCGGCGAAGGCCACCACCCCGACGCTGGCCAGATCTACG
>Ga0302314_10016978_pt1 | contig 12249 bp, 9 predicted proteins | sample III_Palsa_N2_3_FD_200533 | JGI IMG/M metagenome (GOLD analysis project Ga0302314, IMG submission 200533) | Peat permafrost microbial communities from Stordalen Mire near Abisko, Sweden - III_Palsa_N2_3 | ecosystem: Environmental > Terrestrial > Soil > Palsa > Peat permafrost | place: Sweden...
CTTCGCCACGATCTTCAGCGTCTTCTTCTCGCCGCCACCGCCGATCAGGACGGGGATGTGACGCGTGGGAGCCGGGTTCAGTTTTGCCCAGCGCGCCTCGACGCGCGGCAGGTTCTCGGCGAGGGCATCCAGACGCTCGCCGACCGTGCCGAAGGTGTATCCGTACTCGTCGTAGTCACGCTCGAACCATCCGGAGCCCGTGCCGAAGATGAAGCGGCCGACGCCTGTGTCATGGGCCGAAATGTGATCGATGGTGCGCGCCATATCGGCCTGGAGGTCGGCGTTTCGGTAGCTGTTGCAGTTGACGAGAGCCCCGAATTCGACCCGGCTGGTCTGTTCGGCGATCGCGGCGAGCATCGTCCACGATTCGTAGTGCTCGCTATCGGCAGGACCGCTCAGCGGGTAGAAGTGATCCCAGTTGAAGATCACATCCACTCCGAGATCTTCGAGCTCGCGAACGGTGTCGCGGATCTTCGGGTAGAGCGCGTGCTGGGGTGCCACCTGCACACCGAAACGAATGGGACGCGAGGGGGAAGCAGCCATCTTCCGAGCCTACCGACCCCGCAACGCTGCCGTTTGTTGCCAGCGCGGCCCACGAACGGTGCGCGCTGGTAAAAAAGGGCAGTGTTGGGGAAGCGGCGCTGGCGCCGGGTGGGGCTTTGTCAGCCTCGGCCGCCGAGAAGCTTCTGCATCGCGGCGAGATCCTCGGGGTTCGGGGTCGGCGCGCCGTTCCCGCCGAGGCCGAAGCCCGAACCGGAAGCGACCCCCGACGGCTTCGACGCGGCTCCGGTAGCGAGCGCCGCATTCTCGGCCGCACGCTTCGCGGGGTTGCCCGACTTCGAGCCCTTCTTCTGTTGCTGCTTCGGTTTGCCGAAACGCTGGCCGGGAATCGGTCCCATTCCGGGAACGTTCGGCACACCGCCCTTCGCGACCGTCTTCATCATCTTGGCTGCCTGCTCGAAGCGATTGACGAGCGAGTTGACCTCGGTCACCGTCGTTCCAGAGCCCTTGGCGATTCGCAAGCGACGAGATCCGTTCAGCAGCTTGGAGTTGCGACGCTCGTTCGGCGTCATCGAGTAGATGATCGCCTCGGTTCGGCCGATCTCCGACTCGTCGAAATTCTCGAGCTGCTGCTTCATGCCACGGGCGCCGGGCAGCATGCCGAGCATCCCCTTGATGGAGCCCATGTTCTTCAGCTGTTGCATCTGGGCTAGGAAGTCTTCGAGTGTGAATGAGTTCGACGCGAACTTCTCGGCGGTCTTGCGCGCCTCGTCTTCGTCGAAGTTCTTCTGCGCCTGCTCGATGAGGGTGAGCACGTCGCCCAGGTCGAGGATGCGGCTGGCCATGCGATCGGGGTAGAAGGGCTCGAAGTCGTCGAGCGTTTCACCGGTCGATGCGAACAGGATCGGGCGGCCCGTGACCGATGCGACGGACAGCGCCGCGCCACCGCGAGCATCACCATCGAGCTTCGAGAGCACGACACCCGTGAAGTCGACGCCGTCCTGGAACGCCTTCGCCGTGGTGACCGCGTCCTGGCCGATCATCGCGTCGAGGACGAACAGCACCTCGTCGGGATCGACGGCCTTGCGGATGTCTCCCGCCTGCTTCATCAGCTCGGCATCGACGCCGAGACGGCCCGCGGTATCGACGATGACGACGTCGTACTGCTTGTCTTTCGCGTACTTGATCTAGTCCTTGGCCACCTTGACCGGGTTGCCCTTGCCGTTGCCCGGCTCGGGAGCGTAGATCGCGACACCGGCCTGTTCGGCTACGACCTGCAGCTGGGTGACAGCGTTGGGGCGCTGGAGGTCAGCGGCAACAAGCAGCGGCGTGTGGTTGTCTGCGGCGAGCCACTTGGCGAGCTTGCCCGCCAGCGTCGTCTTGCCCGCGCCCTGCAGGCCGGCAAGCATGATGACGGTCGGGGCGGTCTTGGCGAACTGCAGTCGACGCTGCTGGCCACCGAGGATCTCGACCAGCTCTTCGTTGACGATCTGCACCACCTGCTGGGCAGGGTTGAGTGCCTTCGACACTTCGTCGCTGAGCGCGCGCTCGCGGATCTTGCCCGTGAAGTCTTTGACGACATCCAGGTTGACATCGGCATCGAGCAGGGCACGACGAATCTCGCGAACCGTTCCATCGACGTCCGCCGGGCTGAGCTTGCCCTTGCCGCGGAGATTCTTGAACGCATTCGCGAGGCGATCGGTGAGGTTTCCAAACGTGGCCATGGTGCAACAAGCTTAACCGGACTCGCCAGCATCAGCTGGAGCACGGCGGATAATGGGGCCATGCAGCTGGACTTCGATGACATCAGTCCCTCGGTGGATCCGACGGCTTTCGTCGCCCCGAACGCAACCCTGATCGGGCGGGTGACGCTCGCGGAAGGCTCAAGCGTGTTCTACGGCGCCGTACTGCGCGGCGACACCGACTCCATCACCATCGGCGAGGGATCGAACGTGCAGGACAACGTCTCGATGCATACGGATGCCGGTATCCAACTGGTCGTCGGTCGTGGTGTCAGCATCGGCCATAACGCCGTCGTGCACGGCTGCGTGATCGAGGACTACTGCCTGATCGGTATGGGAGCAGTCGTCCTCAACCGTGCGGTGATCGGCACCGGGTCGCTCATAGCGGCGGGTGCCGTCGTTCTCGAGGACACCGTTATCCCGCCGGGATCGCTCGTTGCGGGCGTTCCGGCAAAGGTGCGCCGCGAGCTGACGGCGGACGAGCGCCAGGGCGTGCGTCTCAACGCGAGCCGCTACGTCGAGCTGGCCGCGCGGCATCGCACGGCCCAGCCGGACTGAGCGCGCGCCGGCTTTTCGACCGAACCCCGCGCGGTACCGCGATCACGGGGTTCGTGAGGCAGGTGGCTCGCGGGTCGGATGGTGACGAACAGATCAGTGGTCAACGAAGCCCGCGATGATCACGGTGAGCATGGCGACACCGATGACGAGCGGACCCACCCAGCGATAGCCGCGCGACGGTCTACCAGCGACGGATGCGATGCTCGTGGCGGACGCGGCGAACAGCGCCAGCCCGCTGATCTGCAGCACATCCACGGCCGCGCAGACCCCGGCGACCACAACGAGAACGGCGGTAATGACCGCGGTCGCTCGCGAGATGGCCGTAGCCTCGGCATCCGCGGGGCTCTCGTTGCGCGCGACCGTTGCCGGCGCTGCGGGTAGCTCGGCAAGCTGGGTCACGAGCGTGCTCCGTGGTTCATGGCCGACGACACCACGGCGAGGAATGCGAGTGCGCCGAGCTCGACGAACGAGAGAACGGCGAGAATGACCAGCGCGGCGATGATCGCCGCTACAAGTCGGCCCCCGCGACCGCGATGGGATGCCGTGTGGATGGCGAGATCGATGGACTGGGTCATGAACCCAGATAACCCGGTGACGGCACGGCGGCGCGTCCGCCTGGTGGCCCATCCGCATCCGTCGCGAGGATGGTCAGCAGCGCTCGGACGCCGCCCGCGGAACGAGCGGTGCTGCTACCCGATCAACCCCTGCACGAAGACGTGCGGCGTGAAGCCGGTGAGATCCCCGATGCTCTCGCCCTGGCCGACGAGTTTGATCGGGATGCCCGTCTTTTCCTGAACCGCCAGCACGAAGCCGCCCTTGGCCGAACCGTCGAGCTTCGTAAGCACGAGCCCCGTCACACCCGCGTGCTCGATGAACGCTTCGGCCTGGCTGAGGCCATTCTGACCGGTCGTCGCGTCGAGGACGAGCAGCACCTCCGCGATCGGTGCCTGCTTCTCGATCACCCTGCGGATCTTCGACAGCTCATCCATGAGGCCGCTCTTGGTCTGCAGGCGGCCGGCGGTGTCGATGAGCACGATCTCGATACCAGCCTGCTGCGCCTTTTCCACCGTTTGGAAGGCCACGGATGCGGGGTCCTGGCCCTGGTGCTGCGGTCGCACTATCTGCGCTCCCCCGCGCTCTGCCCAGGTCGCAAGCTGCTCGACCGCGGCAGCGCGAAAGGTGTCCGCGGCACCCACGATCACCGTGCGCCCGTAGTTGGTGAGGAATTTGGCGAACTTCCCGATGGTCGTCGTCTTGCCGACCCCGTTGACTCCGACGACCAGCACCACCGCCGGACGGTTGCTGAGTTTCAGGGTCGAGTCGAGTTTGCTGAGCCGTTCCTCGAGATTTTCGCGCAGCATCCGTTTGAGATCGACGGGGTCGGTGGTGCGATACTTCGCCACGTTGGCGCGCAGGTCTTCGATCACCGAGTCGGTGATGTCAGGACCGAAGTCGGCCGAGATCAGCGCATCTTCGAGGTCGTCCCACGTGTCGTCGTCGATCGTCGGCTTCGCGAACATCCCGCGCAGCGCGCCGGAGAGTGACCAGGATGGTGCCATGCTCCCAGCTTAGGAGGCCGCGACCGTTCGCTCCGGGAGCTTCGCCGACGCTAGGAGGCAGGCACGCGAAAGTTGTAGTTCTCGAACGACCACTCGTAGCTTGGATAGCTGGCCTCGATTCCTGCGATCTCCGCGGGGTCTTCCGAGTAGAAGTGCTGGTGGAATTCGGCGCTCCAGAAGCGCGCGACCTGCAGTGTCGCAGGGGTAGGCGTGGGAATGGTCGAAGTGTCTTCGGGGTAGACGTAGTAGTCGATTCCCTCATAGGTCCAGAGGGTGGGCCACGTCTGCTGGACGTAAACATTCTCCGCGGCGTCGGCAGTGAAGAAGTGGCCTTGATACTGAGTGCTCCAATACCGATAGAGCGGAACCGAACCAGGTACCTGCGTTGTGAACGCGTTGTACGCGATTCCTTCGTAGCTCCAAAGGGTCGGCCAGGTGGCGAGGATGTAGCGGCATTCGTCCTGGCTCATTGTGTAGAAGTGATCGCTCGACTGGGTGTCGAAGAACCGGAAGACAGCCGCCTCACTGGCGTCTTGCGCGCCAGATCCCGAGGTGTTGGTCATCGTGATCGTTCCCGCTGTCACCCCGGACACAGATCCGGCCCCTGAGGTCGCGGTGAGGTAGTAGACGTGATTGCCGTTGCCCAGCCCGTTCAGTGGGATGGCCCATGAGCCATTTGCGGCTGGCACCGTTGCAAACGCCGTTGCACCGCCGTCAAAGGAGATGGATACAGTCGTTCCCGCGCTCGCACCGCCAACCGTCCCTGTCAGAACTGTCGATGCAGTGAGTGGCGTGCATTTCGGGAGCGCCGCGAGCACAGGCGTGGACGGAGTACCGACAACTGTGAAGCTTCCGGTGACCGGTGTTCCCGCGGACCAGCCGATTCCCGCCGCAATCGAATAGGTGTGAGCGCCGAGCCCGACCCCGGTGAGCGGGATGCTGAACGAGCCGCTCGATGCGTTCGCCTTGGCAAATGGCGTCGTCGATCCATCCAAGTAGAGAATGGCGGTGCTACCTGTTCCCGCGCCCGTGATGGTGCCGGTGATCGAACTTGAGGGTGACACGTTTGCAGCATTGGCCGGCGAGCTGACAGACACCGTAGATGATACGGAGACTCCCAGCTGCCAGTTCGAGCCCTGCTGCCCGCTCACGCTGTTCGAGCCTGCCGAAACCATCGGGAAGAACACGAAGATGGCCGGGTTCCCGTTCGAGTCGACCGGGTTGGCGCAGGAGGTGTCGCTCACGCTCGAAGTACCGGAGTCGATTCCGACGGCGCTAGCACTGAGAACACCGTTCGTCGTCTGGGTGACGACGGCTCCGCCGCCGCTATCGCCAGCAAGAAGGCAGGTGGTTGCGACGATTGTGTTGACCGTCTGGCCACCAACGTCGAGAGGCTGATCGACCGCGGTGATGTTTCCGCAGGTGTAGCCCGATGAACTGCCTGATTTGCACAGGGCTGCGCCCACGATGCCCTGGGTTTCACCGGTGATCGGCAGCGGAGCGGATGCCGTCGGCGCGCCCGTACTGACGCCGGTTCCGGTGCTGACCGAGCCACCCCACGTCGCTATGGAGTTCTGAGGCGCGATACCAGCGTCCCCGGAGGAAATGAGCCCGTAATCCTCACCTCCGCCGTACTGTCCAGCAACAGCAGTGCCCAGTGCGGCAGCCTTCGTCGTGCTGCCGCTCGCCGCAGTCGGCGCGGTCTGCGTGAGCAGGTATGCGGACGACCCAGGCGCAAGCGTCGTCTCGCAGTGCCCAGCCGTCACGAACTCTGGCGCCCCCGTGGAACCGTTGTAGCCGTTGAAGCCAATCGAGCAACGGTAGCCATTACCGCCCGTTTGTCCCGACTCCTGGTAGAAATACCCTTCGCCGCCATATGAATTCGCGGAGTCCACCGGCTTGACAACGACGTTGCTGTAGTTGGGAACGGATGGAGCCCCGACGACCGCGGTGGCGTCTGCCGCCTGCACGGTCGAACTGTCTGCGGCCGAGGCGATGTTGACAGTGAGCTGGGTGCCGTCGATGCTCGAGCCGAGAACGTCGACGCCGACGTTCTTGAGCGACGCCACCACCTGGACGGCGCGGACCGCCGCCGCAGAATCTGCCAGGTACTGTGACGGGGAAATCTTCAAGTCCCGACGTACCGCTGTGCTGAGGCCGGTCGGCAAATGACCCGCAGCCGTCGCGTAACTGTTCGCCGAGAACGATCCCATCGCCAGCGGTGTGCGGTGATAGCGCTGGACAGGAGTTGGAGCTGGGGTCGATGAGGCTGCGGGCGCGGCGGTCGGCGTGGCCACTGGTGTGGGAGTTGGAACTGAAGCTGAAGTCGGTGTCGCGCTATCCGTCGAGGACGGAGTCGCTGTGGCCGTCGGAGTCGCGTTGGCCGTGTCGGTCGGCGTCGGGGTAGGTGTCGGCGAAACCGCGAGTGCGGTCCCAGTCGGACCTACGAGAGCGCAAGCCAACCCCACAGCCCCCACGACAATCAGGTTCAGAGCGGAAAAACGACGACGCCTTCGGGCGCGAGTTTTCGACAGGTTCATTCCTCAAGCCCCCCAGGCAAGGTCATGCAGCAAACAAGCTAGTGTCCACTGTAGGTCGAGGTCACCGCGCTGGATGTACCCCAAGCAGGGGCAGAGCGAGCGGTCAGCCGGCGACGGGCTCGGGGCGCGCGACGCGCTGGCCGACGACCGCGCTGATGCCATCCGCCCGCATCGAGACACCATAGAGGGCATCCGCGATTTCCATCGTGCGCTTCTGGTGGGTGATCACGATCAGCTGTGACGTCTGCCGCAGGTCCTGGAAAATGGTGAGCAGACGACCCAGGTTCGCGTCGTCCAGCGCCGCTTCGACCTCGTCCATGATGTAGAACGGGCTGGGGCGCGCCTTGAAGATGGCGATCAGCAGCGCCACCGCAGCGAGCGAACGCTCACCGCCCGACAGCAGTGATAGCCGCTCGATCTTCTTGCCCGCCGGCTTGACTGTGACTTCGATTCCCGTGGTGAGGATGTTCTCGGGGTCCGTGAGATGGATGCTGCCTGTGCCCCCCGGGAACAGGATGGGGAAGACCTGATTGAAGGCCGCGCGAGTGTCTTCGAAGGCAGAACCGAAGATGTCCTGCATCTTCTCGTCGATCTCGTCGATGATGGTGAGCAGGTCCTTGCGGGTATTGGTGAGATCCGTCAGTTGCTCGGTCAGGAATTTGTGGCGCTGTTCGAGCGCCGCGAACTCCTCGAGTGCGAGCGGGTTCACCCGACCGAGTTGGGCCAGCTTTCGCTCGGCCCGCGCGAGACGCTGCTCCTGGTCGGCGCGGACGTAGGGGATGCCGGGAGCGGATTCGGGCCCTTCGACAGGCTCGACGGCCGACGCGAGCTCCGGTCGTTCGACGTCATCCGGTCTCGATACGCGGGCTCCTTCGTCGCTCGCTACTCGACCATCGGAAGCGAAAACTCGACTATCGGACGCGAGAACGAGCGCTTCATCGCTCGGAACGAGTGTGTCGGGCCCGTACTCCGCAATCAGCACGTCCTCGATGAGCCCGAGTTCGTCACCGGCGCGTTCGAGGAGCGTCGAAAGCTGCAGTTTTTTCTCGTAGACCTGCATCTCCAGCCCGTGCACGGTGTCGCCCACAGCGGTCAACCGCTCCCGCAGGGCCGCCTCCGTGACCCGCAGTGTCGCGAGTTCGTCGTTCTGGGAAGACCGCTCCGATTCGCGGGCCGCCAGCGCGACACGCGCTTCCGATACCGACCGATCGACGGCATCCAGGACCGCGGGAAGAGCGGTGACAACCGAGGTAGCGGATGCGACCTGCCGAGTGCGGATGACGGTGCGTCGAGCGTGCTCGTCCGCCGCGGCTCGTTCAGCAAGCAGCTGCCGCGCGAGTCCTTCGGCTCGACCGAGCTCCGCGCGAACGCGCTCACGCGCGGTTTCGAGCTGGATACGCAGCTCGACTTCGGCCAGCCTCGCCGCTTCGAGTTCCGAGACCATGGCATCGCGGCTCGACACATCGAGGATCGGCCGCGGAGTCGAGGCGTACTCGTCCCGCTCGATCGTCGCCCGCTCGACATCTTCTTCCGCGGTGCGGGCTGCTTCGGTTGCGAGCTGGACCGCGGTGGACAGTCGCTCCCACTCGGCCTGCGCCGCCTCGAGCTGGATGCGCAGTCGACCAAGTCGCTCGGAATGCGCGGCGAGGGCCGCATCGAATTCGCGAAGGTTTGCCAGGGCGCTTGCCGCGGTCGCCTGCGCCGTCTCCAGTTGCCCGCGCTTCTCGGCGAGGGCGAATCGAGCGCGTTCGATCGAAGTACTCACAGTAGCCAGTCGCTCGGCTGCCGAGTCGCGCTCCGCGACGAGCTCGAGGCGCGACCGCTTGCCACCGGTGCCGCCGCGAAGCACGTACTCGGTGAGGACGTCTCCGGCCCGCGTGATGACGGTCAATCCTCCGATCTTCCTTATCTGCGGCCACGCGGATCGCGCCGTGTCGAGGTCGTCGACGATCGCAACCCGAGCAAGGATGCCGAGCACGCCCGCCGGCGCGGTGACGAATTCGGTCGCCGCAGCCACGCCATCCGGAAGCGAGCCCAGCTCCGGGGCGCCGGGTGCATCCGCGACGACGATCTCGACACGACCGGCATCCGAATCGCGCGCGCCGGACAGGGCCGAGAGCGCAGCATCATGGTCCTCCGCGAGGACGGCGTCGGCGAGGGTTCCGAGAGCCGCGGCGATGGCGGCCTCATATCCCGGCGTGACACGAACATGCTCGGCGACGAGACCGCGGATGCCCGGAGCACCGATGATCGCCGCCGATCCGTCCTTCTGGTCGACGGCCATCGAAAGAGCCGACGTGCGCGCGGCGAGCGCATCACGCTCCCTCTCGAGTGTGTGGAGGTCGTCACGCTGGGTCTCGATGGACTGCTGGAGGCTCGCGACGTGCGCCTCCGCGTCTTCGTAGATCGCATCGAGCTTGCCATCGCCCGCGTCAGTCGTCGCTGCTTCCGTCTCGAGCGACACGAATTCGATGCGCGTCGCCTCGCGACGTTCCTCGGCCTCGGCGAGCGCTGCCTGCTGGCGGGCGAGCTGCCCTTGCATCGCAGCCAGCCGGGATCCCGCGATCTCGATCTGCCCGGCAAGACGTGCGACCTCGAGGTCGTGTCGCGATACAAGAGCGCTCTGGGCACTGATCTCTTCGTCGAGCGAGTCGAGTGAGGCTTTGGCCGTCGCGCTTGCTCCCGCGGCCGCCCCGACCGCGAGCTCCGCCGCGGTGACGTCGGTGCGCAGCCGATCGGCCTCGGCGCGCGCATCCGCGACCATGCTCTCTGAGATGGTGGCACCGGCGCCCGGCGCGTCGGCCTGCTGTCCGAGCAGCGCGAGCTTCTGGTTGGCAAGCGTGTACAGCCCTCGGAGATGGTCCTGTACCTGCTCGAGCGCGAAGGCGGTCTGGCGTGCATGGTCGACGGCATCGCCGACCATCGCCTGCTCGATACGCCCGACTCGCAGGCGAGCCTGGTCGAGCTGTTCCTGAAGCACGATCCGTTCGCTCTTGCGCTCGCTCTCGCTTCGTCCGTACTGCGTGAGCGCTTCGCGGAGTTCGGAAACGTCATCCGCGAGGATGCGCGCCCGCGCATCTCGTACGACAGCAGCGATCGTCTGCGCCTCGCGAGCGACCTCGGCCTGCTGCCCAAGCGGCTTGAGCTGGCGCCGGATCTCGCCAGCAAGGTCTGACAGCCGCGTCAGGTTCGCCTGCATTGCCTCGAGCTTGCGGATCGTCTTCTCCTTGCGGCGACGATGCTTCAGGATCCCGGCGGCCTCCTCGATGAAACCGCGGCGCTCCTCCGGAGTTGCGTGCAGCACGGCATCCAGCTGACCCTGGCCCACGATGACATGCATCTCGCGGCCGAGCCCCGAATCGCTCAGGAGCTCCTGGACATCCAGCAGTCGGCAACTTTCGCCGTTGATCGCGTACTCGCTGCCACCGTTGCGGAACAGGGTTCGCGAGATGGTGACCTCGCTGTAGTCGATGGGCAGCGCGCCATCCGCGTTGTCGATCGTGAGGAGCACCTCGGCACGGCCGAGCGGCCCCCTGGTGGCGGTGCCGGCGAAGATGACGTCTTCCATCTTGCCGCCACGCAGCGTCTTCGCGCCCTGCTCGCCCATGACCCAGGCAAGAGCGTCCACGACATTGGATTTGCCAGAGCCGTTCGGACCTACGACGGCGGTGACGCCCTGCTCGAAGGCGAATGTCGTGTTGGTCGCGAACGACTTGAAACCCTTGAGCGTCAGGCTCTTGAGATACACGACGCCCCTTACTGTTCGCTCGGCCGGTGTGTGCACTACGGTACCGGAACCGCGCGTCTCCGGTTGGCGGGACAAACCGCGCCTTCTGGCGGGAGAAACGTTCGCGTGGCGGGGGAAACGACTCCCGCCACGCGCACGTTTCTCCCGCCAACAAGAGGTGGCTGTCTTTGCGCGCGTGACAAATGTCACGGTGAAGTCGTGAGCGGGGTCGTGGGCACCGGATGTCGGAGCCGACCACTCTGGATCTATGACAGAAGCAACGCTCGACCGGAACGACCGGAACGACCGGAACGACCGGAACGATACGGCCCCCGCCATCCGGCTCACCGGGCTCACCAAGAAGTTCGGCGCGCTCACCGCGGTGAACGATGTCGACCTCACGATTCGGAGGGGCGAGGTCGTCGCGCTGCTGGGGCCGAACGGCGCCGGAAAGTCGACCACGATCGACCTGTTGCTCGGGCTCGCACTGCCTACGGCAGGCACCGCCGAACTGTTCGGTGACGATCCCCGTCGCGCGATCGTCACGGGCCGGGTCGGCGCGATGCTGCAGGGCGGGGCGCTTCTCCCGACGACCACGGTGCGCGAATCCGTCGCTCTCATCCAGTCGCTGCACAAGCATCCGCTCTCCGTCGATGAGGCCATGGAGCGGGCCGGCGTCACCGACATCGCCAAGCAGAAGATCGCGAGCCTCTCCGGCGGCCAGATGCAGCGTGCGCGCTTCGCGGTCGCCGTCGTGTCCAATCCCGACCTGCTGGTCCTCGACGAACCCACCGCGGCGATGGATGTTTCCGCGCGCCACAGCTTCTGGGAGTCGATGCGCGAGTTCACCCGCCAGGGCAAGACTGTCGTCTTTGCCACCCACTACCTGGATGAAGCGGACGCCTTCGCCGATCGCATCGTGATCATGAGCGCGGGTCGCGTGATTGCGGATGGCACGCCATCCGAGGTCAAGTCGGTGGTCAGCGGTCGCACCCTGAGCTTCCGTCTCGAAGGCGCAGCACCGGCGGCCCTAACCACGCTCCCGGGCGTGACGCATTCGGAACGGCGTGGAACTCACGTCGTGCTCACCTCCGAGCAATCGGACGCGACGCTTCGCGCCCTACTGGCCGAATACCCGGCCGCGACCGACATCGAGATCGTCTCCCGCAACATGGATGACGCGTTCATGGCGCTCACCGCCGAGGCTTCGAGCCCTTCGAGAGCCTCAGGGACCGCAGCATCAGGAACCCAATCACAAGGAACACGCAAATGAACGTCAGATACTTCGGCCTGGAGCTGGCGCGCCAGCTTCGAAACGCCCGCTCGCTCGTCTTCGTTTTCGCGGTGCCCGTTGCGATGCTGCTGATCTTCGGCAGCACCTACGGCGCCGAGTTCGACAGGGCTGCGCACCTGCAGTGGGTCGTCGTGACCACCGTACAGATGGGTGCGTACGGCGCGATGATGGCGGCACTTTCCCAGGCGTTCACCATCGTCAACGAGCGGTCGGTCGGATGGAACCGTCAGCTGCGGATCACGCCGCTCTCGGGCACCGGCTACCTGGTCTCGAAGGTCGCTGCGGCGCTCGCCGTCGGCCTCACGTCGATAATCGTGGTCATCCTGGT
>Ga0302314_10016980_pt1 | contig 12249 bp, 10 predicted proteins | sample III_Palsa_N2_3_FD_200533 | JGI IMG/M metagenome (GOLD analysis project Ga0302314, IMG submission 200533) | Peat permafrost microbial communities from Stordalen Mire near Abisko, Sweden - III_Palsa_N2_3 | ecosystem: Environmental > Terrestrial > Soil > Palsa > Peat permafrost | place: Sweden...
CGAGAACACCAGCGTCACATGCTCCGATGTCCTTGAGAACTGCCGGCACGCCCCGTTGTCGCACACCGAGGAGGCCTCCAGCCACTGCCGCGTCCCATCGTTATAAACCGCCGCCGTCAGGTCCACCCGCCCAGCCGGCGACAGCGCCGCAATCTGCCCATGCCACGTCGGGTCTTCTCCCCGCGCAATATGGCACACCTCCGCGTCATGCACCCCGAACACCGGCGAGATCCCCAGGCTGATCCGCGTCCCCTGGCCGCCCTCCGCATACTCACCCCACGTGTAAACGATCGTCCCCCCAACCAGCGTGTCGTTCCACGTCCGCACCAGCGTGTAATCGCCAATCTTCGACGGCATCGGCATCATCACCGGAGGCCGCCCAAACGCCTTCGCCTCGGCAAAGTGCGTATGCAGCGCATCAAACCCAAACACCGCCGACAGCACCAGAACCGCCGCCACCTTAGCCAGATAAGGCCCCGCCGCAACCGAACTACCCCCCGCCGGGAACATCTCGCCACCGCCATCCTCCGGCAGATCCCGCCGCAGCTTATTGGCCACCGTAAAGAAGACCGCCAGCGCCGCCATAAACAGCCCGCCGCCGATCAAATAATCCGCCCGCTTCGCATGATGATGCAGCCACGGATACGGCACCGCAATCTTGTAATAGATCACCAGCAGGCACAGCCGCAGAAAATTAAACAGATACCCCAGCAGCACCGCCCCAGCCACAACCGGCGCATACACATACCACCGAAACCGATAGATATACCCCACCACCACAGCCGCCATCCCCAGCGTAATGGCACCCCGAATGCCATTGCATCCCGGCGCAATAAACATCCCAAACTCCGGCGTAAACATCAGCCTAAGCTTGTCCTGGGTTAGCGGCTGCCCCAGCGCCTGCGCAAAGGCCCGCGCCACGGTCGCGGAAATATGTTGCAGCGGCAGGTCAACAGCCTTGCTAAAAGTCTGTGGCACTGGAATCACCGCCCACAGAAACACCACCGGAAACCACGCCGCCCGCAGCAATCTCTTGCCGCCAAACAGCAACACCATCCCCATCCCATAAACCACCGCAACCAGCGGCAGCGGAGGCAGTTGCAACAGCCAGCTCTTATTGACCGTAACGATGAACAGCGTGCGGTCGCGCAGAAACATTAACGCCGCCGACCCCGCCAGTATCCAGAACCCCCACCACGACCCGTCAGCCTTCCACCCAATCCCGCGCCACGCCCTAAGAATCAGCGCAAAGCTGACAAACGGAACCACCAGCCCCATCGACTTCAGGTCATCGGTCCGCCATATATCGAGCAGCATCGCCACCGACGCATACACCGTAAGCAGCCCCGCCGCGGCGCAGCAAGCGGCAAGGGCAACTGCGATGCGAGGCTCTAGAGATCGTCTCAAAGGATAAGGGAGGACCGGCCCACATTCTCCGGCATTTTTATTCAAGCAGACATCGCCCACGCGAGCCGCATCTATTGGATATTCGTCCGCCGCCGCGCGCGAATGCGTGTCCGAACAGTCGAAATAGCAAATGCGCCGCTGGCAAGTCCAGCGAGCACCAGCGTCGGATTTTCAGGAGAATCCTCACACGCGCCAAAGTCGGCACGCGCATAGCGCGTCGCACTAAAAAGCAAACACAGCGAAAGTGCAAGCAGCACCATATTTTTTTTCATTACAAACCGCCCCGAATTTAGGTAAAAACAGCCCTCAAATACAAAAACAGGGTCTCGGCGAGGCATCCATGACCAGCCGTCAGAAGACGGCGATGTGGTCAATATCCCACAGATCCTTAGGAGAAGTGCATTAACACAGCAGCAGCCACCGCATCATGCTCGGTTGGGGTCTTGAAACTCGATTACTGGAAGGCTCCCGCAAGAATATCAGAATTATTTTGATAATGCTGTAGCAAATGATTCACGCAGCGCAGCGGGTCAAGGCCCTCTCGATTTGAAGCGTACGACCCCGCCACTCGCGCGTCTCGGCTCGGGTCTGTAAAATCAGGCGTTGTAGCAGGAGGACAGAATGGCATCGGTAATGGCAAGCATGGAAGCCCTTTCGGGCGTGTACGACGGTTTGAAGTCGCGCATGAACAAGACAGTAGACGACTTTCGCGCCAATCTTTTGAGCGTCCGCACCGGGCGCGCCTCGGTCCACATGCTCGACAACATCAAGGTCGACTACTACGGCACCGACACCCCCATCGCCCAGATCGCCCAGGTCACCACCCCCGAGGCCAATCTCATCATCGTGCAGCCCTGGGAGATCTCCCTCGTCGGCGTCATCGAAAAGGCCATCCGCACCAGCAGCCAGGGCTTCAATCCCATGCACGACGGCAAGATCATCCGCGTCCCCATCCCACCCATGACCGAAGACCGCCGCAAAGAAGCCATCAAGGCCCTGGCCGGCGTCCTCGAAGACCACAAGACCTCCATCCGCAACATCCGCCGCGACGGCAACGAGTCAGTCAAAAAGGCTGCCAAAGACAAACTCATCTCCGCCGACGACGAAAAACGCGCCAACGAAGAGATCCAGCAACTAACCGACAGCGAAATCAAACGCGTCGAAGACCTCTTCAAAGCCAAAGAAAAAGAAGTAATGACGCTGTAGCAAGAGTGAATAGTGAGTAGTGAATAGTGAATGGAGCAAGCTTTTATTCACTATTCACCTACTCACCACTCACTATTCACCGCTCTTCACTGCATCCGCCACCGCCGCCGCCTCCCTCGCCGCCTGCACATCATGCACCCGCAGCAAATGCGCCCCCTGCAACACCGCCGCCACATTCCCCGCCACGGTAGCGATGAACCGAGCCTCACCCACTGGCATATCCAGCAATTGCAACCCCCTTACCGCCTCCCCCAAAAATCCCTTTCGAGAAACCCCCGCCAACACCGGATACCCTAACTTCTGTAGCTCATCCAACCCCGCCAGCAACACAAAATTCTCCCCACCCAGCTTCCCAAACCCAAACCCCGGATCGACAATAATCCTCTCTCTGGATACCCCCGCGCCCAGCGCCACACCCAACTGCTTCCGCAGCCCTCCCATTACCACCGGAACCACCACCTCCCGAGGCTCCAATGCCGGTTGAGTCCGCCACTCCTTCGACCGCCCCCGCGTATGCATCAACACCAACCCACACCCACTAGCAGCAACCGCCGCCGCCATCCCCTCATCCCAAAGCAGCCCGGAGACATCATTCACAATCTCCGCTCCCGCCTTCGCCGCCACCCGCGCTGTACTCGCATGGTAGGTATCGACAGAAACAATCGTTCCCGGCCGCTCCTTCAAGAGAGCCTCCAGCACCGGCAGCAACCGCCCCTGTTCTTCATCCGCACTAGCCGCCTCAGCCCCCGGCCGCGTAGACTCCGCCCCCAGGTCAACAATATCGGCACCCCCATCTACCGCAGTCAGCGCTGCCTCAACAGAAGCCTCCACACCCGCCCCAGCAACTCCATCACCGGAGAAGCTATCCACCGTCAGGTTCACGATAGCCATAATCCGCGTACGCTCCCCCAACGCCAACCCCCGCGTCCGCAACCGCCAATCAAACCGCCCTCGCCGCGCAAACCCCATCCGCCGATTGTATCGACCCACTAGCCCACCACAGATTTCGTCATCCTGAACGCAGTGAAGGACCCCTGTATTGGCTCTCTTGTGCAGCCGCACAATCTGGGTGCCCTACCCTTTGCGCACTTTGCAAAGGGTGGGGTATCGCGAAGCGACCGCTCTCCTCCACCCACCCCAAACCTTGTCATCTCGACCGGAGGCGCGCTTTTGCGTCGTAGTGGAGAGATCCCCGTATTGGCTCTCCTCCGCAGCAGCACAATCAGGTACCCCGAGGCTTTAGCCTCGGGTTTCATAGGCCCAGTAAGAATAGGGCTTCAGCCCCTGGGGTATGCTCTCCTCCACCCCCACCCACATCTCCCGGGTGGCCCATTCATGCGCGCACTTTGCGCATGAGTGGGGAACACCAGAAGCTAACTCACCCCCAAAAACCCAAAACCCACCCCGCAATATAAACTGCGTCCATGCCCGCGACCTCCAAACTCTCTCTGGCGTTCGTCCTCGCCGCGCTCACCGCCGCCGCACAAACTCCCGCCCCCGTCGCCCACCCAACATACCCCACCGGCCCCACCACCCCTCTCGGCGCACAAATCGCCACCCTCCTCGCCGACCCCGCCGCGCACGACCACTGGGGCATCGCCGTAACCACCCTTGACGGCACGCCCATCTACGGCCACGACGAAGGCGAATACTTCCGCCCCGCCTCCAACAACAAAATCTTCACCACCGCCGCCGCAATGGCCCTCCTCAAACCCGACAGCACCGTCACCACCAACGTCACATTCTTCAAACCTTCTGCCGACGGGACCTCACAAGGCGATATCACGCTCACCGGCGCCGGCGACGCCAACATCTCCGGCCAGGAGTTCCCCTACAAAACCTCAGCCGACCGCCGCGCCGAAGGCACAACAGCACCACCCCCCGCCGATCCACTTCAGTACCTCGACGAGTTCGCCGCCAACGTAGCCAAGGCCGGCGTCCATCGCATACAAGGCGATGTCATCGGCAGCGACGCCGCATGGACATACGAGCCCTACCCCGAAGCCTGGGGCATCGACGACATGACCTGGGGCTACGGCGCTCCCATCTCCGCCCTCTCCATCGTCGACAACCAACTCGACCTCACCGTCACTCCAGCCACCATGCCCGGCGCTCTCGCAACAGCCAGCGTCATCCCCGACACCGGCTACTATCAACTCTCCGTTGACGTAAAGACCGTTCCTGCAAACACCCACGCCGATGTCGAGATAGATCGCCAACCCGGCTCAAAGCTCGTACGAATCTATGGAACCGTAGCCGAAGGCGAACCCTACAAAACCGAGATCGCCATCAACGACCCCGCCGAGTTCGCCGCACAGGCGCTCAAGCTCAAACTCCAACAGCACGACATAGAAGTCACAGGCGTAGCCCGCGCGCAGCATCGTCCACCCACCGATACCGAAGGCTTCTTCCGCGAATCCCATGAGCCACTGGATCTGACCATCGGTTCAAACTCGGGGAGCTATTGCCTCGATACCTGCCCACTAAAGCTCTCTCATATCTCCCCCACCCTTGCGGAAGACGTAAAGCTAACCCTCAAGCTCTCGCAAAACCTCCACGCCGAGCTATTGCTTCAGCGCCTTGGTGCCAAATTTGGCGACCCAGCCCCAACCAGCAAAAGCACTACCGCCCAGGGAGCCCGCGTCGTCCGCCAGTTCCTCCTCAACGCCGGCCTCGATGGCGACGACTTCATCTTCTTCGATGGCTCCGGCATGAGCTCCCACGACCTCGTAGCTCCCCGCGCCGCAGTCCGACTGCTCGCCTACGCCACCACGCAGCCCTGGTTCGCCGCCTGGAAGACCGGCCTGCCGATAGGCGGCGAAGACGGAACCCTGCGCTCAAGATTTCCGGTCGCCCCACTAAAAGACCACGTCTTCGCCAAGACCGGAACCCTCGGTGAATCCCGTGCTCTCTCTGGCTACGTAGACTGCGCCAGCGGCAAGCAGGTCATCTTCTCCATCATGGTCGACGACCACTCCCCCGGCACCTCAGCAGATCGCATCACGATGGATAAAATCGTCGCCGCTATTGCCGCCGCGGAGTGAAGCTCTACCGTCTCACCGTGCACGGTGAAACCCACCGTAAACCACCGTCCGTGCGACCGTAAAGGGCACCGTACCCACCATGCCCGTCACCGTAAAAAGCCCCGCATAGCAGCGCTTTTATTGGGAATTTACCGCGGCGTATGTCTCTTGATGTACTCCCGCAGTTCCAGGTTGATATCAAGCGCTTTAGCCACCCCAGAGTCCAGCATTCTCAGCCAGTCAGACGCCGGCTCCTTCAACTCAGCCATACTGAGCAAGTAGCTCGTTTGCACGATAATCTCCAGGGAATTCGAAAGGTCATGCGCAAGACGACGAATCTCAAGCGCTAAATCCTCCGGAATCTGCTGATTTTGCTGCGATGGACTCGACATAGGTCTCTTAAGAAAACTCGCTCATTGGGGTAAATTGCTGGGAAAAGCCAGTACTTGTCATCAGACGAGGGGCCCGCACAAAACGATTCGCCAAGTGTACCCGATTGACAGTAACTGCCCACTCTGGAACACTAGAGATTCACTCGAAGCAAGCGTAAAGCGCGGCTGATGGTGAGCCGAAATGGCGGAATTGGCAGACGCGCGTGGTTCAGGTCCACGTACTCGCAAGGGTGTGGAGGTTCGAGTCCTCTTTTCGGCACCAAAATTCAGAAACAACACAAAAGGCGGGAGCTATTCCCGCCTTTTGTTATGCTTGAATGTCGGCATAACCCAAATGGGGGATTCGCTCTGCATCGTTCGTCCGCCCAATCTCAACCATTGCGTAATGTTGGAACGAGCCTTTGTACGAGAAGCTAATCAAACGCAATCAGACACACCTGATTCACTTGGAGACCTCCTAATGCATAGCGCAATTATTGCCGGCACTTTTCTCGTCATGATTCTCGCCCCTTGTCTGGTTGCAATGCGCTCCGGCAGCAATGAGAAGGATCTCGACTAGTCGAATCACGGAGAAACGCCGGTTCGATTCCGGCACGAACCAGACGGCCCTTGGGTCGTCTTTTTCATTGCCCGATGGTCGTCTTTAGGCGTAAATAGCCGCTTCAAAGCGCTTAACAGCCTCTTCGTTCCAGGCGTGAGAGTCCTTACGCCAACCTTGACCACCCTCATCAAGAAAATTAGGAAAGTCCGACCGGCAGAAGCTCTGTTTCGCCGCAAAATCCGCCAGCGCCTGGGGACTGCCATCGAGATAAAGCACAGCCTGCTGGCCGTCACGCGACCACTGCACACTGGCAATCCGTTCACGTGCCCCATCTTCAAGCGAAGCGCCGTTATAGATCAGCATCGCGTCCATAATGCTCTCCTCGTGCGTCTCGCGAGAGCGATCGCAGGCATAAAAGTAACCTGCGGGACCTTCATCCTCAAAGACCACCGTCCACGGAACAGCAGGAGAGTTTGAGGAGAGAAAGGCGCGACCGGAGGTAAACGTAAGAGAGTCCATAAACACAGGTTATAGCTTCTTCGCCCACGGCCCAACCCTCTTACCTATAAACTCAATACGACGATGCGATTGAAAGGCTTCTACATTGGGCGGGCACAGCGAGTGGCCGCCGCGCTGCTTCTCGTGCTTTTTGCGGAGTGCCTGTGGTCCATCGCACATCGCCCGCTCGACGCCAACGACTACCGCTATGCCCGCTGCGGCAGCGAAATGTGGGAAGCTCCTTCAGCCATCGCCGGCTACTACACCACCTGCGGAAACCTCAACGGTGACGGGACCTTCGCCTACCGTCTGGCGGGAGTGCCGCTGATCGCGCAACGGCTCGTCCTCCACGCTGCAGACCACTTCCGCAAGCCGCAGGATCGCGAGTACGAAGGCGGCATCCTGAACGGAACCACCTGGGAAGCGCGGCATCAGTTGAAGTGGGTCAACTACCTGCTACGGCTGCCGTTCTGTCTCTTCGCCGTGTGGCTGGGTGGCGGCCTGTGGTGGGTCGCAAAACGCCTCTTCGGCCACGAAGGCGGCGCACTGGCGCTGTCTCTCTACGTCTTCTGCCCGGCCGTTGTCCGCTACGCTACAACGCCTAACAACGAGATCCTCGCCCTCTGGGGCCTCTATGGCATGGTCTACACCGCCATGGGCGTAGCCCATGCCTTGCAGGGTCCACGCAAAAAGTGGAAGCCGCGCATCATCCTGCTCACCGTAGCCCTCGGATTGACTGCGTCAGCACATCTGCTCGCGGGGATGCTCGGTCTGCTCGCCGGAACGATTTTCTTCTACTATCTCGCGGAGCATCGCCGGGCCTACGTTGCGCAGATTATGATCCTCGCGTCCTTTGGCGCCATGGCCATCGTCTTCGCCGGCTTCGGCTTCCGTCTTGCGCCGTTCACTTATGTCTTCACTGGTGGCAGCGCGAGGTTCTGGTTCTCGCTGGAGGCCGCACGGAACTTCGCTATGACCCCGGCAAATGCGGCGATCATAGTTGCTACAGCAGTAGCCCTGGTGGTCTACGTGACAACCCGACGCAGCCGCTACTTCGGCAACACCGCACCGCTGCTAATGGTTCTGGTGCTGGCCCCGCTATACACCTCGCAGGTGGTCAGCGCACCTTGGCTGTGGGCGCTGCCGTTCTTGTTTACGTTTATCGGCGGTGTCTTCGCGGACATGTTGGAGACCAGGCAGCGCAAGCTGTTTCTGCTACTTTCAGGAGCGGTCGTGGTCACCCAGGCGGCACTCTGCTGGATGTCACTGGCCGGATTACCCGGCTGAAATATATTTTCTGCATCCTAAGGGCAAGGTTGTTCTACTCTGACCAGCAAGCAATCTCTTGAGGCCCCTATTCGTGATGAAGTTCCATAAAACTGCTGTACGCACCGGCCTCACCCTCTCTCTGCTATCCCTTATGCTTCTGCCCATGACGGGCTGCCGCGGTGGTTGGCATGCACTTGTCGCCAAGTTTCATCACCGCAAAGCGAAGTCCAAGCCCAATACAACCGACTACGCCGACAACGTCGCGCAGGTCGTAAGCTCGCCGCAACTGGCGATCCTGAAGTGGGCGAACTATTCGGACTATCAGCCGCAGGTGCAGCAGTTCTATGACGACCGCAACTATGAGCTCGCATGGACTCGCGACGGCAAGCCAACCGTCGAGACCACGGCGCTCATCACGCTCTTCGCCAATGCCGCGCAGAAGGGACTGAAGCCGGAGGACTACGACGCCTGGCGCTGGCCGCAGCGATTGCAGCAGGTCGAAAAGATCCGCACCACCAATGACACCTCGGACAACGCGCAGGACGTAATGGCGCAATTCGATGTTGCGGTGACGATCTCCGCGATGCGCTATGTCTCCGACCTGCATGTCGGTCGCATAAATCCGCAAGCGCTGAACTTCGATATTGATGTACCAACCAAGCGCGCCGCATTCAATCTCCCGGACTTTCTGAATGACCAGTTAGTGGACGCCGACGATGTGCCAACCACGGTAGCCAGCGTCGAACCGCAGAACCCAATGTACGCGGCGACCGAGACAGCGCTTACGCAGTATCTGCAACTAGCCAAGGAGCAGGATTCGGCGCCGCGCCAGACACTGCCGAATGTAGCGAAGCCAGTCTCTATCGATGGTTACTATCCTGCACTGCAGCCGCTGCTCGAGCGGCTGCAATTTGAAGGTCTCGCGTCCACCACGCCGCCTACCCAGGTATATAGCGAAGCTCTATCCGCCTCGGTGAAGACGTATCAGGAGCGCCACGGTCTCACAGCGGACGGCAAATTAACGCAAGCCACCATCGATTCCTTGAACGTACCGATGGATATGCGCGTTCTACAGTTGAGCGATTCACTCGAGCGCTGGCGCTGGCTGCCCGACAACTTCATCCAGCCGCGGCTGTTGGTGAACCTGCCGGAGTTCTTCGTGCGAGCCTATGATCCGGACCACTCGCTGGCGTTCAAGATGAGAGTCGTCGACGGCGAAGCGCAGGGAAACCACGACACACCGATGTTTGTCCGCACCATGCGCTACGTCGTCTTCCGTCCGTACTGGAATCTCCCAGGCTCCATCGTGAAGCGCGAGATCATGGGTCATCTCAACAAGAGCGGCGTCGGGTACCTCGCCGCCCATGGCTATGAGGCCTACAAAAACGACGGCACAGTCGTGACGGACTTCACAGCAGACGATATCGCACATCAACGCTATAGCGTGCGCCAGAAGCCCGGCCCGAAGAACTCACTAGGCCTCGTAAAGTTCTTGTTCCCCAACGAGTACGACGTCTACATGCACTCAACCCCGGAGCTGAACCTGTTCGATCTAACCCGCCGCGACCGCTCTCACGGCTGCGTGCGCCTGCAGCACGCCGACCAGATGGCCGCCTGGGTTTTGAATGGGCAGGGCGATTGGGACATCGACAAAGTAACCGCAGCCATGACCGGCGACAACGATAACCAGACTGTCAACCTGAAGACGACGCTATCTGTGGTCATCACCTACCTGACCGCCAACGCCGATGAAGACGGCTCCGTGCACTTCTTCGACGACATCTATGGCTACGACCAGCAGCTAAACAACGCGTTGGCCAAGGGCATGCCGTACCCACAGGGCATGGTGAAGATCAATCCGAAGCTCACACCGGGGGAGACGGAGTAAGGTACGCTCGGTCATCGGCGCGCACCTTCTTCATCAGGTCTTCGAGCCGTTGCCCACGCCGCGGCTTGAAGACGATTCCGGTCTCATCAAGCTCATCGATCCGATCGATGCGGAACGTGCGAAAGTCATTGCGAGTCTCGCACCACGCCGCCAGCGTCCACACTCCAGACCAGAAGGTCAGTGCCAGCGGTCGCACCGTGCGCACCTCCGACTGCGTGGCATCGTCTGCGAGCCGCGTATAGCTGAAGCGAAGGATGGTTTTGCCAAGACATGCCGCATGAAGGCGGTCCAACAAACGCCGATGCGCGTTAGACATCCTGTACCCCGGCGCATAGAGAGCAATCGCATCGAGCCTCGCGGCAAGCTCGGGCGGCAATACCGCCTCAATGCGCGCCAGCGCCGTGTTTGCGGCGGCCACAGACTCCGCGCCACCCCAGGCCTGCACCAGCCGCGCACCGAGCGCCAACGCCGTGATCTCTTCCGGAGTAAACATAAGGGGCGGTAGATCGAACTCGCGGCGAAGCGTGTATCCGACACCCGCTTCGCCTTCAATGGGTTGGCCGTTAAGCTGGAGGTCGCGGATATCGCGATAGATCGTTCGTTCCGAGACCTGTAGCCGCTCCGCAAGCGCGGCTGCGGTCTTCAGTCGTCCGGAACGAAGCATCTGCACGATGCGAAAGAGGCGGTCAGCGCGGCGCATGATTTTGACGATACAGCCTCAGCTACCGGCTGTGTAGCCCGATGTGATTCCCCTCGGAGTCCATCACGCATGCATAGTAGCCGTAGCCGCCAGGAATCTGCGTCTTCGGAAGCTGCACGGTACCTTCGATTTTGTGGGCACGTATCAGCACCTCATCGAGCTGCCCATCGACGTTGAGATAGACCATCGCGCCATCGCTTGCAGGCCTGTGGTGCGGACGATGAATAAGCGCGCCAGCGACGGAGCCTTCGCCAGCCGGGAACATGAAGCATGGCTCTTCGCCGGGGAATTGGGTCAGCTTCTTGCCGAGCAGCGTCTCATAAAAGCCGACGGCGCGGGTGATGTCGGTTGTGGGAACTTCAAACCAGGTGATCGCATTACCGTTGAACTTGCTCATGATGTCTCTCCTCTTGCGGTGTTCTTGAGATCGACTACACACGCAGAGTAGGACAAGGCTACTGACAGCATTGTGTCAGTAGGATGTCAGGAAGCAAGAATATTAGTAGGCGTCCCCGCCGCCGGCGCCTTCAAACGCCAGGTTCTCAAACCGCGTAAAGTCCGCGATATAAGCCAGATGCACCGAACCCGTAGGTCCGTTACGCTGCTTGGCGATGATGATCTCAGCCTTGCCCTTCAGGTCTTCATTCTCGCGGTCGTAATACTCCTCGCGATGAATAAACGCCACCACGTCAGCATCCTGTTCGATCGAGCCTGATTCACGCAGATCGGAGAGCAGCGGCTTCTTATCGCCGGTACGTTGCTCGCTGCCACGCGAAAGCTGCGATAGCGCAATCACCGGAACCTGCATCTCCTTGGCGAGCGCCTTGAGACCGCGCGAGATTGCGCTAACCTCCTGGGTTCGGTTCTCAGACTTGCTCCCCGATTTGGGGCCGGTCATGAGCTGCAGGTAGTCGATCACAATGAGGTCGAGGGCACCTTCCTGCTGGCGAAGGCGGCGGGCCTTAGCGCGCATCTCAGCGAGCGTGATGCCTGGAGTATCGTCGACGAACATCTTTGAGGTCATCAGGCGGTCAAGCGCAGCGATGAGCTTGCTCTTGTCTTCGCGTGGAATGAACCCGGTCTGCAGCTTGCGAGAGCCTACCGAGGCTTCGGATGCAAGCATGCGTCGCAGCAGCGACTCTTTCGACATTTCAAGCGAGAACACTGCAACCACCTTGCCGTCCTTCACCGCGCAGTTCTGTGCGATATTGATGGCCCAGGCTGTCTTACCCATGGAAGGACGCGCCGCCACAATGATGAGTTCGGATGGCTGCAGGCCCGAGGTCATCTTGTCGAACTCGATGTAGTGCGTGGCCAGGCCGGTG
>Ga0302314_10016982_pt1 | contig 12248 bp, 9 predicted proteins | sample III_Palsa_N2_3_FD_200533 | JGI IMG/M metagenome (GOLD analysis project Ga0302314, IMG submission 200533) | Peat permafrost microbial communities from Stordalen Mire near Abisko, Sweden - III_Palsa_N2_3 | ecosystem: Environmental > Terrestrial > Soil > Palsa > Peat permafrost | place: Sweden...
CAAACCAATGATTGAATCAGGCCTTTCGAAAAAGCTCGGGCGCTCCTGGATAGTCGTCGCGGTACTCCATGCTGCGCCGGTCATGCTTAATGGAATCTTGATCGTTGGACTCTTGGGCGCGGGAGTCTTGGGCGCCGGAGTCTTGGGCAGCACCATGGCGCACGCTGCCGAGCTTGCGCCGCATGACATGGCGCTGCTGGACCGGCTGACATGGGGCATCAATGGTTCGAGCGCAGCGCATCTGCAGGCGGTCGGTGTTGAACGCTGGTTGTCCGAACAATTGCATCCGGCGCCGAATGACGCCTTGCCCGCATCGGCCCAGACGCAGATCGAGGCAATGCCTGACGTTCACAAATTCCCGTTCGATATCGCGGTCGGATTCGAGCAGCAGGGCAAATCGGCCAATCAGGTCACCGATCCCGACCAGAAAAAGGCCGCGCAGCAGGTGTACCAGCAGGCGATGAATGATCGCGGCAAGCAGGCGGCGGCGCGCAGCATCCTGCGCGCGCTGTATGCGCCCGATCAACTGCGCGAGCGCATGACATGGTTCTGGTTCAACCATTTCAACGTGCATCAGTACAAGGCGAATATCCGCATCCTGGTCGGCGATTACGAGGATCGCGCGATCCGTCCGTTTGCGCTTGGCAAGTTCCGCGATCTTCTTACCGCCACTCTGTATCATCCCGCGATGCTGCGTTATCTCGACAATGCGGATAACGCGGCAGGCCATCTGAACGAGAACTACGCCCGCGAGATCATGGAATTGCACACCATGGGCGTCGGCTCCGGCTATACGCAAGCGGATGTCGAGGCGCTGGCTCGCATCCTGACCGGCGTAGGTATTGACCTGAAGCCGGAAGATCCAAAACTCAAGCCCGAACTGCAATCGCAGCTGGTGCGCGAGGGCGCGTTCGAATTCAATCCGGCCCGGCACGATTATGGCGACAAGGTTTTCCTGGGCCATGCCATCAAGGGCCGCGGCCTCGCCGAAGTCGATGAGGCGGTCGATATTCTAGTCCGCCATCCTGCGACGGCCACACATCTGTGCCGGCAGATCGCGACTTACTTCGTCGCGGAGAACCCGCCGGAAGCGCTGGTGCAGCGGATGGCGCAGGTCTTCAAGTCCACCGACGGCGATATCGCCGCCGTGCTATCCGCGATGGTTCATGCGCCGGAATTCGCCGCTTCGCTGAAGTCCGGCGCCAAGTTCAAGGATCCGGTGCAATATGTGTTTTCGGCGGTGCGGCTTGCCTACGACGACAAGGTCATTCTCAATACGCTGCCGATTCAAGGCTGGCTCAACCGAATGGGCGAGGGACTGTTCAATCACGAGACGCCGGACGGTTATGCGATGGCGCCTGCGTCGTGGAACGGGCCGGGACAGATGATGGTGCGGTTCGAGATCGCCCGGCAGATCGGCTCTGGCTCCTCCGGCCTGTTCAAGCCTGATGTGCCGAATGCGGTCGATCAACCGGCCTTCCCGCTGATCGCGAATTCGCTCTACTTCAATGGCCTGCGGCAGACGCTCAGTCCGACGACGCTGGCGGCTCTCGATCAGGCCATCTCGCCGCAGGACTGGAATACGCTGTTTCTGTCGTCGCCCGAGTTCATGCGCTAGCCACCGTCACCAAGGGAACCGCATCGATGAATCGCCGTGAATTAATCAAAGCGTTCGCCTCGCTGGTTCCGATGACCGTCGGTGGCCGGGTCTGGGCCGCGCCGGCGACCGACGCGCGGCTGTTGGTGGTGTTCTTGCGCGGCGCCTATGACGCCGCCAATGTCGTGGTGCCGGTGTCGAGCGACTTCTATCACAATTCACGACCCACGCTCGGCATTGCCAAGCCCGACGCCGGCAATCCGAATACGGCGTTGTCGCTCGACGCAGAGTGGGGGCTGCACCCGTCGCTGCGCGACAGCATCTATCCGTTGTGGGCAAAACGCGAGATCGCGTTTGTCCCGTTCGCGGGTACTTCCGACGACCTGACGCGGAGCCATTTCGAGACCCAGGACACGATCGAACTTGGCCAGTCCGCCGGTGGATCGCGCGATTATCGCTCGGGCTTCATGAGCCGGCTCGCGACGGAATTGTCGCGCGCCAAGCCGATCTCCTTTACCGACCAGCTTCCGCTGATCTTCCGCGGCAAGTCGCAGATTCCCAATATCGGGCTCAACAGCGTCGGCAAGCCAGGTGTCGACGATCGGCAAGCGCGATTGATCAAGGACATGTATGCGCAAAGCGATCTCGGCTCGTCGGTGTCGGAAGGATTTCGAATTCGCGACGACGTCTATCGCTCGATCTCGGAAGAAATGACGGCGGCCAATCGCGGCGCGGTCTCGCCGCGCGGGTTTGAACTTTCGGCGCGGCGCATCGGGCGATTGATGCGCGAGCAGTTCAATCTCGGCTTTGTCGATGTCGGCGGCTGGGACACCCACGTCAACCAGGGCGCGGCGACCGGCTATCTCGCCGATCGTCTTGGCGAACTCGGCCGGGCGCTGGCCGGCTTCTCCGAGGAGATCGGGCCTTCCGGGTGGCGCGACACGGTGGTCGTCGTGATCTCCGAATTCGGCCGCACCTTCCGCGAGAACGGCGATCACGGCACCGACCACGGCCATGGCAGCGTCTATTGGGTGATGGGCGGCGGTATCAATGGCGGGCGGATCATCGGCGAGCAAGTGAAAGTCGACCAGCCGAATCTGTTCCAGAACCGCGACTATCCGGTTCTGACGGATTATCGCGCGATGTTCGCCGGGCTATTCCAACACATGTTCGGGTTGCAAGATGCGAGCCTGCAGCGGATCTTCGCGGGCACGCATCCGGCCGCACTGGGATTGGTGTAAAGTGAGCCGCTCGTCGCTAAACCTGATGCTAAGCCTAATTCGGGACTTCGCGGACCACGGGCCCTCGTGGCGCCGCGGGTGCTGCCGGGGCTTGCGGCGTTGGTGGGGCTGATGCGGCGGCCGGTTTGGCCGCCATATGACTGCTCCCGACGGGAACATAAACAAAGGCCGCGGCAAGTACCGCCGCGGCGACGATTACGCCCAGAATCGTGCCTGTTCTTTCCGAACTCATTTTTACTCCTTCCGGTCAGGTTACCAGATGTTGGGGTTCGGAAACGGCCTTGAAGTCCAGCAGTTGCAGATATCTACCAGCAGGGCGGGCGACGCGGCAACCGTGGAATCAAGCGGCCTTTTCATGTCGTGTGGACGTCGTAATGCAAAGCGATATTCGTTTTGGCGCCAAACGCTGGCCTGTGGTGTTATGGACCTTTCTGGCCGTCTGGCGGTTGAGACATTCCTGAGATCGGGCACTTAAATTGAGCGCAAATTCAACGGCTGAGGCCGGCATCGAAATGAGGCAGTCGCAGAAAGGCAGCCTGCCGGTTTTGGGGCTTGCCGCACTCGGCATCGTATTCGGCGATATCGGAACGAGCCCGCTTTACACCTTCAAGGCCATTCTCGGCGCCACCGCGACGCCGTCGGACCCGGCGACCGTGCTGGGCGCGTTGTCGTTGGTGCTATGGACGCTGTTTATCGTCACGACGGTCAAATATGTGCTGTTCGCGATGCGCGTCGACAATGACGGCGAGGGCGGCATTCTGGCGCTGATGGCGCTTCTGGGCGTGAAGAAGCAGCACCGTCCGACCATTATTGCCGTCGGCCTGTTCGGGGCAGCGCTGATCTATGGCGACGGCGCGATCACGCCGGCGATTTCGGTGCTGTCGGCGCTCGAAGGCCTCGAGATGGCGACGCCCGCCGTGCAGCCTTACGTCGTTCCCGCGGCTGTCGCGATCCTGCTCGCGTTGTTTGCGATTCAGTCGCAGGGCACCGCCAGGATCGGTCGCTTCTTCGGTCCGGTGATGCTGCTCTGGTTCGCGGCGATCGCGGTGATGGGGATCTACGGCATCGCGCAGCATCCAGCGGTGTTCGCAGCGCTCAATCCGGTCTACGGGCTGTCCTATCTGGTCTCGCACGGGGCGACCGGCTTCCTGGTGCTGGGCGCGGTGTTTCTCTGCGTCACCGGCGCCGAGGCGCTCTACGCGGATATGGGTCATTTCGGCCGGGGACCGATCAAACTCGCCTGGTTTGCGGTCGTGTTTCCGAGCCTGATCCTCAACTATGCGGGACAGGCCGGGCTGGTGCTTGAGGGCGCGCCGACCGACGGCAATATCTTCTTTCGGCTGTGTCCGCCCATGCTGCTGATTCCGCTGATCGTGCTGGCGACGGTGGCGACGATCATCGCCAGCCAGTCGATCATCACCGGGGCGTTCTCGATGACCCGGCAGGCCATTCAGCTCGGCTGGCTGCCGCGGCTGAGGATCAAGCAGACCTCTTCGGAGGGCTACGGGCAGATCTATGTCGGCGTCGTCAATTGGCTGTTGATGATCGTGACCGTCGCCCTGACGATCGGCTTCGGCAAATCGGACAATCTGGCCGCAGCTTACGGCATCGCCGTGTCGCTCACCATGCTGATGACGTCGGCGTTATTGTTCATTGCGATGCGCGAGATTTGGCACTGGAGCCTGCCGGTGGCAGGTTCGATCGCGGCGTTCTTCCTGGTCATCGACAGCGCTTTCTTTCTCGCCAACCTTACCAAGATCGCCGAGGGCGGCTATGTGCCGTTGCTGCTCGCCGTTTCTGTCTACGCCGTGATGTGGATCTGGCATCGTGGATGGGCGGCGGTGATGAGCCGGCTGCACGAAGCGCTGATTCCGATTCCGCAGTTCATGCAGATCATTCAAGCGAAAAATATCCCCCGCGTACCGGGCACCGCTGTGTTCCTGACTCGCGCCGAGCGCGATACGCCGCCTGTGATGCAGTGGCACGTCAGGCATAATCGTGCCTTGCACGAACATCTGTACGTACTGCGCGTGGAGATCCTTTCGGTGCCTTGGCTTGTGTCCGGTGATCGCGTCACGATCGAGGAAGTTGTTCCGAATTTCTGGCGCGCCGAAGCGCGTTTCGGCTTCATGGAGCGCCCGCATATTCCGGAATTGCTCACGACCAGCAAATCACTTGGCTGCACGGTCGATCTCGACGATGTCACCTACTACGTCGGCCATGAAACGGTGATCGCCCGCGAGGACGGCATGGGCCTCCCCAGATGGCAGGAGGCCTTCTTCGCCGTGATGGAGCGCAACGCGATCCATGTCAGCGATTTCTTCAGCCTTCCCACCGATCAGGTCGTCGAGATCGGGCGGCAGGTCTCGATTTGAGGCGAGCCGCTCCAGGTAAAAGGCTGCCCGGCCGCTCCGGTATGTTCCCTGTAGCCCGCATATGGCAGCGCCTTTCAACAGGTTTGCAACGTTCGAGCTAAAGGGCAGCCGCAAGTCCGTTGTAATCCGCGGTAGGTCGGATGTAAGCTCAGGGTGCGTCTTGCTTCAGGCGCGCCCGGACGGGACTGCCTTGGCGGGGTCCTTTGGCGGGGTCCTGGCTCAGGCAGCATCGTGGTGACGGTGTCCGTGAATTGCGCGGTAGATGGGCCGTCTCGTAGCGTTATGCGGTAATCTATATTCTCGGCATCTTGACTGGAGGGTTAGTGCCGGGTTTTTGGCCAGCTCGGGGGAGCCCCAATGCATAAGCGGCATCAGCATCTGAACATTCCAATGGAGATCGTGCGCACCGTTGTCGCGATCTCGGAGACCGGCAGCCTGTCGAAGGCGGGTGAACGGCTCGGCCTCAGTCAACCCGCGGTAAGTTCGCAGATCCACCGGCTGCAGAGCCTCGTTGGCGGCGCGCTATTTTCGAAAACGGCCAACGGAACCACCACCACGGAGCTGGGTAAGCTCGCGCTGCGCCAGGCACGAAGAATTCTTGAAGCCAACGATCAGTTATTGCGGCTTGGCGGCAATGTCGAGGGACCCCAGCCGCTGCGGCTCGGCCTGAGCACGCTGTTCCTGGAGAAATTCCTCAAGCATCAAAATCCCGATACGCTCAGCGATATTTTCATCGAGGCCAATCACTCGATCGAAATAGCCAAGGGTCTGGTCGACGGGTATATCGACGTCGGTTGCATCTTCGAGAACTCGGCATTCCATGCCGGTATCGAAGAACTTGTCGTCAACGAATGTTACGATCCGCTGGTGTGGGTACGCGCCAAGAATTTTGTCATCAGTGCGGGCGCGCCGCTGCCAATCCTGACGTGGCCCGGAGATGACTGGACTATCCGTACCCTGACCAAGCACGGCATCGCCTACAAGATCGTATTCAACGGCGCCGACTTCCACGCCAAGCTCGCCGCCGTGGAAGCCGGTATCGGCCTCGTCGTCATGCCCGAAAGTACGGTCCCGCCGAACCTCGTAAAAGCCAAGGAATATTATCTGCCGCCGCTTCCAGCCATCAAGGTCCTGCTGTGTGTCCATCTGGGACTTGAGACGGGCCAGGCGCTGGCGCTCATGAAGCAATTGTCGGGGCTGTTTTTTGAAAAGCCCGGTCTCCGTCAAGGCGAGTTGAGGCCGGAGGTTTCGATTTAGCGCGAATCGCGCGGCGCGCGGGCTCTCGCTTGCGTCCGGGGCAAGGCCGCGATAGTGGCCAGTCCGACGAAATCAGACCGATCGCCCGCCTTCATGATCGCCACCCCGCCGCAGTAATGACCGACGAGCCCCGCCGGGCTTTTCTGCTGAGCGACCATCTTCCGGGCGCGGTCGGCACCCCTCGCAAGCGAGGGGCGGGTTCTCGACGGCGGCGACGGAATCATATCCCATCCCTGAAGGCCGAAATTGCTTGCGCCGCGGCCCATTTTAGGATCGAAGCCGAATTGACACTCTCTCCAGTTGTAGTTCTGACCGCCAGGAGCGGGACTGATCAATGATGCGGTCGTCGATTAGAAGGCAGATCCTCGGTATCGCTGTCGGGCTGATCATTCTCATGGTCATCGTCTCGGCGCTGTCGACCGTGATGACCAGAAAGGTCGCCCATCAGCTCGATGAGTTGACGACTAAATACGTCGAAGCCAACAACCATCTGGCGCGGATGCAGACTCAGTCACTTGGGCGTTCGCTCGAACTTCGCCGCATGGTCATCGCCAAGATGCAATCGCCACCCGACGAAGCAGGCTTTGCCGAGCGCAAGCAGCGCTATGAAGCGGCCGGCGTCGCGATCGAACAGGAGGCCGGCGCGGTCCATGGGCTGATCAATGCCATCATCGAGGACCCCACCACGGACTCGGATAATGCGGCGCTGGGGCGGATCGACAGCCGGATCGAGGATACCAGCAGGGATCTCCTGCATTACCTCGAAGAAGAGCACGACCGCCTGTTTCCGCTGCTGGAGGCGAAAACGCAGGATTTTGCCGAAATCAGGCGAAGCCTGACCCGGATCGATTCGCTTCGCGACGAGCTTAACCAGCGGATCGATGGCATTCGTACGGATATGATGGCGCAGGTTCGTGCTGACGCCTCCGTGACGATGCGCGACCAGCAGCGGACCATTGCGATCTCGGCGGTCTTGACCGGGCTGGCTGCGATACTCGGCTTGACGTTCTCGCTGTTCGTCAGCTCGGGCATCACCCGGCCGGTGCGACGCCTGCTCGACGGCACCCGCGCGGTCGAGGCCGGGCGGCTTGACGGCTCGATTGACGTCACGACCCATGACGAAATAGGCCAGCTCACCACTGCTTTTAATGCCATGGTGGCGCAACTGCGTCGAAACGAGAAGATGCGGGAAACCTTCGGCCGATACATTGATCCGCGGGTCGTGGAAACGCTGATCGATCGCCCGGTGTTGGCCGCGACCGATGGTCAGCGGCGCGTGATGACGGTGCTGTTCTGCGACATGAAGGGATTCACCGCTCTAAGCGAAGGCATGACGCCGCAGGGGCTGGTCAAGGTGATGAATCACTTTCTGACCGCGATGTCGGAACAGGTTCGAAACAATCACGGCGTGATCGACAAATACATCGGCGATGCGATCATGGCCTATTGGGGACCGCCCTTCACCGAGAAGGGGGAAGACGCCCGGCTCGCATGCCTTGCCGCCATCGGAATGCTTGGGCGTGTTGCGGCACTGCGGACGGAATTGCCTGAATTGCTCGGCGTGCGCGCCGCCGGCTCTGCCTGCGACATTCGCGTCGGCATCGCGACCGGGGAGGCGTTGGTCGGCAGCATCGGCTCGGAGTTCATGATGAGTTACACCGTCATGGGCGACAGCGTGAATCTGGCATCGCGTCTGGAGGGGGCGAACAAGGCGTATGGTAGCCGTTGTCTGATCTCCGAAGCTACGATGATGGCCGCCGGCGACGCGATCGAAACACGTGAGATCGACCGGATAGTGGTGGTTGGTCAGATTCATCCCGAGGCGGTGTTTGAGGTCATGGGCGGCAAAGGTGACCTTGCGCCGGAACAATTGGCATTGCGGGATTGCTATGCCGAAGGGCTCGCGGCCTATCGCACGCTTCGCTGGGACGAGGCACGCCGCGCCTTCGACGCGGCGCTCGAAGCCGTCCCCAGCGACGAGCCGTCGAAGAGTATGATCAAGCGCGTCAACGATTTCGTGACCAAAGCTCCGCCTGACGATTGGGACGGTGCGTGGCGTTTCGACTATAAATGATCGACGTTGGCCGATATCCAGCCCGCATCCCGTATTCAATAAATGCAACGAGGTAAAATGGAACGCAGGAAACTGTTGTTGGCGGGCGCGACCGCCATGGCCGGCGCGATGACTTCGAACGCCCTGGCGCAGGGTACGGCGTCATCTCTTCCGGATCGGTTTGCGGCTGCGCTGAGCGCCCATGATATTCATGCGTTCGCCGACCTGTTTGCCGAGGACTATGTCAATCATCAGTTCAGCGCGGCGGCCCCGGCCCCGGCTGCCGGAAAATCCCAGAAGCAGGCCAGCGTGGATTTTTTTGCCGGGCGGATCGCGGGCATGCCCGACCTTCAGGTCGCGGTCGAGACCTCGGTGATTTCAGGCGATCGGATCGCCGCGAGCTTTGTCTATACCGGAACGCACGAGGGCACCTACCTCGGTGTGCCGCCGACCCATCGCAAGCTGCGATTCACCTCGTGCGACATATTCTCGGTCAAGGACGGTCTGCTTCGGGAGCATTGGGGCATGGGCGACATCGCGGGTATCTTGGCTCAATTGCGCGCTTAGCTACAGGAGCTTGGACAAGCCCTACGTTCAGCCGATCAGCGACGAGCCGGTCAACGCGATCACGGCCAGGGCCATCAGCGCGGTGCCGATCCAGCCCAACGCGATCAGCCAGGATTTGGCCCTGAACCGGCCCATCAGCCTTGAGTTGGCGACGATCACCATCATCATCGCCATGATCGGCACCGCGACGATGCCGTTGAGAACGGCGCTCCACACTAGCATGTGAATGGCGTCGATGCCGGTAAAACCGAGCCCGAATCCGATCACGGTCGCCGCTGCGATGATCGCATAGAAACCGACGGCATCCGGCGCCTGGGCCTCCAGCGTTGCCGGCCATCCAAACGCCTCGGACACACCATAGGCGGCGGAGCCGGCCAGCACCGGGATCGCCAGCATGCCGGTGCCGATGATACCGAGAGCAAAAAGAAAGAAGGTGAAATCACCCGCCAACGGTCTGAGCGCTTCGGCGGCTTGTGTTGCCGAATTGATGTTGGTGACGCCATGGGCGTTCAGGACGGCAGCGGTGGTCAGGATGATGGAAAAGGCAATCACGTTGGAGAAAAGCATTCCGACAATGGTGTCGATCCGAATACGGTGGAGCTCTGGATCACCGCCCTTCCTGAGTTCACGCAGCGGGCGGGACAGCTTGCCCTGATGCATTTCCTCGACCTCCTGCGAAGCCTGCCAGAAAAACAGATACGGGCTGATCGTGGTGCCAAGCACCGCGACCACCATCATGAAATAGTCCGCGTTGATGACGGGCTTCGGCCACACCGCCGCGAGCAGCGCCGCGCTCCACGGGATGTTCACGGTCAGTGCAGTCGCGACATAGGCGAACAGCGTGAGCGTCAGAAACTTCAATACCGGCGCATAGCGGCGATAGGGCACGAAGACCTGCAGCAGGGTCGATGTCGCGGCAAAGATCAGCGCGTGCTCGTGATTGAGTCCGCCGATCACCAGCGAGAGCGATTCCCCCATCGCCGCAATGTCCGCTGCGATATTGAATGTGTTGGCGGCGACCAGCAGAAACACCAGCGTGAGCACGAGCCAGCGTGGTGCCAGCTCCATCACATTGGCCGCGAGGCCCTTGCCGGTGACCCGGCCGATCCGCGCGCTCACCAGCTGAATGGCGATCATGAACGGTGTAGTGAGAAATACCGTCCACAACAGGCCGTAACCGAACTGCGCGCCGGCCTGTGAATAGGTCGCGATGCCCGACGGGTCGTCATCGGCGGCGCCGGTCACGAGGCCCGGGCCCAGCAACCGAAGCACCATGTTGCGGGGCTTTTTGGCAGGCGGAACGTCGCCGGCTTTTTTGACGTCCGGCCTGCTGGATTCCGTCATCAAATGCCCAAATGTTCAGAACGGGTTGAATGGCAGGCGTGCGAGCTACGGCATTGTCTTGGAAATGACGATCGTTCTGCAAAGCAAGCGCTGCCGCGGCGCAAAGTTCCCGCCGGCCTCAACTGGCAAGCACGGCGTTTGGTTTTGCACGGGGATGAGACGTTCATAACAAGGTCCGGATTGCCCGGCCCGATAAAATGAAAGAGGCCGCCGAGCGCGGCGGCCTCTTGATTTCCTGTATTAGCGTTCCCACCAAAACCACTCGGTGTGGGCTCTACGCCAATCGGCACCGCGCTGTTCGTTCCTGCCGATGAGAATGCCAAAGCGGATGCAGGCTTTACGGTCGCCCTTTTCGCAAAGCTGATGGAAGCCGATGATCTCTGCCTCCACGTTTTGCGCGTGAGCGGGGGTTGCGACCATCGCCGTCGTGGCGGAAATCCCGACGGCGATCGTCATCGCTGCGATCAAAGGCCTTAAAATCATGCTGTCTCCTGTTAAAACGCCAGCCCCGGCGAAACCTATGGCCTGAAATCTGAACGCAATCTGAACCCGTCCGGGTGGCGGCTGGAATCGTGCTGTCGATGGCGATAGCGGCCTTCTGCGGGTGCCGCGATGTGCTAGTCTGCGGCCCGCCTTCGATCGCGCTGCCACCATGACAGAGCGGCGCCTAACAAAAACACACGGGAAGAACGCCATGCGGAAGCGCAACTGGTCCAGACGCGACGTGATCAAGACCTCCGGTGCGCTGACGGCCACGGCATTGTTCGCCGGGCGGGTGACGGCCGCGGCACCGCCGCCATCGAGCGTGACGCCGGAATTGATCGATGCCGCCAGGAAAGAAGGCAAGATTTCCTACTATTCCGCGCTGGAGCTCAATGTCGCGGAACGACTGAGCAGGGCGTTCGAGGCCAAATATCCCGGAATATCCGTTCACGTCGAGCGCTCCGGCGCCGAGCGGATTTATCAGCGCATCGCCCAGGAGCAGGGCAGCGGTATCAACGCGGTCGACGTCGCCAATAGCACCGACCCCGCGCATTATCTCGACTGGAAGGGCAAGGATTGGCTCGCGCCTTACCTCCCGGAGGACGTCGTGAAATATTTCCCCGCCGATCAGTTCGATGCCGACGGGACCTATGCGACCTCGTGCGCATGGATGGAGGCCATCGGCTACAACTCGAGCCTGGTGAAGCCGGAGGAGGCGCCGAAGAGCTATGCCGACCTGCTCGATCCGAAGTGGCAGGGCAAGATCGTCAAGGGCCATCCCGGCTATTCCGGTGCGATCATGACGGCGACCTTCGTGCTGTCGCGGGATCTCGGCTGGTCGTATTTCGAAAGCCTCGCCAAACAAAAAGTGATGCAGGTACAGTCGGCGGCCGACCCGCCCAAGAAGCTGCTGCTGGGCGAGCGCGCGATCATGGCCGATGGCAACGACTATAATTTGCTGCTTGCCAAGGACGAAGGCAAACCAGTCGAGGTGGTCTATGCGACCGAAGGCTCCCCGCTCATCATCGTTCCCAGCGCCGTGTTTCGCGGCGCGCCGAACCCGAATGCCGCGCGGCTGTTCCAGAGCTTCTTTCTAAGCGCGGAGGGGCAACAATTGCTTGTCGACAATTATGGCCTTCGTTCGTTCCATTCGCGGATCAAGGAAAAGCCCGGTCATCCGCCATTGGCTTCACTGAAATTGCTCAAGTCTGATCCGGTCGCGGTGCTGGCGCAAAGCGAGGACATCAAGGCGCGTTATGCCAAGCTGTTCAAGGTGTGATCGATCGAATGTGCGAGTTGGCAACAGAAAGCAGGCAGCAGAAAGGACCCGC
>Ga0302314_10016985_pt1 | contig 12246 bp, 11 predicted proteins | sample III_Palsa_N2_3_FD_200533 | JGI IMG/M metagenome (GOLD analysis project Ga0302314, IMG submission 200533) | Peat permafrost microbial communities from Stordalen Mire near Abisko, Sweden - III_Palsa_N2_3 | ecosystem: Environmental > Terrestrial > Soil > Palsa > Peat permafrost | place: Sweden...
GGGCGCGGCGCGGTAGAAATCGCGCACGCCTTCGCTCGAGGTGCGGGCGATATCCCAATGGTCGAGCGCATCGCCCAGCGTCGCCGCGTGGACGGTCGGAATGTCGGTATAGATCAGCTTGGCGCGGTCGAGCTCGCCCAGGATCGCCATCACACCGCCGGCGCGGTGCACGTCTTCCATGTGCACATTGGCGACCGAGGGGGCGACCTTGCACAGAACCGGCACATGGCGCGACAGCCGGTCGATGTCGGCCATGGTGAAGGGCACTTCGCCTTCATAGGCCGCCGCGAGCAGGTGGAGCACGGTGTTGGTCGAGCCGCCCATGGCGATATCCATCGTCATCGCATTCTCGAACGCCGCGAAGCTGGCAATGCTGCGCGGCAGGATCGAGGCATCGTCATGCTCGTAATAACGCTGCGCCAGATCGACGATCAGATGGCCGGCTTCGACGAACAGGCGCCTGCGGTCGGAATGGGTGGCCAGAACCGAGCCGTTGCCGGGCAGCGCCAGGCCCAGCGCCTCGGTCAGGCAGTTCATCGAATTGGCGGTGAACATACCCGAGCATGAGCCGCAGGTCGGGCAGGCCGAGCGCTCGACCGCCTTGACCTCTTCGTCGCTGTAACGCTCGTCGGCCGCCATCACCATGGCATCGACCACGTCGATGGCCTGCTTCTTGCCTTTGGCGATGACCTTCCCGGCCTCCATCGGACCGCCCGAGACGAAGACGGTCGGGACATTGAGGCGCAGCGCCGCCATCAGCATGCCGGGGGTGATCTTGTCGCAGTTGGAGATGCAGACCAGCGCGTCGGCGCAGTGGGCGTTGACCATATATTCGATGCTGTCGGCGATGATCTCACGCGACGGCAGGCTGTAGAGCATGCCGTCATGGCCCATGGCGATGCCGTCATCGACCGCGATCGTGTTGAATTCCTTGGCGACGCCGCCGGCGCTCTCGATCTCGCGCGCGACCAGCTGGCCCATATCCTTGAGATGGACATGGCCGGGAACGAACTGGGTGAAGGAATTGGCGACGGCGACGATCGGCTTGCCGAAATCCTCGTCCTTCATGCCGGTGGCGCGCCATAGGCCGCGGGCGCCGGCCTGGTTGCGGCCATGGGTCGTGGTGCGGGAACGTAACTGCGGCATGTCGTCGAGCCTTCCGTAGAGGCCACGTCTAGCCCGAAAACCTGCTTATTTCCCGTTGGTTGTTGAACCGATGGAAACGGGCTGGTCGGGTCGCGGCGGCCGTTGGGTTATCTTCATCCCCTTCAGCCAGAGGAGCAAGGCCTCCCAGTGAATAGCCGCGATGACTTTTAGGGTGAGCAAGGGATGGCGCAGGAACGTGCCGGCCATCGCCGCGTCGGTGAAGTCGTGCCGCTTGCCGCTCAGTGACGTGGTGATCATCAGGCCGGCCCGGTCCAGCGCATCGACGCCGACGGTGACCGAGGCCGCCGGCGGCTGGACCTTGAACGCATAGGACATGTCCATGTCGTTGAACGGCGACACGTAAAGCCGCTTGGGGGCGCTTTGCGTGATCGTGCGGCCGGAGCCCGGTTCGACGGGGATCAGATAGGAGTGGCGCTGGCCGAACGTGTTGTTCACCTCATAGAGGGTGGCGTTCAGCGTGCCGTCGCGCAGGTAGCAGAAATAGACGCTGATCGGATTGAAGACATACCCCAATATCCGCGGCAGGCAGAGCAGGCGGATCGGCCCGCCATCGCCGGCGATGCCGGCATCCTTCAGATGCCCTTCGATCCAGTTTCGCAATGGCTTGCCCGAACTGTCGCCATGGTCGCGGTCATGGAAGCTGAACAGGCTAAAGCGGTTGTGGGCGAACAGCTTCAACGACCGGTCCAGCGACGGCAATTCGTCCAGATCGAACAGCATCCAGAAGGCGCGATATTTGAGGGCATGCTGCCGGGGCCGCAGCCGCCGATGCGCCACCGTTCCGCGATAGATGGCCGAGGCGACGGTCACGCCGCGGCGGCCAAGTCGATATGGATGCGGCCGGATTCGTCCGGCACGGTCCAGGGACGCCGTACGCCGCCCAAGGCCTCGGCCACTGCCAAGCCGGCCTGAATGCCGTCCTCATGGAAGCCGGAGCCGAAATAGGCGCCGCAGAACCAGCTGTTGCGCCGGCCCTGCAACCGCCAGATCCGGCGCTGCGCACGGATCGCCGCCTCGTCGAACACGGGGTGTTCATAGAGCTCGGTGCGGATCACGCTGTCGGGGCGGGGCGGCTTCACGGGGTTGAGTGTAACAAAAAGCGGGTTGTCTTCGGGAATCGATTGCAGCCGGTTCATCCAATAGGTCACGCAGGGTGCACGGGCGCCGTCTCCCGTCCGGGCGAGATAGTTCCAGCTGGACCATACCGCCCTGCGCTTAGGCATCAGCGAAGCGTCGGTGTGCAGGATGGTTTCGTTCCGCGTGTACTGAAACGAGCCGAGCAAAGCGCTTTCGTCTGGGCTGGGGTCGGACAGCAGCGCCAGCGCCTGGTCGGCATGGGTGGCAAGGACGACATGGTCGAACCGCGCTGTCTCGCCGCTCGCATCGGTGACGGCGACGCCGGCCGATGATCGGGAAACCTGCCGAACGCCGCGGCCGATCCGCACGCGGTCGGCATAGGCGGCGGTGAGCCGCTTTACATATTCGCGGCTACCGCCGTCGACCGTACGCCACTCAGGCCGGCCGCTGACCTTAAGCAATCCGTGATTGTCGCAGAACCGGATCATCGCCGCGGCGGGATAGTCGCGGACCTGGCCCGCGGGCGTCGACCAGATGGCGGCGGCCATCGGCAGCAGATGGTCGTCCTGGAACGCCCGGCTATAGCGGCCGCGATCGAGATAGTCGCCCAGGCTGGCGATCTGGTCGCCGGTCTCCTGGAACAATGGCGCCTCGCGGTAGAAGCGCATCAAATCGTTCAGCATCGACCAGAAGCGCGGCCGGACGACATTGCGCTTCTGCGCGAATAGCTGGCCGAAGGTCGTGGTGCCATATTCGAGCGCGCCATTATCGACCGAGACGGCGAACGACATCTCCGACGCCTTGGTCGGCACCCCCAGATGCGCGAACAAAGCCACCAGGTTGGGATAGTTGCGATCGTTATAGACGATGAAACCGGTATCGACCGGCGTGGCGCCAGTGCCGTTCAGTCCCGGCGCATCGACGGTATGGGAATGCCCGCCCAGGCGGTTTTCCTGCTCATAGACGGTCACGTCGTGCCGTTGGCTGAGCAGCCAGGCGGCTGACATACCGGATATGCCGGTCCCCACGACCGCAATGTTCAGGCGACCCTGGACCGGTGTCGTCACCATGGTTGTAAAATACTCATATTTCGGGAAAATTTCGCCGTCATCGTGCTATCGATCTCAGGGTTTATACGGCAGCATGACCAGTGCGGATGTTTGATCTGAAGCCGTCCGTTTGTCGTATGGATGAGCAGAACGAACAAGCCTCCGCGCGACCGCTGGAGCGAAAAGGACCCGCCACCTCATGATCATCCTGATCCTCCTCGTCGCGGTGGGACTATCGATCGTGATGATGCTCGCCTGGGCCTATCAGCGGCGGGTGGGCAATGCGGGCTGGGTCGATGTCTTCTGGACCGCCGGCCTCGGCCTCGCCGGCGTCGCGGTCTCGCTGGCGCCTGTTCCGGGCACCGCGGGGCCGACCAGCCGCCAGGAATTGATTGCGCTCATGGTCGCGGTCTGGTCGATCCGGCTTGGCAGCTACCTGGGCATGCGCGTCGCCCATCATGCAGAGGATGTCCGCTACAACGATTTCCGCCGCAGTTGGGGCGCCGATTTCCAGTGGCGGATGTTCTGGTTCCTGCAGATCCAGGCGCTCGCTGCGATCATCCTGGCGATGTGTATTTTGCTGGCGGCGCGCCATCCCGCGCCGGGCATCCGTATTACGGACTGGGTTGGGGTGCTGATCCTGGCCGTCGCGATCGGCGGCGAGGGCATCGCCGATGGGCAACTGAAGCGCTTCAAGGCCAATCCCGCCAACAAGGGCGGCATCTGCGATATCGGCCTATGGGGCTGGTCGCGGCACCCGAACTATTTCTTCGAATGGCTGGTCTGGGCCGCGTTCGCGGTGATGGCGGTCGATTTCACCGGCGCCTATCTGTGGGGCTGGCTGGCCTTGTTTGGGCCGATCTCGATGTACTGGCTGCTGGTCCATGTCTCCGGCATTCCGCCGCTCGAGACACTGATGCTGAAATCGCGTGGCGACGCCTATCGCCGCTATCAGGCGGTCACCCACGCCTTCTTCCCATTGCCGCCCCGGCGGCAGAATTCCACCCCTGCAAAAACGGCCCATCCATGAGCATGATGTCCACGGCGATCAACGCCTTCGAACGCCTCCCACTGCCCGATTCCGTCACCTCCGCCGGAATCACCTTCCTGTGTGACCGGACGCGGCGTTCGCTGGTCGAATACGAGCCGGCCCAGGACAGCATGTTCCTGAACGAGATGAGGCAACGGCCGGTCGCCGAGCATACCGATGCGGCCAACGACCAGCATTACGAAATTCCGCCGGAATTCTTCAGCCATATTCTGGGGCCGCGGCGGAAATATTCCTGCTGCCTGTATCGCAATCCCAGCGACACGCTGATGGATGCCGAGGAGCATGCGCTGGCCGACACCGCCCGCCATGCCGGCCTGGCCGACGGGCAGGAAATCTTGGAGCTTGGCTGCGGCTGGGGCTCGCTGACCCTGTGGATGGCGCAGCATTTCCCCAACGCGCGGATCACCGCCGTCTCCAACTCCCACGGCCAGCGCGGCTATATCGAGGACCAGGCGGCGAAGCGCGGCTTCGCCAACCTCAAGGTCATCACCGCCGACATGAACGACTTCACCCCGACCGGGTCGTTCGACCGGGTCGTGTCGGTCGAGATGTTCGAGCATATGGCGAACTGGCAACCGTTGCTGGAGCGGATCCGCGCGGCGCTCAAACCCGATGGCCGGCTGTTCCTGCATGTCTTCAGCCACAAGACCGCGCCCTACCGCTTCGACCGCGAAAACAAGGCCGACTGGATCGCGCAGCATTTCTTCACCGGCGGCATCATGCCAAGCCACGGGCTGATCCGGCATTTCGATACGCTGTTCACCGTCGAGGCCGAGTATCTGTGGAACGGCGTCCATTATCAGCGCACGGCGCTCGACTGGCTGGCCAATTACGACCGCAACGCGCCGCGGATCGCGGAAATACTGAAGGGCGTCTATGGCGCGGACTGGCTATTGTGGCGCCGCCGCTGGCGCCTGTTCTTCCTGGCCACCGCCGGCCTGTTCGGCAACAACGACGGCACCGAATGGGGCGTCAGCCATTACAGGCTGGCCCCGGTGGACTAAGCCCCCGCCTGCACGATCGGCGCGGCGAGGGCCAGCAGGTCTCCGAGCATGTGATTGGAACGCTGCGCCTTGGTATAGAGGTAATGCAGGTTTTCGGCCGTCGTCACGCCGGTCAGGCTTTGCCGCTCGACGACCTCGATCCCGGCGAGGTTCAGCGCCTCGATCTTGTCGGGATTGTTGGTCAGCAGGATGATGCGGCGGTAGCCGAGTTTGATCAGCATCGCGGCGGCATAATCATAGCGCCGCTCGTCTGCCTCGAAGCCCAGCACGCTGTTGGCGTCGATCGTGTCGAAGCCGTCATCCTGCAGGCTGTAGGCGCGCATCTTGTTGCCGATGCCGATCCCGCGGCCCTCCTGGTCCAAATAGAGCAGCACGCCGCCGCCGGCGGCGTTCAGCCGGGCGACCGCGTTGCGCAACTGGTCGCCGCAGTCGCAGCGCAGCGATCCGAACATGTCCCCGGTCAGGCAGGCGGAATGCACGCGCACCGGCACGGGCTTGGAAAGGTCGGGTGTGCCGACGATCACCGCGATCTGATCGCGCGGGGTCGGGCCGCCGCGCATGACCACGAACCGCGTGCCGATTCCACCCGACAACGGGACCTCCGCCTCCGAGACGATCTCCAGATCGAAGGTTGCGGCCGGCGCCAGCAGCCGGTCGAGGCGGATGCGGAAAAGATCGGGCGGCGGCGCGGTTTCGCCGTCCAGGGCGACGCTGAGCACGGCCGGCAGCAGCAGGGCGTATTTGCAAAGCTCAAGCGCGGCGGCCGCGGCGGCGCTCCCCGGCTCCCAGTCAGCCGGCGCCGGCAGGTGAGGCGTGACGGCGAGATCTTGCGCCGCGTCGCGATCCAGCCGGCGCAGCGGCAGCGCGACCGGATGGTCGACCTTCAGGCCCAGCGTCTTGGCGCGCTCGGTGGAAATCACCAACCGTCCGCCGAATTCGCGGAATAAGCCATAGACATGCGGCGTCACGCCATCCAGAGCCGCGACCAGGGTTGCGCTATCCTGGGTTTCGACGACGACCGGGCGCCCGGCGCGCAATTCCGCCGCGGCGCGATCGAAGGCGATATGTGTCTCGTCGCCAACAAGTCCGGCGAAAAGCGTGGATTGTGTGCTCACGTCATCGGCCCCTCACCGGCAATGCCGGCGCTGTGCAGCCATCCGCGATGGTTGCAATTGGTAACTCTGTGCATCATAGCGACGAAGGTTTTGCGAACATTTTTGGCGGAACTTGCTTCCTGTAACTAAAATAAGCGGCATAGCCAAATTACTAAGCCCCGGCCGGGATAACCCTCGGGGAAATTTCGACGATCTGGCAATGGAGTAACCGGTATTTCCACCGTCCCCGATCCCGTTGAGGAATTGTTATGGCTACAGCATTTAAGGCTTGCTGCGGGGCATGACATCGTCCGTCCGGCGGATATAGAGGCCGGCCGATCCTTTTGGAACCTCTACGCGCCCGTGGCCGCCGGAAAGGGCGCGCGGCCTTTCGTCATCGGGCAACTCGGGCAGTCGCTGGACGGGCGTATCGCGACCGCGACCGGCAGCTCCCGCTATATCAATTGCCCCGAGGCGATCCTGCACCTGCACCGGTTGCGGGCGCTGGTCGATGCGGTCATCGTCGGGATCGGCACGGTTCTCGCCGACGACCCGCAGCTGACGGTCCGCAAGGTTCCCGGCAGCGACCCCGCGCGCGTCGTGATCGATCCGAACGGGCGGTTGCCGCCGGATGCGCGCCTCCTGGCCGAGGATGGATGCCCGGTGTTCGTGATCCAGGGTTACGACTGGCCGCGGCCGGCCTGGGTTACGCCGATCACGATCGCGGCCGGCAACGGCCAAATCGACCCGCTGAAAATCGTCGAGGCGCTGGCCGCGCGCGGGTTCCGGCGCCTGCTGGTCGAGGGCGGGGCAGGGACCGTGTCCGGTTTCCTGGCGGCGGGCGCGATCGACCGGCTGCATCTATCGATTGCCCCGATTATCATCGGGTCAGGCCCGATCGGGATCAGCCTGCCGCCGATCGATCCGCTGGAGCACGCGCTGCGTCCGCGCACGGTGATTCACCAGCTGGGGCAGGACGTCCTGTTCGACTGCGAGATCGAACCGCATCGCACGTCCGCCCCGCCGCCTCGCGAGTTGCTACTGGACGGCGTCGAGCGCTGAGGCAATCCGCGCGGCCGTATCGGGCCAGGTTGCGAAGCACATGGCGGCCACGGCCGCCCCGTCGGCAAATCGCCGGCGGATAACCGGGTTTCCGATCAATAGGCGGAGCGCGTCGGCGAATGCGGCCGGATCGTCGACCGGCACAAGAAGTCCGGCGTCATCCGGGACGACGTCAGGAATTGCGCCGGCAAGGGTTGCGACCACCGGAACGCCATGAGCGAGCGCTTCGGCCAGCACGATGCCGTAGCCTTCATAGCGGCTGGGGTGAACGAAGATATCGGCGTCCGCGTAGAGCGGCGCGGGATCGGTCACCTCACCGATCAGGTCAATCCGGCCGGTCAGCCCATTATCCTCTATCTGCCGCCGGATCGCGGCGGTGGTGTCCGGCGCGCGATCCAGGCTGCCGGCGATGGTGCAGTGCCACTCCAGGTCGGCGATCTGCGCCAAGGCGTCGATCAGTACGTCGTAGGCCTTGCGCGGCGTCACCGTGGCGACGGCCAGCAGGTTGGGCGCCGCGTCTCCGTGATGCGCTTTGACCGATGCCGGCCTGTCGATCCCAGGCATCGCCACGGTGATCGACGCGCGGTCGACGCCGTAATCCCGTTCCAGCGTCGCAGCGGTCATCTCACTGGTCACGACGATGGCGCGGACATGGCTGAGAGCCTGGCGTTCGGAAGCCGCCAGCCGTTCGGCATCCGCGGGCGAGAGCCCGGATTCGAGCGCCAGCGGATGGTGGACCAACGCGACCAGCCGCAGTCTCTCGGCTTCCGCTGCCGCCAGGTCCGAGAGGACGCCGAAGGCAAGGCCGTCGATCAGGACCAGCGCACCGTCGGGGCAGGCGGCAAGGCTTGCCGCCACCGTCGCCTCATCGGCCGGCGAGGGGAAGGGAAAGGAGGACGGCCATTCGAGATGCTCGACCGTCCAGCCGGCCGCCCGCAGTTCGGCCATCACCCGCTTGTCGTAGATCGTGCCGCCGGTGCGGGTCTCGATATCGCCGGGGATGGCGAACGCCAGCTCACGCGCCAATCGCCGCCTCGTACCAGGCGCGGGCGATATGGGATTCGTTCAGCGTCACGCGGATCCTGTCGATGCCACCGGCGTGCTCGCCCAGTTGGCCGCCGCGGACTGCGTCGGCCATGCGGTCGAAGATATAGCGCGACAGGAACTCGGTGGTCGTCACCTGGCCCTTGAAGGCCGGGTGGTCGTCAAGATTGGCGTAGTTCAGCCCGTGCAGCGTCTGCTTCAGCGCATCGGTGGCGCGACCGATATCGACGACGATATTGTCCGGATCGAGCGCCTCACGGAAGAAGGCGACATCGACGACATAGGTCGCGCCATGCAGGCCCTGGGCCGGGCCGAATACTGCCCCCGCCAGGCTATGGGCGACCATGATGTGATCGCGGACCTCGACAGCATACATAATGACCTCTTCAGTATCGGATCAGGTGACAGAGCGCGCCCGGCGCACCCAGGATTTCAGGCAGGCGTGCGGGAATATCGGCAAACGGCGTTTCGTCACGCACCAGCACGTCGAGCCGCGGATCGGCGCAGAGCGACAGGGCTTTGGTGAGGCGCCGGCGATAATCCCACCGCGCCCGCCGTGCCGGCGAGACCGACCCGACCTGTGACGACAAGATGGTGAGCCTTTGGCTATGAAACGATCCCCCCAGCGCGACGGCGACCGGCTTGGCGCCATACCAGCTCATCTCAACCATCGTCGCCTCGAACCCGGCCAGCGACAGGGCAAGTGCCAGGCCCTCGGCGGTTCCCGAGGCATGGAAGACAAGGTCGCATCCGGAGGGCAACGCCTCGTCGGGAGTGGCGAAAACCGCGCCCAGGGCGACCGCGGTCTCGCGCCGATCGGGATTGATATCGATCAGCATCACCTCGGTTCCCGGCAGACGGGCGCAGAGATAGGCGAGCAGGCAGCCGGAAACGCCGCCGCCGACGATGGCGATGCGGTCGCCGATCCGCGGCGCTGCGTCCCAGGTGCCGTTCATCGCCGTCTCCATCTGCGCCGCCAGGACGGCGCGCCGGTCGGAGACAGCGTCGTTAATCGGGATCGCGGATGCGGCGGGAACGGCGAACCGGCTTTGATGCGGATAGAGGCTGAAGACCCGCTCGCCGATACGCTCCGCCGGCCCGTCTTCGACTTGGCCGACCATGGCGTAGCCGTATTTGACCGGAAACGGGAACTCGCCCTCCTGGAACGGGCAGCGCATCCGCGCCCATTCGCTTTCGGGCACGAGCCCACGGAAGACCAGGGATTCGGTGCCCCGGCTGATCCCGCTGTTGATGGCGCGGACCAGCAGCAAGTCCGCAGCCGGCGCCTGCACTTGCATCGGGCGAAGCTCGGCCGATCCCGGGCCGGTGACCCAGAGTGCCTGCGACTGTAAGGGCGTTGGTGGTTGACGGGTCATCGCATATCTATAGCGCGCTGCATTCCCCGGCCTGTACCACATAGCTGATGACCGACGCGACCCTCCCCGCCGACATTCTGCCCGATATTGCCGACCCCGCGCTCGGTGCACGCCGCTGGCTGTTCTTCGGCCTGAATGCCGTCAGCATGATCGCGCTGGGCGCGCTGATGACCCATGTGCTGGCCGCCCGCGGCTGGTCGGCCGCGTCGGGTATATTCCTGATCCTGTTCATGATCGGCCTGCCCTGGACACTGATCGGCTTCTGGAACGCGGCGGTCGGTTTCCTGATCCTGAGATTCAGCGCCGATCCTGTTGCCTTCACCAACCCGGCCTTGCGCTTCACACCGAAGGACAGTCCGATTACCGCGCGGATAGCGGTCTGCGTTGCGGTCCGGCACGAGGATGTCGGCCAGGTCTTCGCCCGGCTGGACGCCATGGTCCGGGAAATCGCGGCGACGCAGTGGGCTGACGCCTTTGCATTCCATGTGCTGAGCGATAGTGCCCGCCCCGAGATCGTCGCGATGGAGGAGAAGGCCTTCGCCACCCTGGCGGAAGGCCATCCGCGGGCGGCGTTCCTGCATTACCGCCGCCGCACGGTGAATACAGGCTTCAAGGCTGGCAATTTGCGGGAGTTCGCCGAGCGCGGTCAGGGCCTCTACGACCATATGATCGTGCTCGACGCTGACAGCGTGATGTCGGCGGCGTCGATGCTACGGCTGGTCCGGGCGATGCAGGCCAATCCGACGCTCGGCATCCTCCAGACTTTGGTCGTCGGCCAGCCTTCAGGCAGCGCCTTCACTCGGGTCTTCCAGTTCGGCATGCGTCACGCGATGCGGACCCAGACCGTCGGCAGTGCCTGGTGGCAGGGGCCGGCCGGGCCTTATTGGGGGCATAACGCCATCATCCGGTTGAAGCCGTTTGTCACCCATTGCGTGCTGCCGGTCCTGAAGGGGCGCGGGCCGCTGGGCGGCCAGATCCTCAGCCACGACCAGGTCGAGGCGGCGATGATGCGCGGGGCAGGCTATGACGTGCGCGTCATTGCCGACGAGTTCGAAAGCTGGGAGGAAAACCCGCCCAACCTGCCGGATTTCATCAAGCGCGACCTGCGCTGGTGCCAAGGCAATCTGCAATATCTGAAGCTGCTGGGAATGCCGGGCCTGAAGCCGATGGGACGCTTCCAGCTGGTCAATGCGATCATGATGTATGCCGGTTCGCCGGCCGGGCTGCTGATGCTGGTGGCAGGGTTGGCGATGATTGGCGATCGCAGCAAATCCTCCGCCCCCGCGAGCCTGGCCTTCGCGCTCTATTTCGTGATGCTGGCCTTGGGGTTCGCCCCGCGCCTACTCGGCATGCTCGATGTGCTGCTGCGCGCCGACCAACGGCGGCTCTATGGCGGCTCCCTGCGCCTGCTGAGCGGCGGTTTTGTCGATACCCTGTTTTCGGTCTTGCTCGGCCCGGTCATGATGATCGCGCAGTCGCTGTTCGTCGCTGGGCTGGTGTTCGGACGCCGGGTGATGTGGGATGCGCAGAATCGCGACGGGCGGGTGGTCCGCTTCGGTGAGGCGATGCGCGGGCTCTGGCCGCAGATGCTGTTCGGCTTGGCGGTGACGGCTATACTGGTCCGCTATGCCACGGGCGTTCTGCCCTGGGCGGCGCCGACGATCCTGCCTTGCCTGCTGGCGGTGCCGTTCACATGTCTGACTGCGGGCAGGGTGCTGGGGCGGCTGTTCGTCAGCCTCAGGCTCTGCGCCATTCCCGATGAATATGTGCCGCCATCGAACGTGATCATCTCCAACGCCGGGTGAAGCCATGAAATATCTCCACACAATGGTCCGGGTGACCGACCTCGACGCCTCGATCGACTTCTATTGCAACAAGCTAGGCCTCAGGGAGCTTAGGCGGCACGACGTGCCGCAGGGGCGCTACACGCTGGCCTTCCTGGCGGCGCCCGGTGGCGAGGATGCGCAGGTCGAGCTGACCTTCAACTGGGACCCCGAACCCTATGGCGAGGGCCGCAATTTCGGCCACTTGGCCTATGAGGTCGACGACATCTACGCCACCTGCCAGCGCCTGCTGGACAAGGGCGTCACCATCAACCGCCCGCCGCGCGATGGCCGCATGGCGTTTGTGCGCTCGCCGGACAATATCTCGATCGAGCTGCTGCAAAAGGACGCCGCCCTGCCGCCGGCCGAACCCTGGGCGTCGATGCCGAATACGGGGAAGTGGTAGGGCTATTCGGCCGCGAAGATCGCGTCCACACCCTCGCGATAGGTCGGATAGGCCAACCGGACGCCGAGTTCTTCCTTGATCCGACTATTGTCG
>Ga0302314_10016986_pt1 | contig 12245 bp, 10 predicted proteins | sample III_Palsa_N2_3_FD_200533 | JGI IMG/M metagenome (GOLD analysis project Ga0302314, IMG submission 200533) | Peat permafrost microbial communities from Stordalen Mire near Abisko, Sweden - III_Palsa_N2_3 | ecosystem: Environmental > Terrestrial > Soil > Palsa > Peat permafrost | place: Sweden...
ATCTCAGGCGCCGGGCCGACCGTGCTCGTGTGGTGCTTCTACGAGCAGACCGGCGCCGTCGTCGAGGCTCTGCGCCCGGAGGTGGAGGGCTGGGCGACGCTGTTGCGGGCGCCGTTCGAGCCGCAGGGGGCTTACGTCGGAGAGCTTTGAACCTAAAGACGGGAGCTTTGAACCTATTTTCCAACTGCGTGTAGCGATTGTTATACGCAGTTTCAAAAGACAAACAACAACCCCGCCAGCTTTATCTAAAGCTCTGCCAACGGCCCCAACTAAACCCTGCCAACCGCCCCGACCCGCCGGCTTCCTCCTAAAGCCCCGCCGGCCGCCCGCGGGCGGCCTCCAAGCTCGGCAGCCGCTCCAGCACTTCGTCGGTGAGCGCCAGGTAGTCGGCGCCAAGGTCGGGGCGATGGTCGAGGATCGACTTCGCGCGCTCGGCCGACTCGGCGTAGGCGATCGAGGAGCGCACAACGGTGTCGAAGACGAGCTCGCCGAAGCGCTCCTTCAGCGAGGCGAGCGCCTCGCGCGAGTGCACCGTGCGCATGTCGGCGAGGTTCAGTAGTACGCCCAGTAGCTTCAGATCGGGGTTCAAGCTGTCGCGCGCCAGCTCCACCACCTCCATCGCCTGCTCGACGCCCTGCAGCGCGAAGTATTGCGCCTCGGCGGTCACGAGCGCGTGGTCGGCGGCCACCAGCGCGTTCACCGTCAACAGCCCGAGCGAGGGCGGGCAGTCGATCAGGATCACCTCGTACTCCTTCGCCGGCGCCTTCTTCGCGAGCGCCCGCCGCAGCGTCAGCTCGCGGCCCATCTTCCCGCCCAGCATCAGCTCGGCCTCGGCGAGGCTCAGGTTGGCGGGGATCAGGTCGTCGTGGATCGCCTCGGCTGCCGTGGCGCGTCCCGACAGCACGTCGGCGATTGTCGGCTCGGCGTCCGGCGCCACGTCAAAGTAGTCGGACAGATTTCCCTGCGGGTCGAGGTCCACCGCCAGCGTCCGCACGCCCGTGCGGCGCAGCGCGTCGGTGAGCGTCCGTACGGTGGTGGTCTTGCCGGTGCCCCCCTTCTGGGAGAGTACGGCGATCGTCTCGGTCTTCTTCGCCATGCGCGGGCGATACTACGCGGCGGGCCCTCCCGGGGCCATGCCGCGGTCGCGTCTTACTCGGGGGCCACGACGCTGAGAAAGCTCAACCGATAGCGCCCGACGAGGATCTCATCGCCGTCCTCAAGCGTCTTTCCCTCGATCCGCGCGCCGTTCACGAACACCCCGTTCAGGCTACGGTCGTCGAGTACCCGGACGCCGTCCGGTTGGCGAACGATCAGCGCGTGCCGGCGCGAGACGGTCGGGTCGTCGAAGCGAACGTCGGCCGCGAGCGAGCGTCCGATCCGCGTCCACTCGCGCGTGAGCGCCACCGTGCGCCACTCGCCGCTCTCCTCGTACACGAGATACTCGCCCGGCTGCTCGACGCGCTCTCTCGCTTCGGCCAGCAAGGCGTCGGACTCGGATTGGTCCCCCGGCGTCCGGTGACTCGGCAGCGCATCCTCGTTGCCCGGGCGTCTGGCGAGCGTGGTCTCATGCTCCGGGTCTCCTCCTCCTCCTCCTCCGGCGTCCATCCGCCCGGCGCGGAACAAGGAGGCGCGGGCGAAGTCCTCGCCGCCGCAGTGCGGGCAGTCCGTGAGCGTTTCCGAGCCGACGAGCGTCAGCACGTAGTCGCAGCCCAGGCAGCGAAACGATCCTGCCCCGGTGACGGTTCCCGATGTAAGCGTCTCCATCACTGCGCTTCTCCTTCTTGGCGACTGTTCTGTGTCTCCCCGACGGTGAGACCTTTCGCGGGCTCCCCGATGGAGAGACCTGTACCGATCGCTCGTGGCGATCATAACAAGGTTGTCAATATCAATCATTCTCATGGATTCTGATAAACGGAAGACGATTTCACGACGGCTCCCAGTCGGGGCGCGCGCTCTGTGGTGAGCCGCGTCCCGGCGGGGTTGACCCGCGCATCGCTACCCGTGGCCCAGGCATACCCGGCTTCCGGCCCTCGCAAACGGGCGCCGTCGATCTGCAGGAATCACGGGCGCCGTCAAATCTGAAGGAACCTGGCGCGGGAGGGCGAATCCTTCAGACGATGGCCTCCACCTCGCGCCATGTCGAGCAGCTCGAGCGAGTGCTCCTGCGTCGTGGCGTCGGCGCGCTCGAGGCCGATCGGCACCGCTGCACCGACTGCGGGCGCACGCCTCTAACCGGCGAGCACGTCCACCTTTACGGGCGCGCTCACGGCATCGTCTGCGAGCTCTGCCGGACCCTGCGCCGCGAGGCGCCGGTGGCGACGGAGATCGTGCGCCACTCAGAGCACGGTCATGCCGTTCGCCTGACGGCTCGCGCCGCCTAGTTTCGCCGGCCTGAGGGTTGCCGAACGCCCTGTGCATTGGGGATGAGCGTGTGTCGAAAACGCTTTACTCCCCGTCCAGCTCTGTCCCGGGAGCCCGCGCCCTGTGAATCGGTGGCGCTCTGGCTCGAAACCCTCTCAGCCCGCCGTTGCTCGAACATCTAAACTGGCGTCCCCGTGCACCCCGTGACAGTGTCGATCATCGTTGGCGCTCCCCGTGAGCAGGTCTTCGACTACCTGCAGGACATCGCCAACCACCCCGAGTTCACCGACCACTATCTCGTCGACTGGCACCTCACACGGATCGACTCCATCGGGCTCGGCGCCGGGGCGCGCTTTCGCGTGAAGGCCCCCCGTAACCGCTTCAGCTGGGCCGACGTCACGTTCGTCGAGGTGCAGGCGCCCCACCGGATCGTCGAGGCCGGCCGCACGGGCAAGAACAACCGCATTCGCACGCTCGGCGTCTACGAGCTGGCGAGCGCCTCGCCCGGCGCCACGCGCGTGCGGTTCACGTTCGAGACCGAGCCCGCCACGCTGGCCGATCGCCTGCTGGAGGGGCTCGGCGGACGGGGCTGGTGCAAGCGCAAGAACGGCAAGGCGATGCGCCGGCTGCGCGCGATCATCGAGTCCGATGCCGGCCGTGGCACCTATGCCGAAGACGCTGGCCGGCGCGTCACGGTCGCCGCCGGATAAACTGCCGCGTCGCATGTCCAGCCCCCTGCGCAAGATCCCCCTCGCCATGCTGGCCCTCGTCGCCGTGTTCGCGCTCGGCGCCTGCGGCGACTCCCACACGCGGGTCACCACCGGCACCTACGCCGGCGAGTCGGGCAAGAACGCCCCCTACCTGAACGTCGGCCCGCTGATCTACGAGGTGCAGCTCTCGCGCGAGCTCAACCCCGCCAACATCGAAGACGCGGCCTACCTGAAAGGGCTGACGCCCGCCGAGGCGCGTCTCGAACCCGGCCAGGAGTGGTTCGCGGTGTTCATCCAGGTCTGGAACCACAAGTCCGTCCCGCTGCCGGCGGCGACCGACCTGACGATCTCGGACACCCAGAACAACATCTACACCCCGATCGTGCCGGGCGCCGAAAACGAATTCGCCTACCGCGGCGGCCAGGTGCCGGCCAAGGGCGAACTCCCGCTGCCCGAGTCGGTCGCCGCCGCAGGCGCCACCGGGGGGGTCCTGCTGCTCTACAAGATCCAGGTCGTCTCGCTCGACAACCGGCCTCTGGAGCTGAAGATCGTCGCTCCGAACGACCCCTCGCAGACGGCGTCGGCCGAGCTCGACGTCTGAGCGAGGTCCGAACGGCGCTGCTCGGTGCGGCTCGTGCTGGTTGCTCCTTTTCGTGTGCTCGCTCCGTACGCGGGTAGTGACATGCCCGCGACAGTTACGAACCTTCCACAATGGTGACGAGGGTGTGACCTAATTGTGACCGCGATGTGACGGGAAGATAAAGAGGGCGGGAACGAGCACTTGCAAAAGAGAGTGCGTATAACGATAGTGACACGCAGTCTTAAAAGATGAACACGGCTTCTGTCCTCTTTAGAAACCACCGTCACACGGTGCCTCGCGGGGGTACGCCACGCCGGCCTCAGTTGCCGAGGTGAATCTGCAGGCCCGCCTCGAGCACCTGACGGGCGACGGGCGCCGCGGTCGCGCCGCCGGCGCCGTCCTGCACCATCAGCACGCCCACGACGATCCGCGGCGCGAGCGCAGGGGCGAAGGACGCGAACCAGGCGTCGGTGTTGCTCGCTTCGCTCTGTGCCGACCCGCAGCTTTCCGCCGGCTTCGATTCCCCTGAGCCCGATTCTTCCTTCGAGCTCGATTCAGATTCCGAGGGCGAGCAGGTGCTCTCGCTCTTCAATTCGGCGGTGCCCGTCTTGCCGGCGACCGTCACCCCGGGGATTGCGGCGGCGGTGCCGGTGCCCTCGCGCACTACGCCGATCATCAGTTTCCTCACGGTGTGCGCGACCGCCGTACTGCTCACGAACGTTCCTCCGCCGGCGGGGGGAGGGGCCGCGGGGTTGAAGGTCGGCTGGGGTCGCCGTCCACCGTCGGCGATCGTGGCGGCGACGGTCGCCATCTCCAGCGCGCTCGCCTGCACCTCCCCCTGACCGATCGCGGTCGAGCCGACATCGAGCTGACCCTGGATCTGTGACGCGGGTGGCAGCGTGCTTTCCACAGCGCCCGGGACCCCGGGGCTGTGGTTGAAGCCGTAGCGTTCGGCCGTCGCCACCAGCTGCGCCGCGCCGAGCTTCGCGCCGAGTGGCGCGAACACCGAGTTGCACGAGACCGCGAATGCCAGTTCGAGCGTGCCTCCGCATTCCTCGCCGTTGGCGTTGTTCAGCTTGACTCCGTCGAGCGTGGAGTAGGTCGCGTAGGGGAAGACGGTATGCGGGTTGGCCAGGCCGGCCTGCAGGACGCCGGTGAGCGTGATCATCTTGAACGTCGAGCCCGGCGGCTGCAGGTCGTCGAGGCCGATCCCCGCGACGGCGAGGATCTGCCCGGTGGCGGGCGCCATCGCGACGATCCCGCCGAGCTGTCCTCCGAGCGCGGTCACGGCGGCGCTCTGCACCGCCGGGGAGACGGTCGTGCGCACGGCGCCCGCTGCCTTCGGGGTCGCGGTCGCGAGCACGCGGGCCGGCGTCCCTGACCGTGCGTCGACGGCGAGCAGTTCGCCTCCCGGGGTGCCGCGCAGGCTCGAGTCCAGCGCCAGCTCCAGCCCGCTGACGCCGACGATCGCGTTCGCGGGCACGCCTTCGTCCTGGAGGGTATGCAGGCTGGCGGCCGGGATCGGGCCGACCGTGCCGACCACCGCGCTCGCGACCGAGCCGAGCGGGGAGGGGCGCTGCCCGGCTTCGAGCGCCGCGCCTTCGGCCAGGACCGTTCCGTCACGAGCCAGCAGCGTGGCGCGGCGCGGCAAGCTCGTGCGGCGGCTCAGCCGCTCTCCGGGACGCAGGCCGGGGAACGCGAGCGAGCGCGACCAGGCGATCCGCGTCCCGGAGCCGCTGCCCTGCATGGGCAGCGTGAAGTCGCTCGCGAGCACCCCGAACAGACGCGTCTGCACGCGCACCGGCACCTCCACGCCACCGGCCACGCCGCGGGGCTTGCCGGTCACGCGCATGCCGGTCGTGGTGGCGGCGACGGTGGCGGTGGTGAGCGCGCCGCGGTAGGAGCTCGCGAACGCGCTCGGCGTGGTCTCGTGCTGGGCCCGGGCGTCGATGTCGGCGTACATGCTCGCGTAGTCGCTCCTCGCCCAGGCGGCCGTGAACCGTTCGGCGAGCGTGTGCGCGTAGGAGGGTGAATGGCTCGCGCCGGCGATCAGACCGATCAGGAACGCCACGGCGGCCAGGGCGATCAGCGGCCAGGCGCGCCGGCGGCGCCGGTGCTGGGCGGCGTCTCGCCTGCTGGGTGCCGGTTCGGTGCTCATCCGTCTTCGTCGCGAGCGGGCATCGTGCTCATGCTCTCTCCACGATGCGCTTTTCCATCCCGCGGGACGGTAGAACATGGTTCAGTGCAAGCGTGCGTGTACACGACCCGTCGTATCTGTAACCGGATGATGTCCTGGTGACACAGCTCGACTGGCTGATCGTCGCGTTTGCGGCCATCCTGGCCGCTTTCGGCTTCCGGCGGGGCTTCATCGTCGGGGTGCTCTCCTTCGGCGGGTTCGCGCTAGGTGCATTCCTCGGAACTCGCCTGGGTCCTCTTCTGCTGCCCCGCGGGTCCTCCTCGCCGTACGCGCCCGCCTTCGGACTGATCGGCGCGCTGCTCGCCGGCGCGATCCTCGCGAGTGGGCTGGAGGGCCTCGGCTTCAAGCTGCGCCGCGCGCTCTTTCTCCCGGGCCTGGGTCTGCTCGACGGCCTGCTCGGCGCGGCGCTCGGTGCGGCCCTCGGTCTGGGCATCGTGTGGATCCTCGCAGCCGTGGCGGCGCAGACGCCCGGCCAGGGGGAGCTGCGCGCGGACATCCAGCGCTCGGCCGTCCTGCGCGAGCTCAACCAGTTGCTGCCGCCGTCCGGCTCGGTCCTGAACGCGCTCGCGCGGCTCGACCCCCTGCCCCAGGTGGCCGGCCCCTCGCCGGACGTCGCCGCGCCCCAGCCCGCCGTGGCGCGCGAGCCGGGTGTGCGGAGCGCCTCGCGCAGCGTCGTGCGCGTGCTCGGCACCGCCTGTGGCCTGGCGATCGAGGGCTCCGGCTGGGTGGTGCAGCCGGGCATCGTCGTGACCAACGCCCACGTGGTCGCGGGCGAGCAGGACACGACCGTCGAGCCGGGCGGCGATGCGCCGAGCCTGCCCGTGCGCGCGATCGCCTTCGACCCGACCGACGACATCGCCCTGCTGCGCGTCCCAGGCCTCTCCGCGGCCCCCCTCAGCCTGGTTGCCGAACCTGACTCTGGCACCGCCGGCGCGATCCTCGGCTATCCCGAGAACGGGCCCTTCGACGTGCAGCCCGGCCGGATCGGGCGCACGCAGACGGTGATCACCCAGAACGCCTACGGCCAGGGGCCGGTCTCGCGGCTCCTGACCCCGCTGCGCGGCCTCGTGCGGCCCGGCAACTCCGGCGGTCCCTTGGTGGACGGCGCCGGGCAGGTCCTGACCACCGTGTTCGCGGGCACCGTCGGCGGCGGCCCGCACGGCGGCTACGGGGTCGCCAACTCGACGGTCGCCCATCTGCTGGCCGTGGCCGATCAGGCCGGCGCCGATGCCCAGGTGAGCACGGGGCCGTGCACGGCGGGGTGACTCTCAGGTCCCTGCAGGGGCAGGGCGAGGGCCGGCTTGGGGCCGGGGCGCGCGCTTGGGTTTTGTGGCGGAAGTTGGCTTTGCCTTGCCGGCGAGTACGCGCTTATCGGTTGCCGCCCGCTCGCCGGCCGCCGCGCGTTTATCGGCCGCGGCGCGCTTGGCGGCGGCAGCGCGCTTGGCGGTCTCGGCACGCTTGCGCTCGCGCTCGCTGGCGCGCTTATCCATGCCGGCGAGGGCGGCGCCGGGCGCCTGCGCGTCGATCGCGGCCTGGAGGGTGACCAGGCGGCGCACCAGCTGAGTGCGGATCTGCTCCAGCTCGGAGACGTTCGGCAACGTCGGACCCGCGCCACGGTGGCTCTGAGCAGGCGCGGCGATCAGGCCGGGATGGGCCGCTTCGAGCTCCCCGAGCGTCCGCTCGAGCCCCGCGATCTGGGTGCGCAGCAGGCGCCGGTGCTCGGCGGCCTCGTCGACGGGCTCGGCGAGCGACTCGGATGCCACGTAAAGAGCTGCCGCGACCTCGCGCGGGTCGACCCCGGTCGCGTGCGCCTCGCGGGCCGCGTCGGCGACGATCGTGCCCACCGCCGAGGGCCGATGCTGAACGGAGGTGACGAACGTGCCGCTGCCCTGCTGGCTGTCGATCAGGCCCTCGTGCTCCAGGCGCTGGTAGACGGCGCGGACGGTGTTGACGTTGACCCCGATCGCCTCGGCCACCTCGCGCAGCCCCGGCAGCCGCTGGCTGGGCTTGAACCTGCCGTCGCGGATTCGGGTGCGCAGCGCCCAGGCGAGCTGCACCCCGATCGGGACCTCGGCGTCGCGGTCGATCGCGACGTCGAATCCCTGCATCGCGACCGCCGCCGCCGTCGCCGCTGGCTGCTTATTCATGCCGCTCACGTTAGCGCTCGAAACCGTCGATACACAGTGTGCTGGTGAACTAGTACACTAAATCTGTGGCTCGCTCCCAAGAAGCCGGCAGCGGAGGTCTCGTGAGTGGGCTTGCCGAGCGGAGCCTGCTCGGGCCGCGGAGCCTGATCGAAGAAGTCGGGGACATGATGCTCTTGACGGGGAGGACGATCGCCTCCGCGCTGCGCCCGCCCTATCCCTACGGCGGGGAGTTCGTGTCGCAGTTCCTGTTCGCGGTGCGGCTGTGCTGGTTCCCGCTGCTCGTGTCGACGATGGCGATCAGCTATGCCGCCCCCGGCCTGCAGGCGGCGAACTTCTTTGAACTGTTCGGTGCGCTCGACCGCCTCGGCGGGGTGTTCGTGCTCGCGGTGGTCCGCGAAATCGGGCCGCTGATCACCGCGATCGTGCTCGCGGGAGTGGGGGGCACCGCGATCACCGCGGACCTGGGCGCGCGCAAGATCCGCGAGGAGCTCGACGCGCTGCAGGTGCTCGGCGTGGATCCCGTCAAGAACCTCGTCGTGCCGCGCTTTTTGTCGTTGATGCTGGTGACGGGCCTGTTCAACATCTACGCGATCCTGTTTGGTCTCTTCGGCGGCCTGCTCGCCGAGTTCGTCAAGGGTGAGCCGCTGGCATCGTTCTGGGCGACCTTCTTCGCGAACATCTCGACCACGGACCTGTGGGGCTCGGTGCTGAAGACGACGATCTTCGGGGCGATCATCGCGATCGTCTGCTGTTACAAGGGCATGAGCGCCTCCGGCGGCGCCGAGGGCGTCGGCCGCGCCGTCAACCAGGCCGTCGTGATCTCGTTCCTGGGGATCGGAGCTTTCAACACGGTCTTCACGCAGACGCTGCTCGCCACCCACCCCAACCTGCTGGTGATGAAGTGATGGATGTGGTGATCGAGCGATCGATGAGCGGGGTGATCTGCGAATGAGCGAACTGCTGGCGATGCCGCGCGAATGGCTCGCGGCCACGGGCGAGATCGGCAGGTTCGCGGGCAACGTCATAAACGACGTCTGGAGCCTGCGCGTGTTTCGCTTCTTCGGCGAGACGCTGCGCCAGGCGGGGATCCTGATCATCGGCTCGACGCTCGTGATCTGGGCGCTCGTGTTCATCACGGGGTTGGGCACCTGCGGTGTCGGGGGCGCCTATTTCACCGAGGCGCAGGGCGCGCCTTCCTACGCGGGCGTGTTCGCCGCGTGGTGCAACCTGCGCGAGGCCGTCCCCTACGTGTTCGGCTACATGATGTCGGCGAAGGTCGGCACGGGCATCGTGGCGGAGATCGGCGCGATGCGGATCTCCGACGAGATCGACGCGCTCGAGGTGATGGGGATCGACTCGCTGACGTTCCTCTGCGCGACGCGTCTGCTCGCCGCCTGGATCGTGCTGCCGTTCATTTACATCGGCGCGGTCGGCGTGGCCTATCTGGGCTCCTATCTCGCGGTGGTACAGCAGATCGGGTACGTCTCCTCGGGCGGGTACCTGTTGATCTTCTGGCAGTTCCAGAACGCGCCGGACTTCTTGTTCAGCCTGATCAAGGGGATGGCGATGGCCACGACGATCGTGCTCGTGGGGTGTTATTACGGCTACAACGCAAGCGGCGGGCCGGTGGGCGTCGGCACGGCGACGGCGAAGTCGATGGTGGTCAACCTCGTGCTCGTGAACCTGATCGGCATGTTCGGCACGCAGATCTTCTGGGGCAGCAACGCGCGAGCGCCGATCGGCGGGTGAGGGGTGATGCCGGACGCCCTGCGCGACCCGGCCAGAGCTCCCACGCACGGCGATCCGGCAAAGGGCCCCTCCGGCGAAGGGCCCCAAGTCCCCGCGAAACCGTCAGCCGCTACGCTGGGCGCCATGTCGAAGACCCTGGTGATCGCCGAGAAGCCCTCCGTGGGGGGAGACCTGGCCCGCGTGCTGAAGGGGCCGTTCAAGAAGCAGGAGGGCTTCCTGGAAGGTCCCGAGCACGTCGTCACGTGGGCGGTTGGGCATCTGGTGCAGCTAGCCGACCCGGACGAGTACGACCCGAAGTTCAAGACATGGCGGATGCCGGACCTGCCGATCGTGCCCGAGAAGTTCAAGCTGGTCGTGCGCGACGAGCGCTCGCGCAAGCAGATGTCGGTCGTCACCAAACAGCTCGGCCGCGACGACGTGGACGAGGTCGTCAACGCCTGCGACGCCGGTCGCGAGGGCGAGCTGATCTTCGCGTACCTGTATGAGAAGGCGAACGCGAAGAAGCCCGTGCAGCGGCTGTGGCTGAACTCGATGACGAACGCGGCGATGAAAGAGGCGTTCAAAGAGCTGCGCCCCGCGTCGGAGTTCGCGAAACTCGAGCAGGCGGCGCGCTCGCGCTCCGAGGCCGACTGGATCGTCGGCATGAACGCCACGCGCGCGGCCACGATCCGGCTGCGCAGCTCCTTCGACGGCGCGGTCTCGCTCGGGCGTGTGCAGACGCCGACGCTGGCGATCATCGCCCGGCGCGAGGAGGAGATCAGGGTGTTCAAGCCCGAGCCGTACTGGCTGGTCGACGCGACGTTTGCGGCTGGGCCGCAGGTGGGCGGCGCAGAGAACGGCGCCGCCGGGGCCGGGGCCGGGGAGAACGGTGCCGCGGGCGCGGACGCGGGCGGGGCCGGCGGCGACGGCGTGAACCCGGAGCGCAGCTACATCGGCCGCTTCCACGCCGGGGCCAAGCCGCGGATCGCAAGCGAGGCGGAGGCCGTGGCGATCGTCGAGGCGTGCGAGGGCAAGGACGCGAAGATCACCAAGCTCGAGAAGAAAAAGCAGAAAGAGCGTGCGCCGATGCTGTATGACCTGACGACGCTGCAGCGCGAGGCGAACACGCGTTACGGGTTCTCGGCGCGGCGTACGCTGTCGGCGGCGCAGCGGCTGTACGAGGAGCACAAGGCGCTGACCTACCCGCGGACGAGCTCGCGCTATTTGACGACCGACATGATCGGCGAGATCAAGCCGATCGCTGAGCTCATCGGAGGCCAGGCCGACTACCGCAAGGCCGCGGAGTACGTGAGGGGGCTGGAGGAGCTGCCGCTGGGCCGGGTCGTGAACAACGCGAAGGTGACCGACCACCACGCGATCATCCCGACGCGCTCCGAGCACAACGTCGAGCGGATGGGCAGCGACGACAAACGGATCTACGACATGGCCGTCAGGCGCTTCCTCGCGGTGTTTCACCCCGAAGCGGTTTTCGAGAACACGAAAATCGAGACGACCGTGCCGGCCGGACCGGACGAGAAGGACGGCGGGTATGTGTTCCGCACGCGCGGCAAGCTGCTGCTCGTACCCGGCTGGCGTGGGGTCTACGGCGAGGCTGCGGCCGACGCGGCGAAACCGGAAAAAGAGAAAGCCGGCGGTGGCGAGGAGGACGAGGGCTCAAACCAGCAGCTGCCGCGGCTGGAGCAGGGCGAGGACGTCGAGACCCGGAAGATCGGCAGCGAGCGCAAGGAAACCAAACCGCCGCGGCGCTACAGCGACGCTTCGCTGCTGGGCGCGATGGAGACCGCGGGCAAGCTCGTCGACGACGAGGAGCTGCGCGAGGCGATGAAGGAATCTGGCATCGGCACCCCGGCGACGCGCGCGGCGATCATCGAGCGCTTGATCCAGGTGGGCTACGTCGAGCGCGACGCGCGCTCGCTGGTGGCGAGCGAGAAGGGCTTGAACGTGATCAGGCTGCTCAACGCGCACGCGCTGACCTCACCCGAACTGACAGGCAACTGGGAGCACCGGCTGGGCAAGATCGAGCGCGGCGAGGACTCGCGCGAGGCCTTCATGGACGACATCGCCGGCTTTGCGAAAGAGACGATCACCGAGCTCGACGAGACGCTGAAAGACGTGAAAATCCCCCGCGCGAAGCTCGGGCCGTGTCCGATCTGCGGGCACGAGATCGTCGAGAATCGCAAGGGCTACTCGTGCTGGGCGCGCAACGACCCGGGCTGCGGCTTTGTGATCTGGAAGAGCAAAGCGGGCAAGACGCTGCCGCTCCCGATCGCGCGCGAACTGATCAAGACCGGCTACACCTCACGGGCTGTGACTGGCTTCAAAGGCCGCAGCGGCCGCTCCTTCCGCGCGCATCTGGCGATGAGCCAGACCGAGGAGGGAAAATGGCGCGTGGAGTTCAACGAGGAGTGGGCCAAGGAGGGCGCGAAGCCCCCGGAGGCCGAGGCGGAGACCGAGGAGGCAGGGGCGGAGGGCACCGCCGCTGCAGCGGCGGTGGTTGACGC
>Ga0302314_10016993_pt1 | contig 12242 bp, 19 predicted proteins | sample III_Palsa_N2_3_FD_200533 | JGI IMG/M metagenome (GOLD analysis project Ga0302314, IMG submission 200533) | Peat permafrost microbial communities from Stordalen Mire near Abisko, Sweden - III_Palsa_N2_3 | ecosystem: Environmental > Terrestrial > Soil > Palsa > Peat permafrost | place: Sweden...
GTGGACAGTACGAGGACTCTGCATGCCCGAGAGCCTTCAGAGCTTGCTTGAGCCGAGATGCCCGGAAAGCGGGCACGTCCGGTTCTGAGGGGGCCCTGGTGCAGCAATGCACCGGGGCTACCCGACACTACCTCGTCACGTCCCAAGCTCGTCGTCTCGTCCGACGGCCGCGGGGTGGTCAGCCACGCCGGGTCGCGTCTGCTCGCGGATCTGGCCGACGCCACCGGCCTGACCGGCGCGTTCAGCAGCGCCCTTCGCCGACTGCGCCCGCGCGGCACCGGGCACGACCCAGGCCGCGTCGCCGTGGACCTGGCGGTGATGCTCGCCGACGGCGGCGAAGCGATCCGTGACCTGGCCCTGCTCCGCGACCAGGCCCAGGTGTTCGGCGCGGTCGCCTCCACATCCACCGCATGGCGGGTACTGGCCGCCACCGACGCCCCGGCCCTGTCCGCACTGCGGGCAGCTCGGGCCACTGCCCGCGAGACTGCCTGGATGCAGGCCGCCGAGACCCGTGCCGGCATACCGGCGGCCCGTGCGGCCGGCCGTGACCTGCCGGGCCTGGTCCTGGACCTCGAGCCACCCTGGTCACCTGCCACTCCGAGAAGGAACAGGCCGCCGCGACCTACAAGCACGGCTTCGGCTACCACCCCCTGCTGTGCTTCCTCGACAACACCGGCGAAGCACTGGCCGGCATCCTGCGGCCCGGCAATGCCGGGGCCAACACCGCAGCCGACCACATCACCGTCCTGGACAACGCCCTGGCCCAGATCCCCGACGCCCACCGCCACGGCACCGAAATCCTCATCCGCACCGACAGCGCGGGCAGCGCCAAAGCCTTCCTGACCCACATACGCGGCCTGCGCAAGCGCGGTGTCCAGGCCACCTTCTCCGTCGGACACGCCGTCACCGCACCGATCCGCCAAGCCATCCGCGCCCTTCCCGCACAGGTCTGGCACCCCGCCTTGGAACAGGACGGGACCCAGCGCCCCGGCGCGGACGTCGCCGAGCTGACCGGCATGGTCAACCTGGCCGGCTGCCCCGCCGGCACCCGGATCATCGTGCGCCGCGAGCGGCCCCACCCCGGCGCCCAGCTCTCCCTGTTCGACCAGGACGAAGGAATGCGCCACCAGGTGTTCCTCACCGACACCTCCTACGCGCGCAGCGGATCGCTGCAGTTCCTGGAAGCCCGCCACCGCGCCCACGCCCGCGTCGAGGACCGCATCCGCTGCGGCAAGGACACCGGTTTCGGCCGCTTCCCCTCCCGGCAATTCGCGATCAACGAGACCTGGCTGGAGCTGTCCCTGACCGCGATCGACCTGATCGCCTGGACCCAGACCCTGCTACTGGAAGGCGAGTTGGCCACCTCGGAGCCGAAGAGACTTCGCTACCGGCTCCTGCACACAGCTGCCCGGATCACCCACGGCGCCCGGCGCATCCACCTGCGGATCGCCGACACGTGGCCCTGGCGCTACGAACTGACCACCGCGTTCACCCGCCTCCAAGCCCTGCCCCGACCTGCGACCTGACCGGCGGAACCGCCCCTGCCCGCCCACCACCCGAGGAACCCCAGGAGCACCCGGCCATGCGCCGGGCCCCCGTCATACCCACCCACCCGAACGCCACCCACACGACGATCAGCGCAGATCAGCCGACCCCACCTGAAACGCGGAGGTTAGTGGTCGTATGCGGTTAGCGAGCGTATGACGGGCTGCCCGGTGTGGTCGTTGTGCCAGATCGCGACGGTCAGCGCGAGGATTCGCTGCAGGACACGGACCATGACCCCGCCGGGGGTGCGGCCCCGGCGGCGTTCGAGGTCGACTTGGCCCTTGAAGGACTCATTGATCGATTCGATCACCTGTCGCAGCGGTTTGAACAGCTGGGATCCAGCCCGCTCGGCCTCGCCCTTGCGGGCTGGCCGCAGCAGGCGGATGCCCCACTGCGCGAGCTGGCTCTCGAAGCCGCGGCCGAAGTAGTTCTTATCGCCGATCAGTGTCTGTTCGGGCCGGCCGGTGAGCAGGCCGGGCTCGACCTCGAACATGGTCAGCAGGGTCTCGCGCTCGTCGGCCTTGGCTCCGGTCAGTGCGAAGGCGATGGGCAGGCCGTGCAGGGTGCACACCAGGTGTAGCCGTAGGCCCCAGAAGAACCGTGAGTGACTGGCGCAGTAGCCGTACTCGGTCCATCCGGCCAGGTCGGAGTGTTTGACCGTCTCGCGGGAGCGCCCGCATTCCACCGGCGTGGAGTCGACCACCCACACATCATCGGTCCACAGCGTGGTGTCGGCGGCCAGTAGGCGTATGACCTGCTGGATCAGCCCGGCGGTCTTCCGTAGCCGCTTGTTGTAGCCGGGCTGTTCGGGTAGGTACGGAAACAGGTGCCGCAGGTGGGCGCGGGCGTGGCGGATCCAGCGTGCTTCGGAGGTGAAGCCGAGCATGGCCTGCATCATCGCGAGCGTGACCAGTTCGGCGTCGCTCAGTTGCGGTGCGATGCCCACGGTCGGCCGCCACGGGGCCAGGTGAGGTGAGACCTTGAGCAGCTCATCGGTTTTCACGAACAGTGCGGTCGCGAGGGTGTCCAGGTCGGTGTTCACCAAGCCTCCAGGCTCCGGCGTCGGGCGGTGCGACGCCGGAGCCTGGAAGTGCGGTGCTGATGGCCGGGATCCGTGTGACGGAAATCGGGGGCCGCGGCAGGAGCGGGGATCAGCTCATTCGGCGAGTTCGAATCGGTCGGCGATCTGCTCGATGAGTGGCCAGTGCTCCTCCCATGCTGTGCTTCCCATGCCGAGCGCGAAGGCTGCGTTTCCGCGTACGGCGAAATATTCCCGCGTCCGGCGGGTGACCGTTCCCTCGTCGTCGCGGGTGACGAACTCCAACATCGCCCCTGGCTGGCCGGCGAATCGGACTTCGGTGCGCGTGAAGTCCTCATAGCCGTGCGCAGCGAGCTTCTCCTGCGCTGCGGCGGCCACCTGCACGGCGGTGCGGCCCCTGGCGGGCGTCTTGATGACGATCAAGTGTCGGCCTGGTCCTCCGGTGGCGCGCAGGATTTCCGGCCCGTTCGCCGGGACGGGAGGCAGCGCCTCCCAGCCCGCGGGCACATGCAGGATCGCCCCGTAGGGGACGATCTTGAATACTTGCCAGCTGGCATTACTGACATCAGACATACGGCGGCCTTCCAGGATCGGCGTTGTTCGGTCGCCAGAAGGGATACCGGCAATCGACGGCAGTGCGAACCTCGCATTCCGTGCTCTGCCCGGTATCCCTGGTAGCGGCAACCACACAGGCACCCGAGGGAGACCACAGCCGTGAGCAGTCAGCAGGCCGAACCGGATGCCTGCGAGCGAGAGCGCCTCGTGGCCACGCACGGACACCTCGTCGAGCGCGAGGTCGCCCGCTACCGCACCTGGCACATCGACCGGGCAGACCTGCGACAGGCCGGCATCCTCGGGCTGCTGATCGCCGCGAGCCGCTTCGATCCCGAGCGCGCTGTGCCCTTCGGAGCCTACGCGCACACCTGGGTACGCAAAGAGATCCAACGCGCCATCTCTCACCAAGAGTTCCCCGCCGTCGTGCCCACCGACCTCGTCGGCCGCACCGTCGCCCTGCGCCGGGCCCTGGACGAGAACGCCGACAGCCTAAACCTAGCGGCTGCCGCATTGGGCATTTCACCGGCGACCGTCGCCGCGCTCTACCGGCAACTTCGCACCACTGGCTTTGAAGACGACGAAGAACTGCCAGCACCCGGCTATACCTTCACCGATCCCGAACACGCCGCTCTCGCACACGACTTCACCAGCACGGTCCGTCTCGCCCTGGTCCGCATCGACCCGCGTGCGGCCGAGGCGCTGATCCTCCGCTACGGCCTAGACGACCGACCAGAACGGTCATTCCGCCAGATCGGCCGTCACCTCGGAGTCTCCGACCACACCGCCAGGAAATTCGTCGAACGCGCCCAGGCCGAACTACGTCGCCTCATCATCTGACGCATCCACGCCGTCGAACCACGACAGCTCTCGAACGTGAACCAAACCCCTTGGAATAGATCATCTAGCCGGCCCCGGGTCTTTCCGTCACTGTGGGGTGCTGACTTTTCACGGAGGGGAATGAGTTGCATGGCACCGCATGAAGACCGGACGTACCACGGCGTCCAGCACAGTCCGGACCACGACGGGAGCGTCATCGAAGTGACGCTGCCCTCCGAGGGCTGGAACCTTCCCAGCCCCCGCGTCCTGTACCGGCTGGCGGAACCGAAGGGACTGAACTTCACCTGGGGGTACGACGGCAGAGGGACCACCGTGAGCGCAGCGGCGATCCTGGCCGACGTCCTGGGCCTATCGGTCGAGGAGGTCGACTTCGGCGGCGACCCGCAGTGGGACGGCCTGCGCGAAGCGTTCTGCCACGACATCCTGGCGCAGCAGCTCGATGAGTGGCGGCTGCGCCACCGGGCCGTCGTGCGGTGGGCCGGCGGCTGGTACGCCCAGTCCGGGATCAAGGACGTTCCTCAGATCCTGCGGCAGGGCCCGCCTCCCCCGCGGTACTGATGGATGGGGGGCGGGGCGGCGATGTCATCGACCTACCAAAATCGTTCCCCCGCCGCCCCGCATCGGACCATGGGGGATGGTCACGTCCAACACAACGATCCCGGCCGACGCAGGACACGCCCTGCGCCTGTTTCAGATGACTGCACGGTCTTCTCGTTGAGCGCTGAGATAGTCCACCACGGCCTGCGTGGGTACACGGAAGCTGCGACCCACGCGAACAGACGGCAACTCGCTGCTGTGGACCAGCCGGTACACGGTCATCTTCGAGACCCGCATGAGCGAGGCGACTTCCCCAACCGTGAGGAAATCCACCATCGGAACGTCTCGCTCCGCCCGATAGTCGCGTACTGCCTGACGGGAGACGCGGTAGGTGCCACCTACTGGCACACCGGGCAGCTTGCCAGTGCTGACCAGCAGGCGCGCCTGCGACTTCGTGATCTTCAACATGGTGGCCACGTCGACGAGCGACAGCATCTCCGCTCCGTCTGCCGGAGCCTCACGGGCTGCGCCTGCAACTACGCCCTCCTGTTTCGGGGCCGTTGTCGGAGCGAGGTCCGCGCCCCGATGCCGCCAGTCCCCTTCGGTACCAGGGGTGAAGGCCGGGGTGGCACGGGTCACTGAGTCCCACACCTGCTGTAGGAAGCCGGGCCTGGCCGGTCGCGGTACCGGACGGAAGGCGTCGGTGGCACGCGTAGCTGCCGCCATGGTCTGGGCGGCAAGACTCTCAGGCGGCATCGGTCGCTCCCTGCATTTCAGCGGCTCCGGAAGCCGGCGCAGCGCCAGGGGCCACGGCGGCGTCGGCGATGTGCTGGCCGTCTCGCCTGAACTGCTGAACGATCTTCGGTGCCGCGACCCCGACAGCCAGTGCGCCCAAGGGGCCGGCGATCTGTGCGGAGGCACCGAACGCGGCGGCCACTCCCGTCCCCAGCCCCAAACGGATGACCACCGAGACCACGTAGGGCAGAAGGAAGACTTCCCCTTCCAGCCGCCAGGGGAAGTCCTTCACCCGCTGAATCGCCTGGTAGAGGTCCAGGGCCTCGACCAGGGCAGATCCGGCCAAGCCCCACAGGCAGGCCACCCATAACGCCACGCTGCTTCCCCCGTCTCTATCTGCCGGCCAGACCGGCAGCCGCATGCGGCACCTGCGGCCCCCTGTCAGGAATACTCGCCCCACCCGTCCATGACAAGACAGCCCGGATGCAGCACGCCGTCCTTCACGCCGACTTCGCCGGTCAACAGCGCGGTGAGGCCGACCGTCATGCGACATAGAGAGCGGAAAGCAATGGCACCAGGTGCGGTACCCCTCGCTCGTGCTCTGCTCGCAGCACCGCCCCGAACTGGGCGTAGCTGGTCACCGCCCACTTGTCGTTGTGTTCTCCCCAGTAGAAGGTCCGGTCCATCGGCCGGGCCCAGACGTCCAGCACGACGAACGTCTTCGCTTCCACATCGCGCAGGTCTCCGTACAGCCAGGGCGCATCCCGCAGGCCAGTGGCGCCTTCGTAGGCCTGATCGGTCTGCCAAGGGGCGTCCGGGTCCTTCCTGGAGCCCGGCGCGTTGGAGTGTGAGTGGTGGCGTTTGTGCTCCGCTATGAGCAGTTCCGGGCAGCACTGGCACTGCATCGGCACCACCAGGTCAACGATGCTGGACGGCGAGTAGGCCGACACCGGGAGCGGCGTGATGTCCGGCCGCGTCGGCAGGCCTGCAAGCAGGGCTCCGAGCACCGATGCTGCCATGTCCGGTTCCTCCAGCAGTGCCGACAGGATCAGCCCGGTGTAGGAGTCCTCCAGCAGTCGGTAGGCGACTTCGGCAATGCCATGCTCGCGCAGCCAACTGCGGTGCTGGGCATGGTCACCTCGAACGGCGGCCCTCTGCTCACGGGTGGGAGCGGTCGTCATCTTCTCTGGCGCATCCGGATTGGTCATGGCGAAGGACTCTCCCACACCGATGCCCAGCGGTCGGCGGCGGCCTGGAGGCGGTCGCGGGCGTGCTGCGGTCGGTCAGCCTCGGTCGAGGCGCGCGACGATCGCTGCCCGCAGCCGGTCGGCAAGGCCGGCGCGCTCGTCCGGGTCCATCACGACGACGCCCCGCTCGAACTTGAGCGACTCGAACTGCTGCTCCTGGTACGGCACGCCCCCGGGGATCCGGGCGACGTGCCAGTGCAGATGGGAGTTGCCCGCCTGGGAGCCCATCGAGAACAGGTAGGTCCGCTCCCCCGGCACGACGTCCTCACTGGCCAGTGCGACCAGCCGCACCGTCTGCATCATCAGCAGGTAAGCGGGCTCGGTGAAGTCGCTGACGCAGTGCTCCAGGTGCTGCTTGGGGCAGACCAGCAGCTTGCCCGGCAGCACCGGCCAGCGGTCCAGGAACGCGATGTGGTCCTCGTCCTCGTACACGACCTCGTGGGCGTAGGCAGGGTCACCGGCCAGCATCCGGCAGATGAAGCATGGCCCGTTCACCGCCTGGTCGCTGTAGGTCTCCATGTCCATCGGCTGACGGTCCATGTCCATCAACGTCTCCCTCGCCTCGTGAACCGCCCATAGCGATTCCTCAGTGCATCTCGCTCACCCTGCCCGCCACCACCCGCACCCCGGTCAGGAACCAGAGCGCCTGAACCGAAGGCGCGGCCTGGACCCGACTCAAGTTCCGCCTCGCTCCAGCCCCCGGTGCCGCCGGGGGCTTCGTCGTGCTGCCCGGAGGATTCCCGTGCCCACGTTCGAGACCACCCCCGCCTTCGTCACCGACCTCCACCGCCTGACCCCGAGCCAGCGCGAACGCTTCCGCCGCACCGTCCTGGACAGCTTCGTCACCGACCTGCGCACCCACAACGGCTTCCGCCCCGGCCTGCGCATCAAGACCGTGCGCAGCACGATCGGGGTGTGGGAGCTGACCTGGGCACCGAACGGCCGCGCCACCTGGTCCTACGGTCCGCAGAAGCTCTGCGGCGTCCCGCACGTCGTGTGGCGCCGTATCGGCACCCACGCGATCCTCACCCGCCCCTGACCCGAACCCATGCTCACAGACCGGACTTGGGAACCGGATCGCCGTGGTGGACCTCCCCGCTGCACTCCCCCGTGCGGCAGGCACCATTGATGGCGCTTCATGAATCTGGCCGGAGGTACTCGATCTCCCCAGTTGCTTGAATGTGCAACTGAGTGGGGAGTGTGCTGGTCTCCGGGGTTGAGATCATGGGTGCATGAGTGATGGTGGTGGGGTCGATCAGATGGGCCGGTCAGCGGTTCATCGGGCGGCAGTGGTGGGCGATGTCGACGGAGTGCGGGTCGCGCTGGCGGCCGGTGGTGATCCGAACGGTGTGGATGCGGCGGGTTGGCACCCTCTTCACTTCGCTGCCCAGGCCCGCAGCGCCCTGGTTGCGGCTCTACTCCTGGAGGCGGGGGCCGAAGTGGATGCGGTCGACGGGCAGGGCAACACGCCGTTGTGGCGGGCGGTGTTCAACTACCGGGGTGATCCGCAGGTACTGGCTGTGCTTCGCGCTGGGGGTGCTGACGTCGATCGGTCCAACGCGCATGGGGTGAGCCCTCGGCAGTTGGCTGAGCGGATCGCGAACTACGACGTTGCCGTGCATCTGACCACGTAGCAGGACCCCGCACTCGGCGGGGTCCTGCAGTGATGAGACAGGTCAGCCGCGTCGTAGGGCGATGACCTCGGAGCTGGGCTGGGTGATGGTGGGTCGTGCGGCTTCGGCTGTGGCCAGCAGGGCGACGATGGTCACTGGCTGGTCGCAGTGCGGGCAGTTGCGGACGGCGGTGGGCACCAGCGGATCCTGGACCCGGGCGGCGGGGCTCCTGGGCGGTTGCGGACGGGTGGCCGGGGCGGGTTCGACGCTGCGCGGGGGCACCACTTCGCCCAGGCGGCGCGCGCGTTCCTCGTCGCGTCCGCGGTCGCGGATCCGCTCGGCTTCGCGGCGGCAGGCCGGGGAACTGTAGACCTGCCGGATCTTGGCGCCGTGCGTGAACTCGGTGCCGCAGACGGGGCAGTCCTTGACCGGTGCCGGCCCGGGTTCCGGGCGGTGGGCCAGGTCGGAACACCGGGGCGAGCAGTAGATCCGGCGGCTGTTGGGGAGCGCTGCGAACTCCCCGTCGCACTGTCGGCAGTAGCGGGGCAGTCGGTCGGCGGCATGGTCTGGCTGGTCGGGCTCAGGAGACACGGGCGTTCACTCCCTTGCGGAGGGTGTCGGCGGTAGCTTGGTGGGCGCGCAGTCGGTAGGAGGGCCCGTCGATCCCGACCACGGCGGCGCGGTGCAGGAGCCGGTCGAGCATCGCGGCGGCGACTGTGGCGTCCCCGAAGGCCCCGGCCCAGTCAGCAATGCCGACATTTGTGGTCAAAATGGTGCTTGATCTGAGATACCGCTGGTTGATCACCTGGAACAGGGCGGAGGCCCCGTCGCCGGGCAGCGGCAGGTAGCCCAGTTCATCGACCCTATGCGGATATCGGCATAGGTCGACGAGGTCGGCTACATCCCCTTCGACCAGGACGCGGCGAACCTGTTCTTCCAGCTCATCGCGTCACGCTACGAACAGGGCTCGGTGATGGTCACCTCGAACCTGCCCTTCGGTCGGTGGGGAGAGACGTTCTCCGACGACGTCGTCGCGGCCGCGATGATCGACCGTCTGGTCCACCACGCCGAGGTCCTCACTCTGACCGGCGATTCCTACCGCACCCGCCAGCGCCGCGAACTGCTGGCGAAGGGGAACCGGGCTCACCAGGACTGATCGGATTCCGCTCGTCCACGCAATGATGAGGGCGTGACGGACGAACAAAGCGAACCCACAGCCCTGATAGCGCGGAGGATGCGCGCGGCACTCGCCGCGGCTCTCTGGGACCCCGCCGGCGATCCTGCGGCAGCTGTCGAAGTACTGGCAGTCATGGTCGAGGGAGTCTGCGGGAGATCCACTACCGCCGACGAGGACCTGCACCTGCTGTTCGAGTCCCAGTCGCTGTCATCGGCCTACCTGTTCTGCGCATCGCTGCACAAGTCGCTGAGCCTGGACTACCTGCGGCAGCACCCTGACCATCGCGAGACCTCACCAGCCGAGCACCTGGACCACATCCGTCCCTACCTCCTCCAGTTCCACCAGCGGCAGCAGGAGGTACTACAGCGGATCGACGCGGAGTTCCCACAGCAAATTTGATCTTCAAAAACCTCAACGACCAGCAACCGGGGGTCAACTTTCCGGAAGCACGTGGGGGTCAAGATTCAGGTTCTGGATCACTTTTGGTGCAGGGCTGACGGAGGGTCACTGTCGCGGGGCATCCGGGACGCGGGTCAGCGGGCGAGGAGGATGCGCTTGCGCAGGAGGTCCACCCCGGCCCGGCCGAACATCTGCCGCTTCAGCATCTTGATCCGGTTCACCTGTCCCTCCACCGCCCCGGAGCTGAACGGCAACGTCAAACCCGCCGTCACCGCCAACAGATCAGACCTGACCCCCACCACAAACGACCGCAGCTCCGGCAGGTCGGTGGCGTGGGCTTCGGTGAGCCACTGGGGCAGGTGGTGGCCGGCGCGGTCGCGCATCATCTCGGCGAAGGATCGGACCTGGTCGGCGGCGGCGTCGAGCTGGGGGCACCGGGCGAGGATGCCCTTGATCTTGAGGGTTTCCTCGGACGTCAGGCTGTCGGGGTGCCTGGTCATCCAGCCGGTCACGTCCCGCACCGAGGGGGGCTTGGACGTGCGGGCAGCGGGATCGAGCCCGGATCGAAGCGGTCGCAGGTACTCGCGGACGATCGTGCACTGGCCCGGGAATCCGGCGGACCTGATCTCCTCGAACAGTGTCCGGGCGTTGGTGCAGCCCTCCTGCCAGCGTTGATGCAGGTAAGGCTTGTAGGGGTCCAGGATGCTGGGAAGGTTCTGCCACTTGCCGGTACTGAGTTCTTCCGGGGTGGTGGCGCTGGCGAACTTCCGCACAGTGCCGCGGGCCAGACCCAGCTCCTGGGCGATCGCGCGCCGGCTGTGGCCCCGGTCGAGCAGGTCGTGAACGGCTCGGTGGCGCTCACTGGTGCGATCCGCGTAGCGGTGGGCGGACCCCACTGCCTTGCCCTCCCGGGCAGTGCTCTCCAGCTCGGCAACCGCCGCCACCGTGGCCGCCTGGTCGGGGACCTGGGCGGGTTCGCGCAGGTGGGAGGAGTAGCGGGTGACGCATTTCTCGACGGCATCGCAGAGGTTGTTCCACAGATGCCACCTGTCGGCGACCTGGACCGCGCCGGGTGCGCCGAGCCGGGAACCCTCGGCGTAGGCGCTGGCGCGGTCGCGGCAGATGACCTCCACGCCGGGATGCTCGACCAGCCACCGGGCCAACGTAGCCGCCTCCCGGTCCGGGAGCACGTCCACGGGACGGTGGGTCTCCACGTCGATCAGGATGGTTCCGTAGACGTGGCCCTTGCGCAGGGCGAAGTCGTCGACCCCCAGCACTCGGGGTGTGGGCGTCTGCGGGTCGGGCAGTGCCCGGACAAGTCGCAGCAGGGTGGAGCGGCTGACCGAGGCGTCGAGTGCCTCGGCCAGCCGGGCGCCGGCCCTGCCCGCGAGCATCAGGGCGATGGCCTGCAGGTTCGTGTGCAGGCGGGTGCTTCGGCGGCCGTGGCGGAAGGTCAGCCCGGCGACCTGCTCGACGAAGGTCGCGCGCGGGCACCAAGCCGTCGCGCAGCGGAACCGGCGGACCCCCAGCCGCAGGACCACACGGCGACCACCCACCGCCGCGTCCACGAGCCGACGCTGATAGCTGCTGTGGACCCGAAGCGACAGCGCGCCGCAGGCCGGGCATCCCGCTCCGCTCGCGCAGGCCCGCGCCGTCACCCGCACTTCTTCCCCGACGAGTTCGACGTCCTGGACCAGAAGGCCGTCCAGGTCCGGGAACAGCATCTCTTCCACGATCAGATCGCCCATGGTCGTTGATCGTCACACCGGTGGGCACGTCCCGTCCGGCGGGGACCGAAAGTGATCACAAGAGGCTGCGGTCGTTTGTGGTGGGGGTCAGGTCTGATCTGTTGGCGGTGACGGCGGGTTTGACGTTGCCGTTCAGCTCCGGGGCGGTGGAGGGACAGGTGAACCGGATCAAGATGCTGAAGCGGCAGATGTTCGGCCGGGCCGGGGTGGACCTCCTGCGCAAGCGCATCCTCCTCGCCCGCTGACCCGCGTCCCGGATGCCCCGCGACAGTGACCCTCCGTCAGCCCTGCACCAAAAGTGATCCAGAACCAAGATTCACGGAGCGTTGACAGCGCGTACGACAAGACCGCCCAGTCGTGCCCGGACCGGTGCGGGCACAACTGCATAGGTAGGTCTCTGGCACAGGGCCGCACAGGGGTTGCCTGGCGATCAGCCCAAGAGCCACCGCAGGCAAGGCCCCAGAAGGTCTGCCAGGGGGAACTCCTGCGACTGGCTTCCGGCCCAACGCATCACACCCAGGGCGACCTTCCCCTCTACGGGTTGGCCCCAGGCACTCGCCGAGGCCAGGGGGGACGGGCCTTCCAGCAGTCGCCGGACCAGAACACCTTCCCCGAACTCCGCCTCCATCGGCTCGGGCAGGCTCCCGAGCCAGGTAAGCAGAGCCAAACTCCGGGCATCGGGATTGGGTGTGGTTCGTTTCGAGTGAGGGTCGCGATCACGCGGTGAGGGCGTAGTTCCGCTGGTCGGGGGTGGGATAGTTCCGCTCGTGTTCGCGGGCGAGGTGGTGGCGCCAGTAGGCGTCGAGGTCG
>Ga0302314_10016994_pt1 | contig 12242 bp, 6 predicted proteins | sample III_Palsa_N2_3_FD_200533 | JGI IMG/M metagenome (GOLD analysis project Ga0302314, IMG submission 200533) | Peat permafrost microbial communities from Stordalen Mire near Abisko, Sweden - III_Palsa_N2_3 | ecosystem: Environmental > Terrestrial > Soil > Palsa > Peat permafrost | place: Sweden...
CCCACCGGCTACGCCAACAAGGGCGAACGGCACGAGGACACCATCGCCCGCGAGGTCCGCGAGGAAACCGGGCTCACCGTCAAGGCCGGGCGGCTCCTGAAAGTCCGCAGCGGCTTCCATTACCGGATCGAGATCTACTACGAAGCCGTCCTCGTCGACGGACTCGACGGCCTCACCCTCGACCCGAGGGAAGTGCTCGAAGCCCGCCTGTTCGACCCTAGCGACCTGCCAGACGGCATGTCTGAAGCGCACCGGGAACTTGCCGCGAGCCTCTAAACGCCTGAGAGGTCTCAGGTGCTTAGCAGGCGCCCGTGAACTGATTGGGCGCCCAGCGTCCCTGCGCGCCGTCGGGACGGTGCAGAGGGACGGGAGCAACACGATCGGCTTCGCTGCCAAGGTCATTTCAGGCCGAAGAGGCGAAGGATCGCTTTCTTGGTACAGGTTCCTAACGCGAAATCGTGCGCTAATCCGGACGATGCCGGGTAACGGCACCCGACACGGTTCGTGATCCTCGCTAGCAGCGTCCTTGATCTGACGCGGCGATGCGGATGAAAGGCACGAGATCAATGTGTTCTTGACGAGTGCCCCGGATGCCCCAGCACTCTGGCCCTGGTGCACCCCCAGCCTCGCCGCGGGAGCCGACCTCAGGGTCGTGCAGCACTAGCTCGGCCACTTCGCGATCGCTTCTGACCGCCGATGCCTACACCAGCGTCCTGCCGGAAACCGTCCGCGCCGCAGCCGGACATACCCTCCGCGCTCGTATTCCCCGCCCAGCTGTCGTGCTCACCCGGCCAGACACGGGGCCCGGCAGTCATGCAAGCCGATCCTTCCGGGGTAGGACTCTCGCGCGGTCGGTTCCGGATCGCCTCGCGGATTGACAGGGGGTGCTCCGGGCGCCGATACGATCGGGCCATGTATGCAGGCGGTTCGCACTCTGCGCACGGCGACGTGATCGGCGGGTCGTTGCTCCCGCTCACCCCCTCTTATGAGGAAGGAGAGCACGGGGTATACCTTCGGCATCTCCGTGAGGCGCTCACCGGCCCGGACAGCGACCGCATACACAACATCGCGGTTACCGGCGGCTACGGTGTCGGCAAGAGCAGCGTTCTGCAAAGGCTGCGCGACGAGTTCGGCGACAGGGTGGTGGTCCTGTCGCTGCCCACCCTGGGCGAATCCACCCCGTCGGCCGATCCGCACTCTCCGGAGGGCAACGCGGCAGGCAGCGTCACGAACCGGATCCAGAAGGAGATCGTCAAGCAGCTGCTTTACCGTGAGAGACCCGAGCGCGTACCCGGCTCTCGGTACCGCCGGCTGACAGGGTTCAGGTGGCGGGGCGCCATCGGGTCATCGCTGCTGGCGGCAGCCACTCTGGTCCTGGTGGTGTACCTCACGGGCTCCGCGGACCGGCTCGTTCACCTGGCTGGCCGGGGCCTGTTTCGGCACGCGGCGGTGTACCTGGCTCTGCTTGTGTTCTTTGCCTTGGTCATCGTCGTCTTCCGGCGCCTGTCGCACAACCGGTTCTGGATTCAGCAGGTTGGCGCGGGGTCGGCCACCATTACGCTGTCGAGCACGGCCGGCAGCTACTTCGATGAGTGCCTTGACGAGATCGTCTACTTCTTCGAGGCAGCGGAATGCGACATCATCGTTTTCGAGGACCTCGACCGTTTCGACGATCCCCACATCTTCGAGACGCTCCGCGAGCTCAACACGATCCTCAATAACTCCAGGCAGCTGCGGGGAAAGAACGTCCGGTTCATATACGCCATCAAGGACAGCATCTTCGAGCGGCTGGGGCAGCCGCCCGGCGAAGTGGCGGACGACGCAGAGGCGGAGGTGGCCCGCGCGAACCGGACAAAGTTCTTCGACCTCGTGGTCCCGGTCGTTCCCTTTATCACCCACCGCAGCGCCCGGGACCTAATGTCCCGCACGCTGGAGATGGCGGGCCTTCCCGTGTCGCGGGACTTGGTCGACCTGGCTGCGCGGCACGTGGCCGATATGCGCCTGATCAAGAACATCACCAATGAGTTCACCGTCTTCCGCCAGAAGCTGCTCCTGGGCGAACGGAGCCTGCCGGGCCTGGCCGAGGACCAGCTGTTCGCGATGATCCTCTACAAGAACATCCACCTGTCCGACTTCGAGCTCATCCGGATCGGCCAAAGCTGCCTCGACACGCTCTACCGGCACAGCCGCTCCATCGTGACCGGCAACATCCGCGAGCTGAACTCACGTGCTCGGCAACTGGACCAGGAGCTCGTCGTCCCCGGCTCGGTAGAGGAACGCAGTGAACGGCTCGGCGGACGCCTAGAGGACCATATCCTCCAGGTCATCCGCTACAGCCACCCGAACGCGGGGAACGTGGTCATGCAGATGGCCAATCAACCGGGCCAGCCACTGGATCTTCGCAGCGTCGATTTCTGGAACAAGTTCCTCCAACCGGGCACAGAGCTCCAGGCATGCCCCAATTACATGAACAACCAGCCCTTCAGGTTCACCTGCGCCCGCATCGGCACCGCTCTAGGAGAGGAACTGTCGCCGGCCAGGTGGCAGGACGGCCACCGTGAGGCGCTGCGCGCGGAGCTGGACGGCATCAACGACGACAAGGCGATGCTCGCCCATGCGGGCATGAAAGACCTCTTCGAGCGGGCTCGCTTCACGCTGAGCCTCGAAGGAGTCGACAGGTCCCTCGCGGAGATCGCGCGGCGGACGCTCGGCTCGCAGCTAGCGTGCAGCCTGGTCGAAAAGGGGTACATCGACGGGAACTTCACGCTCTACGTTTCCCAGTTCCACGCGGTCCACCTGAGCGTCCCGGCGGTGAACTTCATCGTGCACAACGTGGAGCCGGGCGTCATGGACCCGCATTTCCGGTTCAGCTCGTCCGACGACGTCCAGGCGGTGCTCCGCGAGTGCGGCCCGTCTGTGCTCAGTGACCGCAGCATGTACAACATCGCTGTTGTCGACTACCTGTTGGAGCACCGGCCGGGGGATGCGGACACCGTCATCGGGCGGCTGGCGGGGTGGGGGCCCGACGAGCAGGAATTCGTCCGCGCGTACGTCGACGGCGGCGAGAAGGCGGCCAACATGATCGGCCGACTCGCCGGTTTCTGGCCCCTGACGCTGTCTCTGGTCGCTGACGGGTTCGACGTCGGCGACGAGCAGCGGGCCGAGCTTTTCAGCGCCGCCATGCTGGGCACTGACCCCGCCGCGCTGCCGGGAGCTGCCGGGCGGGTCACCGGCTACATCGAGGGCCGCTACGAGCACCTGACGGCCCTGACGTGCGAATCCAGTCCTTCGGCAGCCGAACAGGCAGTGAGCATTCTCAGGCATTTCGGGGTGACGCTGGCGACGATCCGCCCTCTCAGCGCGGGTATCAGGGACGGCGTCATCAAGCACGGACTGTACGCCCTGTCTAGGGAGAACCTCATCGAGGCGACAGGCGGCAACAGCCTTGCCCTAGATGCCCTTCGCGAGGCCAGCGACCATGTCTACGCCCACGTGATGGACAACCTCACGGACTACCTGTCCGTCGTCTTCGCGGAGCCGTTCCCCGTCACGGTCGGCGACCCGGGGCAGTTCGCCGCGATCCTGGAGGACGCCGCGCGCCACGATGAGACGTCCCTCCCGGAAATCGCCCGGCACGCGAGCCCGGACTGCCGTGTCGATGACCTTCAGGGCATCGCCGGGGAAACCTGGCGTGCTCTCGCGAGCGCGCAGCGGTTTCCTCCCACCTTCGCGAACATCGCGGCCTACGCCGCGCACTTCGGTATCGACGACAGCCTCGCCGTCACGCTTACCGCCGATCCCAAGATCCAGGATCACAAAGCAGCGGCAGCCCCAGAGAAAGAAGCGCTGGCCATCGCCATCCTGAACGCCGGCGCGGCCTTGTCCGACCCGGCCGTCCGGGTGCAGCTCGTCCTCAGCCTCGACCTCGCAGGCCAGATCGACGTCTCCCGGATCTCCCCTGAAGAGGGCCAACTGGCTGGCCTGCTCGTCGCCGAGAAAATCATCGCGGACGACGCTGCAGCATACGACGCGATCGCGTCCCTGAGCTGGGCGACCAGAGAATTCCTCATCAGCCGCTCCGCGAGCTTCACCGACTACGCCATCCCCAGCCAGCTCCCCCCGCAAGACCTGCCCAGACTGGTAGCCAGCCCCCTCGTCACCCGCACCGCAAAGAAAGCCCTGCTCGCCCGGCTGCCCGCGCTCGCCGCCGGAGCAGACCGCCAGGCCCTGGAACCCGTGGCGCTCTACGCTGTCCGCGAGAACCTCAGGCTGAGCTCCGAAACGCTGCTCCTGCTCGCCCAGGCCGGGGTCGCGGGCAGCATCGTCGTGACGCTGCTCGCACCCGTCTTGCCCGATACAGGTTCTGACGCGCTCGTGACCATGCTCAAGGCAGTCGGCAAGCCATACGAGCTGCTCACGTCACCGGGTCGGCGACCGGCCAGACTGCCGGGCGACCCGGCACACCAGGCCCTCGCCCGGCACCTCACCAACGCAGGGCACGTCAGTTCCTACACCTCGGAAGACAACGGCACGACCATCAAGGTCAACATGAAGCACCTTTGACAAGCGGCCCTCCGGCCATGCGGCGCACTCCTCTGCCTCACTGGTACTCCAACCGTAGATCTCTGCCCTAGTACTCCAACCGTAGATCGTGATGTCCCCGTCCACTTCTGCGGACGCTGGCCCGCCGCAGTAGCAAAGTCACCAGGTCGGGCTGAGCGGCTAGCCCTGGGACACGTCGCCGGCTCCCGGCCATAGCAGCGCCTGGGCGACGATCACCTGCTCGCCGTTGAATGTCACAGCGGGGCCTTCGTGCAAGCGGTAGCCGAGCGCGATCGCTTCGCTGACCCGGCGGCAGAAGGCCGCGTCATCGGGACCTGTCAGGACTCGGTAGAGGGGCAGGCCATCCGGCGGTGCGCTCATGCTCCCAGGATCTCAGGCCTCCGTCGTCACTTCACCCGGCTTGGCTTCTGCCTGTTCGGCGGGGTGATGCATCGGCCACACGCCAGACGCCGTAAGCAGGGCGGCCGAACAGGAAAATGCCGCGCAACCACGCTGAACCGCCGCACGGTAAGGCAGCTAACGCCTTCCTCGTCGTAACCGCGGGTCGTCATAAGGCACCGCCACGGCGGGGGTGCAGTGGCAGCACACCGGCGCGTCCGGGCGGATCGAGAGCCTTTTCTGTCGCGTGCTGTCGGCAGCATCACTGGTGACGGGGAGGTTCCTGGCGGCGGGGCGCTGATGGCCTCCGTGCGGCTTGGAACCCTGACCACGCCAGGGAGAATGTTCCTCGTGATCACTTGCCATCTTCGCTACGAGATCGACCCCGTCCAGACCGCAGCGTTCGAGAAGTACGCGACCGGGTGGATCCCGGTCGTCACCCGTTTCGGCGGTACTCACCATGGCTGTTACCTGCCGCACGAAGGGGCCAACGACATCGCCTACGCGCTGTTCTCCTTCCCCAGCCTTGCCGCCTACGAGAACTACCGCACTGCCATCCGCCAAGACCCGCAGGCCCAAGAACTCTGGGAGCTCAGCGCGGAGACCCGCTGCATCCGTCGCTTCGACCGGACCTTCCTCCGCCCGGCATTCAAGCCGCCAGAGGCGACCGAAACCGCGTAGCGCGCTCACACGGGTCATGGACGCTGGGAGCTGCCGCTCGGGACGGATAGTCTGCGGTCGAGGTGGTTGGCGTGGCGGTTCCTGTCTCGGAGCAGCGGAAGCTGCTGCAGCGCTCTGGTGGTGTTTGCGCGCTTCCGCGCTGCCGCCGCGCGTTGACCACTGACCCCGATCCTGCCGGCGCGACCGTGTCGATTGGCCAGATCGCCCATATCGTCGGCGACAGCGTTGAGGGCCCGCGTGGCGACTCGGCGCTTTCGCCGCAGGAGCGAAACGAGTGCGGGAACCTGATCTTGCTGTGTGCCCACCATCACGCGCTTGTTGATGCTCAGCCGAACGTCTGGACGGTGCCTCGGCTGCTCGCGATGAAGCAGACCCACGAGCGTTGGGTGCAGCAGCAGCTCGGGGCGGTTGATCCTGTATCGGGCGAGCCCGTGGCCGGGGGCGGCGATTTTGTCGAGTGGTTTCTCCGTTCGGGGGATGACCTGCCGCACGCGGATGCTGGGATCGACCGGGCGCTCCTGGGCATCCACGCTGCCCTTCCGCTTCCGCCAGGCTCCCGGGCCGGGCTGTCAGCGCAGCTGCCGACATACGTCCTGCGTGACCTGGATGAGGAGCTCCGGGGCGCGATCGCGGAACGTAGCATCGGCGGCGGGTTCCTGCTGCTGGCCGGGCCGGCCGCCTCCGGCAAGAGCAGGTGCGCGTATGAGGCGGTCCGCGCGGTGCTCCCGGACTGGCGCATGCTGCTGCCGCCATCGGCCGGGGACCTGACTTCCCTGGTCGACCTGGGCGTTCCGCTGGGCCGTACCGTGATCTGGCTCGATGACTTGCCGCGCTTCCTCGGGCCGGGAATGCTGACCGCCCGGACGGTGCGCAGGCTGCTGACCGACTGCGGGGAGCCGGTTATTCTGATCGGCACGATCTGGCCGGCCGAGTACGAGCGCCTGATGACAGGGACCAGCCAGGATACCGGGCAGGATTCCACCACGGAGGCCCAGCAGATCCTCCTGCTGGCTCATCGCTTCGACGTCGCCGAGCAGTTCACCACCGCCGAGCATGCCCGAGCCGCAGAGAGCGCCCTGGCGGACCCGCGGATAAGCGAAGCACTCGGGCATGCGCTCGCAGGCGCGGTGCCTTCGGCGCTGGCCTGCGCACCGGAGCTCATCCACCGGTGGGATCAGCCGGCCGACATGGTCGGCGGCGCACTTCTCACCGCTGCGGTAGAAGCCCGATTGTGCGGGCACCCTGCGCTGATCCCGCCCAGCCTCCTGGAGCGCCTGACGGAGGAGTACCTGACTCCCGCGCAGCGGGCTACCGTCTCGCCAGGCTGGTTCGAGGCGGCGATCGCCTGGGCCTGCCGCCCGGTGCGCACGGGCATCGCGGCCCTGTCCCCTTCGGCGCGCCGGATCGGGGAACTGGACGGTTACGAGGTTTCCGACATCCTCGTCGACCGCGGGATGCGGCGGTACGTGACGCTGCAGGAGGTGCCTGTCACGCCCTGGGAGGTCCTCGCCGATCACTCGGCGCTGGGCGCCTGCGAGATGGTCGGCTTGCGCGCGGTCTACTACGGCCTGAACGCTGTTGCGGCCCGCGCGTTGCGGCGGGTCGCCGAGGCCGGGGGCACCGAGGTCATGGTCCCGCTCGCAATGACGTACCTGGACGAGGACGACCTCGGTAACGCTCACCGGTGGTTCCTGGCCGCAGCCGAGACCGGAGACGCCATGGCGATGGCGATGCTCGCGGTGGTCCTCCAGCAGCAAAGCGACGCAGCAGGGGCTCGCGAGTGGCTGCGGCGCGGCGCGGAGGCCGGGAACACCGGAGCGATGATCGGCCACGGCAGTGAGCTGGAGAAAGAGGGCGATCTGACGGCAGCCCGCAGCTGGTACAAGAAATCGACCGAGGCCGGCGACGGGGGGCAGGGGATGCTCTTCCTGGGCTGCCTGCTCCGCGAGCAAGGTGACCTGCCCGCCGCCCTCGACTGCTTCCTGCGAGCTGCCGGATCGGCTCGCTCGTTCATGGAGGACCACTTGCGCTTGATGCGGGTGCCGGCTGGCGCGGCCGGCAGCTCCGCTGCGCGAAGGTACCAGGACGGCATAACTAAGCCGTACGCGGATACGGCATTCTGCCTGGGTGAAACGTATCTGGCGACGGGCGACACAGCCGAAGCCCGTACCTGGCTGGAACAGGGAGCCCGGCTGGGGCATCTGCGCGCCATGACCGTCCTCGGGTCCATGCTCTGGGAGTCCCGCGAGCTCGCCCAGGCCCAGGGCTGGCTCCGGCCAGCTGCCGAGGCGGGCGAGCCAGAGGCCATGTTCTACCTCGGAATGATCCTTGACGTTCAAGGCCGCGAGGCGGAGTCGGGCACATGGCTGGAACGGGCCGCCAGGTCCGGCACGGCTCCCGCGATGGGCCGCTACGCGGTCTTCCTCGCCGAGCAGGGCAATCACGAGGGCGCCCGCGAGTGGGGCGCGAAGGCGCGCGATGCCGGCGATCCCTACATCGAAACGCTGCTCGCTGCGTGGGGCGACACGCTGGCTCCGCCCGCCGCGCAGGAAGCCTCAGATCATCTTCACGAGGAAACCGACCCAGGCCAGATTGCCTGGACGCCCCTGGCACATGCCTGCGGATGCGTCACGGACTGGGGATGGGATGCTGCCAGCGCTGACCCCTTCGCTTTCATCAACTGGTGCGCAGCCATCATCGACAACCCGTGCCCGTGGCACGTCAGCGATCCAGGGCAACCGGATGACCTCGTAATGGTCGGCCACCCGGATGGAGGACCCGGTTTCTACGCCCGGCAGGCGACGGACGATGACATTGTGCTCGGAAGAAAACTGACCCGCGAACTCACGAGGATCAGGCAGCTCCTAATCGACGGCGACGCCAAGGCGATCCTTGGCGAAATACCGCCGGCATACCGCAACTGGATGGACAGCAACGGCTACGACCCAGCCGATACCTGGATCCAGGAGCGCCTAACCGATCTCGTCCTCAACCGCGGACAGTCCTTGCTGCCGGGCTTCGGCGGTCCGGCCGCGTTAGGAAATCAGCTTCGGCTCGGGACCGCAGGGCGCGAAGTGTTTCCGGTGGACGGACGTAGACGCTGTGCTCGACGACCCGCCACACACCCGCCGGGCCGAAACCGGGAAAACGGCCGCCCAGCCCAGCACCTCCCCGTTGCCATCGGCGGCGATGAACCGTGCCCGGGAGCTTCGCCGCGTCGAAGGCCTCCCAACTGGGCGCCGTGGTCTCGCAGCTGGCCAGGCCGGCGTCCAGCCCGGCCTGGTAGACCGCCAGCACCTGGCCGGCGTCGCCCGGCCCCATCGGCCGGATGGCTACCCTGGCCGACCGGGTCAGCGCAGGCCGGGCGGCCGAGGCGGCGTATGCGGTGGCTGGTCCTGGGGCATGGCGGTCCTCCGCGGCGGGTTCACGGTCAGCAGGCGGGCCGGCCGGTACCCGCCGGCCCACCACGATATCGCGGGCAGGCGAGAAACTCCGCGCATCCGACGGCCTAATGCCACATCGCCCGCAGGCTGAATTGCCCCACAATCGCGATTCGCCCGCTCTGCCATTTCCACTGTAAAACCACGGGCAGTCAATTCGCGCGCATGAATGATGACGGCTCGGAATGGGCGAATCCGGGCACCGGACGCGCATCCGATGCCTAGCCGCGAAGGTTGCCGCATAGGTCCTCAAGGTGTCGCCGGCCGGGATGCCCGGGACCGGAGCCCTGGGCGCGGGAACGGGTTTGCGCTGGTGACGGCCTGCCAAGGTCCCGAATCAAAGGACTATCCCTCTCACCTGGAGGCACCTCATGAACAGCACTCGGGACATCGTGTTCAAGCGGTGCGGCTGCACCAACGAGACGACCGGCCGGCAGCTCGCGGGCCGCTGCCCGCACCTGGCCGAGCCAGGGCACGGCAGCTGGTACTACGCCGTGCAGGTCACCACCGTCGGCGGGCGCAAGGCCCGCTACCGCCGCGGCGGATTCGCGAACCGAGACGCAGCCGCCGCCGCCCGGCAGGCCATCATCGACGCCCCGGCAGATGAGGCCGCGGCCGGGGCATGGACGGTAGCCCGGTGGCTGCGGTACTGGCTGACGCAGGCCGAGCCGCACCTGCGCCCGTCGACCGCGCACGGCTACCGCGACCACATCGACCGGTACCTCATCCCCAGCATCGGCCGGATCACCCTCGCCGACCTCACCGGCAAGCGCCTGCAGGCCTGCTTCAACCTGCTGTCACGCCAGCGCACGAGGAACGGCACGCCGATCGCCGCGTCCACCGTCGACCGGGTCCGCGCGACGCTGCGGTCGGCGCTGAACGCCGCCGTCCGCGAGGGACTCATCGCCAGCAACCCGCTCGCGCAGGTCCGGCTCGACACGCCGGTACGGCCGCACCCGGTCATATGGACCGACGAACGGGTCGAGGCCTGGCGTCGCGACGGCATCCGGCCGCCGGTCGCCGTCTGGACGCTGCGGCAGCTCACCACCTTCCTGACCGGCGTGGAAAACGACCGGCTCGCCGCGCTGTGGTGGCTGATCGCGCTGCGCGGCCTGCGCCGCGGCGAGGCCGCCGCCCTGGACCGCGACGACCTCAACTCCGAGTCCCGCGAGCTGACCATCACCCGGCAGCTCATCGCGCTGCCAGGGGAGCTGTACTGCGGGCCGCCGAAGAGCCGTGCCAGTATCCGGACCATCGCCCTGGACGACGCAGGCACCCGCAGTCTTGTCGACCAGGCTGTCACGCAGACCGTCGAGCTGCTCCGGCACCAGTTCACCGACCAACGCCGCAGCGACTCCCGCGCCCGCACCGGCCCGGGCTGGCGGAAGGGGCGGCCGATGTTCACCTACGCCGACGGGCGCCCGATCCGGCCGGAGTACCTCACCCACCGGTTCGGCGTTCTCATCAAGGAGCTGGACCTGCCGCCGATCCGGCTGCATGACCTGCGCCATGGTGCAGCCACCCTTGCGCTGGCTTCGCACACCGACCTGAAGGTCATCCAGCAGATGCTCGGCCATTCCAGCATCGTCACCACCGCGGACACCTACACCAGCGTCCTTCCCGAGACCGCCCACCGGGCGGCGCAGGCCACCGCCGACATGGTCATCAAGGCCGCACGAAGCGCCCCAGGATCCCGGAGCGGCGGGACCACCGTGACCCACATCCCAGCCGCCGTCACCGCGTCCGGCTACTGCCAGACGTGACTTCCCGCAGCTCAAGAGCCTATAGGACAGGGCTTCCCGGATTATCGCGCAGGCTCGCGGGCAGAAGCCGCGGCCCCCGCGCGTGACCCAGGAATGCCCCATCCATGCCCCATAACGACGGAAGCCTTATAGCTTTATAGCTATAAGGCCAGGTCAGTACGGGTGCGCCGCCAGGGACTTGAACCCCGAACCCGCGGATTAAGAGTCCGCTGCTCTGCCAATTGAGCTAGCGGCGCTTGAGAACATGCAGATGCTAGCAAGGATCTGCGAGGCATGCGAATCGGATTCGAGACAACAGCGAACGCCTGCGGCGGGGTGGCTGTCGGGCCGGCCGGAGTGGCGCGAACCAGTCGCAGGCCACGGGGCCGCCGGGCGGCCGCAACCCGGTTTCCAGGGCGATGAAACGGCGGGACGGGTGCCGGACATGTGCTGAGGAGAGCAGCAGTCCCGCACCGAGAGGAATCACGTGCCTTCTTATCGTTCATGCTGTCCGGCCGCGGGCCGGTGGTGGTCGAGGTGAGCGGATGACCGACGACCCGCGACGGCGGTTCGAGCAGGTGTACGCCGTCCACCACGCCGCCATCGTCGGCTACGCGCTCCGTCGGGCCGGTAACGCCGACGACGCCGCCGACGTGATCGCCGAGACGTTCCTGACCGCCTGGCGGCGGATCGATGACATCCCGGCCGGCGAAGCGGCCCGACCCTGGCTCTACGGGGTCGCCCGTCGGGTGCTGGCCAACCAGCGCCGCGGCGAGCAGCGCCGCACCGCGCTGGGCGAGCGGCTCCGGTCCGAGCTGGCGGCCGACCCATACGACCGCGAGCCGCCGCCTGGCCTGGACCGGGTGGCGGTCGCGTTCACCCGCCTCGGCCATACCGACAGGGAGATTCTCACGCTGGCCGCCTGGGAGGGCCTGGACGCCGGCCAGATCGCCGTCGTCCTCGGCTGCTCCCGCAACGCGGCCCGTATCCGCCTGCACCGCGCCCGGCGCCGCCTCGCCACGGCGCTCGACGACACCAGAACCGCTTTCGCGCCCGAGCTGATCCGAGGGAACTCATGAACGACGACGCACTGCTTTCCCGCCTCGCACCGGTCACCGACGAGCAGGCGGCCGCCATGGTCAGCCGTCAGGCCCTCGGTGAGCTGGCCGAGGAGATCATCGGCAGCAGTCCGGATCGGCCTTCGGCGGTCCCGACCGACCGCCCCGACCGCCCCGGGCGGCCCGCTCGCTCTAGCCGCCGCAAGCTGACCTGGGCGGCTGCCTCGACGCTGGCGGCCGCCGCGGCGGTGGCGGTGGCGGTGTCTGTGATCGCCACGGATGGGCAGCCGACCCGGAGCGGGAAGACCGCCTCGGGCGGGAGCACAGCGGCGGGCACGGCAACCGGACCAGCTCAGCGACCGACCTCGGCCTCGGCCTCG
>Ga0302314_10016995_pt1 | contig 12242 bp, 11 predicted proteins | sample III_Palsa_N2_3_FD_200533 | JGI IMG/M metagenome (GOLD analysis project Ga0302314, IMG submission 200533) | Peat permafrost microbial communities from Stordalen Mire near Abisko, Sweden - III_Palsa_N2_3 | ecosystem: Environmental > Terrestrial > Soil > Palsa > Peat permafrost | place: Sweden...
CCGTGATCAACGCGCACCTGTGGTTCGACCGGCCGGTGTCGCCGTTCACGAACCTGATGTTCTCACCTGGGACGATCCTCAGCGTGCACGCGGACCTTGGCCAAGCCTCGCCGGGCTACGAGTGGGAAGGCCGGTCGTTTATCGAGGCCTGCATTGCGCCGGCCGACGAGCTCATCACGCGTGACGACGACGCGGTCGTCAACGCCGTGATGGACGATCTCGGCAAGCTATATCCTCTCGCGACGCGCACGCATTTGGTCAAAGCGAAACTCGTGCGGGTACCGAAGAGCGTGTACCGGGCGGCGCCCGGTGCCGAACGGCTGCGGCCCGGCGCGCGCACGCCGGTGCCCAACCTCTTCCTGGCCGGGTGTTATACGAACCACCACTTTCCGGCGAGCGTCGAAGGGGCCGTGCGCAGCGCGCGGGCAGCTGCCGATGCAGTGCTGATGGAGTCCGGTGCTCGCGTCTGAGGCGAGCGTCGCGCTCGAATCGCGCTCGCTCGAGGCATCGTACCGCGCCTGCCGCACGATCGTCGAATCCCACTCCAAGACGTTTGCCTTGAGCTCGCGCTTTCTGCCGCCCGAGAAACGCCGGGCGGTGTGGGCCGTGTACGCCTTCTGCCGGACTGCCGACGACATCGTCGACCGTGTCGCGCCCGCGCACGAACGTCTCGCAGCGATCGACGCGTGGGAATGCCGGCTGCGCGCATCGTACCGCGGCGTCGCCGCGGGGCCGGTCTTCGTCGCCCTGAGCGACGCCGCGCAGCGATTCGAGATCCCGCTCGAGCCCGCGCTCGATCTGCTGCGCGGCGCCCGGATGGACGTCGGCATCGACCGCTACGAAAGCTACGCCGCGCTGCAAGAGTACTGTTATCTGGTCGCCTCGACGGTCGGGCTGCTGGTCACGCCGGTGCTCGGCGCGGAGTCGCCCGCAGCGCGCGAGTATGCCGTTGCCCTCGGGCGCGCGATGCAGATGACCAACATCCTGCGCGACGTCGGCGAGGATGCGCGGATGGGACGGATCTACCTGCCCGGCGAGGATCTGCGCGCATTCGGCTGCCGCGAGGACGACATCTTTGCCGGCCGCGTCAGCGCCTCGTTTGGCGCGCTCATGCGCTTTGAGATCGCGCGCGTGCGCGCGCTCTATCGTGAGGCCGAGCCCGGGATCACACTACTGTCGCCCGAGTCGCGTTACACGGTCCGGCTGGCACTCGCGCTGTACCGCGGCATCTTGAATCGCATCGAAGCGAACCGTTTCGACGTGTTTCGTCGGCGCGCGCACGTCCCGCTGCGCGGAAAGCTTCGCACCGCGCTAAGCCTTGCGCTGGTGCGCTAGCGGCTCTGCAGAATCAGCAGCAGTCCCAGGAAGAAGAGTGCGACGATCCCGAGCCCTGCGGCGGCGGGCGACACGACGAGCCCCAAGACGAGGGCGCCCACCGCGATCGCGATCCAGAACGGCGCCCGCGACTGCGTCACGTACGTGCCGACGTGCTCGCCGGCGGCTTGCTGCATCGTCGCATCGGGCCGGTCGGCGAACAGATCGGCGTCGCGCTCGGCGAAGAACATATAGCCCGCGATGACCAGCAGCGCTGCGGTCATGAAGGCCAGCAACGTGGTTCCGGCCGGCTCGCGCGCAATCCACCAGTACGCGAATCCCAACACTCCTGAGAAGACCGCCGACGAGACGAATAGCGTGCGCGCGACCTTCACGATGTCGCCTCCGCGTCGGGGTGCTCGAGGTTCCATAGCGGCCGCGCCGAGCGGATCGGCGGCAGGCGCTCGAAATTGTGCTCGGGCGGAGGCGACGTCGTCGCCCATTCGAGCGTGTAGCCGTGCCATGGATTGTCGCCGGCCGGCTCGCGGCGCCGTGCCGAGACGATGATGTTGACCACGAACACGGCCGCCGCGATCAGCATGAGATAGGCGCCCGTCGTCGCGATTGCGTTGAGCATGGGCAACGGTCCGGTCGCCGGATAGGTGTAGATGCGCCGCGGCATCCCGAACATGCCCATGAAGAACATCGGCAAGAACGTGACGTTGAAGCCGACGAAGGTCAGCCAGAAGTTGATCTTGCCGAGCCGCTCGTCGAGCTTCCAGCCGAAGACCTTCGGCCACCAGTAATACAGGGCCGCGAACAGCGCGAAGAAGCTGCCGCCGCCGATCGTGTAGTGGAAGTGCGCGACGATGAAGTAGGAATCGCGTGCTTGAAAATCGAGCGACGGCGATGCGATCATGACGCCGGTCACGCCGCCGAGCAGAAAATTCAGCAGAAAGCCGATCGCGTAGAGCATCGCGGTCGTGTAGCGGATCGAGCCGCCCCACATGGTGCAGATCCAGTTGAAGAACTTGATCCCGGTCGGCACGGCGATCAAGAACGAGACGAAGCTGAAGAAGGGGTCGTTCACCGCGCCGGTCGTGAACATGTGGTGCGCCCAGACGCCCATCGACAAGCCGGCGATCGCGAAGGCGGCCAGCACCATTCCGGTATAGCCGAACATCGGACGTCCGGAGAACGTCGATATCACTTCGCTCACGATGCCGAAGAAGGGCAGGATCAGCACGTAGACTTCCGGGTGCCCGAAGAACCAGAATAAGTGCTGGTACAGGATTGCGCTGCCGCCGAGTGCCGGATCGAAGGCATGGCCGCCGAACCGGCGGTCGACGAAGAGCAGCAGCAAAGTTGCCATGAGCGACGGAAACGCCATGAAAATCAGGAGTGACGTCGCCACCATCTCCCAGGTGAAGATCGGGATGCGCCACATCGTCATGCCGGGCGCGCGGTAGACGAACGTCGTGGTGACAAAATTGATCGCCGTCATGATCGAGGCTGCCGACACCATCGCGAGGCCGACGATCCAAAAATCCTGACCCAGCCCGGTCGAGATCCGGATCTCGGACAGGGGCGCGTACGACGTCCAGCCCGCAGAGGCTGCGCCTTCGTTCGTCGCAGCGCCGGCGAACACGATGAGGCCGCCGAACAAGAAGAGCCAGAACGAGGTCGCGTTGAGGCGCGGGAACGCCATGTCCGGCGCGCCGATCTGCAGCGGTATGAGATAGTTCGCCAGCCCGAGCCCGAACGGAGCGATGACCAGAAAAATCATCGCCGTACCGTGCAGGGTGAAAATCTGATTGTACGCGTGCGCCTGAAGCAGCGTCGACCCCGGTCGCGCGAGCTGGGTGCGGATCAGCATCGCGAGCAGCCCGGCGATCAGCATGAAACCGAGCGTCGTCGCCATGTAGAGGAAGCCGACGCGCTTGTGATCGGTGCTCGTGATCCACGACAGGATGTCGCGACGCTCGGGAGCGGTGACCCGCGGCACGGCCGCCGACGTCATTGCGTGGCCTCGTAGGCCAGCCAGCGCTTGTATTCCGCGGGCGCCACCACCCGCACGGTAAACGTCATAAGGGCGTGGTTGAGGCCGCAGAACTCGCCGCAGCGGCCGACAAACGTCCCGAGCTTCGACGGCGTCAGGTCGAAGGCGCTCACGCGGCCCGGGATCGCATCGCGTTTGAACAACATGTCGGGAATCCAGAACGAGTGATCGACATCGCTCGACGTCACCGCGATCGCGGCAGTTTCGCCGAGCGGCAGTACCATCTCCGGCGGATGATCCGACGTGCCGTTGATGATCGGGCCGCCCTGATAGGCGAACGTCCACCCCCAGCGGTATCCGGTGACGGCGACGTGCAAGGGCGCGTTCGCCGCCAGCGCTTCGACGCTGGTCTCGATGCGATACGTCCACACGAACAAGAAGATCACCAGCACCAGCGGTGCGACGGTCCACCCGATCTCCAGCGGTGTATTCGTGTCCTTCTGCGACCGCGGTTCGGGATTGTCGCGCGTGTGACGGAAGCGGATCGCGGCAAAAATGATCAGCCCCCACACGAGCAGCGCGACGGCGAGCGCCGCGTACGTGAACACCCGCCAGTCATCAGCGAGTGCATACGACTGCGAACTGCTAAGCGCAGGCCAGGAGAGGGCGTGCACGTCACCGTGCGTACCCGGTTTATCGCGCGCCCAACCGGGTAGTGTGTTGCCATGCGATCCGTGGCGATCCGGGCGCACCCGCTGGTGTTCGGGACCGTCGTCTTTCTCGCGTCCGAGTCGATGCTGTTCGCCGCCCTGCTGGCCGCATATTATTATCTGCGGGGTGCTACGGCGCCGTGGCCGCCGGCGGGAGCGGACATCGACACGGCCGGGATGGCCGTCGGTACGGCGCTGTTGGGGTTGGGAAGCGTGACGATGATCGTCGCGCAGATGGCCGCCATGCGTCGCGGACGAGCGCTCGCTCGCCTCATGCTGGCGGTGACGATCGCTGCGGCGCTGGGTTTCTTGGGGCTGGAACTCGGCGACTGGCGAAGCGCCAACTTCCGCATCGCGGATTCGGCGTACGGCACGATGTATTACGTGCTGACCGGGACGCATTTCGTCCACGTCGTCGCGGGCGCGATCTTGCTCGCGGCCGTAGCGATCTTCTTACGTAAACCGGCGTTCACGCGTGAGCAGCACGCCGGCGTCGAGGCCGTCGCGTACTATTGGCATTTCGTCTTCGTCGTCTGGCTGGCGCTGTACGCGACGATCTTTCTCGTCAAATGAAGGTCGTGTTTTTTCTGGGCGTGACGATCCTCGGCGCGCTGGGCGCGACCGCGGCCGCCGCGGCCGGCGCTTCACCGGCGCTCCTCGGCATCGCCCTCGCCGTGGCATTTCTCGGCTTGGCCGGCGCGTCGGCCGCGGCGGCGATCGCCCTGCACGCGCCCGACGATCTCACCGAGCCGCGCGTGGCGCGAGGCCCGACGCACCCGCCGCCCCTCCCCCGGGACGGCGTCTCGCGCCGCGTGTTCGGACGCCTCTGGCTGGGCGCGCTTGGAGCTTTTGGTGTCTTGGGCTTCGTCCCGTTGATCTCGCTGGCGCGCAAGCCCGGGCGCCGCACGATCACCGGCTGGCGTTCCGGATTGCGCCTCGTCAATGAGAACAACGCCCCGATCCGGCACGACATGCTCGCCGAGGGCGGGGTCACGACCGTCTTTCCGCAGGACGGCGTCGATCTGCCGGATGGCCCGGTCGTCTTGATTCGCGTTTCGCCGGACGTGCTGCGCGCTGCCGGTGACGCCGGGGGTGCGACACCCAACGGCTGCATCGCGTTTTCGAAGATCTGCACGCACGCGGGCTGTCCGGTGGCACTCTACCGTCATCAGTCGCACGAGCTGTACTGCCCGTGCCATCAGTCGCGCTTCGACGTCCTCAACCATGCGCGCAACATCTCGGGTCCGGCGCCGCGCCCGCTGCCCCAGCTCCCGATCGGCGTCGACGCGCACGGCTATCTCGTCGCGCGCGGCGACTTCGACGCCCCGGTCGGCCCCGACGATTGGTACCGCCCCATATGATGGTGCGCCGTCTGGCCGCGTGGCTCGACGACCGCTTCGGCACCAACGCCGTGCTGCACGAGGCGCTGGTAAAGATCTTTCCGGACCACTGGTCGTTCTATCTCGGCGAGTTCGCGCTCTACTTTTTCATGACGCTGGTCGGAACCGGGATCTGGTTGACGTTCGCGTTCGACGCGAGCCCGCAGAATGCGTATCCATCCGTCCTCGAATTGGCGAATCGGGCACACCCGATCGGGTACGTGATTCGGCAGATCCACCATTGGGCGGCGGTGTGCTTCGTGGCGGCGATCCTCGTGCACATGGGACGCATCTTTTTCACCGGCGCGTACCGGCGGCCGCGCGAACTCAACTGGATCGTCGGACTCACGATGCTGATGCTGGCGTCGCTGACCGGCTTTACGGGCTACTCGCTGCCGAATGACGATCTCTCCGGCACGGGCCTGCGCATCGCCGACACCGTGGCGCTCTCCGTCCCGTTCTTCGGACGCTGGGCGTCGTCGGTCATCAACGGCGGCGAGAGTTATCCGGGGCCGCTCTTGCTCGGGCACCTGTATACGTTCCACGTCTACTTCCTGCCGATCGCGATCGCGACGCTGCTCGCGGCGCACCTCGGGATGCTCGTCTATCAAAAGCACACGCAGTTCGATCGCAAGCCGGCCGTCGTCGTGGGCCGGCGCTTGTGGCCGGACTACGCATTGCGCACGATCGCAGTGTTCGGCGCGACGCTCGCCGGGCTGGCGCTGCTAGCGGCGCTGTTCGAGATCAACCCGGTCGAGAGCTACGGGCTGTACCACCCGTGGATCGTCATGGACGGCGCGGTCCCCGACTGGTACACCGCGTTTCTCGAAGGCGCGCTGCGCCTGGGGCCGGCGACCGAGATCAGCATCTTCGGCCATCCGATCCCGCCCGTCTTCTGGCCCGGGGTCGTGCTGCCGGGGCTTACCTTCACGTTCTTGCTGTGCTGGCCGTTCATCGAGCAGAAGCTCACCGGCGATACCGCGTCGCACGACGTCCTCGATCTGCCGACGCAAGCGCCATGGCGCGTCGCTGTCGGGAGCGCACTCATCTTCGACGGGATCCTCCTGACGCTCGCCGCAGCCGACGACCAAACAGCGGCCGCGCTGCATCTGCGCCTCGAAACGCTGGTATGGATCTATCGCATCCTGCTCTTCGCAGGCCCGCTCGTCGCGGCGATCATCGCGGCCCGCATTGCCGGCGAGATGCGCGCCCGCGTCCGCGAGGAGGTCGAGTATCCCAGCGACGTGACGACCCTCGTGCGCAACGCCGACGGCGGTTTCGACGAGGAGGAGCCGCAGCCGGCATGATCGTTGCGCTGACGCTCGCGGCGGGTGCCGCGCTCTACGGCTGGGGGTTGTGGCGCGTGCGGCAGGTGAGGCGGCCTTTTCCGGCGTTCGCGCCGGCGGCGTTCGGCGCGGGGCTGCTGGTGATCGCAGCCGCTCTCTCGCTCCCGATGGATGCGCTCGCCGACGCGTCGCTCAGCTGGCACATGGCCCAGCATTTGATTCTCATCTCCGTCGCCGCACCGCTGTTGCTTCTCGGGGCCCCGATGCGGCTCGCGCTCGGAGCGCTGCCGGGCCGCGAGGCGACGGCGCTGGCCCGCCTTCTCAACAGCCCGCCGATGCGCGCCATCGATCACCCGCTCTTCGGCTTGGGCCTGCTTACCCTCGTCCTCTACGGCACGCACTTTTCGCCGCTCTACGAACGCGCGCTCGAGAATGAGACGGTGCATGCGGGCGAGCACGCGTTGTACCTGACGGCCGGATTGATCTACTGGTCGCCCATCTTTGCGGTCGCACCGGCTCCGCACGCGTCGTCGCACCCGCTGCGCATCCTCTCGCTGTTCCTCAGCTTGCCGATGAGCGCTTTTCTGGGCTTTGCGTTCTACGTTACGAATCGCGTCCTCTACCCGCACTACGCTAGCCGCCCCGATGCGTTGGACGATCAAGTCAATGCCGGCATGGTCATGTGGCTCAGCGCGGGCGCACCGGTGCTCTTGGTACTGCTCTGGTGCATCGCCGACTGGGGCGCGCGCGAACGCCGTCTCGGCGCCGCATTCGACGCTGCGCAGGACGCTCGCTGATGTTCGCGCTGCCGCTGCTCCTCGCAGCTGCGGTTTCCGCGGCACCGCCGTCGCGCGGCGAGCAGCTCTATATGACCGACTGCGCGTCCTGTCACGCCGCCCAGAAGTGGGGAACCGCCGACGGCCCCTCGCTGCGCGGCGTCGGCCTCGCGGCCGTCGACTTCTACTTGATGAGCGGACGGATGCCCGCCGCCGTCCCGTGGATCGAGGTCGGTTCGCGCGACGAGCGTTCCGGCCAGCAGCTGCCGCTCGACGATATCCGCGCGATCGAAGCGTACCTCGCGCCCGACGTCGCAGGCGGTCCGCCGATCCCTGAAATCGCCGCGGGCGGTAACCTCGAACACGGCCGCTCGCTGTTTGCGTTGAATTGCGAACAGTGCCACGGCGTACAGGGCGAAGGCGGTGGCATCGGCGGGCTCGCTTGGGCGCCGTCCTTGCGCGATGCACCGATCAACGTCGTCGCCGATGCGATTCGCGTGGGGCCCGAAGAGATGCCGACCTTCGGCGAAAACCAGCTTTCTTCACAAGACGTCATCGATGTCGCGACGTACGTCACGGACTTCCAGATCTCAGGCACGTCCGCGCCGCCGTTCCGTTCGACCGGTCCCGTCCCGGAAGGTGCGGTCGGCTATCTGCTCATCATCGTGCTCGTGGCGTTCGTCTTCACGTTCTGGCGCGTCGAGACGCCCGCGCGCGAGCGTGAAGAAACGAAGCGTCGCGACGAAGGGGAACTTCCGGTATGACCTCCCGTCTTCGCGGTGCCGCCGGTGTGACCGCCGTGCTTGCAGCGACGCTCGCACTGCTCGCTGCCGCTTCGGGGTCGAAGCCGCCGGGCGGCGGGTTCACGCGCGCGCAAGCGCGGGCCGGCGAGCTCGTTTACATCGGGCACTGCCTGGTGTGCCACGGCAACGCGATGCAGGGACAGCAGGGACCGCCGCTGCTCGGCCCCCAGTTTCTGAAGTCACTCGCCGTCGGAAAGATGACGACGCCGGAGCTCTACGCGTTCATCAGCTCGGGCATGCCGCAAGACGCTCCGGGCAGCCTGACGCAGCAGCAGTACCTCAACGTTCTCGCCTATATCCTCAACAAGAACGGCATCGCGCCGGGCGACGCGGCGCTGTCGACGCGGACGCTCACGCGCGTCGGGCTCCCGCACGCTCCGGGCCTCGCGCCGAACCCCGCCGCGGAGCTGACCGCCGCCCCGACGCCGGGCGCGACGGTGCCGCCCGGTGCGCGCGTCGATTTCACGGATGCGATGCTGTCCGGGGCCGGAAGCGACCACGCCGATTGGCCTGCACCCGGCCGTACGTACGACAACACGCGCTACTCACCGCTCGCGCAGATCGACCGTGGCAACGTTGCGTCGCTGAAACCGGTCGCGATGGTGCACACCGGGATGACCGGAAGTTTCGAAACGACGCCGCTCGTCGTCTCCGGCGTTATGTACCTCACGACACCGGTCGTGAAGAACCGCATGAAGATCATGGCGCTGGATGCCGCCACCGGCGCGGTGCTGTGGTCGACGAGCTACGCGCTCGGACCGTTCAAAATCTGCTGCGGGCCCAACAATCGGGGTCTCGCGCTGGCGTACGGCAATCTCTATGTCGGGACGCTGGATGCGAAGCTCGTCGCGTTCGATGCGCGCACGGGGAGTGAACGCTGGGAGACCCGCGTTGCCGATCCGTCGCTGGGATATTCGGAGAGCATGGCGCCGCAGGTCTACGACGGCAACGTCATCATCGGCAGTGCCGGCGGGGAGTGGGCACTGCGCGGCTTCGTCGCGAGCTACGACGCGCGCACCGGCAAACAGCGCTGGCGCTGGTACTCGACCGATCCCAAGACCTTCGCCGGCAACTCCTGGAAAACGGGCGGCGGTACGGTGTGGACGACGCCGGCCATCGATCCGGTCCGCAAGCTGCTCATCTTCGGAACCGGAAACCCGAACCCGGACTTGAATGGTGCCTCGCGCGCCGGCGACAACCTCTACACCGATTCGATCGTCGCGCTCGACATCGTGACCGGCAAGCTCCGCTGGTATTATCAAGAGGTCAAGCACGATAGGTGGGACTACGACGCCACCAGCAACGTCGTTCTCTTCGACGTCCGCGCGAACGGCCGCACGATCCCGGCCGCCGGCCAGGCCGGGAAGGTCGGCTGGTTCTTCATCGTCGATCGCCGCACGGGCAAGCTGCTGCGCAAGTCCCAGCCGTTCGTGCTGCAGAACAAGAACATGTTCGCAACCAAGCGCGTCTTGCCGGGCGCGAACGGCGGTTCGGAGTGGTCGCCGCCGGCGTACTCGCCGCAGACGCACAACGTGTACGTTCTCGGGATCAACCAGCTGATGGACTTCAAGATTTCGCCCGCGGCCGACCATCCGGGTTTTGCGCATACGGGCAGCGTCTTCACGAACGTCACCAAGCCGAAGATCCAGACGGGAACATTTACCGCGATCGACGTCGACTCCGGCCGGATCAGCTGGCAGTACAAGGCGCCCAAGCCGATGATCGGCGGCGCGCTCGCGACCGGCGGCGGGCTCGTTTTCGTCGGCGAAGGCAACGGTCAATTCAATGCGTTCGATGCCTCGAGCGGGAAGAAGCTGTGGCACTACACCTTTGTTGGCGGCGCCAACGCGCCGCCCGTCTCGTACGAAGTGAACGGCACGCAGTACGTTGCGGTCGCAGCCGGAGGCAACTATCAGCTCAACTACGAGCGTGACGATACGGTGGGAATCTTCGCGCTGAAACGGTAAGCCCGTCGGCGTGATCGTTCAAACCGACGAGGCGCTGGCGGGCGGCGTCAGTTCGCCGGTGCGCGCGGGGCGCCGCGTCGGCGGCGAGCCCTTTATCTGCGCGCGCGGCGAAGGCGCCTATGCCTACGACGCGAGCGGCCGGCGCTTCATCGATTACGTGATGGCGTACGGCCCGCTGCTGTTCGGGCACACGCCACCGTTTCTGCGCGGGCTCGACGAACTGGCCGCCGCCGGCGTCGTGCATGGCTCGACGTCCCGCAACGAGCTGCTGCTCGCGGAGCGGATTCGCGCGCTGCTCCCGTCGATGGAGAAGCTGCGCTTCGCGACGACCGGCAGCGAGGCGGTACAAGGTGCGCTCCGCGCCGCGCGCGCGCACACCGGGCGCGATGCGGTACTCAAGTTCGCGGGCAACTATCACGGGCATTTCGATGTGGCCTTACAAGATGCCGGCGCATCCGCGCAGACGCCGGACGCCGCACGTTCCGGGATCCCGCGGGCGGTGACTGCCGATCTGGCGGTCGCGCGCTACAACGACCTCGCCGACGTCGATCGCGCTCTCGACCACCTCGACGGAGCGCCGGCGGCGATCCTCGTCGAGCCGATATGCGCCAACATGGGGCTCGTCGAGCCGGTGCCGGGTTTTCTCGACGGTCTGCGCGAGCGCGCCGACCGCAGCGGCGCGGTGCTCATCTTCGATGAGGTCATCACCTGGCTGCGCCTGGGGACGGGCGGAGCGCAAGGCCGCACCGGCGTGCGGCCCGATCTCACGGTGGTCGGCAAGGTTCTCGGCGGCGGATTCCCACTGGCTGCCTTCGGCGGGCGCGCGCAGATTATGTCGGTGCTCGCTCCGGACGGGCCGTGCTTCACCGGGGGCACGCACGCCGGCATGCCGTTCGCGGCGGCGATGGGGCTGCGCGTGCTCGATCACATCGAGCGGGAAGCGCCGGCACTCGCTCGCACCGCCCAGCGCGCGCAGACGCTGGCCGACGGTATCCGCGGAACCCTGCGCGCGCTCGATGTGCGTTATGCCGTCGTCCAGCTGGAATCGATCGTCGATTTCAAATTTCGCGCCGGGCCGGCGACGCGCTCGTATGACGATCAAGCGCGCGACGACGAAGGGGCCTACGCGGCGTTCTATCATGCCGCCCGCGCGCGCGGGGTGCTGCTGCCGCCATCGCACAACGAAGTGATGTTCCTTTCGACCGCGCACGGCGATGACGATGTCGCCGCGACGATCGACGCGTTCGATGCAGCGTTGCGCGAGTTGCGGGCCGAGGGAGGCGTCTAATCTGATGCTGCGCGGGGAGTTCTTTGGGATGCTCGCGGCCGCCGGCGCGTCGGCGTCGAGTCCGGAACTCGAGGCTACCGCGGCACCGTCAAATCCAGATCTCGATGCGGCCGCAACGCCGGCGCGGCTGCAGCGGCTGCGCGCGATACGCAGCGCCGCCGCGGCGCGCGTTCCGCGGCACGGGGCCGTCCACCGTTCCAACGGCGACGATGCCCGGTACGCCGATCGCTACTACCTGGGCTCGTACACCAAAGGACTGCCCCACGACGAGCGCGGGCGGGTCGATCCGGCGGCCTACCGGATCTATCTTGCGGCGCTCGGGGGCGGCTCGCTCGACGCGCTGCGCCGCGTCGCGGCGGCGCCGGTGTTCGGTTTGGTCGCCGCGACGCGCGACCTTGCCTACGAGTACGAAGGCGACGACGCGACGCAGTTTGTTCTACCCGCGCCGGGAACGGTCGCATCGGCGGCGACCGCGCGTGATATGATCGAGGACTATTGGATGGCGCGCGCGCGGGATGTGCCGTTCGCTCGCTTCAGCGACGACGCGACGATCGCCGCCGCGTGCGCCGAACTCGGGACGAAGCCGGACCACGTGTTTCGCGGCGGCAAAGGCACGCTGCGTGGGCCGTACATCTCTCAATTCCTGTATCTCGATCTGGTACGCGAGCCGGCGCCGCCCCAGGCGCACACGGCGCAGTTCGCGGTAGCGGGCCGCGATTA
>Ga0302314_10016999_pt1 | contig 12242 bp, 17 predicted proteins | sample III_Palsa_N2_3_FD_200533 | JGI IMG/M metagenome (GOLD analysis project Ga0302314, IMG submission 200533) | Peat permafrost microbial communities from Stordalen Mire near Abisko, Sweden - III_Palsa_N2_3 | ecosystem: Environmental > Terrestrial > Soil > Palsa > Peat permafrost | place: Sweden...
TACATTCTAGTGGGTCGACTTTCTCGCTTCGATCCTGAAGAGGTCAGAAACTATCTCCTTCGTGCACGCAGGGTAGGCTAAACCTTTCCTCCAATCGGAAAGCGATAGACCCGGCGTACTCCTTGGAAATCCCCATCGGCTAACCATCCGAGCCTGACCAGTTCAGCCACGGCAGCCTCCAAATCGGCCTCGGGCCACACCGTGACGTTCCTGGAGTGTGGCCCCGTCGAAGGATATGCCGCCTTGGTTCCCGCCTGAAAATCCTTCAGGATAATCGAAAGGCCCATCGTAGCTGGATCGTCGTTAGCTTTAATCTGTCGAAGGAGTTCTTGGGCCAAGGGGTGCTTAGGCTCCTCGAACATGGGCCTCGGAGCGGCCTTCACGGTCGGGCCGTCCGTCAGCTCAACGATCACCCCATGCTCGCCAATTAATCCCTCGAACGTCCAACGGCGCGGTTGACTGTCTTCCGCCGATACATCAATAATGACCGAGATCGATCCGTTAGGAAGATGACTGAAAGGGATGTCGAAGATCGGGAACGTCTCGCCGGGATTGATTGGATGCTTTGCCGAGAGCGTTCTCGGATTCACGGGAAGATTTATCCCGACCTTCTCGTGCTGCCAATGATCTGCTGGAGCCTTCCATGAGAGGCATCCCGTCTCACTGTGGCGCACGACGAGGCGGATATTCCGGACAGTCCGGTCGCCCCCATTTGTAAGCGTGAGTCGAACGACCAGGGCGAAATTCGACGGCAATTGCTGAGTAACGAATTGTAGCGAGGGACGAAGGAGAGGGCCGCCGTCCATTAAGCCGATAGCTTTCATCTCCCGAAGCCGTTCTCTGACGGGAGCCGCACCGGGCCGGGCTAATATCTCAACGAATGCGTCGCCGTCGATGAGGTCAATCGGGACAGCTTGCTCTCGCCGCCACTCGTCAAACCATTGCCGGTCGTTCTGCCCCAGCCGAACCGGCAAGCATAGAGTCCACCGTGTCAGGACAAAGCGGGGGTTATCTCGCGCCGTCTCGAATGATTCCCGAATTTGTGCCCTTCGCGAGGAGTTAAGCGTTTCGACGAAGTACTTTACCTGGAAAACGTGGAGTGATCCTGCTGTGCCCCATTCTCCTAGAAAGGCATCCACTCCACCATCACCACGCGCCACGCGAACCCGGTTGACTTCAGGAGAGGCGACGCGGAGGAGTTCTGTTGCAAGCGTCTCAAACGTCTCGGGAGCGCCATCTACCAGAAACGGAAGTTGCTCGAAGACATTCTTTTGCATCCCATAAGCCTGCTCCTACCCGGATATGAGCAAAGACTTTTCTCGGTGCTAGGGGGCGATGATTAACTCTCGGTATTCCTTCGCCCCATAGCGGCCATCGATTCCCTTGGCGCGAATAACCCCCTTCATCTTGCAGCCAGAGAACATGGCCCGAATCGAGGCACAATCGTTGAGGGTGACGAGCCACTTCCCCTTGAGTCGACCCAAGCGCTCCCGCAAGCGAACCACGTCTGCCGTGGTCCATGCAGCGTACATTCCCGCATCGCATTCCGTATAGGGCGGATCGACGAAAAAGAACGTGCTGGGTCGGTCATAACGGTCGAGGCACTTTTCCCACGACTCACTTTCGATTAGCGTCCGGTCAAGACGGAGATTGAGAAGTCGGATCATCTCCATCCGGCGCTGCCGGGAGCCATGGGCCGCGCCGCCTCCGAGGGCGCTCGTTCCGAAGGTTTCCATATTCGCCCCGCCGAAACAGTTCTTGTTGCGGTAATACCACCGCGCCGCTTGCTGGATGTCGGTCAACCCTGGCTGGTGACGGAAGTCGTGGAATTCCTCCCGCGAATTGAGGACGAACTCCAACTCCGTCAGTAGCGAGTCCGCGTGGAAACGAACACAGCGGTAAAAATTGATCAGATCTTTGGAAACATCATTTAGAACCTCCAGGTCTGACCGGGGCTTCGCCAGGAGGACAGCGATCCCGCCCGCGAACGGCTCAACGTAACAGGTATGCTTTTGGATAAGGGGAAGGATCTGATCGACGAGACGGGACTTCCCGCCCGGCCAACTGACGGCGGGTTTGTAGCGGAATGGTTTGGTCATAAAGAGGGAGGAGAGGCAGCCCAGGCACGAAGATCGGCGACGCGGTTGAGCCAGCCATCCAGGAACCCGGCGAACCGGGGCTGCTGCGCCAGGGTCCGATACCGGGCCGCCCGAAGATCGAGCTGGTCCCCGAAGACCTGGGCAACGTCGGGCGAGCCCTGAGCCGCCCATGCCGCCGCCTGCGTCAAGGGACCCATCACGCCGTCGATGGCGATCACCTGTGCCGGGATTATGCCGGGCCGGGCATTGAGCGCCGCCTGGAGGTGGATCGTCGATGGCTTCGGCCCGGCGTTCACATGCTCGTCAAAGTAGATGCAGCCCATGACCGTCGGCAGCTTGTCGGCTTGGGCGTCCACCCACTCCTGCCAATAGATCGCCGTCGCCTCATCCTCGGTGAGGTTGGCGATGTCGACGCCAGGATGGTCCTTCGCATCGATCCCGAACTTCGTCGCGCCGCCCGGATCGTTCGGATCATCCTCGAAATCCCGCCCCTCGTGATCGAGAACGAACGGCATAAACGCCAGGAACTCGGGACTCACAGCCCGGCCTTCCCGCTATGCGCCCACCGATTCATTAGGCCGAAGTCGGTTTCGGCCTCCGGCGAGAGGAGGAAGGTTCCGTCCGGGCGCGGCGTGATCCCGAAGTCGGGCACCAGCGGCGGCAGAAACGGATACTCCGCTACCCCCTTGCCGAACTTCCCGATCAGCGCGTTGTAACGGGTGCGGGTGGCCGCATCGATGACGAACGCCCCGTTGGCAATGCCGGTCACACCACTGTCCCGCGTCGACCCCGAATAGGAAGCCGTCTTGGGCCGGTTGAGGTCAGGCGTCACCGTGAGGGCGCACCCCCCGAGGCAGACGATCCCGACGAACAGGACGCTATTCAGCCAAATCTTTGCGAACTTCATCGAGGTCTCCCGTTTTGAGGGCTTCGGAGGCGTGCTGCCGGATCGAGTCGGCGGCCTTGGTGCTTTGCTCGGCTTCGGCGGAAGCGACCACCTTTGGGTCCTGCTTCGCCTTCCAGAAGTTGTTCCACCAGTCGGCGGCCTTCGACGCGAGCTGGAGGGCGTTCGAGGCGAGAGTGGAGAGGTCCATTAGGAACCTCCCGTCACGGTGGCGTACTGCTGTGCCCCGGCCCGCGCTCCGGCGGCGACGGCCTCGATGATCGAAACCGCCTCCTGGGCCGTGACCCCGCCGCTCTGGATCAGGTTCTGATAAACGGACTGGTACGAATCGATCACCGTCCCCGCGAAGTCGCCATAGGAGGCGTCGGTAGAGGAGCCGCCCCAGGCGAGGATCGCCGCCTTTAGCGCATCAGGAGTGGGGAGAGTGCCGTTCGCCAGCGAATCGACCCCATTGGCGGCGGACCAAATTTCGTTCGCCGCCGCCGTCCGGTTCGCCGCATTGGAAACGGTCAGGAGATAGACCCCCGTCGCTGCCGTCGCGGCAGCCTGGAGATAGGAACTCTCCTCGGCCAGGGTGCCGACAATGCCCTGGGTCGTCTGGCAGCCGGTGACACCGACCGCCATGCCGACCAGGAGAACACCAGCCAGCAGCATCTTCGCGGTGGGCGGCGCGGCATCCTTCACCGAGGCCAGCTTCTGCTTCAGGAAGGCGATGACCTCATGGAGGCCCTTCGTCCGAAGGTATTCCCAGGCGATGTCGGCTCCGATCAGGAGCGCACCGGCCAGGGGCGCAGCATAGACCGCGATGCCGGTGGCGCTGGCCGAATCGGCGAGGCCTTTGGATGCGATCCAAGTGCCAATGATGGTAAGGAGGCGACCGAGGATCGCCGTCAACAGGGTCTTGAGGGGCTGGAGGTTCATGTCCTCCAGCCCCGTGTCAACCGGACGCGCTACCGATGGAAGAAGTCGCTCACCACCGCGTAGAAGCCTCGAATAACCAAGACAGCGCCCGCCGCCAGGAGGAAAATCCGCTCGATCCGCCGCAGGCGCTTTTCATGATCGCGGAGGGTGGGGACGATTCCTTCCTGTCCCAGCTCCTCGTTGCCGATGATCGCGGTGCGGATTTCCTCCACGGTGCGCTGCAACGCGTCCACAGCCTCCTTGAGGCTGTGGATGATCTCGTATTCGTCGTGGCTCATTAGGACGAAGGAGCCGGGGTCGCGACGGAGGTGGCTGGAGCCGTAGCGGGAGCCGAGGTCGTGGACGGCGCGGGCGTGGCGGTGGCGGTCGATGCCGGGGCCGGGGTAGTCGCGGCGGGAGCCGGGGAGACTGCCGGAGCGGAGGCCGGAGCAGGCGTCGTGGCCGTGGTGCTGGTGGTGGACGCCACATGGGCCTGGAGATAGGCCGTCACTGCCTCGTTGATCTGTGCCTGGGTGTAGTCGCCCTCCGCGTCATAGGCCGCCCCCTGCCACAGGATGAACGCGACCTGCGTGCCGTCGATATGGACCGTCACCCGTTTCAGCTTCGGGCTGTCCATGAAGGTGAACGTCGGGTTGTCCGGGATCGTGACAACCTGGGCGGCGATGGTCTGCGTATGCTGGGGATTGAGGACGAATTGCATAGGTTTGTTTGGTTTTGGGTTTAGTTGAAAGTGGGCGTGCCGAGGGAATAGGAGACAACAATCCAAGTGCGGGTCGCGTCGTAGCCGCCGCTCCAATCCACGCTGTAAGGAGAGCCGTAGAAATAACCATCGATCGCCATGATCGAGATCACCGAGTAGGGTCCGCAGGTGACATATCCCGCCGAGCCCGCCGTGGTCACATTCGATCCCATCCGTACGGTCACATCATTCGGATAGCCCGGTAGGGTGCCGACCGACTGCTGGGAAACCCGGAAGCCGCCGCCCTTGGTATCGACGATAGTGAAGATCGCGCCGGGAGCCGCATTCATCGGCAGGACGAAGTTCATGTTGATGTTGGCGGCGGTCGTGTAGGTCATCCCCATCTGCATCCCGTAGGGGACGCCGCCCCCGACGTTCTGAACCGTGGGATGAAGACCGCCCTGCCACGATGCGACCGCAGCGTTGGTCGTTCCCGTATAGGACTGGGGATCGCCTGGGTCCCACGGGTACTCGACCGTGGTAGTGAACGTCACCCCGGAATAAAGATACCGAGCGCCCCAATCGACCGAAATGCTCTGGGTCGGAATGGGGTCGTCCCACTGGTCGTCGCCCATCTGCGAGGTGCCGTCGAAGAGAAGGCGATTTTGCCAATCGACGGATTTGAAACGGTCGAAGGCATCCCAATCGACGTACTGGTTACTATACAGGATCGAATTGAGGAGATTGCCATTGATATAGGTCGTGCGCGCGCCCTCCCATGGCACGAAAGCCCAGCCGTAAATATCGCCGGTTTGGATGTTGAGGAAAGGGTCCTGCTGTGAAGGGTAAAGAACCCCGCCGTTGTCATTGGTGCCGTCGTCGCCATTGCTGTCGAGGGGCTGGTAATCCCACGCATAGAGCCACGAGTTGTTGTAGCCCCAGGAGAGAACCTGCTCATTGTACTGGTTTCCATCGTTGCCGAGATGGAGGCTGTAAAGTCCCCGATTACTCCAGCCGACGGAGGTCTGCCCGCTGGAGTCATAGAGCAGGTAGGTTGGAAGCTGAAGCGACGTGGGCCAAGCGATGTGGTTGCTGTCGATAGGGGTGCCGTGCCACGTCCCCGCCGTGATGGTGCCGAGCGTGGTGATGTTGGCGCTCCCCCCCCAGGTGCTTAGGGCGGTGTTTTCGACGTTGGAGAGGCCGACCTGATCCTTGGAAATCGTCGATCCCGCGATGGCGTGCCCGCCCATGTTCAGGTCGCTTTGGGCGGACCCCTGGAACGTCGGATTGGAAATGAGCTGCTGGGCCGGGGCGGAAACCGCCAGGGCCAGGAATAGGGCGAGGAAACGGAGGGTCTTCATGGGATGAGGAGGTAGGCGAGCTGCTGGTTGGGAAGGGTCGGGGCCTGGGCCAAATGGATCTGGAGGCTGGTCGCCGTCGTCGCCGACGCGACCATATGAGCGTCGAGGCTGGGATCGCTCGCGGCGTTGGCGATCAGAGTGACGACGAGCCCCCGAGGCGGGGCCGCCAAGAGGAGCGCCGAAATATCGACCGCGTAATCCTGCTGGCCGATCACCAGGGCCAGGACGCCGACCAATGCCGTCGTCAGGAGGAGCGACGGAATCGGATAGGGTGGCGTTCCCGAGGTCGGCACCCCCTCGTCGTCCTTGATGACATCGTTGGCGATGGTCGCCGTGAACGTGTTCGTGCTCTCGGTGGTGCCGCCCGTGGTCCATTCGATTTCGCCCATGAGCTGGACCGAGGCAACCGGATCGCCGTTCTGGTCCAGGAGCGCGTTGAGCTGGGTGGTGTTGAAGCTGGGCGCGAAGGCATACGAGGCCGTCGCTCCCACCCCCGTCTTTACCCAGGTCAGCGCCGAGACGATAAAGTCGTCGTCGTACTTGCCGACCTTCTTGAACCCGATCTTCCCCGCCGCATCGGCGGGCAACTCGATCACCGCCCCGGCCTGGACGAACTGGACGTTGATCTGCGCGGTATCGCCGCGCTTGAACGAGAGCGACGAGACCGTGTTCTTGTTGCCCGCATTTTGGACGAGCTGGTTTAGATCGACGTCGATGTAGAGCTGCACCGCCCCATCCGGGGTGTCAACTGATCTACTAGGTCAGCTTTGACTCTTAGAGCGCCATCGGATAGATAAGGGGATGGCTGAATTTACTGTGCAGGGGCCGTTCGAGGTGCCGGTGGAAAAGTTACCGGGAGGTCGGAGAGTTCTTTACAACGACTTCTGGAAACAATCGGAAGTCACTCTCTTTAGCGGCGAGCGAGGTGTCTATCTTTTCGCTGTCAGTGCTAGTGGTAGCTTTACCCCCCTCTATGTTGGAGCTGCGACCAAGACTTTTAAACAAGAGGTCTTCAATCCAACGAATCGTCACAAGTATCAGGATGGCTTGGCCGAATATAAAAAGGGGAAACCGGTAATGTTCTTTATTTTGCATCCCAAACAAAAGGGTCCGACGAACGAAACCGAAATTCTCCAAATAGAGGCATTTCTGATTCAGTTGGCGGTCGAGCGAAATCAAAATCTTCAAAATATAAAAGGGAAGAAGAATGCCCCAAAATGGAGCATCAATGGAGTTATTCGCTCAGGACAAGGACGCCCAGATGCGAGCGCAATAAGCTTTAAGAGGGCCATGGGGATTGAGCATTTAGTCCGCTCTAAAAAATAGCCTGTACGCTTTTTTCGCCTCATCGACCGACATCTCTAACTTCCCCAGGCGGCGGTTCACCGCATTGTGGACTTCGACCGTCCACGCGAATTGCGTCTCGGGCGATCCGCCCAGGGGAAGGCGCCGTGCCGCCACGACCGATTCCCAATGGCCGCCGCACCCGCAGGCGACGGAGGGGATGCGCCGGGTGAAATCGGCCAGAAAATCGGGCGTGATCAGTCCCGCCAAGCCCGTTCGATGCAGTTCCTCCCACAGCGGCGGTCCCCACTTCGACGAAGCGGGCGTCGGAGGAAGAACCGGAGGCCGATATTTCCCGACCAGAGCGTCATAAACATCATCCTCGAACGTGACGAAACCGCCCTCAACCGTCCCCCGAGAGAGAACGTCCTCGATGTAGCCGGAGGGCCGGTCCTTCGCCCGACTACGAACGTAAGCAACCTTGAAGCGGATCATGGCGCGGGGTTGCAGATTTGGCGGATGTCGAAGGTCTGATCGAGGCCGCCCTGGTCGAAGTACTCGGAGGAGACCACGCCGCCAGGGCCGGTGATCGTGAAGCTGGCCCAAGTGCCGCAGCAGTTGGTGTGATCCAGGGTGAGCAGCAGCTCGATTTCGCAGCAGGCCCCGACCTCGGTCGGCTGGACCGTGAGCGGGACGTTCACCGTGGTTTGCGGGCAGGGATTGCCGTCCATGTCGGTGCCGCAGCAGCCCGGAGGGCTCGAAAGGCCGTCGATGATGCCGACGTCCCGCGACTGTTGGGTCCCTGAATCGTCCGTCCACAGCAACGTCACGTCGAAGGCGTCGTCTTCGCAGCGGTTCTCGTCGACGTAGGTCAGCGTCATCGAGCACGGCTCGGTGATGCAACAGGCACCCCCGCAAACACCGCTATCCCCGGACGTGGGCAGGCGGATGCTCATGCGCTAGGCGCGGGTTCCCCCTCCGGCGAGGCGGGGCGTTGTTCCAGACCGCGCTGGAGCGAGGACATCACCGTGAAGAAGACGGGAACCTCGTGGCCCTTCAGATCGGTGCGGTTGAGAAAATCGATGGCCGCCTGGAGGGCGCGGCGGTCAAGGGTCAGGGTGACGGTTTTTGGGATCGGTTTCATAGAGGGGTTAGGAAGGATCGGTCATGAGGATGTAAGCCGTCTTGGAAGCCCCATCGACGCAGAGCGAGACGGGCTGGAAATAGGCCGTCCCCGAGAAGTCGGAGCAGTCGATGGAGACGGTGCCGCCCCCGCTGCCGGTGAGAGTGAGACCCGACGGCCAGAGCGTCCCGGTGCTCGACCCGTCGTTGACGGTGAGGGTCGACGAGGTGAGGTTGGCGACCGCGCTCGCGTTATAGACGGAGAGCGTGTCGCTATCGAAATTGTAGGAGAGGCCCTGGTTCCCGTCGTTGTCGACGTAGAATGCCTTCCCGCCCTCGATGCTCGCCGCTAAGTAGGCGGTCGCCGTCGAATACGTCAGGGCGACGTGGGTGCCATCGCCGTCGAACGCGATCTCTCCGTTAATCCCCGAGCCATCGTTGAGGTAGACCTGAAGCTTTCCCTCCCGGTAGAGGAAATTATTGTTCTGCGAGTCGTAGGCCCAAATCGACCCGTCATTCGAGTCGAGTGAGGCATAGGAGGTGTAGGAACTGTTCGTCGTGACGATGCGCCCTCCTTGCATCAGGTAGTTGTGATCCGAATCGTTGTAAATCCACAGCGACCCATCATTGGAATCAAGCGAGGCATAACGGGTGCCGTCCGCATTACTGGCGACAATGCGCCCGTCCTTCATCACGTAGTAACGGTCGGGATTGTAGATATAGAGACTGCCATCGGCCCCATCGAGGGAGGCGTAGGTCGAGTACTCCGTGTCCCCGGTGCTGATGATGCCGCCCTGCATCAGGTATTGGTGAACCTCGTTGAAGACCCAGAGCGACCCGTCGCTCGAATCGATGGCCCCGTATCGCGTGTACTCGTTGTTGGTGATCGCCAGCCGACCCTTGCCGACGAAGAGCGAGTAATCGTCGATCCCGTTGTACACCCACACCGAGGCGTCCCGCCCGTCCAGGGAAATGAATCGCTGGTCCGAGGCGGTCGCCAAGTACCACCAGCCTTTATTGTCCGCGCTGGTCAGGGTATCCGCGTGCCAGGTGGTCAGGGTCCCGTTGAGAAAATCGATCAGAGTATCAACCTCATGGTTGCCACCCGAGTCCTCGCACCGGGCATAGAGGACCGCGTCATCGCCGTTGTACCGGAGATCGAAGCGACCGTAGTTATCCCCATAGAACGGCGGCTGGTCGGATGAGGCGTCCCGGTCCACCCGCACCCACCAGTTTTGCAGGGCGCAGGCGTGTTCGTTCGCCTGCCCTGCTTCGCCCCGCCCGAACCAGACGACCGATTCCTTGCCTCCCGCATCCCCCGTGGAGCCGTCGTTACCATCGCCGCTGCCGTCCCCCGAGCCATCGCCGCCGCTTCCACTACCGCTACCCGCGCCCGGTGCGGAACCGGACCCGCTCTGGCCGCTCCCGCTGTAGGTGGAGGGAGTGGGATCGGTCGACGGCGACGGATCGGACGGCCCTGCTGGGTCGGAGCTGCCGCCGCTGCCCGGCCCCGGCGTGTTCGCCCCCGAGGGGGGAGCCGGAGGGTTCGTCGGATTGAGAGGAAAAGAAAAGCCGGGCGTGGTCACGAGTCGTCCTCCTGGTCCTGGGAAAGGTCCATGCTTGCCGAGGCGAACACGGTGGAATTGGTCCGCAGATCGGGATCGGGGTTATCATCGGTCGCGGCGGCGGCCTCATCGGCGGCCACGTCCGCCGCCGATTCCCATTTCTGGAAACCGGCGAGGCAGACGGGGGCGACCGACACCTGGGCCGACGAGGAAAGGGTGATCCCGAGCGGGGTCCTGGAATGACGCATTCCCGGCCCGCTGGTGACGCGGTTGCCGTTGATGGCATCGATCATTGCGTTCAATTTGTCGGCGATGGGTCCCCACATCTTTCCCGTCCCGGTGAATCGGAACGTGATGATCGAGGGATCGCTGACATCGGCGTTGGAGGTGTGCTGGCCCATAATTATCCCGGAGTGCCCGGCCCATAGATGAGGCTGTTCCAGCCACGGGGGCCGGAGAGGGTCCATGCTTTCGTGAGCTGGTAGATCGCGCCCTTCCGGGTGAACGAGAACCCGGTCAGCCGCCAGTTGCGTGGCGCGGCGAAGGTGGGAGCGTCGCCATCGGGGTCATCGATCTTGCCGAAGTTATCCAGGCCGGTCGGGCGGGAATTGGAAACGGAGGAAATCGACCAGACCGCGCCCTCGTATTCCCAGCTCTCCACACCGGCCAGATCGCCCAAGGCGTCCTTCCCGAACCCGGTGATGACGCCGTCGCTATTGGCGATGGCCTTTCCTTTGGCGATGCCGCCCGCTGCCGTGACGAGCTGGGAAATATTCGGATGGGTCCCGATAGGGGCGCTGTTGTTGGTCCCCTGGAACGAAAACGTCGGATCGACGGCGGGGGCCTTGTTGCTCTGGAGCCCCGACCACGTCACCGTGAACTCCCCGGTCACGGCGCTGTCCCGCTGCTTGAATTTAGTGTTCCCCGCCTGGAGATAGGGGAAGAGGGGATGGACCGTGTACGGAACTGGGATCGCCTGGAGGACATTCGCCCATAGGCAGACATAGGTTTCCTCCAACTCGGCGATGCCGAGAATGGAAATCGTGCCGGAGGCCCCGACGATCTTGACCGGCACGCCATTGAGGAGGTCGCCGTTAATCGTACTCATTCCAGAGCCCCCATCGCCTCGATCCGGTCCCGAATGTCGGCGAGCAGTTCGTTGCTCTTCTGGAGCTGGGAAACCGTGGGATCGAACGCCTTGGACGCGAAGTAACCGCCGCCGCCGATCCGGGCCAGATTGTCGGCCACGGCCTGAGCGTCGCCCTTCCCCATCAGCTCCTTCAACCGCCGCTCGGTATCGAGCCGTTCCTCCTTCACCCGGAACTCGGCCTCGGTCGACGGTTTCTTGACCTCGACTTTAACGAGGTCTTTCAGCTTTTCTTTCAGGACGGCAACTTGATCGTCCTGGGGCAGGAGATCGATTTCCTTGTCCTCGACCCGGTCGCGGATTTCGGCGACCCGCTTCTTCGCTTCGTCGAGTTGCTGCTGGGTCCGCTTCTTTTCCTCGTCGTCCCGCTTGGCCTCCTCGGCGATCTCCTTCTGGACCTCCAGGAGCTTCTTTTGGAAATCGAGTTCCTTCGCTTTGGCGTCGAGCCGGGATTCGTTGGTCCCGAGGTCCGAATTGGTGAGGATGGTCCAGTACGCGATCTGCTTCTGGATGTCGGCCTCGCGGTCCTTGAGCGTCATCTTGGCCTCCTCGATGTCGTGCTCCTTCTGCGCGACCTCCTCGGCCTTACGGGAGAACTGCTCTTGGGCGGGGCCGTACAGGGGAGTGTCCTGGGCCGCCTTCTTCAACGCCTCTTGCTTTTGCTGTTCCAGCGCGGCGACCTGTTCGGGGCTGCCGCCCTGCTCCTTTTTCGCCTTGGCGATCTTCTCCTCGTATTCGAGGGTGATCTTCGCCAGCTCGGCCTCGCGCATCCGGCCCTGGATCTGGAGGTCAATGATCGAGGTTTCCTGGGAAATCTGCTCGGCCTTGTCGTGGTCGAGGGCGGTGGCGTAGCGGGCGACCTGGGCGTTCGCCTCGGAGATCGCCGCCGCGTCGTACTTCCCGAAAAAGAGGTTGTGCCAGAAGCCTTTTTCCCGAGCCGCCTCCTTGGAAAGGTCGAGCGCCTTCTTCAAGCCGTCCTGAAGCTGCTCGATGGAGGCGGTGTGAACGTCGAGCTGGCCGACCTCTTCCAGGCCGTCGTAGAGCTTTTGGGCCTCCTCGGCGGTCTTCTCCAACTGCTCCTTGAGCATCATTCCCGCCTTCACGGCGATGCCGATGCCCAGGCCGAGCCGGAAGATGCCGTGCATCCGCTCGGCGACGAC
>Ga0302314_10017001_pt1 | contig 12241 bp, 9 predicted proteins | sample III_Palsa_N2_3_FD_200533 | JGI IMG/M metagenome (GOLD analysis project Ga0302314, IMG submission 200533) | Peat permafrost microbial communities from Stordalen Mire near Abisko, Sweden - III_Palsa_N2_3 | ecosystem: Environmental > Terrestrial > Soil > Palsa > Peat permafrost | place: Sweden...
GGTCGGCCACGGGCAGGCGACCCGGCTGCCGGCGCCGAGGAAGGCGCGGTAGAGGATGGTCAGGCAGTCGTCGGAGCCGTTGCCGACCAGGACCTGGCTGGGCTGGACGTCGAAACGCGCCGCGGCGGCGGCGCGCAGCCCCTGCGCCAGGGGATTGGGGTAGAGCCGCATGCTCTCATCGCTGATCTGCCGCAGCGCGGCGGACACCGCCGGCGAGGGTCCCCACGGGCATTCGTTGGTATTGAGCTTGATGCAGTCGCGGACCTGCTCTCCCGGGGTGTAGCCGCGCATCGCGCGGATCTCGGGCCGGAGGTGGCGGAGCGCCGCGGTGGCGGGCAGCTGGTCGGCCTGGGGGCGGGGGGACGTGTCCATGGGCAGAGCCACGGTAGCGGCACATCGCAGGGGGACCAGCGGCCTAACCGCCGCCGGGGCGCCGGAACACCACCCCCATCAGGCCACGGCCGATGGTGATGGTGATGCCCGAGCCGCGCACCTGACGCCACAGCCCGGCGGTCTCGTGCAGGTTCAAGGAGCGCAGGCGCGGCAGCATGGTGATGGCCAGGACCAGCCCCGGCAGGCGCAGCAGGATCGAGACCAGGAACAGGGTCTTGAAGATCGAACCGGAGAAATGCGGCAGGACATCGAGCTGCAGCAGCTCCTTGCCGACCAGGGTGCCGAGGATCACCGCGCCATTGACCACGACGTTGTAGAAGCCGATCAGCCGCACCCGCTGCTGGGGGTCGCGGTTGCAGGAGAACAGCAGCACGCTGATCGCCGTCTCGGCGCAGCACCAGGCGCAGCCGGCCATGATCTCATTGAGCGCCAGGTAGCGGATGTCGGTCAGGAAGATCCAGGCGGTGACCCCGAGGGTGATGCCGATCACCGCGACCCGCAGCATGGCGCGCGGACCGAACAGGTCGACCGCCCGCCCGACCACCGGCACCACCAGGAAGCGCGCCACCACCTGGGTATTGCACAGCCACCAGTACTGGCTGGGGTTGTAGCCCAGCCCGCCGTCGGCGTGCGTGGTGAGCATGTAGGAGGCGACGTAGGGGGCGCTGACGCAGACCCCGAACATGAACACCGCCCAGACCAGGGTCCACCTTCCGATGTCGGTCGAGGGCAGGTTGCGGATGAAGCCCCACAGGGTGATGTCGGTCGCCGGCAGCGCGGTCGAGACCGGTCCGCGCCACACCGGACGGGGTGCCGGCACCGGCTGGCGCGCCTGCAGCAGGGTGCTCAAGGCGCGCGACAGCCCGGCCAGGGCGAAGACGATGCCCAGGCCCACGGCCTGGGTGTGCGCCGGGTAGAGGCTGATCACCTGCGCGAAGATGAAGCCCCAGGCGAGCTTGACCGGCAGGAAGATGGTGCTGCGCCAGGATTGATAACGGCCGAGCATCGAGCGCGGCACCAGGTCGCCCATCCACGACTGCCAGGCCGGGCCGCTGATCGCGCCGGCCAGACCGATGCAGATGATCATCACCAGCGTCAGGTCGACGACATGCCGCATGCCCGGATACCACACCGGGATCTCCAGACCCCACAGCAGCGCGGTCTGGACGATGCCCATGATCACCGAGGTGCGGCGGTTGCCGCCCAGGAAGGCGATCACCGGGCGGGCCACCGCGCCGAGCGTCATGACCCCGAGGGCCGGGATGATGGTCAGCAGTCCGATGACATGCGGCAGCGCGCCGAGGCGCTGCTGCAACAGCGGGATCAGCCAGACCTCGGTCGCGGCGAACATCGCCCCGACCACCGCGGCCTCGCTCAGGGAGATGCGGATGCCACGGCGGATGTCGCTCTCGACACCCGCCTTCGCACGCAGAAGGAACGCGGCCATGGGGAAACGGCAGTTTGGATCAGCGCGTGGGCACGCAAGGCAACGGCCCATCCGTACCCCGCTACGCCGCAAGAAGCATTGACACCCGTTCAAACGATGACCCCAAAGTATCCTAAGGGAGAGCGAAAAAGGGTCCTCGGCCTGGATGACGTTATACATTCGTAAGTCTATTGATTACAATTACTTACGATTTAATTATGTAGGCAATACCGGAAATGTGCCGGGTCTAGGATTCTACCGCACCACCAGCGCCGTAGAATAATCCGCGACTCCTGGCTTCACCGGACCGGATTTCCGGACCAGGCCAGGACCCCACGGATCGGACGCTGTGTCGTTTTTCTGTATCAGGTTTTCACATCCCGTTGACGCACCCACCTCGGCACGCCCGATCCCAAGCCCCAGCGCACCACAGAACCCGGAGCTGCGCGCTCCCGGCGTGAGGTACTACCATGGAGCGCCTTAGCACTTTTCTGCGCCGCCAGATGTCGCAACGCGGTCTGACCATCCGCGAGCTCTCCGCGCGTCTTGGCTACTCCGGCAACTCCTTCGTCTCCAACGTCCTCAACCACAAGAAATCCCTGCCGATCCAGAAGGTCGACGAGTGGGCCAAGGCATTGGGACTCAAGGAACGCGACCTGGAGATCTATTTCGAGCTCTGCTCGAACGAACTGGCGCCGAAGTTCCTGGTCCGGGTCATCCAGCACCTGCGCAAGAAGAACGCCGAGCTGGAAGCGGTCGTAAGCCACCGGCGTCATCACTAGATCCGGTCCGGCCCCAGGCCGTGCCGGTCCAGGGCAGCGGCTACGACGCTGGGCGAGGTGAGCAATTCTGCGCCCTAGCCGCCGCCCAATGTGCAGCTATTACGCAGTCCGTGAGCCTGCCCGCCCGGATCCTGCGATGAGCATCCCCTGGAAGGCCCTGGTCCCGATCGCAGGCGGCGCGGCCTTCGTCATCGCGCTGGTGGTCCTGCACCATGTGCTGGCCGCCTACAACTACCATGAGCTGCTGCACGATCTGCGCGCCCTCAGCCTGCCCTGCCTGCTCGCCGCCCTGGGCCTGACGATCATCGATTACTGGGCGTTGACCGCCTATGACGCCCTGTCGCTGACGGCGATCGGTGGCCAGCTCGCCTATCCCAAGGTCGCGGCCACCGCCTTCATGGCCTTCTCCTGCAGCCACAACCTCGGCTATGCGGTGATCTCCGGGGGCGCGATCCGCTGGCGCTACTATACCTCCTACGGCCTGAAGCCGGCGCAGATCGCCGGGATCACCATCCTCGGCGGCATCTCCTACATCTTCGGCTTCGTGGTCATCGCCGCCCTGACCTCCCTTGCCTGGCCGCCGGCCGCGGCCGCGAGCTGGCTGAGCCACGGCGAGACACGCGCCGTGGGCGCGGGGGCGCTGGTGCTGGTCCTGGGACTGGTCGCCGCGCTCTTGGCGCGGCGCCGCCCCTGGCGCTGGCGCGAATGGACGCTGCCGGCCCCGCATGTGCGCACCACCCTGGTACTGCTGGTGGTCGGCTGCCTGGACTGGGTCCTGGCCGCCTGCGTGGTGTGGGTGCTGCTGCCGAATCTCGGCGACCTCGGCTTCGTGCAGTTCGTCGGTATCTTCATCCTGGCCGGCGCCGCAGGCAATCTCAGCCAGGTCCCGGGCGGACTGGGCGTGCTCGAGGCGAGCCTCTTGGTCATGCTCAGCGGCCGGGCCAGCGTCGGCGCGCTGGCCGGGGCGCTGCTCGCCTTCCGCGCCATCTACTACCTCTTGCCCCTGCTTTCCGCGCTCGGCCTGATGGGCGTGATCGAGGCGGTGCGCCACAGCCGCAAACCGCGTCCCGGCCTCCTGGCGCTCTCCGACGGACCGAATCCCGGCTCCCCGGCGTGACCTGGCCTAGGGGCTGGAGACCAGCGGCCAGCTGATCGGTGACGCCCAGGACTTGCCGCCATACAGATCGTTCCAGGCCGGGGCGGCGTCGTGGAAGCGGCTGCGGTAGATGTTCCCGGACTGGTCGATGGCATACATCCAGGTGCGGTCCTGGACGGGCGCTGGCGTGGCCGGGGCGGCAGGTGCGGCCGGCGTGGCCGCCGGGGCATCGGTGGGGAAGGCATAGCAGAGCCATTGCTTGCGGCGCAGATCGATGCCGGCGGGCGAGCCGGCGCGGGCCTTGGGCTGCGGGTCTGACAGACAGCTGGTCGGACCGTCCGGCAGGTAGATGACATAGCGGAAGCCGCCGGTGTTGGCCGGTTCGAACCAGTTGTCGATCAATTGCAGCGGCTGGTTGTTCTGATCCTTGACGCTGCCGCTCATCTCGCTGAAGAAGCCGTACTCGCCGACGCCCTTGCTGTCCTCGTCCATGTAGTCGGCGGCCTGGAAGGCGGTCTCGGCGTTCATCACCACCGAGCGCAGGTTCGAGATCACCACATCGCCGGGCAGTTCCGGGCGGTCGGCCAGGACGCCATCGATCCCGGCGGCGACCAGCGCGACCAGCGGACCCATGCCGGTGATGAATAGGCCCTGGGACTCGGCGCTCAGGCCGTGCGCGCTGTCGGTGACCGTCAGCCATTCGGGCGGCGAGCTCAGCGCGAGGCGCTTGAGTCCGCTATAGCCGGCCTGGCAGATGGCCTGCGACAGCTCGAGGTTGTTCAGGCAGCTGCTGGCGAGCTGGATCAGGGTGATGAGGGTCGCGCGGGTGTCGCCGCCCTGCAGCGCGACGGTACCCGGAGTCAGGTGGCTGAGCACCGCCTGCCCGCAGCGGCTGGTGCTCCAGACGCCATGCGGGTAGTCGGCCACGACCAGGGGATCGCTGGAGATCAGGCAGCTGCCCGGGGTCAGCAGCAGCTGCACGGCGATCGGCCAGGACGGGTTGGCGATGGACAGGGCCGTGCCGTCGGCCGGCAGCGCCTGCGGTGTGCCCGGCAGCGTCTTCAACAGGGTGGTCAGCAGGTGGTCGAGCGCCGCGTTGCGGGTCAGCTGCAGCGTGTAGCCGCCGAAGGGCGGGCGGGGGGTGACCATGAGCAGCGTGGTGCCGTCCACCGCCGCCAACAACTCGTGCAGGCTGGGCAGGCCCAGGCCCTGCAGGCGCCGGTCGAGCGCATCCTGGCGTGCGGCGATGGTGTCGACCGCAGGCGGTGCGCTGATGTCGTCATCGGCGAGCGGGCACAGGCCCAGCACCACCGCGCGGTACGTTTGCCACCAGGTCGTGGCGCTGCAGCCCAGGGCATACAGCTGCAGGCAGTCCGCCGGCACGCTGGCGAAAGCGGATGGCTGCAGGGGCTTCAGCCCCGCCATGCGCCAGGGGCTGACCCAGCGCGTCGCGATGCCGGCCGGGCTGCAGTTGAGGGTGATGATCCCCGGTTCATCGCCGGCCGGGATGAGCCCCTGCACCGGAGCGCGGAAATCACCTCGGCTCGGCAGCAGGGTCAGCAGCTCGCTGAGCACCAGCCCGCCATGCACCACCACCTGCAGGTCATTGCCACCCGTATCCGGCGTCCAGGTCTCGAGCGGGCGCGCGCTGCTGCTAAGCGCCATGACGCTGCCGCGGCGCTGCAGCTGCCAGGCCAGGGTGGCCGCGGCCTCGTCGCAGGTCGCGCTCGGCACCGCGGGCAGGTCGAGCAGCGCCCGCCAGCTCTTGTAGAGGTTCACGCTGTCCGCGCCGAAGTCGCCGCTCGCGGCCAGGTCGACGGCAGAGGCGTTGTCGGGGGCGCGCAGGTGGTAGATGCGCAGGCCCAGGCCGTTCTGGCTGGCGAGGGTGTCGGCGAAGGGCCCGGCCACGAGCTCGGAGAGCGCGTTGTCCTCGAAGCTGTGGTGCAAGGGCTCCGACTGCGGATCGGCCAGCACCCGGCCCAGGGGCGAGGTCTTGAAGTGCGTCAGCAGCGCCGTGGTCGGAGCCAGGCTGATCTCGCACAGCGTCGGCTCAGCGCCGCAGCTGGCGCCAGAAGCCAGGATGCTGGCCAGAATGCCGGTCACGGCGGCGCGTTGCATCCCACCACCGTGCGCTGTCCGGCCACACCGTGCAAGCGGCAAGCGCAGGGCAGGCTCGGCCGTCTAGCGGTAGTCGAACAGCTCCTCATGCGGCATGCGCACCTTGGGGTCGTTCTGATGCGGATCCTGCGGACTGCGGTAGCCCAGGGCGCAGAATACCGCGCTGCCGAAGCCCAGCGCCGGCAGTCCGAGGATGCGGTCGACCTCCTCGGGAACGAAGCCCTCCATCGGACAGGCATCGATGCCCAGCTGCGCGGCGGTGCTCAGCAGCATGCCCAGGGCCAGGTAGGCCTGGCGCTTGCTCCAGTCGGCGATGATCGCATGACGCTTGCCGGTGACCAGGTCGCCCAGGATCGTGGTGCGGTACTTCTCCAGTGCCTCGAAGGGGATCTTGCGGACCGCTGCGGTCTGGGCGATGAAATGGTCGACCTGCGCGCTGGTCAAGTCGGTGCGGGCGGCGAAGACCACCAGTTCGGCGGCTTCCAGGATCTGCGGCTGTTTGCGGGCAGCCTCGTGGATCTGCTGGCGAAGCGCCCGATCGCGGACCACCACGAAACGATAGGGCTGCAGGCCATAGGACGAGGGGCTGAGCTGGAGGGCCTGTTCGAGGGTCGACCAGTGCTCAGCGGAGATCGGCCGTCCGGCGATGAAGCGCTTGGTGGCATAACGCCAGCCGAGTTGATGGAGCAGCTCGGGATCGTGCAGTGCGGTGGTCATGGGCTACCTCGGGTGGGATGAGGGGTGATCCTCAAATCTCATGATAGCGTAAGCGGTGCGGGCCACGGCCGGTGATCTGGGAACCTTGCACCAGCAACCAGGCCCTACGCCTTCTGCGCCCGCTGGCGCGTGCACGTAGACGACCGGACACGAGCGGGACAGACCTCGGTCGGTGGCGTCCTGATCTACCGGGTGGCGTTCAGCAGGCTGAGATAGTGGCCATCCGGCAGGCTCAAGGGCTGGGTCATCGCGAGGTGCGCGTGCGGCACCAGGACGCCGGCCTGGAAGAGCGATGCCAAGGCCGGATCGGTGGCGACGGGCTGGCTGATGCGCACCAGGATCAGCGCCGCGATGTGCGCCCGGGTGATGTCCGCCAGAACCGGCGGCTGGATCACCGGACCATCCGGATCGATCGCCAGGATCACCGGATAGTCGGTGCCGAGGTTCGTGACGGCCGGCAGCGGCAGGAGGTCCAGGCGCAGCTCCGGGCTGTCATGGACCGCGAGCGGGTCGCCCTGCGGCAGGGCCAGCAACCAGTCCTCGGCCTGGGGCCGCAGCGGCCCGTGCGGGTCGAGGATCAGCGCGCTCACCGGCACCAGGGTGGCAGCGCCGGTGGCGTCGAGGCTGAGCGACTCGCAGCTCAGGGTATGGTCGAGGCTGCGGTTGCGGAAGACCAGGGTGGTGATGACCAGCAACCGGGCGCTGGGCACCTGGACCTGCACGGCGGCCTTGTGGATGTGCAGGTCGCGATCGTTCAGGACATTGGCGGCTACCGGATCCGGGGTCGCAGCGACCGCGATGCCCGCAGCATCGGCATCCGGCCGGGTGCCTCCATCGCAGCCGGCGAGGAGCAGGCTCAGGAGCGGACACAGGAGGGTGGCGCGTCGTGGCATGCGCCCGACGTTCGGGTCATGGCCGAGGCGGCAAGCCATTTGTTGGGTGGGCATGGGCCGGCCGGGCGTGACCGGCCGGGGCGCCGCTCTAGGGGGTGCGCGCCGCGGCCGCGAAGGCTTCGAGCTGGCTGTAGTCACCGCGCCAGGTGGTGTACATGATGGCATCGACGGGCCGGCCGGCGGTGGCATGCAGCCAGTCATGGATGCCGGCGACCGGCGCATCGTAATAGCCGGCGATCAGCAGCCGGTGGCCGCGTCCGGCGAAGAAGGCGCTGCTCGGTCCGGCCGTGCCGCTGTTCCATAGGGCGATGTTCACGGCCGGGTCAAGCCCGAGCCAGGAGCCATTGAGGTCGCCGTTGACGAAATAGTAATGGTCGTGGGCATTGTGGTTCGGATCGAACATGTCGCTCCAGATCCACAGCCGCGCCGCAGGGGCGGCGGCGCGCACCAGGGCGATGCAGCGCCGGGCATTGTCGGCCAGGATCTGCCCTGGCGTGAGGTGCCGCTCCAGGCAGGAACGGTCCCAGCCCATGACCCGGATCTCATCATGGGAGAGGAAGTACCCGGGCGCGCCCCAGGCCGCGACCACGCGCCTGATGTGGTCGGCGATCAGGTCCATGGTCTGGGGTTCGGAGAGGCAGATCATCACCTGCCCGTCGCCGATGGTGACGGTGTGGTAATAGGACAGGCGCAGGCGCGTGCCATCCGGCAGGCTGGCCGGGACCTGGGGTGGCTGGTGCCAGGAGTCGTAGTCCCCGGGCCATTTGACCCGTCCCATGAGCGGATCGCTGATCGCGGGGATTCTCGGGCCTTCCACCAGGGGCGCGCCGGCAGCGTCGGTGATGGTCAGCGGCGCCCCGGGACGGCGCACCAGGTTGACCAACCCGCACTCCTCCAGGCGCGGGTTACGCCACCACAGGCTGCCGTGCGCCGGCCCCCACTGCCCGAAGTAGATGGAAATCGTGGTGTGGTCGAGGGAATTGAAGGTGATGTTGGCCTGGGTCCAGGGCTGCGAGGCGCTGGCGCCGAGATTGGTATAATTGAGATCATCGGTACCGGCGAGGATGTGGATCTCCGGAGTTCCGCTGTAGTCCTGCGTCTTGATGTCGACGGCTATGTGGTACTCTCGGAAGGGGGCCACGGTGAGCTTCTCGACCAGGCGGGCATTGCCGGGGTTGTCGGTGATGCGCACCGCATCGCCATCCGGCAGCACCACGTCGTCCTTCCAGGTCCATTGCCGCAGATCAGCAAGCGCCGGCAGGGCGACCGGCGGATCGGCCTGGACCTGCGCCAGGCCGTGCTCGACCACGAAGAGCTGGTTGCGGACCGGCAGCGCCTCGGCGAGATCCGGATTGCGGGCCAGCAGGTCGTTCGAATAGCCGATCGGGCAGATGGCCGGGATGATGGTGAGGTGGCTCTCGGCAGCCAGGCGCTTGACCGTGGCGATGTGGTCGAAGTACGCCGTCCACATCTCGCCCAGGCGCCCGAACTTGCTGTCCTCAAGCAGGACCGTCGTATAGCCGGCGCGGTGGGCCCGGACGAAGAGCGCGCCCAGGGCGTCGACATTGGCATCGACCAGCAGATTGGTGGGGCAGTACAGCCACAGCGCGGGCGGATCCGCGGCACAGAGCGCCGGGCCGCCAAGCAGGAGGACGAGCACCAGAAGTCCCGCAGCACGGCGCATCGCCGCATTGCAGGCAGGCCGGGGTCAAGTCAACCGCGCGGCGGCTTCCCGGGGCGCAGGCATGGTGACATGCAGCGCTGATATTGCCAGGTTCTCAGTCAGGTCAGATGCCGTGGTTTCTCGGCGCGATGCCAGACCAGCGGCTGGACGCTGAACCTGCGAATCGCCAGGTCTGCGCGCTGGCGAGCGCCGCACATCCGACCATCCGGGAGCGGGTCCTCGTCCCAAGTGATCGCCTTCGTCATCCTCCTCGCCCTTGCTCGCCGTGGCGTCACGCCCGTGCGAGCGTCACATGCGACTCAGAGATCGGCGCCAGTACCTCGGTATTGATGAACGATATATCGTCAACCTCACTTGACGAATCATGACGAGATGTGAGGAGTGGTGATTTGTGCATGTATACCGCGCATCCAATTGATTTCCGGTTTTCTTTCCTAAATTCCCCTAATGATTGGTTATTCAATCTGCGTGCCGACACAAGGGGCCTGCGATGTACTTTGAGGTCACCGTTCTGGGGAAAGGTCAGCTGGAGAAGGTCCTGGTCCGTGCCGACTCGCTGCGCCTGGCCATCGCCACAGCCCTGGCCGACGTCCGTTCGACCATGGGTGAAGGCGCGTGGTATGTGGTCGACATCCGGGAGGAGCCCGCAGTGGACGCCTGGAGTCCGCCGGGCCATACGCTCCCGGGAGCTGAATACTGGGGCGGACTGGTGTTGAGCCCCCAGTCCACCCGGCGTCAATCCGGCAGGACCTCAGCAGCTAGGTCCCGATCGGGCGCGGACGGCCATCCTTAAGCGCGGTCGGATGCTGGGTCCGCGAGAGAATGCTGGTGGTCAGCGAGGTGATGAAGCGTTGATAGTCCGCAGCGGTGGCGGGCTTGGGCATGGTCGGCCAGGACGCATGCTGCGATTCCGCTATCCCCGGCCCTGAACCCTGGATCCACAGCAGCAGGGGGATCGGCTGATGCAAGAGCTCGGTCTCCAGGGCTTCGAGGGGGTCGTTCTTGGTCAATTGCGCACTGCGGCTGACCACGATGAGATCCGGAAGCGGCGTCATCGTGCGCCAGGTCCGCAAGAAAGACGGGCCATCGAGGCAATGGGTGATGTCGCCGGTCACCCCCAGATCGCTGGCCGCCTCCTTCAATGACAGGACCGAGGCCATGTTTTCGTCCACGACCACCAGGCGCAGCACGCCGCGTTCCGCTCCACGTCCCTCCCGCAGCCGTGGTCCGGGGGCGGGGACGCCCGAGGCGGACCGCCGCGGTATGTCACCCCGTCGTCCGTCCGTGCGTGAAGCGGGTGACTGCGCCATGACTCCCCCTCTGTGCGTGACCACTCATGCAGACTGCCGATCGGGATCGGCGCCGGGCCTTTTCAATACGCAGAGATAATCGCTTGTGGATAATCAGGATCAAGCGGTTTTGACCGCACCATTCACCACGGCTCGGCGCTGCGGTCCGCATTCTCATTGTCCAATCATTCTATTATCATATCGAGCCGTACGTACCACGAGGTGACGATGCCGTCTGGTCAAGTGCTCTTGACATCGCGGTGGCGTCACCGACGAGACTGATCATCAGGGTCGCCTGACGTGGAAATGCTGCCCTGATGTGCCGCAGCATTCCCTGTCACATCAGGGCCGGAAGCACCGGATAGGGCAGCCGGCGCGCCGCGCCAGAGCATCCTCCGCAACTGGCGCGCGTCTTCCGACAAGGTCATGAACATGTCATCAAATCGGTTTGTGGAGATCTGCGGGTGCCGCTGCCGCAATGGTCTCCGCTCCCACCACTCCGAGCACGCCGGGAGCGTGGTGCAGCACCGGAAGGGCCAACAGGTCCTCCACGCGCCAGCCGAGGATCAGGGCCGAGATGCGCTCGGGAACCTGCGCCAGCCAGTCCTGGAGGAAGCGTTCGACCGAGACGCGTCCTGTGCCGTGGCGAGCAGGATCACCAGGGACCCGGTAGGGGACCCGGTCAGGAGATCGCGCGGGTCACGGTTTCCGGGCACGGATGCACCCGAGCTAGGCGGCCTCGCCAGCGGTCGAGGATCCAGGATGGGCACTTGGACGGGTGCATCGCCCTCGAAGACTCTGCCTCATAGTGCTTGTCTGAAGACCCGACTGCGCGCAGGGTGGGGGATGAGCCTACCACTGCGAACTCGCACGGTTATCGCAGATGATGACCCCGATTTCGTTGCCTTCACTACGCAGGCGCTGGCGGACCACAACCTGGGCCCGGTGGCAAGTATCGCTTCAGGCAGCCTGCTGCAGGGATACCTGCAGGAGCACGCCTGCTCCCTGGTGATCTTCGATTACGGGCTGGTTGCCGATGGACTGCATATGATCAGCGAGATCAATGCGGCCCATCCGCAGACTGCGGTGATCGTTTGCACCGGGTACCATGACATCACCACCGCCGTCCAGTGCCTGCAGCACGGCGCGAACGACTACCTGGTCAAGCCGGTGTCCCGCGAGCGGCTTGCCGACGCCGTCGGACGGGCCCTAGGCAAGACCCGCGCCCCCGCAGCGACGCGCATGCCGTCGCCGCTAGGCCAGCCGAGCGCGGCAGAGGCGGAGGCGGCCTTCGGCGCATTCCTCACCGCCGATCCGGTGCTGCGCCAGTCCATCACCTACCTGCAGTCGCTCGCGCGCCTGGGCGTGCCGGTGCTGCTCAGCGGGGCAACGGGTACCGGCAAGCGTCTGCTGGCGCGCTCCATCCACGCCCTCAGCAGGCGTAAGGGCCATCTCGTCGAGATCGACGCCCACGGACTGGACGCCACCCAGCTCGCCAGCGCGCTCTTCGGGGCCTCGGGACGGACCAGCGGTGCGGCAGAGCCCGGCGCCGTGCTGCGCGCCTCGGCCGGGTCGTTAGTGATCCACGACGCGGATAGCCTGCCCTCCGCCGTGCAGGTCTCCCTCGCGCGGCTCATCCAGTCGAACCGCTACTACCCCAGCGACAGCCATCTCGCCAAGGCCTCCAGCGCGCGGATCATCGTCACCTCCAGCGCCTCCTGGCCGCAGCTGGAGGCCACGCGCAGCTTTCGACGGGACCTACTCTATGCCCTGCGCGCCCATCACGTCCATATACCGCCCCTGCGCGAGCGGCCTGCCGACCTGCGCCTGCTGGCCTACCACC